>VAPH01011965.1_pt1 | contig 23885 bp, 17 predicted proteins | sample 3393861 | NCBI WGS metagenome assembly VAPH01 (sample SAMN08290439, study PRJNA428436) | hydrothermal vent metagenome | isolation source: Deep-sea hydrothermal vent chimney | place: Atlantic Ocean: South-mid Altantic Ridge | reverse complement strand
GACACCACAGAAGCGCCCGAAGGGTTGGCCTGTCAGCGTCCATGGCTACGTTGTGCCTCTCGCAAAGGACTATGGCCATTCGCTTCGAGGCGCGCCTTGCCATGGACGCTGACAGGCCAACTGAACCCATCAATACTAAGTTGTTAGACCACTAGGCCCCATCGTTGTCAGTATGACATTCAGCCCGGCATTCACACCCTTTTTCGTACAATTCATCACGTCGCAGACCCACCACCAGCGGTTCACGGTCATGCCCTGCCAACACTTGATAAACATTAATGCTGCCATCATCAAAGTAGTAGGCAGAGCCCGACATATAAAGTCGCCACACCCGATAGGTCGCCTCGCCAACGATATCAACTGCCTGCTCCTTGTTTGTTTCCAGCGCCTTGATCCATCGCCGTAGTGTCAGTGCGTAGTGGCGGCGCAATCCTTCCACGTCGACAATCTCAAAGCCGGCATTTTCCATGGCGCAGATAACATTGTTAATACGCGCCAGTTCACCATCAGGGAATACATAACTGTTAATGAAGCGGGTGATGGGCGTATCCTGCCAGCCGGTATCATTGGTGATGCCGTGATTGAGAAATAATCCGCCCGGTGCCAGCACCCGTTTGATGGTGTTGAAATAAGTCGGAAAGTTGGCGACCCCGATGTGCTCGAACATGCCAACACTGACCACCCGGTCATATTGGGCATCGGCGGGCAGGTCAACATAATTGCGTAATTCAATCGACACCTGGTCTTGCAAACCTTCGTTATGTATTCGCTGCTGTGCGTAGTTGAACTGCTGTTCGCTCAGTGTAATACCGTGGGCCTTCACGCCATACTGTCGTGCCGCCCAACAGATCAGCGCACCCCAGCCGCAGCCAATATCCAGCAAGGTCTGATCCGGTGTCAGGCGCAACTTGCGGCAGATATAATCCAGCTTGTCTTGCTGGGCGCTTTCCAGTGTCTGGTCGACACCCGAAAAATAGGCGCAGGAGTAGACCATTTCCCGATCCAGCCATAAATGATAGAAATCGTTGCCGACGTCATAATGGTGGGAGATACTCTTTTTTGTATTCTTTCGACGACTGCGACCTGCGCGTATGGCGTGCGCTTTTTTGTCATGGTGGAGATGTGGCAGCTTGAAGGCTTGACGGATTACCTGCAACCGGGTTGACCAGGGCAGATCCAGATCCCGGATATAGCAGACCATGTCAAACAGACATTCGGAGTCGCCTTCGATATCGGCATCCCCGGTCAGATAGTCTTCAGCCAGGTGTACCACATTCCGGTAGAAAACCAGTTCACGCAATACCCAGGGCTGGTTGAAAATTACCGTACAGGGTGCATTTGATTGCCCCACAGCCAGTTTTCCATCCCATAATCGTACGGCAACCTGACCGTGGTAGTCGGCCAGGATTATTTTCAGAATCAGATGCCCTGCTGAGGCGTCAGACGATTGATTACCGGAAGGGTTCTTCATGGAAATCCCTCTTTGTGGAACAGTTTTTAACATAGTATACCCATCGCAGCATGATTTTCAAAATATTGAGAGACGAGTCTTAATAAATGAGCCCGGTCAAGCCGGGCTCTGTTGATTAAGTGACGTGCCTGTCACTATGTTTTTGGTCCGTTTTTGACGGTTGTATCTGCGTGGCAAGGGTAGTTACCGGTAGCCTGACTGTTGTCAGCATGGTGATTTGTTACCGGACGCTGATTCTGTGCAGGCTGTGTATGCATTCCCCCATAAGTGCCCTGTTGCACTGTCCTGTCGTGCATATTGCCATGAGTGTCCTGACGGGTGTTAATCGACTGGCTGGTTTGTCCCATCATACCGGTACCGGTTTGTCCCATCATGCCAGTGCTGGTTTGCCCCATCATGCCGGTACTCTGAGTATTGCCCATGTGTCCGTTATTCTGGGCAAAGGCCATGGTTCCCATTGCCAAACCCAAACCGGCGACGGTGCCGATGACTGCTGTTAATACTGTTTTACTGTTCATAATGATTCTCCTTTTGTCGAGATAAAAATTTATTTCACAGTATTATTAAAGCAGTCGCATGTAACGCAGGCATGTCGGTAACAGGCGTTTTTGTAACAGAGCCTGTCTGACCGGGAAACTGTTACAATATGTTACAAAATAAATAATGATTCGCTACAGGATCTTATATAAATAAGATATATGAACAACGAAACGCATAAAGACCATATTCTGGTAGTGGATGATGACACCGAGATCCGCCAGCTGTTAAAGACGTATCTGGAAAAACAGGGTCTTCGCGCCAGCACCGCCATAGATGGTAAAACGATGTGGCGCATGCTGGATAAAACGGCGATTGATCTGGTTGTGCTGGATCTGATGCTACCTGGCGAGAGCGGTCTCAGTCTGTGTCGTAAACTGTGCGCCAATGTACAAATCCCGGTCATCATGCTGACTGCACTTGGCGAGGAAACCGACAGAATAGTTGGTCTGGAGATGGGTGCGGATGATTATCTTGTCAAGCCTTTTAACCCGCGTGAGTTACTGGCGCGCATCCACAGTGTATTGCGTCGTGCACGTGCTTTTCCGGACAACCTCGATCAGGCACCCGCCAAAGGGCTGATATACTTTGCCAACTGGACCCTCGATACCGTCGCCCGCCATCTGATTTCCACCGATGAGGTTGTTGTACCGCTGAGTGGTGGTGAATATCGTTTACTACGGGTGTTTCTTGATCGTCCAAACCGGGTATTAAGCCGCGACCAGTTACTGGAGCTTGTCAGCGGCAAACAGGCCGTGCCATTTGACCGCAGCATAGACGTGCAGGTCGGGCGCTTGCGCCGCAAACTGGGTGATGACAGTCGTGAACCGCGCCTGATCAAAACCGTGCGCAGTGCAGGCTATGTTTTCACCGAAACCGTTCGGGCGGAGGCGTGATGCATTTTTTACCACAATCACTGTTTGGCCGTCTGGCACTTATTCTGTTTTTTGGCCTGCTACTGGCACAGCTGGCAAGCACTGTCATACAGTTTCGTGATCGTGGCCAGCGGTTGTTTCAGGCCAGCGGTTTGTATAGCTCGGAGCGTATCGCCGAAATTGTGCGCGTGCTGGATGGTAGTAACGTCATCGAACGCAAACGGCTGGTGTCCATACTTAATATACCGCCACTACATGTCTCGTTGACAACTCCCGCATGGCCAGGGCCGGACAAAATGGTCGAAAGCTGGCCGGTCAACGAATTTCGTCAGCGGTTGCAGCGCCAGTTAGGTAAAAAATATCCAATACGTGTAGCCATCAGTGATAGACCAAACGCTGATAACATGCCAGGTATGCATAATGCCGGCGAACATAATATGCAACATATGCAAGGCATGGGTATGGGCATGGCATTACCTGATGCGCTGGTATTTTTTGCCCAGGTAAAATTAAGTGATGGCACCTGGGTATCTTTCGAAAACAGCATTGCCGGGGAGGTATTTGCAGATTCTTCCACACTGCTGCTGACGCTGGCGTTTTTGATCGCGGCGGTATTATTCGTATCACTGCTTGCCGTGCGCTGGGTGACCCGCCCGCTGACCATGCTAACCCGGGCTGCCGATAAACTGGGTGGTAACATCAACCAGCCACCGTTGCCGGAAACCGGTCCCATGGAGGTACGCCATGCAGCCAGGGCATTCAATTCCATGCAGACCCGGTTGCAAAAATTTATTGAGGACCGAACAAGATTGCTAACGGCAATCTCACATGATCTGAAGACCCCGATTACACGTATGCGATTACGTGTCGAGATGCTTGACGATACAAAACAACGTGCCGGTTTCACAAAAAACCTGGATGAGATGCAACTGATAACATCCGAAACACTGGATTTTCTACGTACTGATAACGCCCGCGAGTCATTGCAAGCCATCGACATTTGCGCATTACTGGAGGCAATAAGGGATGACGCGGCTGAACTGGGCCAACACGTTGATATCGGCCCCTGCGTGTTGAAACCCTTCCATGCCCGCCCACAGGCACTAAAACGTTGCATCGGAAATCTGGTTGAAAATGCCATCAAATACGGTGGTAACGCCAGAATATCCATTCACGACAGCGAGCGGGTCCTGGTCATTACCATCAGCGATTCGGGGCCTGGTATCCCGCAGGATAAACTGGAAACTGTATTTGAACCATTTTACCGGCTGGAAACATCGCGTAGCAGAGAAACCGGCGGTAGTGGCCTGGGCCTGAGCATTGCCCGCAATATTGCATTGTCGCAGGGTGGAAACCTGCAACTGGTTAATAACCCGAAGGGTGGATTACAGGCCATCCTGACGCTGTTGCGTAATAATAAATAGATTATACTTAACGATTTTGATAACGGTTCAAGTCAAACAACCCCGATAAAACAGGCTTGTTTCGCTTGTAATTATCCTGAAACCAGTCGGCCAACTCCCAGAATAAGGGACTGGTTCGCCGGACACCATACTGATCAACAAATCTTTCATAATCCTTGTCATTGCGTATTGCCGCACAACGGCTGGAGAATTCTTCAATATCTGACAATGCCACAGAGAAAAAGAAGTTGGGATAGGAGCCTTCCAGCCACTTCACCACTGTCATCGTATCGCGGTCAATATCGGCACGATCCCGTTCACGCTCATCGGCCAGAAATGAGGTGACATTTTTATATGCCTTATTTCGTATCAGGCTGTAGGTAAGGTCATCTTCCGGTTTATCTGCCTTAACCCGCACAAAGGCAACATCGGGAAAGGCATGCAATTGTTCACCCTGTAGTTGTGCAACCTTGATCATCGCACGGTCCGCACGTTTCACGGCAGCCTCTGCCGGCAGGTTTTTACATTCGACGCTGCCACAATGGTTCATGGCCTTTGCAGGCTGTGCCAAAGGGCCAAGCCGGCCTTTGATACGTTGATAAAGCTCTTGCTGTGGATTACCTGTCTGGTAACCCTTCACCGACTCCGTGCGCAACCATTCCTGCGGGGCAGAAAATAATTTTTCAATACTGCTTCGTTGGCCAATATACCATTTATCACGGATTTCTTTTCGTCGGCTTACCGGTAAAAAAGCCAAAAATGAGTCCTCACCCTCCATGCGCAGGAAATCCATGTAGATTCTGGTGCTCATTCGATGACCTATGTTGCCATAGATGTTGAAACCAGCCACCAGTAAATAATGAATACGCTCAAGCAAGGGGAAATCAATGACCCAGGTTGTTTCCGGACTACTGCCGACCAGTCCGTAAGCTACCGAGCCACTGTCAAAATGTCGGAATACAGTCAATGCAGCATTGGGGTTTGTGCCGCCCCCATCCCAGATAAAATTCATGGCATGACCCAGCTCGTGGGTACCCATTTTCTTGAACCAGGCCTGCTTGCTCTCCATGTAACGCCGTTGTCCTTTCCAGTAATCTGTCCAGATACGCAATAAATCAAGGTTATTATCAAAATCTGCAGGTAGCTGCAGTTCATCTGCCATATTTTCTATGAACTGACCGTTGTTGGCAATTATCGGTTGATCCGGATTAAAGAAAACCACCCAAAACTGATCTTCAATAACATTCAGTGCAATCTGCCCGCGGCAAACCGGCCCCTTGATAAATCCCTCAATAAAAAAATGTGCATCATCCAGCATAAAACGATATCGTGACACTGCCGGGATGGCGGCAAAAACCTTAAATGGATTGGACGCAATTTCCGTTTCATAGGAAGGCAATCGGGATACGCTGTAATCGGGCACCAGAAAAAGTTCACGAAAACGTTGCAGGCGCTTATCAGAGAATTCATAAACGATGTGATTCTTGGCAACGATGCTTGGGTGATACTGTAACAGGCGGTAATAAAAAGGACTGTTGCCCGGGTCATCATTGGGTCGCAGTGTTGCGATCTCATTGATCACCTTACCCGGTGGCGTTGTCGAACGCACCAGGCGGTAGAACTCGTGCGCCGGTGACCCGGCAAAATGTATATGTGCATGAAAAAGATGTTCATAGAGGTAGCGATTGACTAACCGTTGCTTACCGGATGGCTGATTGAAAAAAGACTCCCACTGGATTATCTGCGGACGCACTGTCGGCGAGGGGCCAGCGGGGGGTGGTACCTGTGAACCCCGGGCGATCCAGGAGACCAGTGTCCGGTACTCCGGGTCTGATAAATCCGGCATGGCATAGGGCATTCCCCACAGCGGATGTTCCTCAGTAAATTCCTCAATCGAATCCAGCTTTGGACACGTCTGCTCACGGTTCAGCTTCAGGGTGAAACTGCCCGGCAATTTATTAACGCGGGGTTGTGGATGTTGTTTTTTCAGGCGCAGCAGGTGGTACAGTACCGAGTTGTGCAGGTTGTCCTCAGGGCTTTGCGTGCCTTCATTGAGTACAGGATAAAATCCACGAGAACGCCACTGTGCAGTACTTTTGGCATCAATAAACAGGCGGGTAGGAGGAATGCTCGTTATCCGTCGGGCCTCATAAATGCGCTCTTCACTGGCACCACGCTGCAGACCTTCAATGGAGGAAAGTTTTAACTGGCACGGGGCATCGTAACAACCATGGCAGACCACACAACGCCGCTCTAATACAGGCTTGACTTGCTGTTCGTAGCTGACCGGGTCAGCAAGCAGAACTGACGACAGTTCCAGCCCTAAATCCCGGGTTTCATTGTGGACAGCGTGCGGCAACCCAAAGACTATATAGATGAATACACCCAGCAACAGGGCAACGGATAAAAGCACCAGGGCCCGGGTATGGTTTGATATCTTTTGCCATCTCATTACAAGTCGCATGTTATCAGATATACCTTCAGGAGAAGCACAGGGAACCTCTGATCAATTCATGAACTCGCATCTTGCACTCAGAAAATCCAGCTTCGTCCAGAATTAATCAGAGGATCCACAGATAATGTATTTTCATATCCCCGTTTTTTGAAGTAAATTATCATGGTTTTAACGGTAAAAAAGAATCGGCCTGGGCCAGTGCCCGGTTGATACTGAACAGTGGATTTTCAGTACCCTCCAGTAATTCGCCGGGTTCAAGTCGCATTGGCGCTCAGCGCCCCGAAACTCATTGCCGAGATGTTGTAAACCGACAAGGTGTAAGGTTTCCCGCATTGCTGCCCGCCCACCGTGATACAGAAACAGGCGTCAGGTTTGGGGGCAGGCGTGACCGAGTGGTTCAGCCAGGCGTATTTTTTGTCATACACATCCAGGTCGGTGCCGAAGGGGTGAACGTCCAGGGTATCTTTGGCACGCTCATAAACCAGGCTGCGTTGTTCGCGGGTAAAGGGAATCGCCTCGGTGTCGCTTTCCATCAGATACTGACGGATCTCGGGACGAATACCCTCGAACAGCCAGCGTAAATGCGCCAGCAATGGATAATTTCTTAACAGGTTATGCCGTGTCTGAAAGATATCCCAGACCCCAAGGATGCTCAGCGGTAATGTGATCAGTAGCAACCAGTACCAGCTGGAACGCCAGAAGGCACCTGACACAACAGAAAGCAGCGTCATGGAAACAATAAATATGAATGCGGAATAACGCATGACAACTCCGGTTATTAATGGTAATTTTCTGATGAAAATGATACACCAGCCAAATCAGTATAAACCTGTTGCTGGATTCAACCTAGTCGAATCTGGATGCGAAGATGCGCGTGCATGATGGGGTTCAATCCATACCAGCGAGCCACCAGGCCAATCGGCGCACCCGTCATATCAAGGCAAACTCAACAACAGCAAGAAACATTGCTTCCATGAATTGTACTTATCTCCGGCCTTGTCCTGCTGTTTGCGGTGTCAGCAGACCGACCCGAAACGGAAGGAGGGGTGGTGTGTTCAGTGTCTTCCCGATTTAACAAACATCCAAAGCAGTACGGAAGGTTTTGATGGTAACCGGTCCATCCTCACGAGCAAGCGATGCCACCTCTTGTGTGCCACTGATACAACCAGGGCACCAGGACATTACACTTTTTTTTGAAGGTGATCGACTCTACGAATCCATGTTGGTGGACATCGCCGCTGCCCGCGCCAGCATCCGTCTGGAGAGTTACATTTTTGCCAGTGATGAAATCGGCTGGCGTTTTGCTGAAGCACTGGCCGAACGGGCTGCGGTTGGTGTAAATGTACGCCTGCATCTGGATGCGGCGGGTTTTTTGTCCTGGGGTTCGGGCAAACTTAAAAGCTGGATGCGCAATCAAGGGGTCAAAATACGTGTGTTTCACCGTTGGCAATGGCGTCACCCGTGGCGTTACAACCAGCGCAATCACCGCAAGCTGCTGGTGATCGATGACAACAAGTTGTACATGGGCGGCTTTAATATTCACCGTGAAAGCTCGCGTAATGTTTTTGGTGCCGCACGCTGGCGTGATACCCACCTGTGCCTGAATGGCACATTCGCGCAACTGGCCGGAACCCTGTTCGATGACTTCTGGAAGGGTAAACGTCGTGAGTTACCCATCGAAAAGCATGCAGTAAGTATACTGGTTCCCAACTTTAATCGCAGTTGCAAACAAGTGCTGAAATGTCTTTATACCGACAGCTTCCGGCGTGCGCAACGCTCAATAACCCTGACAACACCTTATTTTGTTCCAGATCGTCATACCCAGAAAAACCTGCAAGCTGCCGCGCAACGCGGTGTTGATGTGCGTCTGCTGGTGCCGCGTAAAAATGATCAACGACTGGTGCAATGGGCATCACGGGCGGCCTATGCGCAATTACTCGATGCCGGGGTTCGCGTTTATGAGTATTTACCGCGTATGCTGCACGCCAAAACAGCCGTGGTGGATGGCGCGTGGGCAACCGTCGGTACGGCCAATCTGGACTATCGCAGCCTGTTTGTGAACCACGAGATAATTCTGGTCACACGGGCCCCGTCATTTTGCGAGCGTCTTGATGCGCAGTTCAGAACCGACCTTGAAGAGAGTGAAGAAATTTGTACCCGTCAATGGACGAAGCGCCCGTGGAGCGCGCACATGGCGGAGCTCATTGGCTGGTTGGCAAGGCGCTGGTTATAAAAGAGACAACCTGGCTGTCTCTGATGTTTCACGGCTTATTACCTGCCCTCTTTTTCCAGATGCCGGCAAGCAGTTGCTGTCCACGATGTTGTCATATCAAATGCCAATAGGGACTTGCTGATATATTTAAATATATTAGAATATAAGACTGTCATATCGCTGGCGGACAACAACAAAAGCAATATTTTTCAGCCCAGCCCCTTGACTCTCGGAAATTTGCCCCTATTATTAGCACTCACTAGACAAGAGTGCTAAAACCAAAGGGGCACTCATTATATTTTTTTAATTAAAACGGTAACTTAATCTTCGAATCTAGGAGAACATTTCGATGAATATTCGTCCCTTACACGATCGTGTGGTCGTAAAGCGTATGGAAGAAGAACGTACTTCTGCAGGTGGTATCGTCATCCCTGATTCTGCAGCCGAGAAACCTGACAAAGGTGAAATCATGGCGGCAGGACACGGCAAGATACTGGAAAATGGTGAAATCAGGGCACTCGATGTCAAGGTTGGTGACCAGGTTCTTTTTGGTAAGTATGCCGGCACAACGATCAAGGTTGATGGCGAGGAATTACTCGTCATGCGCGAAGATGACATCGTCGCAGTCATTGAAGCCTGAGTCTTACAGAATTCTGAAAAGAGGAAATAAACATGAGTGCAAAAGAAGTAAAATTCAGTGATGACGCCCGCTCACGTATGGTGCAGGGCATTAACATCCTGGCCAATGCGGTCAAGGTTACCCTGGGTCCCAAGGGACGTAATGTTGTTCTGGAAAAAAGTTTTGGCGCCCCGACCGTAACCAAAGACGGTGTTTCGGTCGCCAAGGAAATTGAACTGGAAGACAAGTTTGAAAACATGGGTGCGCAGATGCTCAAGGAAGTGGCCTCGCAGACATCCGATGTGGCCGGTGATGGCACCACGACTGCAACCGTTCTGGCCCAGGCCATCATGCGTGAAGGCATGAAGTCTGTTGCAGCCGGTATGAACCCGATGGACCTGAAGCGTGGAATCGACAAGGCCGTCCTTGTTGCAACAGAAGAACTGAAAAAACTGTCTATACCGTGTGAAGACAACAAGGCCATCGCGCAGGTGGGTACCATTTCTGCAAACTCCGACACCGATATCGGTGGCATCATTGCTGACGCAATGGGCAAGGTAGGTAAAGAAGGCGTTATCACCGTTGAAGAAGGTTCCGGTCTGCAAAACGAACTGGAGGTGGTTGAAGGTATGCAGTTCGACCGCGGCTATCTGTCTCCTTACTTCGTCAATAACCAGCAGAACATGAGTACTGAACAGGAAGCCCCGTTCATCCTGCTGTACGACAAAAAAATCTCCAACGTACGTGAATTACTGCCGATCCTGGAAGGCGTGGCCAAGGCCAGCCGTCCGCTGCTGATCGTCGCCGAAGACATTGAAGGTGAAGCACTGGCAACACTGGTGGTTAACAGTATCCGTGGCATCGTCAAGGTTTGTGCCGTCAAGGCACCGGGTTTTGGTGATCGTCGCAAGGCCATGCTGGAGGATATCGCCATCCTGACCGGAGGCACGGTTATTTCAGAAGAAGTAGGCCTGTCTCTGGAGAAGGCAACAATTGAAGACCTGGGTACGGCCAAGCGTGTTGTTATCACCAAGGAAGAAACCACACTGATTGATGGAGCCGGTAATGCAGATCAAATCCAGGGACGTGTCGACCAGATCCGTGCCCAGATCGAGGAAACATCATCTGATTACGATAAGGAAAAACTGCAGGAACGCGTGGCCAAGCTGGCTGGCGGTGTTGCCGTGATCAAGGTGGGTGCTGCGACCGAAGTGGAAATGAAAGAGAGGAAGGCGCGTGTTGAGGATGCCTTGCATGCAACCCGTGCAGCCGTTGAAGAAGGTGTGGTACCCGGTGGTGGTGTTGCCCTGATTCGTATACTGGGTGCATTGAGGAAACTCAAGGGTGACAACCACGATCAGGATGTCGGTATTGCTATTGCCATACGTTCACTCGAGGAGCCACTTCGCCAGATCGTCTCAAACTCCGGTGACGAGGCCTCTGTCATTCTGAACAAGGTGGAAGAAGGTACCGGCAATTTTGGTTACAATGCCGCTAACGGTGAGTACGGTGACATGATCGAAATGGGTATCCTGGATCCAACCAAGGTGACCCGTACTGCATTGCAGAATGCGGCTTCCGTAGCAGGCCTGCTGATTACTACCGAGTGCATGATTGCCGACAAACCAGCCGATGAAGGAGCCGCCGCTGGTGGTATGCCGGATATGGGTGGTATGGGCGGCATGGGTGGCATGGGCGGTATGATGTAAGTCCTTCCCCCGGCACAAAAAAACCGTCCTTGTGGCGGTTTTTTTGTGCCGGGGGGAAGGGCAGTGGTGAGGGACGAGGCAGGAGCGACCAAAGGGCCATTCTCTCGAAAGGTATAAAACAGCCCCATGGTCGCGATCAAAAGATTGTTGCGGTCATCGCCCCTGCATGACCATAGTCCCTAAGGCCATTAGCTAGAATGGTGTAAATACAAAGGCCAGTACATCGTTGCTGTAATCTTCGGTGGTTTTGTATTCGCGGTAACCCTTGGATACGGCGACACCCAGGGCATAGTCCGAGTCATTGTACTGGATAATTTCCGAATGTTTGAAACCGTTCTCGATATGAAAATAGCGGTTATCAATATTGAGTTTGTCGCCCACTTTCAGCCCGCTGTTATGGGCAACGGATATAATGCTGCTGGCCCGGTCAGTGAATACCGCAAAACAGTTATCCATTACCCTGCCTTTTTCATCACGAGGAAGTACTTCGGTCAGCATATCTTTAAATTGTGGTTCACTGTCAAAAACGATGCCGATACCACCAACGGTTTTTTCGGGCGTATCCAGGCTGGTAATCGGGGCATTATAAATATAGGTATGCCTGTCTGAATAAAGAGGTGTTTTCACAAAGGCCGATACAGCATATTGTTGTGAATCATGGATCTTTAATGTTGCCGAGGCCCCTGTTTGTTCATCCAGCATCTTGCCAATAATATGATTCTCTTCATCGTTTGATACGGCCAGTATTCTGCCTGATTTGTCATATAAATACAGGTTGGTGTAGACGGTGTACAGATCATTGATGTAGGCGAGGATCTCCGTTACCGTTTCGATGTCGGCATCGGACAGTTTTCCATTTAACAGGATACGTCTGAATGCAGATGTCAGCGCCCACCAGCGGCAGTCATTGGCCCGTTCGTACAGGTTGCGGTCCATGATGTCGACTGCCAGTGCTGCCAGGAACCGGGCATCACTCAGCAGTGATGATATTACTGTTGAAAGCAGGTTATTGATTGATGCATCGAAAATACTGGCGGTGTCTTCGCCAATCTGCTTTATTGCTTCCAGCACAGGCATAAACTCGGTTGCTTTTTTTCGGGCAGCCGTGATTTTTCCATTGAGTACGACCAGGCTTAAATCTTCATTTATATCGATAGAGTCTTTCCAGATCTCCTTGAGTTCGGCAGAAAAAAGACTGGATTGCCCCATTGTTTCGGTACTGACATCCATCGCGACATTTTCTGTATTCTGGCCGAATACGGTATCTATCCGGGTAACAACCTGTCCTCCCCAGCCCAGTCCATAAAAGCCCTGATAGCCGTTGGTCATGGTGGTACTGATAAAGCATTCTTTATCCCTGTATGTAATTATTTGAGAACCGGAATTTTTGGGAAACCTTGTTCCAACGGGTATTTCGTTGGTGTTGTTACTGGCAATAACCTTGTCCTGGTTATCCATGATCATCATTGTGCTGTGATCACTGGATTGCATCAGGTTACTGAAAATACCATTCATTTCATCGTCGAAACGAAAGCACAGGCATAAAATACCCAGTACGGGTGAATGTGCATCATTGGTGCGAGTGATCTTGCATGAATAAACAAGCGAGTTTTCTTGCCCGGGTTGCAGATCAGAATGTTTGAATGTTTCCACATAATCTTTTTCAGTGTTGAGTGTTTCTTCAATCAGCGGGTCGGATGAGAAGGTGACCGGATTATTTTTATCCAGATGGGCCCGCACGGAACCCCTGGCATCAAGAATGATGATTTCATCATAGACGCTGTATTTTTTTACATATTCACTGAGGCGATTTTCAATGAATACAAGGTTATCATCATCAACCTCCGGGGTTGTTAAAAACTCACGGATATCATCATCGGTAGCAAGAAAGCCAACATCTGCAGTTCGTTCAAAAAGGTTACGTATAAGGACGTCGATGGCCACTTGTGCAATTGAGGTGTCACTGAGGATCAATTTTTTCAGATTTTCTTCCAGCAGGTTGTGAATAAGGTTGTGCTGAAGTTCACTGAATTTACCCTTGGTCTCTTCCATGTCAGCAAGAATGGTGGCGGCGACATTGAGGCTGTTTATTTTGCCAATAAGTGCAATCTTTCCCCACCATTCCCCCAGCGAATCGAGTCTGGATTTGTAGTGGTTAACCAATGGTAATATTTCAAGCAATCGTGCCTTGTTATCCTGGACGAGTTTTTTCATTATTTTGGGATTTCTAATAGCTTAAAGGATATTTAACATGCAACTATCATGCTGAAATCAGTGGCTTATATATTCATTTGATTTATATGATAAAGTGTATATTGCATAGTTAAGCATTGATGCGGGTTCGCGGTTACATGCACTGCTACAGGGCGAAACATGAAGGCTTGCACAATAATAGAGCAACAATGCAGTTAAAAGGGACAAGGTACAAAAACTTTCAGGCAATGCCTGTCCCCACCCCTTTAACTTTTTACCTTTCCCCTTTTCCCTGCCGTTATTCCAGTGACATATTCATTATGCCAGGTGATTCGTCGTCATCAAATTCGTCTTCGTTGTTCAGGGAGAGTGTACCATTGCCCATATCTTCGGTACGGCCTTCAGACAGGCTGATCTTGAGGCGCAGGTTATTGGCCGAATCGGCATTTCGCACGGCTTCTTCCTCGGTTATTTTCCCTTCCTTGTACAGGTCATACAGTGCCTGATCGAATGTCTGCATGCCCAGGTTCCTGGATTTCTCCATGATTTCCTTGAGTTCGGATATATCACCACGCTTGATCATGTCGCAGACCAGGGGTGTACCCAGCAGAACCTCAACGGCGGCGCAACGTTTTCCTTCTACGGTCGGGATCAGGCGTTGCGAAACAAACCCGCGCAGATTCAGCGACAGGTCGAGCAGCAACTGGTTGTGTCTTTCTTCCGGGAAGAAGTTGATTATGCGGTCCATGGCCTGGTTTGAGTTGTTGGCATGCAGGGTGGATATGGCCAGGTGCCCAGTTTCGGCGAAGGCAAGGGCGTGTTCCATGGTCTCGCGGTCACGGATCTCACCAATCAGGATGACATCGGGTGCCTGGCGCAGGGTGTTTTTCAGTGCGTCTTCATAGCAGTCGGTATCTACCCCCACCTCTCGCTGGTTGACGATGCTTTTCTTGTGCTGGTGTACAAATTCGATCGGGTCTTCGATGGTAATAATATGTCCGGTTGAGTTGGTGTTACGATAGTCTATCAGCGATGCCAGTGATGTGGACTTGCCAGAGCCGGTTGCACCGATGAACAGAACCAGTCCGCGTTTGGACATGACCAGTTTTGGCAGGATGCTTGGCAGTCCCAGCTCTTGCATGTTGGGAATATCTATCTTGATATTTCGGATGACCATGGCAACCTGGTTACGTTGTTTGAAAATGTTGACACGAAAACGACCAATGCCGGGTTCGGACAGGGCCAGGTTCATTTCCGGCTTATTTTCAAAGTCGGCAATCTGTTGATCATCCATGATCTCGTAGGCAATATCCTTGACCTTGCCAGCCGGCATGGATGCCTTCTCTATCGGTTTAAGAACGCCGTCAAACTTTGCACAGGGTGGTGCGCCTGTGGTGAGATAGATGTCTGATGCATCTTTCATGACCATGATCTTGAGGTAGTCTTTAAATTCCATGTGGGTTCCCGAACGTTAAGGCCTGGTTGGCATGTGCTAATTTATCCATCTTGTTGATGTTTCCTAAATATTTCGGCCGATCAGGGTTGTTCTGAAGCAAATCACCGACAAAAAAGATTGTATCTGTCACATTTTGGGTTAAAGTCTTAAAGATCTCTGATTTATCAGAGGCGTATGAACAAACTAGACATGTCTGTTTAAAGGCAGCAATGGTCAACAAGATCAAATTAAAAGAAAACCATGCATGATTAAGTCAATGCCGCCAGCCCTGGTTACCCGTCTTGACAGCGAATGGGATGAGTTTTGTGACAGCCTTCATCAGGCAGGGCTTGAGTTTATACCGGGTCAGGAATTGACGAGGGTGCTGTTTCGGGTTTGGGGGGGCAGCCGTTTTATTGCACAAATCTGTATCACTTATCCAGCGGTCTTTATCAATTTGTTACGTTCGGGGGATCTGAACCGGGATTACCGGCCAGTGGAATATCGCAACCGATTGCAGGCGATACTGACCAGGGTCAGGAAAGAGAATGTACTGATTGACCAGCTGCGCATATTTCGCCAACGGGAAATCTTTCGTATTGCCTGGAGAGATCTAGCCGGTTGGGCACCATTATCTGAAACATTACGCGACCTTTCCCTGCTGGCCGATGCATGCGTCGATCTTTCATTATCAAAACTGCATCAATGGGCATGCCGAAAATGGGGAGAACCTCGAACAGCGGAAGGATTCCCGCAGCAATTGGTGGTAATCGGAATGGGCAAGCTGGGGGCCTATGAGCTGAATTTTTCGTCTGATATCGATTTAATTTTCAGCTATCCGGAAGACGGCCAAACGCGCAAAAGAAAAGGAGTCAGTTGCGATGAATTTTTCTCACAACTGGGGAAGAGCCTGATACGGGTCATAAGTGAGGCAACAGACCTGGGTTTTGTCTTCAGGGTAGACATGCGACTCAGGCCTTATGGTGACAGCGGGGCGCTGGTCGCCAGTTTCTCTGCGATGGAGGAATATTATCAATACCAGGGGCGTGAATGGGAGCGCTATGCCATGATCAAGGCACGTGTGATCGCCGGAGATTTTGTTGCAGGCAACGCATTACTGAAGACATTAAAGCCCTTCACCTACCGTCGATACCTTGACTACAGTGCGTTTGAATCGTTACGTAATATGAAGGGCCTGATTACCCGTCAGGTCAGGCGTAAGGGGATGGAGGATAATATCAAGCTCGGGCTCGGTGGTATTCGCGAAATCGAGTTTATTGGTCAGGCCTTTCAGCTGATCCGCGGTGGCCGCGAGCCGGATTTGCAAATAAGGGGCATCGTTCAGGTGCTGGAACGCTTGTCAAAAAAGAAATATTTACCGGCCTACGTTACCGGGCAGTTACTGGAGGCGTACCGTTTTTTACGAAAAACCGAAAATCATTTACAGGCTTATGCCGACCAGCAGGTTCACACCCTGCCAACGGACGAGGAAGAAAGATGCAGTCTTGCATTCTCTATGGGCTACGGGTTGTGGGATGATTTTTATGTTGAACTGGGTCGTAATCGATTGATAGTGGAGAGCATTTTTGAACAAACAATGTCGGCTCCCCAGGCAAGTTGTCAGTCAAAGGAAATGGAAAATCTTGCAACAATCTGGCTGGGCATGGTCGATGACAGCCAGGCCCGCAAGGTTCTGGAGGAAAGCGGCTATCAGAACAGCGGATACGCACTGGGTTTGGTCAGGGGGTTGCGTGATAGTTATGCCTATAAAACCGGCAGCAACATTGCACAGGAACGCATGGACAGATTGATGCCCATGGTTCTTGGTGCTGTGGCTGAATCCGACCAGCCCGACAAGTGTCTTTTACGTGTGACCGATTTACTGGAGAAAGTCGCTGGTCGAAGTACCTATCTGGCTTTACTGATTGAGAATCCTGTTGCGTTATCACAGGTTGTGCGGCTGTTTTCCAGGAGCGGCTGGATATCAGAATATATAACCATGCATCCGGTGCTTCTGGATGAACTGCTCGATATGCGCTCGATGTGCGAGCCAAGAAAAATCGAGGGCTTAAGGAAAGAGATCAGGAGTCTGTTGTCATTTATTGATGCCGATGATCTTGAGCAGCAGATGGATGCCCTGCGTTATTTCAAGCAGTCAAACGTATTACATGTGGCGGCTGCCGATTTGACCAGGGCCATGTCGCTGGTTGCGGTGAGCGGGCATCTTACTGATATAGCAGAGGTGGTTCTTGAGCATGTCATCGAGATAGCCATGCAACATTTATTGAAGAAGCACGGTGCCCCGGTATGCCGGGACAATAGACACGAGGTGCGGCCGGGTTTTGCGGTCATTGGTTACGGTAAATTGGGTGGTATCGAGTTTGGTTATGGCTCGGACCTTGATCTGGTTTTCCTGCATAACAGCCATGGCAAGATCCAGAAGACCAAAGGCCCCAGGGTGCTGGACAATGCCGTTTTTTTTTCACGTGTAGGTCAGCGAATTATTCATATTCTCGATACCCATACCTCATCGGGTTCATTATATGAGGTAGATATGCGGCTCCGGCCGAATGGCGCCTCCGGTATGCTGGTCAGCGCACTGGATTCATTCAGGCAATATATGCAGGAGGAGGCGTGGATATGGGAGCACCAGGCAATGGTGAGGGCCAGGCCGATTGCCGGTGACCCGGATCTGATTGAGGAATTCAGGAAAATCCGTCGCGAGATTCTCTGTCAGCAAAGGGATGCGATGCAATTACAGAAAGAGGTTGCAGGCATGCGTGAACGTATGCGTGAAGAACTGGGTAGCAAGAGAGTGGATCGTTTTCATTTAAAACAGGATGTCGGCGGCATGGCCGATATCGAGTTTATGGTGCAATACCTGGTGCTGCGCTGGGCGTATCAATATCCGCAATTAACCGAATTTTCTGATAACCTGCGCCAACTTAATTGTCTGGGGGAACTGGAGATTCTGGAAGCGGATACAGTAGAGGGCCTGGCGGAGGCCTATAAGGCATACCGGGCCAGGGCACACTGGCAGGTGTTGACGGATGAACCATCCTGTGTCCCTGCGGATACTTTTTTAAGTTCACGCAGAATGGTGGAGTCGACGTGGAGGTGTTTGATGATTGATCCCGTGGGCGAATAGCCTGAGCCTGCCACCAGTAATACAGTTATTCAGGCCTTTCAGTATTACATAACCTGTGAGCGGTTGATCCTGTAATGAAGCCCGGTTTTCAGGGAAATAAATTATCACCGTCTGGAAGTTGAAATACTCCAGAATATCAACAAGTTGAATATTTTATCACACCCGGAAATAATCATTCTGATGGCCTTGTCTGTCATTAGCGAAACCGGTTTTATCACAAACCCGAGATTTCATTGCTGTTTTTATCATTTGATTTTCAAGTAGAAAATCACTGCGAAAGCTGCACCTGTGCCTTAAATTCGATACAATAATTCCACTGTCACTTAATAGAATCAAACTATAAGGAGTTCTGTTTATGTCGATGTCAGATCGGGATGGCGTAATATGGATGGATGGCGAGCTGGTTCCCTGGCGGGATGCCAATGTCCACGTCCTGACTCATACCCTGCACTATGGAATGGGGGTATTTGAAGGCGTGCGCGCATACAAGACTGACAAGGGTACTGCAATTTTTCGTTTACAGGAGCATACCGAGCGGCTGTTTAACTCGGCTCATATCATGAATATGGGTATTCCGTTTGATAAGGAAACCATTAGCGAAGCTACTCGCACGGCCGTTCGTGAGAATGATCTTGAAACCGCCTATATGCGTCCGATGGTTTATTACGGGTCAGAGGGTATGGGCCTGCGTGCCGATAATCTGAAGGTACACGTTATCATTGCCGCCTGGGAGTGGGGCGCCTACCTGGGGCAGGATGCACTTGAAAAAGGTATACGCATCCATACCTCGTCTTTCTCACGCCATCATGTCAATGTCAGCATGTGCCGCGCCAAGGCCAACGGGCATTACATTAACTCCATGATGGCCCTGCAGGAGGCCTTGACGGCCGGCTATGACGAGGCGCTGCTACTGGACACACAAGGTTTTGTCATGGAAGGCAGTGGCGAAAATATATTTATCGTTCGCGATGGTGTTCTCTATACACCAGACCTGAGCTCGGCGCTGGATGGTATTACGCGCAAAACCATTATGGCACTGGCGTGTGACCTGGGAATCGACGTTGTTGAAAAACGCATCACCCGTGATGAGGTTTATATAGCAGACGAGGCCTTCTTTACAGGAACGGCCGCCGAAGTTACACCGATCCGCGAGCTGGATGATCGCGCAATCGGTGGCGGTGGCCGCGGCCCGATTACTGAAAAATTACAGACATTGTATTTTAATCAGGTTCATGGCCGTTGCGAAGATCATCCGGAGTGGCTGGCGCTGGTTTAGTGCCGGTTTGTGCTCTGTTAATGCAGAAAATTGTAAAACTTTACGGGGTTGTAGTTGCCAATATCCTGAACACGCATAGGCCCAAAACTGTTCTTGATGCCCCCTCAGGTTCAGGCTGGTTAAGAACAGTTCTGGATTATGATGTTATGGTAGATGGTATTGATCTGTACGAGGAAGTGCCTGATGGATACAGGTCTGTCAGGGTCTTTGATCTTGATGATGGTCTGCCGGGTGAGCTGCCACAATATGAAGCCATAGTGACATGTGAAGGGATCGAGCATATTGCCAACCCGGGGTTGTTCCTGAAAGACATTAAGGCGCATCTGGTTGATGGGGGTTTGATGATATTGACGACACCGAATATCTGGTACCCGCAATCCAGGTTACAGTTCTGGCTAAGGGGTTTCTTTCCGGGATTTCCGTGCCTGGTTGGTAAAATCAACAGGGGAAGTCATATGCATATCATGCCCTGGTCGTACCCTCAATTGTACCTGTACCTGAGGTTGTTCGGATTTAGCGATATTGTGTTGCATGATGAAGAACAAAAGAAACCAAAATATTTTTTTGAAAAAATTATTGGTCTTCCGCAGTATCTGTATTGTAAAAGAAAGGTTAAAAAATCCGCTACTGAAGAGGAGCGTTCATTCTGGAAGGCAGCCGGGTCCAGTCAGTCGGTTTATGGCCGCCACCTGATTATTACGGCGACATCCAAAAAGTCTTGAATATTAAAATCCGGAGGGGTTCCCGATGAACCAGAATATAAAACCAATAAGGGCAAATGCCAGTCGAAAATACGAAATAACCAGGGCCGATTTACCACTGCATTGTCCGATGTCAGGCATGACCTTGTGGGATTCTCACCCCCGGGTATTTCTTCCGATCGAGGACACAGGGGTGGCGGTATGTCCCTACTGTGGTGCCGAATACAAACTAAAAGATGAATGAACCACTTAAATGCTCTGTCCCTGAAGCATTATCACGTCGCCATCGCGGCCAATGACCGTTTTATACCCTTATGGAATGGCCCTTTGGCCGCTCCTGCGGCCGATCGCTTGATTAACCAGGTAAAAAGACATAGAACATTCCGATGCCCTCAATACTGATAGTAGGCCCGTCATGGGTCGGTGATATGGTCATGGCGCAAAGCCTGTTCAAGGAACTGGTTCAGCAACAGCCGGATACGTCCATCGATGTCCTGGCGCCGGCCTGGAGCAAGGCCTTGCTGGCACGTATGCCCGAGGTCAGTGGCACGATAGAAATGCCGATGGGGCACGGGCAACTGCAACTCGCCAGGCGTTATCGTTTAGGCAGGGCACTCCGCTCAAAGGGTTACTCACAGGTCATTGTTCTGCCTAACTCTTTCAAGTCGGCGCTGGTGCCGTACTGGGCAAAAATACCGAAACGAACAGGTTATACAGGTGAAATGCGTTGGGGTTTGTTGAATGATGCAAGAAAACTGGACAAGCAGAAACTGACCATGACGGTACAGCGGTTTGTTGCGCTGGCATCAGCGGCAGAAAACCAGGGTTTCCCGGTCATACAACCACCGAAGCTCTGCATTGATCCAGGCAATGTCAAGGATGCACTGGATCGCCTGGGTATGGAGAAGCCGGGTCGGCCAGTGCTGGCAATTTGTCCGGGGGCTGAATTTGGGTCAGCCAAGCGTTGGCCACAGGAATACTATGCCGAGGTAGCTATTTATTGCATCCAGCAAGGCTGGCAGGTGTGGATATTCGGTTCAGACAGGGACATCCTGGTTGCCGACAAGATTTCAGGGACCGTAAATAGTAATTATTGTACAAGCCTGGCCGGCAAAACCGCCCTTGAAGATGCCATAGACCTGATGTCACTGGCAGATGTTGTCGTCAGTAATGATTCCGGACTGATGCACGTGGCCGCGGCCCTTGACCGCAAGCTGATAGCTGTTTATGGGTCTTCTGACCCGGGGTTTACACCGCCGTTGAATCAACAGGCGAGCATACTGAGCCTGGGACTTGATTGTAGCCCCTGTTTCAGGCGTGAATGCCCACCGGGGCACTTGAATTGCTTGCGTGACCTGAAGCCGGAACGTGTTATCAAGCTAATAACAGCAAATTCACCTCCCCCCATAGAAGGTGAACGGATTGAAGACTAAAAATCAGATAATCGCCTGTTTGTGTAGAGCTGGCAGATACCCCCTCCTTCCGGGAGGGGCAGGGGGATGGTGATAAATGAATATTGCTACATTATGTTGCCCGTTCTTTTTTTAGTTGATGCGAATTTTCAGTCATGAAAGTCCTTATTATTAAAACATCCTCGATGGGTGATATCATACACACAATGCCTGCGATTACAGATGCAGTACATTCCGTCAATCACATCAAATTTGACTGGGTCGTAGAAGAATCTTTTGAGGACATCGCTTTATGGCACCCGGCGGTTGAAAACGTCATCCCGGTTGCAATGCGGCGTTGGCGCAGAAACCCGATCAAGGCATTGTTATCGGGTGAGTGGAGTCATTTTAAAAAAGAGCTTCGTGATCAGGAATACGATTGCATCATTGACGCACAGGGACTGATCAAAAGTGCCTTTATTACCAGGCGTGCGAGAGGTATTTCACACGGACTCGACAAGGCATCGGCACGCGAACCCTCTGCCAGTCGCGCCTACCAGTATGTGCATTTCGTTCCAAAAAAACAGCATGCCATCCAGCGTGTACGCAAGTTATTTGCAGATTCACTGCATTACCCGATGCCGGAATCCAGGCCCGATTATGGTTTGGACAAAAATTATTTTACAGCAGGTGAGCCACAGAATGAATATGCTGTTTTCCTGCACGGCACAACCTGGCCAAGCAAGCACTGGCCCGAGCAGTACTGGAAGCAACTGGCAGAAATAGTGGTTGCTGATGGCCGGGATGTTTTTTTACCCTGGGGTAGTGAGACAGAAAAAAAACGTGCAGATTTTATTGCACATTATATTACGCAGTCAAAAAGACATATCAAGATACTTCCCGAGATGGACATGAACGAACTGGCAAAAAAGATTGCCGGCGCCAGTTTTGTTGTCGGGGTGGATACCGGGCTGGCCCACCTGGCGGCAGCCCTTGGCGTTCCTTCTGTTACACTTTATGGATCAACCCGGGCAGATCTGACCGGGACAATGGGTAACGTACAAAAAAATCTTGAAGTTAATTTTGAATGTGCGCCCTGTCTCAATCGTATTTGTGTATACAAGCAAGATGCAGAAGTACAGCCGGCCTGTTATCAAACCCTGTCGCCTGAAATGGTGTGGGCAGAGATCAACAAACTGCTCGAAAGTAATCAGCAGGCATCATGACCATGGGCGAGTTACTGTCACTTGTTATTATTACGAAAAATGAGGAAAGGCGGCTTCTGAAGTGCCTGCAAAGCGTACACTTTGCTGATGAGATTATAATCATTGATTCCGGCAGTGAAGACAAAACTATCGAGCTCGCCGAGTCCTGCGATGCCCGTGTTATTCGACAGACATGGCTGGGTTATGGCAAGCAGAAGCAATTTGCAGTAGAACAGGCAAAAAATGACTGGGTGCTGTGTCTGGATGCCGATGAACATTTGTCCATGGAGCTGCAAAAGAATATCCAGAGGGTTTTACAGCAGCCGGATTTCATGGCGTATTATATGCCGCGTTGTAATCGTTTTATGGGTCGATGGCTTCGGCATGGCGAAGGTTACCCGGATTTGAGTCTACGACTATTTAACCGGCAGCATGCGCGCTGGGGCGATCAGCCGATACATGAATGTGTTGAGACGAAGGAAAGCGTTGGCTTGCTGTCAGGGGATCTGATGCATGAGTCAGAGGAGACCCGCCAACAGTATCTGGCGAAGCAGGACCGATATACAAGCTTGCAGGCACAACAGTTGTTTGAGCAGGGTAAGAAAGCGCCTGTATATAAATTGCTATTAAATCCTGCTGTCCGGTTTATCAGGTTTTATTTTTTACGTCTGGGTCTACTGGATGGGTTGCCAGGCCTGGTACATATCTGGATTGGTTGTTCGAATACTTTTCAGAAATATGCGAAGTTGAGAAAATTGATAGCCAGAAAAAAAACTTAATTGTGGTCTTTCTGGTAGCACTACGGCTAATATAAAAATAAGGTTTATTCTAAGAAACTGATACCAATATCAAGCTGCATCACATTGGATATATTTATGTGTTTGATTGCATGGAAATAATGGCAAGATAGTATTTATCCAGAAAAGTTGTACTCTCTCTGTTATTTTCTTGTTGACATTAGGCTGTTATTTATAGATGCTATTTAGCCAATATTAACGCATGTGGTATCGGAGATTATCATAATTAATCAAGGGAGTTGTGGTATGCGTCTTTATACGTGGTTAGCAGTTCAACTTGTCTTTATTTTTTTGTTGCCTCTTGCCTCTAGTGTCATGTCACGCTTCAAATGTCGGATATAACCGTTTGAGTTTGATCCGTGCATTTTCTGCCGTGAATTGCCAGTTCACCTTGGCGCGAACCTGATCGCGACGCGCTTGCCAAGCAGCAACCTCACCGCACATTTTCTCCATGCTGT
>VAPH01022375.1_pt1 | contig 23888 bp, 28 predicted proteins | sample 3393861 | NCBI WGS metagenome assembly VAPH01 (sample SAMN08290439, study PRJNA428436) | hydrothermal vent metagenome | isolation source: Deep-sea hydrothermal vent chimney | place: Atlantic Ocean: South-mid Altantic Ridge | reverse complement strand
TTTGAGCCAATCGTTTCCCCGAAATTGTTTGAAGCCGTTCAGAGAGTATTGGAAAGCAAAGAAAAGCCAAATGGAAGAAATCGAAAAACGCATGATTTTCCTTTCACTAATCTTTTTCGTTGCGGAGAGTGCGGAGGAATGTTTACCGCTCAATTTGCAAAAGGAAATGGAGGAGTATATCGCTACTATCGTTGTACTAAAAAGAAAGGTGTATGCTCGCAAAAATATGTGCAAGAAAAAGACCTCTCTGAACAACTACGAACACGGCTTCAAACAATATCACTTTGCAGTGAGTATGCAGATTGGATGTTGAAGAAAATTGACGAGTGGGAAAAAGAAGAAACAAAGGTATCGCAAAGTGCTGTTCAAAATCTTTCCGAAAGAATAAAAGCAAGATTTTGAACTATGGGGAAACAATTGGGTCGAACCCTTGCGAGAGTGGGTTTTGAATACGAAACAAGCCACTTTTTTGAGCTCATCCGGCAATTTCAATGAAATTGCCGGATGAGCTCAAAAAAGTTGGAACGAACCATTCGGTTCGTGACAAAACCGCCCACTTTTCCGTACCGTCGCCCTCCCATTTCGTCGCTACGCGACGCCCTTTTCTGCCTTCTCGCGCGCCTTCGGCGCGCCGTGCTAGCTCGCTTTTGCGAGCCGATGTCTTATTCTGTGCCCAGGACTGGAGTTGAACCAGCACGTCCATACGGACACATCCCCCTCAAGGATGCGTGTCTACCAATTTCACCACCTGGGCATCGCTTCAAATAAATGAAGTGAGTATATTTTAAAGACTTCTAAAAGATTTGCAAACAAAAAACAGCCTGTAGGCTGTTTTTTGAAAGAACAATTATTTTTTTTCTTGTTCTTTATTTTCAACTATTTCTTCTTTCTTTTCTGTTTCGGTGTCTTCTTCTTGGTCCTCTTTCTTTTCTTCAGTTTCTTCGTTTTTCTCGTTTTCTGAAGCACTCTTTTCTTTTTCTTTTTCCTTAGCTTCTTCAGTTTCAGCCCTCTCTTCTTCCTTGGTCTCAACTACTTCTTCTTTAACTTTTTCAATCTCAATTTTATCTTCAGCAACATCTTCTTTCTTTTTGTCCTCTGCTGGTACTTCATCTGCTTTTTCTTCTTCCGTTTCTACCGCCTTAGCTTCCTCTGATTCTTTCGCATCAACTTCTGCTTTTGCTGTTGCCTCTTCTTCTGCTTTTTTAGCTTTTTCTTCTTCTCTTATCTTTGCCTCTGCTTCAGATTCCGATGCTAATTGCACAAGATGCATACGTCGCATTTGTCGCTTAATCTCCCGAGCAACCTTCTCACGAATATAATAAAGCTTAGCCCTACGCACCTTACTTCTTCTAGTAATTTCAATCTTATCAATAAGCGGTGAATATAGTGGGAAGATTTTTTCTACACCAATACCACTTGAAACCTTTCGTACTGTAAATGTAGCACCGGCTTCGTTGCCATGTTTTCGAGCAAGAACAAGTCCTTCAAAAACCTGAATTCGTGTCTTTCCTTTCTCTTGAATTTTTTGGTGAACACGCACAGTGTCACCAGCTTTGATTCCAAGATCTTTTCGGTTATCCATGTTTATTGGAGAAATAGAAATTCCTGTAACTATATTCATAATCAAATATTAAATAGTGCCTTAATAGTTTTACTCCTTCTATTACTCTATGAGTATAAAAAAGGCGCTTAAAAGCGTGATGTACTTTACCACGGAGCACATTAAGTGGCAATAGATACCTCAGCAATATTAAATTCTTCTGGCATAGGTGCAATAAATTTATATACCTTTCCACCAAGAAGCTCTATCGTTAAAACATGGGAATGAAGTGCCAATCTATCAAAACCTAAACTTTCGCTGTCTAATAGATTTTTTGGGGCGTACAACATATCACACACAACAGGTCTGCCTATTGCTTTAAAATGGACTCTAATTTGATGAGTTCTTCCGGTTTTTGGAAAAACTTTAAGATATGCATACTTTTCAGTCTGATTAATAATCTCCCAATCCGTTACAGATTCCCTAAGTCTACCTTTTGCACCTCGCTGTGCTGAACGCAGACGAAAATCCCTACTGCTCCTACCTATAGGTCTATCTATAGTCCCCCATTTTTCCTTCATATTTCCATAAACAAATGCGCGATACTCTTTTTTTACCAATTTATCATGAAATTGGGTTTTTAAATGCAAAAATGCGTCTTCTGTTTTTGCAAGAATGAGTACGCCTGAAGTATCTTTATCTAGTCTATGTACAACACCAGAACGTTCAAGCTTTTCACCTTCTAAAGTAAAATTTTCTTCACCAACGCCAAAAGCTTCTGGCGCATGCTTCAATAGCCAATCCACAATAGTTTCTCCATCATTTCTTCCATCATTATGTACCATAATTCCTGATGGTTTATTTACAACCACCACAGAATCATCTTCATACAATACTTCAATTTCTTTTTTCATTAGTAACAGCTTACACTCTTTTTGTACTAGGAAGCAATGCGTATACTATATTTATTTTCCTCTACGTATTTTACGCCCACTATATTCTTTCAAAACTTTTTCAAAATCTTCTTTTTCAAAATCTGGCCAATATTTATCTACAAAAAAAAGTTCACTGTATACAGATTGCCAAGCTAAAAATCCAGACAACCTTTGTTCACCGCTAGTACGAATAATCAAATCTGGATCAGGCATGCCTTTTGTCCAAAGTAACTCTTTAAAAGAATCTTCAGTTATAGACACTCCTTTTTCTACGGCCTTATTAACGGCATCGATTATTTCGGCTCTCCCACCATAAGACATCGCCATCCAAATAGTTGTATCGTCATATTTTGAACTTCTTTCTTCCAGTTCTTTTATAAGATTACGAACATCTTCAGAAAATTTTTCTAGTTGTCCTACAAATCGCACCTTTACTTTTTCTTCTTCGATATCATCAAGCATTTCTTTAATAAACTTTTTTAAAAGCTTCATCAAATACCCAACCTCTCTTTCTGAACGATTCCAATTTTCAGTAGAAAATGCATAAAAAACAGCATGTCTAATGCCAAAATCTCTAACAACCCTAACAATATTAGTAAACGCTTTGTGTCCTTTATTATGACCATCGAGAGTGTCTATTCCTTTTTCTTTAGACCAACGTCTATTCCCGTCCATTATTATTCCAACACAATTTGGAATTTTTGTTTTTTCTTCAGTATCCATCAATGATATATAACTACGAAATCATAAAAATGTTTCGAGGCAGTTTTCCACTCTATACTCACAGTTTCAACCTCTGAAAGCACCGACCCCTCATTAAGTTCTTCTACAAAAAGCTTAAGGTTGTCTAGAAGCCCTTGAGCAACAACCTCCACCCTGCCGTCTTCTAAATTATTTACCCACCCATTAAGATTGTGCTGTTTTGCTGCATTTTGTACAAAATCACGATAACCTACGTTTTGAACTTTTCCTAAAACAAAACAATTAACTTCAGTAAACATTAAAATAGTATACTGTAATATTGAATTTTTTTGAAAAAACGTTACTATTGTTCTGTTCAATTACACGTGTAAACGAGCTGTTCATATTAAAATTTAAAATCTGGTAATATTACTATCGTTCATACGCGCGATTAGCTCAGTTGGTGGAGGTAAAATAATTTGGGAAACTATTTTACCGTTTACACGTGTAAACGAGCTGTTCATATTAAAATTTAAAATCTGGTAATATTACTATCGTTCATACGCGCGATTAGCTCAGTTGGTAGAGCAGCTCGTTTACACCGAGAAGGTCGGGAGTTCAAATCTCTCATCGCGCACAAATGCAAAATTCACCAGATTTTTTCTGGTGATTTTTGTATTTTAAGCCAGAGATTTGAAAAGGTTGTCGATATTTTGAAAAAATATCATACAATCTAAACAGATTCTGTAAGAATCAAATCTCTCATCGCGCATCTGTTTCCAAAACTAACTTTCCGCGTACCGCGCACGCGGTGTCTCTGAACTTAATCTTACGATCCGACAACATAATGACTCTACACGCCACCGCCACAATTCCGTTCCGCCGAACGCAAAATCAAAAAATTGACTTTTCTTTTTTAAAAGATTTGGGGGGGCGAAAAAAATGGAAAAAGTGGAAAAGTAAATTTTGATTTTGATTTTGCGAGTTTGCTAAATTTTCAAAAAATAGACATATATTGACTTTTATGTCATAATTTGCTAGACTTGGGGCAGATAAAAATTGGTTGAATTAGTGCAATATCGCACATTAACAAAAGAATACGGGAGGTTTGCCATGCAAACACTACAATGGTTACAAACTCAGTTACCTTTCCTGCAAGCAGAATGGTTTTCTGTTTTGTATGGATTGGTTGTTTTTCTTAACCCTTTGGCACTCGTGCCACAATTGATTTCCTCAATTCGTTCAAAACCTGAGGAACTTCATGGTATTGCGGTATCTATGTTTGCTATTTTTTTAGCAATACAAACAGCAGTTTCATTTGGAGCAATAAAGAACATGGACATGAGTTTATTCCTATCTATGTCAATCAGCGTGATAATAACATTTCTTGTGATTGTTATTACAGTAGGGAGACGTAACGGGCTTTTCAAGATGTAATATGGGAGATGGTAGCTTAAATTTAGGAGGTTGATATGGACAGAATACTTTTGATCTTGTGGTTAATTTCTTTTGCCATTCTTGTTGGTAGAAAGATTTCTTATGGTCACTTGTTTCTTAGGAATGGTGACCCAAAACCAAATTTTCTATTTTTTTTCTACATCAAAAAATCTAGAAAATCAAAATAAATTTGGAGGTAAGAAAATGAACATTATTTTTGCTTATATCGCAGTCGCAATATACATGACAATGAATGTTTGATTTTGGATAGAAATAACCAAACAAACATTCTCCGACAGCGAACGAGTACTTTCAATTGTTCCTGCTGGAGCTACTGTTTTTCTGGTAGCACTTACGGGAATTGTTCTAAACGGTTTTAGTGGAGGTATGGTATGAAAAATCAGAAAATAACACTCGTACACACTCTTTATTCAATAGGATTCTTTACAGTATTCTTTGGTATTGGGTTTGTTGGTGGATTTCCATTCCAAGAAGTATTGATGGCAGGTGCCATTTTTTCTAGCTCCTTCTATCTTATATTAGGGGTAAAAAAATTAAGAAGATTGATATATGGAAAAGGATAACCTTTAGTAAGTACAAAATAAGTTTTTTAAGGTTGTTGGCTACGGTCAGCAACCTTTTTCTTTTTGCAAAAAACTCCGAATTATCATAAACGTTAGCTCCATCGCTTTATTACAGTAAGAAACAATCTCTAATGCCATAAATAATTTTGTGGGCAATTTCAATGATAAATTTAAAAATAAGAACCAGAAGTGTAAGCCAGAATAAACCTAGCGCAAATCCTGCAAGCACATCACTGAACCAGTGAACATTTAAATATACCCTGCTTAATCCAACAAGTAGAAATGCCAGAATAGTTCCAGAAATAAACAAAATTTTCAATACTCTATTCTTTATATCATTCTTGAACGCATACAAGAGAAGTGCGAAAAAAATTGTCGCCATTGTTGCGTGTCCACTTGGAAAGCTATACCCCGAAATTTCTATGAGTGCGTTTATTGGGCGCTCTCTTTGCATGAGAAATTTGATGATAACTTCAAACAATACTCCCCCCGCCATGCCTGTTAAAAGAAGCACCGCGTGATACCATTTCTTTTTTACAATAAATACTACAAACAGAAGCCCTGAAAATAAAAAGAGATTGAGCGGGTTTGCAAAACTTGTAATGAATATCATTATCTCATTCAATAGTGGGTTCCACCACAACATCACTTTCGCGTTCAGCCATATATCCAGCGTGGTAACAAGTTCCATATCAATAACATCTTCAACCATTTTCGCAAAGAGATAGAGTGAGAATATATTGATAATTAGCGCATATAGATGGTATTTGGAAAATATATGTTTTCGTTTATCTACAAATCTGTAGAGGTACACAATGCCGACACCTGCGACAATTGCCACTGTTACAAACCCTCCAATATACTTAGATGCAACTTCATAACTCTGCCCAAACACAAAACCAATCATGATAAACGCGATAGCCCATGCAATTCCGCCAATAACATTAAACAACAAGAACTTCCCGAATCGAGTATGCGTTGATCCTGCGACAAATGGCGCGAAAGATCGCGTAAGAGAATTGAACCTGCCAATTATAAGCGACTTGCCCGTGTGGTGGTGCATAAGTTTTTTTGTTTTTTCAAACTGCTCTTTGCGAAAGAAGAAATATTTTCCGTATCTTGTAAGAAAAAACTCTCCATATTTCTTTCCCAAAATATACCCGATTAAATCTCCGACTATTGCTCCTATTGCCGCAACAACGATTGCATCCCCGATATCTAAAATACCAAGTTTTACCATAAAACCCCCTGCCACAACAATTACCATTCCAGGAATAAATAAACCTAAAAGAGGCGTCGCCTCAAGTGCCGCCGCAAGAAGTATCACCACATAGCCCCAGTGATCAAATCCAAGAAATGAAAAATTTGAAATGATATCTATAAATGACATTGTGTTTTTTGTAGTGTTTTTATCATACCATCATAAAATTACGATTTATCTTTTTCTATTTTTTTAACTACATTGTCAAAATCCGAAATATATTTTTTGTCTTGCTCTTTTGTGTTGTCCAAATTCGGAATTGTGTACCTTGTTGCGATTTTACACGATAACCAACGGATATAATAACGTCCAAGTTGTAGTAATTCGTTGGTTTAGTAGAAAATTCGGAATTTCCGAATTTTCTCGTTGTATCTTTTAAAATGAGCTCTTTTTCGCCCCCCCAACTTTTTCTGAAAAAGGAAAAGACAAATTTTGTTTTATGGTCGTCGTAACAAAGTGTTGGCGAGTAGAAAGGCGAGACATTACCACATGCTTCGTGCGGAATGGCTTGCAATAACATCTTGCGCATGGTGCGTGTGAAAGGTCAATCGCTCCGCGATTGCTGTTCAAAATAAGTTTGAGCAATGGTTAATATCTGTGTACCCTAGGAGGAATCGAAACTTACAGTTTCAGTACACCTTTTGGATATATTTTCCTTTCAGTTAAACCTGTCTCAAAAGGTTTTCGCTTCCGTGGACCCAGACATTAAAAAACCGACACAAGGTCGGTTTTTTAATATCTGTGTGCCCCTAAATGTACCGGAAAATTACCCATCAAGCCACGTAAAGGTATTTGAGCGACCGCGAGCACCTTTTCTCGACCCCTCTCAGTAGGGACTATTTTATACTAAAAAACCTAAAAAGAACTCTTTTCTGAAAAAAATAAAGCTGTTAGTTAGTATGCTTTGCTTGACTGAATAGATACTAACTAGTAAGATAGTATCTATTCAAGTAATGAGGGCAACCACAATGAAAAATATTAAGATATGTAAAAAAGTTGAGCAGCCAACAGGCTACGTAGCCTCTGTTCCTGAAAGCTTTCCTAAAGCAGGGTTTTTTGATGTGCCCCAAGATATTTTACTGAAAGCAGTAGAGGCAGAGAGATTGATAGGTAAGCTTGATGGTATAACTCTAACTTTGCCAGATATTAAATTTTTTCTGCGGATGTTTTCGTATAAAGATGCAACATCTTCTGCTCAGATAGAGGGTACTCAAGCAACCATGGCAGATGCCCTAGAGGTGTCAGCAGATATTGATAATAATCAAACCGATGCCTCTGACATCATATTCTATATAAAAGCATTGGAGTATGGAATTAAGAGATTGGAAAATTTTCCAATCTCGCTGAGGTTTATTCGTGAAATTCATAAAAAACTAATGGGAGGAGCACGTGCTACGCATTTTGCTGACCTTGGAGAATTTAGGAAGAGCCAGAACTGGATTGGTGGAACTAATTTGAAAAACGCCACTTTTATACCAGTACCTCACCCAGAAATGGATGACGGTTTAAATGATCTAGAAAAGTTTATCTATGATGATACTTCTACATTACCTATAATATCCATCGCATATATGCACGCTCAGTTTGAAACAATCCACCCATTTCTAGATGGTAATGGACGAGTTGGTAGACTCTTAATAACGTTTCTTCTTATGAAAAAAGGAGTGTTAGAAAAACCTGTCTTATTTTTATCTTCATACTTCAAAAAACATAAAAAAGTATATTACGAGAAGCTTAGTGGATATCATGATGAAGGTGAAGTTTTTGAGTGGGTGGAGTTCTTTCTTGATGGAGTTATTGAAACTGCAAAAGAAGCAATTGAAACATCGAGTGAAATCAGAAGCATTAGAGATAAGGATATGGGAAAAATTCAAGGGCTTTCAAAGCGTGAGTCTGAAAGTGGTGTAAAAGTTTTAAACTATTTGTTTGAGTATCCAATTATTACTACTAAAAGTGTCATGAAAACTACTGGCTTTACTCGTGCTGGTGCCCAAAAGGTGATAGATAGATTTGTTGGATTAGGTATCTTGGTGGAAGAAAAAAAAGAAAGTAACTACGATGTAAAATACACGTATGAAGAATACTTCATGGCATTCGTGAAATAGATTTCTGTATTAAGGTTAAATTTAACTTTAATCCTAAACAATAAAACAAATGGAACAATTCTATGCAGGTTCTACATATTTCGAGAGAAATCTTTGCTTTGCCCCCTCCATCATTTGATCATTAACTAAAATCTGATCATACTTAAAAATTTTTCTGTTACCCTCAAAAGCATCTAAGAAATGGTTTAAGTAAATTTCTGGGTTGAAAATGATCAGATCACCCTCACGCTTCCATCCTTCAGGAATTGAAAAGTCATAGCTAATGTTATGACCAGCCACATTAATCCACCTATGTGCTATCACATTACGCCATTGGTGAATTTCGTCGGCAATTGCAGAAAATTTAGTATCAGGAGTGCATCCATCAACAAAGTTCTCTAGAAATAATCGATATCCTTGAGAACCACCTTGGTCGAAGAAACCGTGTGCAATTGTTAATGCTGCAGAATGAGCACCTAAAATCATCAATGATGTTTGTGGATTTGATTGGTCAGTAAGAGTTACACGTATCTCATTGAAAAACTTGGTGTGAATGGAATTGAGTATTGTCTCAATTATTTCTAAAGGCGGTCCATCCTCAAAACGTTTCGTTCTTTTTTCTTTGGTCTCATTTAGGTGAGCGTTATTTTGCGACATTATTTAATTAGTTTGAAAAGTATAAACATTACATTCACAATCAGTCGCTGAACATTCACCGTCTAGTTTCCGAGGTGAAGGTGCTTCACCATCTTCGCGACTGGAAAGACTAAACCCATGCACGCCCCTTACGTGTCCACACTGGCATACTTTTGCCATCGCTTCTTCAAACGTAGCCTCTTCTTCAGCACTGATCGTCACTAGTTTTTTATGCTCAGAACATTGATCGTTCACACATTCATATTCATATGAGCCATCAGATTTTACTGCTGGTGCCCCCTCTTCTTTTCTCTCTGCAAAAGGACCTATTCTATGCATTGCTTGTCCGCACACCTCACATTTTCTTTTGTAATCCATGTTTCTTTTCAATTAATTTTGCTAAACCATCTTCACCTTCGTAGATTCGGATTCTGCCTGATAATACTCCTAGACGATATGAAATACCATCACTCATAAGTCGCCAGTTGGTTTCTTCAAGATGTTTCTGCAAGAGCTTATTCAGCTTTTGCATGCTCACTCGTTCATTCTCAGTTTCCATTTTCTCTATACTGAACTCAATAGAAACAATCCGTCCCATGTCTGGTTTTACTGATTAGCTAGACTTAGTCGTATTTATGAGGCGTTAACCCCAATGAGTAGGTCTCGTTAGTTGGTGCCCCCGGGAGGAATCGAAACTTACAGTTTCAGTACCCGTTCTGGATATTTTTTATCACTATGTTCTAAAAATTTCTCAGAACAGCTTCGATTCCGTGGACCCAGACATTAAAAAAACCGACGCAAGGTCGGTTTTTTAATATCTGTGTGCGGAAATACTAACCTTTGCTCGAACCTTTTTTGAAAAGCAATCGCGAAGCGATTGACCTTTCATGCGCCGCGCGCGTGGTGGCTCTAAACTTTATCTTACGCTCCAATAATGTGGTAATGCCAATCTTTGCGCGCCGCGCGCGCCTTCCAGTCGCGTACAAAACCATAAAATTTCCTTTCATTTTTTTGCGGCTCCCCCCTGCACCCCCCGCCTTTTAAATGGATTGTAAGGAAATTTTATGGTTTTGTTTTCGTCGCTTCACTACTCCAGAAAGGGCTTATAAATAATATTTTGCACAAGTGCAACATACCGCCCTTTCTTCCGTAGCTCGCGTCGAACGAGGTGCTTCCTCTCCGAGTCTTGTGGTGGCTTTGTAGTCCGCTCACACACTTCATCGCCTCCGTATAGCCCATTCACACAAGCTATCTGGCTACTGGCGATTTCGTGTGTTCGCTCTGTGGCTTCGGTCTCGTTTGTGGTAATCCCAAAAAAGCGGATTGTGCCAAACTAACGAATGGCACGAGTAAATCATATTGCGCTTGCCCCAACCCTCCCATGCGCGCGCAAACGGAACTCCCTTAACTTACAAACTGAACTTTGCTCGTAATAGCTGTGCATCTTTCTTATTAAACTTTTGCTCCAGTTTGCTTAATATCTTGTTTTCAGTTTCAGGTGTCCAATAGATTTTCAACTTCTTCTTTGCTCGTGTAATTGCTGTATAGAATACATTATGTGAAATTCTTTCCTCGGTCTCATTTGTAATTACAACTTTTACAGAATCGTATTCCAAACCTTGTGCTTTATGAATAGAGACGGCATATGCGACTTGAAACGGCACAATGTCCGACGCAGAATCGTCATCATCTTCATCTGTGCTTCTAAGTTTATTAACACTAAACCGAATCGTAGATTTAGTTTCCTCGGTGCTATCTAGTAGCTCCAAGTCATAACCTCGAATATCTAGTTCGGAGATCGGTTTATCAATTTGAATATCAAACTGGATACTGTCCTCGGAAGTTTTAATATCTAATATTCTGCCTTTGAGGTTGTTATGAATTGTTGATCCAAATCTGCCTGACTCATTAAATAGGATAGGATCTTCAATTTTGTATGTATGGTGATCCGCCCATATTACAGGAGTGTTTTCGTTACTTTCTTGTAAAAATCTATTGATATTGTTTATTCCATAAAAACCATCGTAGTTTAAACACAAGATTATTTCATCGTCTTCAGAAGGATCAAAAATCGAATCATCTAACCTACCAGAGTACTTATTCTGTGTAATATGTTCAATGATATCTTCTTCGAGGTTTCTGACTTTATCCCAAAGTTCCAGCAAGTCATTGTTATCTTTTGCGCGCCATGGAGTAGTTAATTCTATGACTGATGATTCTGGAACAAAACTTTTTGCAAGATAGAACCAATTTCCAAATGGAATTGGTTCTATCTGAAATGTATCTCCCACAAGAATCAATGCGCCGAACGACGCTTTTCTAAGTATGTCCCTCATATCTGAATTACCTACAACACTGCACTCATCAATGATCAATATATCGAATGTAGTATTATTACTATTCCCATTCAGAAAACTCCTTATCGTATTGAACTCAGTATTTTGCGCCTTTATTCTACTCTGTAAATTGCTTTTTGCAGCATGTGTATTGGTTAAGTAAAGTTTGGAGCCTTGATTATGATATTTTGAGATATGCTCTATCAGCTTTGTTTTTCCAGTCCCAGCGGCGCCATAAATTAACGAGACTTTTGATTCTATAAACATTTGCCTTAATGCTTCTTTCTTCTCAGGAGAGTTTACATCTACATCTGAATCTGACGAAGATAGCCATGCATTGATCGAATTTGAGTAATTTTTAATTCCAGAAGTCGATATTTCTTTCAACTTGTTAATAATTTCTACAACAGCATTTTCATATCCAGTAATGTAGACATGGTCTTTATATATATCTAACTTTCGATCTTGTTGTCTTTCGGTATAGAAAAGGGAGTTGTTAAATGTATCTATTAGGTTGTTTATGTTCTCAAATTGTGCCACTTCCTCTAGAGGGGTATACAACCATCCTTTCGTTCCCGCATTGCTAGTTATGCGTCGTGCTAATAATTCGTGTTCTCTACCAGAGACATCTATACAATCAAGTAAATCAGGAATTGAAGGATTGTGACCTGCGGGCGAAGTCGCAAAAGGCATTTCGTCGAATGGAATACTTTTATTTCCAAGATTTAAGTTTGAAAGCTTGTAGTTACTACGTGAGTCATGCTGCTCCTTTATGATCCTGTTGTTGAGGTTGTAGAGCAAATATCTGAGTATGTTACTGCCGGGATATTTTTTTTGTATATGTTCACGACTTTGGTCCAACAGATCAAGTATTCGAGATGTCGTCGCTTTTTTTGAGATTACTTTCTTAAATCTACTATAGTAACTATCAGGGAAATCAATTATCTCGACGAAATTCAAACCCGTATTCGTTAAGAAAGACATTATCTCACGAAACTCAGCTGTAGTTTTATTATACGTTTTGGCATCCCAATTAAAAATCTTCTCCAAATTTTGAAACTCGCATGGACGAATCTCAGTCTCCCAGTTATCAATAATTTGTATAGGCATCCTTTTGTTGGATACCTCTATATAGTCTTCGCGGAGAACAAATCTGACAGCATAGTTTTCTGTTATTTCTAATTTTGTGAAGGCAATAAACCTATCAAATTTACGGAGTTTGTCATCGGCAATTCTGAATGTTACTTCATAAAATACCTCCTGATTAATAATAAAAGGTTTTACTTTTTGTATATAAAATCTCTCCTTTGGTTCGCCACTGGAGTTAGGATTTTTAATCTTCTCGACTATTTTGGAATAATACTCATCGAGAGTCTGGTCTGTATCTAAAGGAAACTTATCAATATTTTCTAAAACATCTATACCATACGATATCTTCAGTAAAGACTTGATTTTGAGTAAATATACATAGTATTTCAACAGCAACCTCTCCGAAGCTTCTTCATCAGTGGCAAAATGGGATTTCGATTCCTGGAGACGTTTGTGGAATTTGCTAAGGAACCGCAAGTCAGCTCTTGCTGCAACATAATTTTTTGCTTTATCTTTGAAAATATCGTTATTATATTCAGTTTCACCAGCGACCTTAACTGAGACCGCCTCAACAAAGTGTCTAAGATTATTGAGAATATTCAGTGACAAGAAACCTCTCTCATCCGCTCCAAAGACATCAATCAACTTGCATATCGCTTTGTTCGAGATATTGATTTGCTCATTTACGTTTCTCATAATTATATTTTCCTGATTTAGTCCGATTGTCCTGTTTGCACAACATCTGATAATTTTCCTATTTCAGAAATCGGATTTGCAGATTGAGATTAAAGAACAGTTTTCCGTCTTCTGCGTACAACTTGCCGTATTCGTAACGAGTCGTGCTTGCAGCGTCAAACTTCGTATTTTCGTACAAATAAGCTCGAAATTCGTCACGATTGTATAAGTGATAACAAACGACATCGCCGTTTTCCTTTACGACAATGTACCCTCCCTGTGCCTTGGCAAACCCGTCCCACGGTTTGCTTGGCACCATACCGAGCGCAACCGCGTCCAAAAAGTTTTTTATTTTATATTCGTAGTTTGTGAGAGATAATCCGTATTTTGCAGTTATGTTCTCATTTTCTGAAAGGGCAACTGCCAAATCCGCCACCGTTTTCCTACTGTTTGAGAAAAAGTCCAAAAGCATTGAAGCAATAAATTCTGGCAACGCCGTATCAATCATTTTCATATTTGAAGAAAACTGTTCATTGGACACTCCAACAAAATCAAAAACTCCGTTTTGCTCCGATATTTTCTTAACTCGATCGCGAATTTGAGCATTTGTTTCTATGGCGTTTACTTCGTCCATATCGCCTGTAAAACCTTTTATTTCATAGACAAAGTTTGTAGTTTTGCCAGGATTGAGTAGTGTGGACGCTCCGCCAATCATGGATTTTATGGAAAACCCAAGCATTGGTGCCGTTTTTGAAATCCGATCGTAAATAATCGCAACAAGATCGGCTTTTTTACTGCCACTCGCTTTTACTTTTGTACAAAGCAATTCTTCCATTAACTCACACGCTTCAGGAATTGCGAAAGAACGACTTTTTTCATCCCTAATTCTTTCAAAAATTTTCAATGTTTTTTCTTTTAAAACGGTGGAATCAAATTCTTTAAGTGTTCTTCCTGCTTCGTCGGTTATTATTACTTGCGTATCTGACTGTGAAAGATCATAAATTTTAACAGGTTCGTCTTTCTCATCTCGGATAATCTTATGAAATATGAAAAATTTTCCGTCTATTATTTCCAAATTTTTATCGGCGGCAAAAAGCTTTCTTTCCTCAAGAATTTTGAGAAAAGCATAAAATTCCGACCATTCTCCTTTGTTATTTTCTTTGATCATATTCATTCAATGTTTCAATTATTTTTTCAGCAACAGCCTGTATTGCGGGAACAGCAACAGAATTGCCCAGTTGTTTCATGGACTGAACACCAGAAATGCCTTGAGGAAACTCAAACCAGTCTGGAAAACCTTGCATTTTCAAGCCTTCTTTTGGTCCGAGCTGTACGATTTTTCCGTTTACACGATATGCATCCCAATTTCTTCTGTCTGTTATCTTGCTTCCTCGTCCACCAACACGCAATGTGAAGCCAACCTCTTTATCGCATTTTCCGCCGAATATATCCGACATTGTGTATTTGAGTTCTTTGACAGGTTCTGGAAATTTAAAATCTATCGCCTTATCTCTAAAACCGACCATAAACAGGCGAGGGCGATGTTGTGGTAATCCAAAATCAGAAGCTTTAACAATTTGTGGGAAAAAAGAATATCCCAGTTCTTTCGTTATGACTCTCTCTATGGTTTCAAACGTCTTACCGTTGTCGTGTTTATATAAGCCACGCACATTTTCCAGAAAAAAAGCATGGGGCTTTTTTTCTTTTAAAATTTTAACAATATCGAAAAACAGAGTTCCGCGGGTTTCATTAAATCCTTTTTTAAATCCAGCTTGTGAGAATGGTTGACAAGGAAACCCTCCTGTCAAAATATCAAAATCAGGAATATCGTCCAATTTGACTTTCGTTATATCACCAACGAAATTTCCCGAGTGAAACACTTCTGGAGATAGCTTGAAAAAGTTATGTTTATAGGTTTGTTGGGCTGGTTCGTCCCATTCAGAAACAAAAACACATTCACTGCCTGCATTATGAAATGCGACATGAAAACCACCTATTCCTGCAAAAAGGTCTATAAACTTCCACGCACCTTTATTACTCTTGTTTTCAGGAGCTTTGTCGTTTACGCCGTAAAAATATGCTTGGTCCGCGTCTATCATTAAATCGAAAAGTGAGGACTGGAAACCCTCGGCGACATATTCCGTATTGGTTAGTTCTATATTTTGCAGTTCCCCCAAAACGCTATGCGAGCCGTTTTTTGCGATAATCAGAAAATCTATAACATTTATCCCCATTAACTGTCCTGCCTCAATAACTCTTTTTGCGACCTGTTTATCTTGTACGCTCGGACTTGGATCTCCCGAGGGGTGATTGTGAACAAGAATAATCCCAGCCGCGTGTACTTCAAGACCTGGAGCAAATATTTCTCTTGGGTGTATTAAGCTTTTGTCCAAAGTACCGACTGAAACGATTTCTTTTTTCAGTAACGCATTTCGCGCATTTAGATATAAACAAACAAGATTTTCTCTCTTGACATCCTTTAGATCGGAAACCAAAGACAATGCATCTTTTGCAGACAAAATAAGATTGTCGGGGCTGTTTTGCTCATCGCTGATTCTTCGTGCTAATGCGAGCGCAGAAACAATTTGTAATGCTTTTGCTTTCCCGATTCCAGGTATTTGTACCAACTCGTCAACGGTTGCGTGCAAAAAACCATTTCCGAATTTCCGCAGAATTTTTTGCGAAAGCACCTTAACATTTGTGCCTTTTATTCCGCTCCCAAGCAAAATCGCCAAAAGTTCGCTTTTGGTTAAAGCGTCAGCACCTTTCGCGAGAAATTTTTCTCGCGGGCGGTCTACGTTTGGAGTATCTTTGAGTTTTGCCATATTATTTTTGAATTAAATTATCCACGCCAACACCAAGCGCTTTAGCAATTTTAGACAGAGTATCGATGGTTGGGTTTTGATTTCCTCCTGACTCAATCTTGATAATTGTATTATAGGTAATATCAGCCATTTTGGAGAGGCGATCTTGAGAAACACCGAGCTTTGTTCGGTATTTCTTGATATTATTTGCTATTGTAGATTTTTTGCTTGCAGACATTGTAATAAATTACTATAATTGAAGTAATAGATGTTAAGGCTGTTTAATCTATTACTATATTAGCAAAAAATAATCATAAGGTAAACATGAAGCGATGGAAACAAAACCAAAAATTTCCTTTTATTTTTTTGCGGCACCCCCTGCACCACCCCGCCTTTTAAATGGATTGGTAAGGAAATTTTTGGTTTTGGTTCGCGACTGGAAGGAGCGCGAGGCGCGCAGAGATTAGCGTTACCACATTATCGGAGTGTAAGATAAAGTTTAGAGCCACCACGCGCTAGGCGCGTGCGTCAGCTGTTCCGTTCAAAAAAGGAAATGAAAAAAATTCTGTTTTGGCTCCCTCTTAATCAGAGGAGCGGAAACACTTTAATTTTCAAAATGGACAGTTCAGGGGTTGGAGAGGTCATTTTTTAACCTTTCCGACAACAATCATTAACTCATCAGAATTTCGTTCGTAAACATGAACAATCTGCCATTTTCCACTCTTTAGTTTCTCTTTCAGTTTTTTTTCATGGCGCAAATCTTCTTCTGTTTTACTATCCCCAACATTTTTAGGGAACTTGTATTTTTCTATGTCATAAATAACTCTTGATTTATGCCAAGAATAAATAGAAAGAATAATTGCAACTAATGAAAAAATTAAAGTTATAATATCAAGTGTCATGTTTTGTAATGTTATTTTGGCAATTCATCCATAAAAAGAAATTGCATCTCAACCCGAAAATCTATATCTAATCTATTTACTGGATTTGGAGTTGCGGAGCCAAAAACTTTCTTTTGTGGACTTGAATTTAATTTTTGCCCATTACTCCCAATTATGTTAGTAACATTTTGTGGCTGTTTGGTGGACGGATTAAAAATAACCGACACTTCAACATTTTCATTTACTTCTTTGATGATTTCGCCACTGATTTTTTCAAATTCCAAAAATTTACGGTCATCAATATTGATTTCAGTTTTATAGGTTCCGTTATTAACAACAATATCACTGGAGGCAACAGTAAAAAATCTTTCCATATCTTCACCTTTCCATATTGAAACTCTGTCTACCTTTATCTCCAAAACACTACCGTTTGGTAAATTGGTTTTTCCCTCTACTACAATTTTACTATCGCTAATTGATTTACCTTTTCCAGATATTTGGTAAATAATATTTTCGGTTTCTTTTTGAGTTTGTTCACTTGCTGGAACGCTATCTTTTACTGATGTTGTTTTATCTCCAGAGTCAGAAGATATGCTAATGATTATAATAAGACCAATAATTCCAATGCCCCACCAAAGCCATTTTCTTTTTTTCTTAGGTTGTTCTTGTTGAAATGAATTTTCCATAGTTTTATTTTAAATTACTTATAAATCAATAATCGTTTTTTATACTGAATCTTTAGTGTCTTGAACCAAATCTTTCTCTAATACTAAATCGTAATTCTCAAATCCTCTCTTTCTATATAGATTAATTGCCCCCTCGTTTTGAGCAGAGGCAATAACTTTTAATCTTGTAGCGCCTCTCTCTCTTGCCCAATCTTCAAATCTATCCATCAATTTTGTGCCAATACCTTTACCTCTATACTTATCGTCAACCCACATACTTCCTATTTCATAAATATTTTTTACAGTACGATAATCTTCAACTTCAGCATGTCCTCCCATTAAGTATCCAATGACCTTATCTCCAGCTTTCGCAACTAAGGTCAGCGAATCTAAATTTTCAATTTCTTCTTTAAATCCCTCTTTCCCTCGTTGACTTGTTGGATAATCAGGATCTATTGTGGCGTCAAACTCTCGGTTCTCTTTTATGCAAAGTTTATGATTAAGCGCGGTAATTGCATCCAAGTCTTCTATCTTTGCTTCCTCTATTCCACTAAAGTTAGGAATTTGCTCGTTTTGTCCAATTTTTTCTTGGTTCATAGTATTTATTTATATCATTTATTTTAATAATTTATCAACGGAAACATCAAGCGCTTTTGCTAATTTTTCTAAAATTCCAAGCGTTACATTTTTCTTGCCATTCTCTATTGCGCTCATATAGCTTCTGTCCATATTCAGCGCACGACAAATGTCGCCCTGTGTCATGTTTTTCTTTTCTCGTATTCGCTTTATATTTCCGCCTAATTTTTTAGATATTTGAGCCATAATGATACTTATACAGTATCAACTATTGCGTTCTTGCTCAATATGGAGTTATAATACCATACGGAAGCCAAAACAGAAAATTTTTCATTTCCTTTTTTGATTAAAAAAAATGGGGGGGCGAAATAAAATTGTAATGAAAATTTTCTGTTTTGGTTTCGCCGAGTGCTCCCTGTTTGTTCAAGAGCGGAGCGATTGAATACAAACAGCAGTGCAGAGCTAGCGAGGCGAGCGGAAAGGCGAGGCATTACCACAGACACGGAGCGTAAGACATTGTTGCAAACCACCACGCGCGCGAAGCGTGGAAGGTCAATCGCTCCGCGATTGCTTTTCAAAAAAGATTCGAGCAAAAGTTAGTATTTCCGCACACAGACATTAAAAAACCGACGCAAGGTCGGTTTTTTAATATCTGTGTGCCCCCGGGAGGAATCGAACCCCCATCTAAAGCTTAGAAGTCTCTTGTTTTATCCATTAAACTACGGGGGCAGTGGCACTTATTTATATCATTTGTTCTATTAAGAATCGATTTCTACAAGATTAGTACCGGCTGTCGATGTTTTCCTTAAAAAATATCTAGTGACTTTCTAAAATTAAATAAAAATGACTTTTATTTAATTTTAGAAATGTACACTTTGTTCGAATTAATTAAAAATAATTCGCTTATACTCTACTCATATTTTAAATCTTCTGCAAGCTTACTTTCTATGTATACATTTTCTGCAGACTCATCTTTTGCACTCACAGCCTCTTCAGGTATTGGAGAAACTATTCTATATTCTTCAGTACGTAATCTATTAAATTTATCCTCTTTGTTTTTGTAATATTCAATTGCATCCTGTACTCCTTTTTGATTATAACGAACAACAGAACTTTCTACAGAAATAATCCTATCGGTCTGTTCAGAAATAGTAATAAACTGATACCCTGCATACATAAGACTTAATATGAAAATAACAGCTGATACTCCTAGTCCAACAAACCAGTCTCTTGCGGGGTGCATAATTCTACGATCAGGAATACCAGAGCTTTTTTTAATTAAATGCTTGGTTATTTTTATAATGTCATTTTTCTCAATCATAATTCTTTTTGTTTAGTCACAACTAACACAATCTCGCCTGTCCAACCACCAGAATTGGGACCTTTTGGCCCTGTTATATTAACTGAACGTATTGACGATTGGTATGGTAGTGTTTCAAGAATAGTAAGCATATGAAAAACTGATACATATTCGCCATTTATATTAATTGCCATACTTAATTCTTCAAAAACAGAACTTAAGTCTGTCACACTAAGTTCAGATATATCAAGAGATATGTTCTGCTCCTCAGCAAGTAATCCTATTAACGATAAAAAATCAATTACATCTTCTTCTTGTAATAAGTATGAATAAAGTTGTTCTCGCTCAGACTTAGACCCATCAACCAGTCTGGCTAACGAAAGTAATTCTTTTTCATGCATCTGTACTTTAGCAATTTCAGTTTGTTTTAATATTAAATTATTTTCGGCAATTGATATGCTATATATCATTCCGCTCAAAAGCACTACTGAAAAAACAAGTGCTCCTATCGAGCTTAATCCTACTATTTTTGTACGTTTAGTTACTATCATAAATATCTCTATCTCTTATTGAAGACATGGTAACTGTAATCGCAAAAGGCAGGTCTTCCTCACGGGCTAAATCAGAAATCGGAATTAAAGCTGTTTCAAAAAGTGCTGACCTTTCTAAAGCCGTCTTAAATCCAGCCAAAGCTGATCGCGACTTAGCAACACCTCGAATATTTATAGATTCAATACCAACTTTATTTCTTTTTATTGTCTGATTAGTTAGTTTAATGTCAACACTAGCTGCATTTTGAATAGTTGAAGCAATTTCATACAACGGAACCAACACACCGGCTTCACCTAGCTGAACAGCAACAGCATTAATTTCACTTATAAAATCCTCAGATTTTTTAAAGTCTATTTCTGTCTCACCAACCTTTAGAACCTCAGTTTCTACTGCATCAAGTTGAGACTGCACAAGTACATATGACGGAATCATTATAAAAAAGGCCACAAGAATCACTCCCGACAGCAAAAATAGCCACACCGTAACAACACGAAACCAATATTCTCTAACAATAAACTTCTTAGCTTGTGGTGGAATAAGATTAATCATGAATAATATAATCTTTAAGTGCCAACCCTACTGCAGTTGCATAACTATACGAATACCTTCTCGTTATAGGTGGTATAAATGACTCCAATGAAAAGGCGTTTTGCCACACCTCTGCTCTTTCTGTTGGTATAGACAACTCTCTCCACAAATATTCTGGCAGACCAGCAAGATTGGAGCTTCCACCACAAAGAATTATTTTATCAATTTCCGCACCGTCTTGTACACCAGCACGTGTCTTCCAGTACTGAATACGTGTTTCTAACTCATCTTTAATATCATTAATTGTGCCAGATATTGCATTATATATATCACCATTTTTATCATGCATAAGTCCTTCTGTATTTTTGATTTTACTATATTCATCTTCTGTAAGATTACCGACCACTTTTTTGAGAGCAACACTAAGATTTTGTCCACCTATGTCTATTGTGGATGTATACATCAACACTCCCTTATGAACTATACCTATACCAGTGCGCATTTTACCAAAATCCACAATCATAAATGTGTTTTTGTCACCCACACCAATTGAAGCTCTAGCTATTGCCTGTGCCTCAATTTCAAAAGAAATAGGCGTTAAGCCTGCATCCAAACAAACATTATAATAAGCATTAATAGTATCTTTTGAATAAACAGCAACTGAGACAGTCAGGCTATCGTCATCATCATCACCACTTACTATGTCGTAATCAAAATACGAATCTCTTGGAGACAACGGCACATTCTCTTCAAGCTTAAATTCTATAAGACCACGCACCTCTTTAAATGGTGTACCACGCTTAACACTGGTCTCAAAAAGGTATGCTCTCTCTTCTGGCAAAGAAACACGCACATACCGAGTTCCAGTTTTATCTCGCACTTCTTTCAAGACTTCTGTTAATTTTGGAATATCATTTATCACCCCTCTATCAACATAGCCCTTTGGAATATCAATATCACCCCAATGATACAATTCTAAATTTTTATCTGCTGAATAATGTTTCCTAAATTGAACATACTTAAGAGAGGTGTCAGAAATATCAACACCAACATTTGGCAGAGTTATATACTGTGGTGCTGGAAACACATGTTTCAATATAGAAAGAGCAGACATATATACTTGTATATATAGTATACGACGCAATACAAAAATTAACTCCTATTTAACCCACAGCCTATAAAAACTTAATAAAAACATATACTGCTATAGCTACAACACAAATAATTGATATGATAACAATTTGTTTTCGAACCATACGCACTGCATTTTCTCCAAAACGATAAGTGAGAAAACCTTCGGTAGCATAACGAAAACCCCTTCCTAAAATTGACGCAATAATAAATAAAAATAAACCAGATTGCACCATCCCAGCAGCTAAAGCTACAAATGTATATGGAAATGGAGTAATAGCCCCAATGACTGTTAAAAGGAAAGCGCCCTCTTTAAAATTAGAAGCAGTTGTTAAGATACTATTTCTCGTAACTTCTGAAATATATGGAGAAAGCAAAACCTCAAAGAAACCCACAGCAACTAAATATGCGACAACACCTCCAAGCACAGATGCAAAAATAGTTACCAAAATAGCCCGAATTGTATGTTTTTTATTTGATAGAATATACGCTATCAAAAATGGGTCTGTAATAATTGGTACAATTAATGCAGCTTCAATAAAAGAAATTGCTGCTAAACCCCATATGCCATAACGAGAACGCAAAATACTGCCTGTACGTTCCACAGCACTAACCATATGTTTGTTGAATCTTTGCAATGCCATGTTGTTAATTAATTTTTGTCCCTGCGGGCAAATCAATATGTGGACATAAGAGTGCGAGAGAGTCTTCGTGCTTTGCAGCAAGTATCATACCCTGACTCTCATATCCACGAATTACACGCGGTTCTAGATTAGTTAAAAATATACATTTTTTACCTACCAAAAATTGTGGAGTGTCAAAATATTCTCGAATGCCTGAAATTATTTGACGATATATTGATATACCCTCTTCATTCTTTCCTTCCCCAATATCTACACTGAGTTTGAGCAATCTGTCTGCACCTTCAACAACCTCTACTGTTTTTATTTCACCAATTGTAATTTCAAGTTTTGCAAAATCGTCGTAACTAATCATTGTTTTTTTTATTATTCATTCTTGTAATGTAACTGTTTAAAATAATTGAGGCCGCCGCCGCATCAGTCTTGTCTGTACGCCCTTGAAACCGTATAGCCTCCTGTGTAGTATACTGTTCGGGCTCTAATTCTATAGGTAATCCTGTTTGAAGTGTTAAGGCTGTAATAAATTCTTCAACATCTTTATGTATTGGATTAGTTTTACCATCTCTACCAAGTGAATGTCCAACAACAATCATTTCCACATTTTCTGTTTCAATAAACGAAACAATGTTTTTTATAAGACCACTATCATTTGGTATCACATCTTTAGGAAACGCCATAAGACCTTTTTCGTCAGACAAAGCTATGCCTACACGTTTAGAACCATAATCTATACCAATAAGTCGCATAGAAATAAGCATACCATTTATAATTATCATACTTAATACAAAAAGACATGTAGCCATTCATGTGCTAACAAAAATCGTGCAGACATCAAATACACGGGAAGACCATTAAAAGATAAAGTAAAAAACTACAAACAACTGCGTGTTCGTTTATTTAAAGAACGAGACAAAACATGTGAAGTGTGTGGTTATAATAAATACCAAATTTTACAAATACACCATAAAGTAAAACGTTCTGAAGGAGGAACTGATGATTTAAGTAATTTAAAAATATTATGTCCAAATTGTCATACAATGGAACACTATTTAAAAAAATAGAAAGTCTGGTATTATGTCACCACTCGTTCAAACAAAACACGGAGAGATGCCGGAGTGGTCGAACGGACTTGTCCTGAAAACAAGCGTACCGCAAGGTACCGAGGGTTCGAATCCCTCTCTCTCCGCAATGATTCAAGAGGATGGATGGGAACCATCCGATTGAATTATCATTTCGAGATAAGGAGGGATTCGAAAAGGTTGTCGATACTTTTCTGAAAGAAAATATCATACAACCTGAACAGAAGCTGTAAGCTTCGAATCCCTCTCTCTCCGCATAAAACATTACGTCCTGATGCGTTTAGCATTGGGGCGTTTATGTTTTACAGAGTGAGGGGTTCGAAAAGGTTGTCGATACTTTTCTGAAAGAAAATATCATACAACCTGAACAGAACATGTAATGTTCGAATCCCTCTCTCTCCGCATAAAACATTACGTCCTGATGCGTTTAGCATTGGGGCGTTTATGTTTTACAGAGTGAGGGGTTCGAAAAG
>VAPH01049244.1_pt1 | contig 23979 bp, 21 predicted proteins | sample 3393861 | NCBI WGS metagenome assembly VAPH01 (sample SAMN08290439, study PRJNA428436) | hydrothermal vent metagenome | isolation source: Deep-sea hydrothermal vent chimney | place: Atlantic Ocean: South-mid Altantic Ridge | reverse complement strand
TGGCGGTACTTCTTCTTTTTTCATATACCAGGCGAATCCTGCTGCAGATATCACCGATACTGTCTATTTCGTCAACCAGAATAAGTTTATTCTGAGTACGATAATATCTGATAAGCGCCCTGTTTTCCCTGTTTTGTGCTTTTTTTGTTGATTCCATCATTAACGCGCTGCTCAAGGGCTGACCAATTTTCGCCAGTGCCATGTCCAGCGATTGTGCCTGGGTGACGGTCTGAGGGTAATTGCTGAGGATAAATTCTCCCGTAGTTTTGGCGCTGCTTATGTGCTTATGTATATCCTCGATAATCTTGTTGATTGTATGGTCATCTGAAGGTAGTCCGGTAAATCGGCTATACACTACCTTCGGCTGAATAGGGTGCAATTCGAGGGCCTGTGACAAACGTCTTGAAAAATCAGGAGAAATAGATTCGTTTAGGGTAATTCGCACTAAGTGTCCATCCTGTATCAGCAATTTTCTAATAATAACTTCTCAGTATTTCCAGAGTAGGTTTTGTGACGATGATTGCGGATAAAGTTGCGAGAATGCTGTAATCGAGGCAAAATTACCGGTTTATGTCCAATAATATACCCGATTTTACCAAATTAGAGCTACAGGTGGTGGCGACGGCGCTGCGGGAGCGCTATGCCGAAGTCATTGACTTGCAGCTCGCCGATGCGGAGATGCAGATCGACAAGGGTAGTGGTAAAAAAGTTGAGTGCCCGGTTGTTTTCTGGCGTCAGCAGGGGGCCAGTTTTGTCGTCTACAAGATGGGAGATAAACGCTTCGCGGGGCGTTATTTTTATACCCCCCGGGAGCAATTCCGACCGGCTGAAGATGAATATGACGAGGTGGGTGATTGCGTGCTGGCTCTACTCGTTGTGCAGGCTGACCACGAAGCGCAGCGTGCTGGAAGTATTTGATACTGTCGATAAATAGGATAGAAAAATTTCATGTAACAAACCCGCTGTCCGTGCTGATGAGAGCCTGGTAGCGGTTACCAACGAGGAACGAGTCAATGGCAAAGAACGCATTTTATGCACAGTCAGGTGGTGTGACCGCCGTTATTAACGCATCGGCCTGTGGCGTCATCGAAACTGCCCGCAAACATGGGGATAAAATCGGCACTGTCTACGCGGGCCGTAATGGCATCATCGGTGCACTGACCGAAGACCTGATTGATACGTCGCTGGAATCTGATACCGATATTGCGGCACTGCGTTATACCCCATCCGGTGGTTTTGGCTCATGTCGCTTCAAGCTGAGAGGCCTGGAAGAGAGTAAAGCTGAATATGAACGTTTGATCGAAGTATTCAAGGCCCATGATATCGGCTATTTCTTTTATAATGGCGGTGGCGATTCAGCCGATACCTGCTACAAGATTTCTCAGCTGTCTGAAAAAATGGGTTACCCGATTCAGGCCATCCATATCCCCAAAACGGTGGATAATGATCTGCCGATTACCGATACCTGCCCAGGTTTTGGCTCAGTTGCCAAGTACATTGCCGTATCCACCCTTGAAGCCTCTTTTGATGTACGCTCTATGGCCAAGACATCAACCAAGATTTTTGTCCTTGAAGTCATGGGGCGGCATGCTGGCTGGATTGCGGCAGCTGGGGGTCTGGTTGAGGATCAGGGTATCCCTGTTGTCATCCTGTTCCCGGAAATAGAGTTCGATAAGGAAAAGTTTATGGCCAGGGTCAAGGACAGGGTTGAAGAACAGGGTTTCTGCTCTATTGTTGTTTCTGAAGGTGCACATTGGCCAGATGGCAAGTTCCTTGCCGAGCAGGGTACGCGTGATGCATTTGGTCATGCCCAGTTAGGGGGGGCGGCACCGGTTGTCGCAAATATGATTAAAGATGAACTGGGATTAAAGTTCCACTGGGCGGTTGCGGACTATCTCCAGCGTGCAGCACGTCACCTGGCATCAAAAACAGATGTTGAGCAGGCCTACGCGGTGGGTAAAGCGGGTGTTGAGTTTGCCATCAACGGTGATAATGCCATCATGCCCGCCATTGAGCGACTCTCAAATGACCCATTTGAATGGAAGATTGGCAAAGCACTGCTATCAGAAGTGGCTAACGTAGAGAAAATGATGCCGATGGACTTTATTTCTGATGATGGCTTCGGTATTACCGATGCTTGCAAGGCGTATCTTCTGCCATTGATTCAAGGTGAAGATTATCCCCCCTATAAGAATGGTTTGCCAGACTATGTGACACTGAAAAATATCACCATCGATAAGAAGTTGCCTGCTTTTGAACTGTGAATAGAAATCCTGGGAATTGACCCGGGCCTTTTCTCTAAATAGTCCACGAAATGACACTCGACAAAGCAAAAGAGCGATTACAGGTGCAGGTTGATTTTGGTGGTTTTTATAATGGCAATGCCGCCAAAATGATTTTATCTGAGGTAAATCGTGAGCACGGGCAACAGGCAGTTGACCGTCTAATTAGAGAACTGCAGCTAGATAAAATTTTTGGTTTTGTTCCGGGCACTCGTTTTACCGGTGGTCTTGCTGTCCCAGATAAGCACACACCAGGCCGTAATTCATAGAGCTGGCCTTAAGTAGATTCCGACATTATCCGCTTTTTTTATGCTACGGGTAAAACAATTGAATACAAGTCAGGTGAAAGACCCTGTATCTTGTGGGCACTTTTACAATTCACAATAAATGGATGTGCTATTTATTATGAATTATTATCACAAAATTATCCCGTTAATACGGTATAAATAAACGTTCCGACCTGACACAGGAGTATGCAATGTCTACTACGCAATTGTTATTTATCATCTGGGCAGCCTTGCTGGCTGTTGTTTACGGTATCGTCACAACACGCTGGATCAAGGGCCTGCCCTCTGGAAATGAGCGTGTACAGGAGATCGCTGCAGCGATCTCCGAGGGGGCTCGCGCTTACCTTGCACGTCAGTATAGAACAATTACTATCGCAGGCGTGGTTGTTTTTCTGGCAATAGGGTACTTCCTGGCATGGAGTACCGCTTTCGGCTTTTTGGTCGGTGCCGTATTGTCAGGTGCCGCCGGGTTCATTGGTATGAATGTCTCTGTCATGGCAAACTCTCGTACAGTGACTGCAGCGGCAAAAGGCATCAATCCGGCATTTCAAGTGGCATTCCGTGGTGGAGCTATTACCGGTATGCTGGTAGTGGGGCTGGGTCTTGCAGGTGTAGCAGGCTATTATACTACCCTGTTAGGCCTAGGACTGTCAGAAACCGATGCCCTGCATAGCCTGATAGGGGTTGCCTTCGGTGGCTCGCTAATTTCTATTTTTGCACGTCTTGGTGGCGGTATTTTTACCAAAGGTGCTGATGTCGGTGCCGATATCGTTGGCAAGGTTGAAGCAGGCATTCCAGAAGATGACCCACGCAATCCTGCGGTCATTGCTGACAATGTCGGTGATAATGTCGGTGACTGTGCAGGAATGGCTGCGGATCTGTTCGAAACCTATGCGGTGACAATTATTGCGACCATGTTTCTTGGTGGCCTATTGTTCCCCGAAGCAGGGTCTGCTGCCATTATATATCCATTAATGCTGGGTGCAGTTTCTATTATTGCTTCGATTATTGGTACGTTTTTTGTCAAAGTGACCAGCAAAGGGCGCATCATGATGGCCCTGTATAAGGGATTAATCGTTTCGGGTATTCTTGCACTCATTTCGTATTATTTCGTTACACAGTCAATAATGGGCGAAAGCATCATTGTTGACGGCGTTGCTGTGTCCACGATGAACCTGTTTTATGCGGCTGGCATCGGCTTGTTATTAACGGCCGCAATGGTTGTGATTACCGAGTACTATACGGCGACAGAGTTTGGCCCGGTGCGTGCTATCGCGAAGGCTTCAACTACCGGTGACGGCACCAATGTGATTGCCGGTCTGGGTGTGTCAATGAAGTCTACTGCACTGCCTGTATTGTCTGTCGTCGCCGCTATCTGGGGAACCTATGAGTTGGCCGGTCTATACGGCATTGCCACGGGTGCAACCGCTATGCTGTCAATGACAGGTATCATCGTGGCGCTGGATGCCTATGGCCCAATTACTGATAACGCCGGTGGCATTGCCGAAATGGCAGGATTACCGGAAGAGATTCGTAACATCACCGATCCGCTGGATGCTGTGGGTAATACTACAAAAGCAGTCACCAAGGGCTATGCTATTGGTTCAGCCGGCCTGGCGGCACTGGTGTTGTTCGCTGATTACACCTATGCGGTAGGAGAAGATATCAGCTTTGACCTGTCTAACCACATGGTCATCATCGGTTTGTTTATCGGTGGCATGGTGCCTTATTTGTTTGCCTCCATGGCTATGGAAGCGGTTGGACGTGCGGCGGGGGGTATCGTGAATGAAGTACGTCGTCAGTTTAAAACTATGCCGGGTATTATGAATCATACTCAGAAACCGGATTATTCGCGTGCGGTAGATATGCTGACCAAAGCAGCGATCAAGGAAATGATCCTCCCCTCCTTGCTGCCGCTACTGATACCTGTACTGGTTGGTGTTCTGCTCGGTAAGCAGGCCCTGGGCGGTATGTTGATTGGCAGCATCGTGACAGGAATTTTCCTGGCCATTTCCATGACCACCGGTGGTGGTGCCTGGGACAATGCCAAGAAGTATATCGAAGACGGCCACTATGGTGGCAAGGGTTCGGATGCCCACAAAGCAGCTGTGACCGGCGACACTGTGGGTGATCCTTACAAAGATACCGCGGGCCCGGCCATTAACCCGATGATCAAAATCATTAACATCGTTGCATTATTGATTGTGCCGATTATCTAGGGTTTTTTTCTTATTAATCTAAAAATGGTCGGACAATGTCCGGCCATTTTTTGTTTTCTGACAAGAGACAACAGTATAATCTCTGTTTTTACCCCTAAGCTAAAGACAGGCTGCACATGCCGAAAAAAAGAATTTCTGATTATATTTTTTACGTCTGTGGATACATTGTGCCTGGTGGATAAATGAATCAAAATCAAAACAATATTATCTCGCAGAGATTCCTTAAGCTTTGTACACTAAACCAAACTCCCCCAAGCGCTCCCAGCGAGAGATATAGAATTTGTTTTTTGATTTTCCTGTTTTATGTACCGAGCGAACACATCAACAAACATTCATGAAGATACTGTTTTTTTAATGTCGATCCGGACTTTTATTCTGGCAAGCTTTCTGCTTACGCCTGCAAGTGTGCTGGCGGATAAACTTGGGCCTGATTTAACCGTAGGGGATAAAGTTCGTATAGAAAAGCCTGCATTCTCAGCAAAGATGCAGACACTGCTTGACGGTATAAATACACCTGACGTGGCGCTAGAGAGGTCACGGAAATATCAACAGAACGGCCAGTTCGGCCTTGCAAAAATCGTATTGCAGCACGGGATAGAATTGGCAAAATCATCGGGCAGTGAGTTTGTCGAACTCACAGATGAGCTCGAATATGCTATGCCCATGTTGCAGTCCAGAGAGCTACTTGTATTGGGCAGACCGGAAGAGGCAGAGAAGATTCTCCAGAGGTTAACTGAACAGTTCAGCACAGATCAGCGACGCAGTGATGAAATTACTGCCTTAAAAGGTGCTCTTTCGCAGTCAAGAATACTGGCTTCGGCACGAAGCAACAATGAGCGAGAGGTGACGCATGATGTTCGAAGCCAGTTGAGTAAGTATTATAAGCAACATGGCGGATTTCCAAATTATACCGAACTGAACAAACTGCTGCCGCCAGATGATGCGGTACTACAGAATTATGAAATTATTTATTATAAAGCCGTTCCCAATGCCTACCGTCTGGTATTACGAAACCGGTATAACTCGGAAAATCTACTGAAGATAGAAGTGACTGGGTTGATGAAGTAGCGCTAAGTTCAACGTTTAAAGCTCAAGGGTCAAAGTTTTAAGGCATCCCCCCCCCGTTCGTTATTTGTCATTCCGAGGACAGTATACCAAATTAGGGTTTGCTTGATGCTTGGGGCGCTATACCAGTGAAAAGAAACTGAAACAGTCACACTGCCCCCGAGAAACTCGGGTTCTATATCGGTTGCGTGTGATGGTTTCTGATCTAGGCTACCAGTTCACCTTTCATCAGGGTAAATGCTTTTTTCTCAATCTGACGAATGCGCTCAGCTGAAACCGCGTACTTTTCAGCCAGCTCAGTCAGTGTGGCCTTTTTGTTATCTGGGTTTAACCAGCGTTGTTGGACGATGTCCTGACTACGCTCATCAAGTTGTGCCAGTGCGGCACCCAGTTTTTCGTGATTTCTGCTGGTGGTCGTATCCTTTTCATACAGGCTCTCTGGATTGTAGCGATTGTCTGCAAGATAGCCGGCGGGTGCAATATAGGCGGTATCATCATCGGTATCTGTGCCCATATCGAAAGCGACATCGGTGCCACTCATGCGTGATTCCATTTCCAGCACCGTCATTTCAGGTACATCAAGGTTGTCAGATAGAGTTTTTACATCGTTCTGGTTCATCCAACCCAGGCGTTTTCGGCTTTTACGCAAGTTGAAAAACAGTTTGCGCTGTGCCTTGGTGGTGGCAACTTTAACGATGCGCCAGTTTTTCAACACATAGTCATAAATCTCCGAGCGAATCCAATGCATGGCAAACGATACCAGGCGGACGCCGCGATCTGGATCATAATTTTTTACGGCCTTCATCAGGCCGATGTTGCCTTCCTGGATCAGGTCAGCCAGTGGTAGTCCGTATCCGGTAAAGCCCCTGGCCGTACGAACAACGAAACGCATATGTGAAAAGATCAGCTGCCGTGCAGCATCCAGATCTTCTTCATTGCGATACCGTGTAGCCAGTGACTTTTCTTCATCGGCAGTCAACATGGGCGCTGCATTGACAGTTTGGAGAAAAGTTGACAGGCCGGCATCGACCGATACACCCGAAATGACTGGTAGTGTCTTCAGCATAGGATAACCCCCCAAAGCAAGTAATGTCTCTATTTTAGCACTCAGAACGTTTGAGTGCCAAATCCCACAAAAGTTCAATCGTTTTTATTGTTATAACTTATTGATTTTAGGTGTTTTCAAGAGGAAAGTTTCGAAACGGAAGATTGAAGAAAACCGTATTATACCGGCTTAATTAATAAAACTGCCCATAAACCTTAGAGTTGTTGTTTCCCCGGCTCAAACTGTCTGAGGTAAACACCTACGGTAATTCTTGCCGACAACCAGCCAAGCAGTGCACCGCTGCCGGTTAATATCAATGAGGGCAGGAGTTGTAGGGGATCCAGGGCGAAACGGATACCGTACATGGATGATAAAGAGCTGGCGGGCTTGCTGATAAAGGAAAAAAGCAGGAAGATTACCAACAGGGCAAGCAGACCGCCGAAAAGCCCCTGCAGCATGCCAGAATAGAGGAAGGAGCGGCGTACAAAGGCGTCTGTGCCACCGATTAGTTTAATGATGCGAATTTCCTCCTGCCGGTTTACGATTGCCAGACGTATCGTGTTGCCGATAACCAGGAAAACGCCCAGGCCCAGGATAATGGCGATAACCCAGACAGCACGGGTAGCAAGCTCCAGAAACGCAGTCAATCGTTTTATCCATTCGAGATCAAACTGCGACAGTTCCACCGGTTCTAGTTTTCCCAGTTCATTAATGAGTCCTGCCAGTTTTTCCGGCGAGCGTGCCACGTTGTCTTCAGGGTAGACCAGTAATACCACCGGCAAAGGGTTTTCGGACAGGGAATTCAACGCATCTTTCAGGCCTGATCTTAACTTAAATTCTTCCATTGCCTGATCTGGGGTGATTATTTCGATGTATTTTATATCGCCGTGCTGTGCAAGAGATTGTTGCAGGTCTTTTGCCTGCATGATGCTGACTTCAGGTGCGAGGAAGAGTGAGATTTTTGCGCCGTGTTCAAACTCAGCCGTAAATTTATGGATATTTTCCAGTGCGGCAAACATAGCGCCTGGCAGTGCCAGCGCAATGCCAATTACCGAGATACTTAGAATACTTGAAAATGAGTTACGGCTCAGGTCGCCAAGCGAGCCGATCAGAGTCTGTAGGTGTCGTGTAAGCCAGGCGATCATGGTTGTGCTGTATCTGTCTGTTGAGTCATGTAGCCATTCGCCAGGGTCAGGCTACGCTTGCCAAGACGTTTAATATGACGCAGGTCATGCGTGGCGACCAGTACCGTTACACCATGATAATTAAAGTCATGAAACAGGTCGAAAATTTCATCTGAAAGGCCAGAATCAAGATTTCCCGTTGGTTCATCTGCCACCAGTAGACTGGGCCGGTTAACCACTGCTCGGGCTATGCCGACACGTTGTTGTTCCCCTCCGGATAGCGTGATGGGTTTAGCACGGTCACGGTTTAGTAAGCCGACTTTATCCAGTGCAGCATGAACCCGGCGACGCAGGTCGCGAGGGTGGAAGCCGCTGACGATTAAGGGCAGGGCAACATTGTCGAAGACACTGAGATTATGAAGTAATTTGTGATCCTGAAAAACCATCCCAATCTGGCGTCTGAAATAGGGGATGGTGCGCCGCTTGAGACGCCCCAAATTTTGTCCGTTTACGATAACCTGTCCGTTGGTCGCGTGTTCTATCAGGGTAACCAGCCGTAACAGTGTGCTTTTACCCGCACCCGAATGTCCGGTAAGGAAGACCATTTCACCTTTATCTACTACAAAAGAGACATTACGCAGGGCTTCATGCCCTTCCGGGTAGCGCTTTGAAACCTTGCTGAATTCAATCAGCATGAGGCGGATTGTGATTGAACAGGGCGCGGACAAAATCCCTGGCGTTGAACTGGCGTAGATCATCAATCCCTTCACCAATTCCTATATAGCGAATGGGCAGTTTTGTCTGCTCAGCAATAGCAATAACGACACCACCCTTTGCCGTGCCGTCGAGCTTCGTCAGGCAAAGGCCGGTGACATTGACACGTTTATTAAAACCTTGCAGTTGATAGATAGCGTTTTGGCCGATACCGGCATCGAGCACAAGCAGGACTTCATGGGGTGCTCTGGCTATTTTTTTACCGGTTATACGGTAGATTTTTTCCAGTTCCTGCATCAGGTCGCTGGATGTGTGCTGGCGTCCTGCGGTATCGATAATAACAATATCGCTGTCACGTGAGACGGCCGATTCCAGGGCATCGTGAACAACGGCAGCGGCATCCGCACCCGGTTGCTGGGCGACGACATGCACCTGGTTGCGCTCGCCCCAAATTTTTAACTGTTCACTGGCTGCTGCGCGGAAGGTATCTCCTGCTGCAAGCAGGACTGACTTGCCCTGTTGTACCAGTTGTGCAGTAATCTTGCCGATGGACGTGGTTTTACCTGCACCGTTAACGCCGACCACCAGAATAACAAATGGTTTTATGGTCTCAGGAATCTCAAGTGGCGCCTCAACCGGCTGCATGATTCCAAGGATGACTTCTTCCAGGGCAGGGTAAAGCGCCTCAGTATTCGTAATGTGTTTGCGGCGGATAATGTTATTCAGCGCATGCATGATTTTTGTACTGGTTTCTACGCCGACATCGGCCAGAATAAGCAACTCTTCCAGTTCGTCCAGTGTTTGCTGGTCAATCTTTTTTCCCGCACCAAACAGACCAGAGAGACCGACTGACAACGATTGCCGTGTGCGTGACAGGCTGCCGCGTAGACGCGAGAACAATTTAGGCTTGTTATTGTCTATGATACGATCCTCCGAATACACAGGGCACCACTATTAATCCATGAATATTCATCTTGCATCTCAAATTGTCTCTCTCTGCGTTAAGAATCTTCGCAATAGCCTGGCTATTACGGGCGATTCTTGCCTTGATATGAACGATTTGGGATACAATCTCTGATCTATCCAGAATTAATAGTGGTGCCCTATATCGTACCATTCCCGGTAATGCTGAATGAAGGTCAAAAGAGTGTTTCACACTGACTATATTGATTTATTTTAAGGAAATAGTAATGACAGGACAATCCCTGAAAAGAGTCGCGAATTATTTTGTAATCACATTTATAGCGTTATGCGCTTCCGCCGCTGCTGCATCTGAAGATCCCAATGTGACGGAGGCAGTGCTGGATAACGGGATGAAGATATTGATCAAACAGGATCACCGGGCGCCAGTGGTTGTGGCTCAGGTCTGGTATCGAATTGGGAGCAGTTATGAGCCGGAGGGTATAACCGGTGTCTCCCATGTACTTGAGCATATGATGTTTAAGGGCACAAAACGCCACGGTAAAGGTGAGTTCAATCGAATTATTGCTGAAAACGGTGGCCGGGATAACGCCTTTACAGGTAGAGATTACACCGCCTATTTTCAGACGCTGGAGAAAAGCCGTCTGCCCATAAGCATGGCGCTTGAGTCAGACCGCATGCGAGGAATACTGCTGGATGAGAAAGAGTTCGCTAAAGAATTGCAGGTGGTCATCGAAGAGCGTCGTATGCGTACCGAAGATAAACCGGAAAGTAAGGTATACGAAAAATTTAACGAAGCCGCTTTTCCGGGGCACCCTTACGGTAGACCCGTCATTGGCTGGATGCGTGATCTAAAAAAACTAGAAGTTCGCGATCTACAGAAGTGGTATCAACGCTATTATTCACCGGCGAATGCCATACTGGTCGTGGTAGGTGATGTTGACCCGGATGAAGTAATCTCTATGGCGAAAAAATATTACGGACCAATAAAAAGCTCAAAGGTTGAGGTGCCGCAACAATTCAAAGTAGCAAAGCAGGTGGCCACAAAAAGAATCACCGTTAAGGCTCCGGCTAACCTGCCGTATATTATACTTGGTTTTCATGTACCGGCTGTTGCTGACAAACCAGAGCACGACTGGGAACCCTATGCCCTTGAGCTATTGTCAGCTATTCTGGATGGTGGCAGTGCGGCGCGTTTTGCAGATCAACTCATTCGCGGGCAGCAGGTTGCCACAATCGTTAGCACTTCATACGATCCATTTGCGCGGCTTGCAGGGTACTTTCTCATCGACGGTAACCCGGCCCGCGGGACAGGCATCGCACAACTGGAAAAAGCGATTCTCGGGCAACTTAAACAGCTCAAGGAGAAACCGGTTAGTGATAAGGAACTGCAGAGAGTTAAAGCACAGGTGATCGCCGCCAATGTCTACGAACGCGACTCCGTGTTCTATCAGGGGATGAAGCTGGGTCTTCTGGAGACCACGCTTAACGACTGGCGCTTGACTGAAAATCATGTAAAAAGACTGCGTGCCGTTACGGCAGGGCAGATAATGGCTGTCGCTAAAAAATATTTTCTGCCAGAAAATATGACAGTGGCAGTACTGGACCCTCAGCCTATAGCTAAAGGTAAGCCGACAATCATGCCAGCAAGTAAGGAGCAGCAGAATGCGAACTAAGGAATCCCGGATTAAAGCCGTTGAACTTTTTATTCTGCTATTGGTTTTCCCCGTTCTTGCATCAGCGGCGCCAAAAATTGAGCATTGGGTTACTGACAACGGTGCACGCGTTTACTTTATAGAGACCCACGCGCTACCGATGGTCGATATAAATGTGGTCTTCAACGCCGCCAGTGCTCACGAGCCTGCAGATAAACAGGGCCTGGCGATGCTGACCAGTGATATGTTGTTGGAAGGAAGCGCTGATCTGGACAGCAAGGCGGTTGCTGAAGGCTTTGAAGACAGAGGGGCAGAAGTGGGTACCAGTAGTCTCAGAGATATGGCAATCGTCAGTTTGCGCAGCCTGTCGGAAAAGGAATACCTTGAGCCGGTAGTCGAGTTGTTGGCAAAAGTGATTGCTGATCCAAAATTTCCTGAAAAGAATCTGGAAAGAGAGAAAGCACGTTCATTGCAGTCGCTGGATCATAGCCTGCAGCAACCCGCTACGGTTGCCAAGCGCAGACTCTATGAGTTGCTCTATGGTGATCACCCCTACGCAAATCACCCATCAGGCACGCATGAGAGTATTCAATCTATCCGTAGGGCAGATTTACAGAATTTTTATAAGCAGTACTATGTGGCCAGTAATATGGTGATTGCAGTGGTTGGTGATCTTAGCCTGGAGAAGGCAAAACAACTGGTTAAACGGTTAACCCGGTCTTTAGAAAAAGGCAGACCGGCAGGCAGGTTGCCTGATGTCGTGCCCATAAAGGCGGGCGAATACCGTATAGAATTCCCCTCTACACAGACACATATTATGACAGGATACCTGGGAATTAAACGCGATGATCCGCGTTATCTTGCACTTAAAGTCGGTAACTATAGTTTAGGAGGGGGTGGTTTCCAGTCACGCTTGATGGATGAAATCCGCGATAAACGTGGATTGAGTTACGGTGCATACAGCTATTTTCTGCCGATGCAGCAGACAGGAACTTTCATTGCGGCCCTGGCGACTAAAAATAAAAAACTTGAGGAAGCGCTAACAGTCAGTAAAGAGGTTATCGATAAATTTCTCAAAACGGGCCCAACGGAGAAAGAACTGGTTCTGGCAAAAAAGAATATTACCGGCGGATTCCCATTAACTATTGATTCCAACAAAAAGCTTGTCGGCACGCTGGCCTCCATTGGGTTTTATTCTCTACCGGTTGATTACCTGGATACCTATATTGATCGGGTAAATGCACTGAACAGGAAAACCGTGACCGATGCCCTGCAGTCAGTATTGGGGTCAGAAAATCCTGTCACGGTAATTGTTGGTGCAGGGGTAGATATGTAGGTGCAAAAAATTCGTACAAAACGGTTAAATATTTTTACCCTGGACACCCTATACGGTATTGTACAAATGAATTCGTATCTACATTCGTTTTCGCAGGCCGTGCCAAATGGTGCCCAATGAAGACCAGTCAGATAAGGATCATCGGTGGCGACTGGCGTGGTAGAAAACTTGAATTTCCCTCCACTTCGCAGCAACTGCGGCCCACCCCCGGAAATATCCGCGAGACACTGTTTAACTGGCTGGCCTATGATATTGCTGGAGCACGTTGTCTTGATCTCTATGCCGGTAGCGGGGCACTGGGCATTGAAGCACTCTCCCGCGGTGCGGCAGAAGTCACCTTTGTTGAGTCAGACCGTATCAGTGCCCACTTACTGCAAAAAAACCTTACTCGCTTAGGCAGTAAAGCAAAAGTTTATACAATGGATGCCCGCCGTTTCGTCAGGCAAGCCGATTGTGAATGGGATATAGTCTTCCTTGATCCACCCTACAGGTACGGTATGCTGCAGCAGATATTGCGACTGCTGGATGAACAAGCTTGCCTGGTACGAAAGGCGTTAATCTATATCGAGGCAGAGCGTGAGCTGGGCGAGGTAAAATTGCCACCAGACTGGCAATATATTAAGCGCAAACAGGCGAGTCAGATTTCATATTTTCTGGCCTCCAATAATTTGCAAGACGAGTAGAGGATCGACATTATGGCTACTGCAATTTACCCCGGCACCTTTGACCCGGCAACCTTTGGGCACATCGACCTGATACGTCGTGCAGCAAAATTGTTTGATAAAGTCGTTGTAGCCGTGGCGGAAAATCGGGGTAAGTCACCTCTGTTTACACTTGAGGAAAGGGTGGTGATGCTGAAAGAGGTGGTCTCAGGTTTCGACAATGTGCGAATTATTGGGTTTAACAATCTACTCATGGATTGCGCTCGAGAACAACAGGCCGATACCATTCTTCGTGGCCTTCGAGCGGTATCGGATTTTGAATATGAGTTCCAGCTGGCGGCCATGAACAGGCACCTGGATCCCGGCATTGAAACCACATTCTTAACGCCGTCTGAGAGTTATGCTTTCCTGTCATCAGCATTGATAAAGGAAGTTGCTTCGCTGGGTGGTGATGTTAGCGAGTTCGTACCGCCTCAGGTGATGCAGGCTTTGAAAAGGGCTTATTCGGCTGTGCCATAGTTAGAAGTCAGAGGTCGCAAGTCATGGGCCATGGGTCAAAAGATATAAACATAAAAATCGCATCGGTTTTGACTTACGACCCAAGACCGACAACCCAAAACAATTAACCTTTCTGTTTTTGCGTTAAATCAATTTTTTCTGTGTGCATTCAGGCTAGAATGTTAAAATCACCGCTTATTGCTGCTCTTGTGATGTCAGTGAGTCCACTGATGTCGCATTTATTTTTATCTTTTTTGAGTAGAGAGTCATGGCATTATATATTACCGATGAATGTATCAACTGTGATGTTTGTGAACCCGAATGCCCGAATGAGGCGATTACCCAGGGTGAGGAAATCTATGAGATCAATCCCGATAAGTGCACAGAGTGCGTCGGTCATTATGATACCCCACAGTGTGTAGAGGTCTGTCCGGTTGACTGTATCCCCAAGGATCCTGATCACGAAGAGACAGAGGAACAGCTGATGGCTAAGTATAAAGCTATGCATGAAGCTTGATTTAACCGCGATTCTGAATACTCTCGATACGCTGATTCTGGCTCGGTTCTAAGATGCCATTACGTCTCGCAGTCATCCTGTCAGGCGGGTTCATTTCTTTTTTCTTTTCGACGCTTTCGTTTGCTCAGCAAGAGAATGGCCAGGTTGGTATCGCCAGTGCTCACCCATTGGCAACATCAGCGGGATTTGAAATCGTTGAACAGGGTGGAAATGCTTTCGATGCTGCAGTTGCTATTTCGGCGACCCTGGCAGTGGTTGAACCGATGGCATCCGGTTTGGGGGGAGGCGGTTTCTGGCTACTGTACCGTGCCCGTGATGGTTTTCAGGTAATGCTGGATGGGCGGGAAAAGGCCCCTGCTGCGGCAACACAAACAATGTATCTGGATAAGCAGGGCAAGATTGTGCCCGGCTTGTCACTCAACGGAGCATTGGCAGTTGCGATACCGGGTCTGCCGGCTGCACTGGTACGTCTGGCATCAACATATGGTCGTTTGCCGCTACGTCAATCCCTGAAACCGGCAATTCGTATTGCCGAGCAGGGGTTTGCTGCCTACCCCAGGTATCTACAATTACTCAAGTTTCGTCGACCTTATCTGAATGCCGCAGCAAAAAAAATATTTCTAACAAATAAAAATTTACGGCCTGAGCCGGGGGCCCTGATTAAACAATCCGATCTGGCCTCTACATTACGTAGACTGGCAATCGGAGGGCGAGACGGCTTTTATAAAGGTAAGACAGCAAAAAGGCTGCTGCAAGCTATTACACAGGCAGGGGGTATCTGGACACAGTTTGATCTCGATGATTACCGGGTGCTCGAAAGAAAGCCTGTCATCGGTAGCTATCGTGGTGCACGGATAGTCTCTGCTGCTTTACCTTCTTCCGGCGGCATAGTATTGCTTGAAATGCTGAATATTTTATCTGGCTTCGACCTGGACTCCCTCTCCCCAGTACAACGAAAGCAGAAGATTATTGAGGCAATGAGACTGGCCTACAAAGATCGTGCTGATTATCTTGGTGATACAGATGTTATATCGCTTGGCCAAACAAGGCTTACCTCAATGACGCACGCAGATCGATTAAGATCACTCATTACCGATAAGGCAACCCCCTCAGAATTCCTGGCGGATAAGCCGAGATTTGAGGGGCTGGATACAACACATTTTTCTGTCATCGATCAGCAGGGGAACAGAGTGTCTGCAACGCTTAGTATCAATTATCCATTTGGATCAGGGATGGTTGCTGCCGGCACAGGTGTCGTGTTGAATGATGAAATGGATGATTTTTCAGCCCGTCCCGGGGTGGCAAATGTCTACGGCTTGATTGGATCCAGCGCCAATGCGATAGCCCCGGGGAAACGTCCTTTATCCAGTATGGCCCCCAGCTTTGTAGAAAAGGGTGACAGCGTACTGATACTCGGAACGCCGGGTGGTAGCCGTATCATCACGATGGTTCTTTTAGCTGTGCTGGAGTACCTCGATGGTAAAGGCAGTATCAATGACTGGTTGGCTCAAGGGCGCTACCACCATCAATATTTTCCTGATGTGGTACAGTTTGAACCTGCAGCACTGACAGAGACTGAACAATCAGGTCTGAGCAGGCTGGGTTATGTGCTGAAGGAGCGAAAGAATAGCTATGGCAATATGCAGGCAGTACTTAGAAATAACAAAGATGGCAGCACACAGGCCGCGAGTGATCCGCGCAGGTCGGGCAGTGCCGAGGTAAGGACTGAAACAGCTGTGCCTGTAGCACGGAAATTATTGCACGGCCAGTAGACAGTTTTATCGTTTACGGTTTAAGCTGAGGCCTTGGATGATTCCTGATCGTCGTCTTCTTTCGCCAGAATTTCTTCCATCTTGTGATTGATGTGTTTAATCTTGTTGCCCTGTTCAATTATGCCATCTCTGACATACTTTAATTCTGCCAGGCGGTCATCAAGGGTGTCGGTCGCCTTGTGAATACGTTTAATACTTTCGAGCCGACGTCGCAGTTGAATCTGGTGTTCTCTGATCTGTGCTTCCATTGGTGACATGATAGTCTTCAGCCAGTTGTCGGCATCTTTATTGGCTTTCTGGAAAATCTGTCTGATTCTTGATGAAACGGAATCAAAGAAGCGGTCGGTTATCACGCCCTGGTCAAGCATTACAAGCGAAGTTGTTTTTACAAAGCGTTCACTGCTTTGCTCGAGACGTTTTATTTCACGTAGGTACTTCCTGGTCGCATAGCCGCCGGGTCTGATGTTCACCAGGCCATGTTCTTCCTGAAACTTGGAATAGACTCCCTGCATCAGTTCCTTGATCTCATTCGATTGTTCAGCTGCAGCGTTAAATGCTTCATAGACTGAAGCGAAGAATCTTGTCATGGCTTTTTTGATGCCACGGCTGGTAAAGCTAATCTTCATATTCTTGCGGGTATTGGCAATCGTAGCCTCCATTGCCTTGGGATCAAGATATTGATACAGCGCGACGGTTTGTCGGGTGAAGATGCTGCGGGTAGCTTGAAAACGTTGCAGGCTGCGCTCCAGGTGTTCCTTGTCGTTCTTGACTTTAAGGAGCATGTTTTCAATGACTTCAGTATTTTTACTGCTGAGGCCGTCCAGTTCAGCAATGTGTTCACCCACACCAGAAAGCCGCTGTTGAATGACCATTTTGATGGATCTGTCCATATCTGCCATATCGCGTTTAACCGTATCCGTCACGATATCTCGCTTGGCAGGGATCAGCATGTCAGAAAGAGCGCCTTCCAGTTCGAGTATACGGCTCTTGTTAAGCAGCTTGTTCTTGTTTCGGATTTTGGCCGTCAGCGCTTTTTGAGCTGAAACCGGGAAAATCATGCTGTCATCGATATTGAGTATTTTTGCTGTTTCCTTAACCTGACGCTTTATTTCATCAGAGATCTCATCCTGGGCACGTAGATCATCCCACAGCACATCGATTTTGTTCAGAATGACGAGGCGGCCTTTAGCCCTGCTTGTTAATTCGCCCATAATTATATGGTCTCTCCAGACGGCCAGGTCAGATTTTGTCACACCGGTGTCTGCAGCCAGGATGAACATTACGCCGTGTGCGCTGGCGAGCATGTTGAGCGTTAGTTCAGGTTCTGCGCCAAGTGCATTCAGGCCTGGCGTGTCAAGTATAACCAGACCTTTATCCAGCAGAGGATGTGGAAAATTGATAATAGCATGCCGCCAGCGTGGAATTTCCACCTCACCATTTTCATCAACGTGCAGGCCGTCTTCGTGGCCCTCATCGCTGGTAATGTGTAGTCCGAGATTCATGGCATGTTCCGGTTTGACGGTATTGACCTCGGTAATATGTTTCAGCACTTCGGCGATCTGCTCAGCAGAATCGATATCCAGTGGATAGTCACTCCATTCCTCCGGCATGTTTTTATATTCCTGGATACTGGTACCGGTAGACCGTGTATCAATCGGTAGCAGGCGAATTGACGGTTCAAAATCATTGTCGTACATCAATTCACTGGGACACATGGTTGTTCGACCAGCACTGGAGGGCAGTACACGTTTACCCAGGGTGGCGAAGAATATCGCATTAATCAGCTCGGATTTTCCGCGCGAGAATTCGGCGACAAAGGCTATATAGAGTTTGTCATCATTCAGTGTACTGATAATCTGATTAAGGCGCTGTTCGCTGTGGGCATTGGTGAGATCTTCAGCCTTGGCGATATCACGGTATTTTTTTATGACGTTTCTGACCTGCTTACGCCACTCACTGTAAGCCTCAAAATCATCAATAAGTCCATGCTTAGTCATCTGATGCCCCTTTGGTTACACGTCCCCTGAAACCGTAACTATAGATTCTGTTGCAGAAAATTACAAGAAATTATGCTAGTTCCGTTCCAAACTTAAAGTAGTTTATTAAGAGTTGCGCGTGGTTTTCTGCCTGTTTAGGGTAAAAATGGCACATTCTACGGGTCGCTACAAGATGTTATCCCCCAAACGGTCACTTTTTCTGGCAGTTTGGGCAATAAAAATATGGAATGCCGCAGCGGCAGATATGCCGTGTGGGTCATCTCGGCCTCAGGGGATCCCGATAGGGTGGCGATGTCTTTAGTGAGAATAAATGATGAAAAAGAACAACAGAGCCTCCCCGGCGAGCAGGGATGACTCTATTTTGACTCACTTGAATAGGCCAATGACGGTGAGCGAGTTTCATGATCGGTGTTTATTTCTACTTCAGGGTTTATCGGGTTAACGCTTTTGGGTTCCATGCGTGATTGTACCGGTACTGTAAAACCCTGAGTACGATTACCAAGACTCTTTTCAAGCCCGGTTTTGTAGGCATGGATAGCTGCATCCGTTTCACCAAGTGACTCAAATAACCAGCCAAGTTCCAGTGCAGCTTCATGGCTATCCCCATTCTGTACTGCCAGTTCGAGGTAGCTCTGTGCCATGCCCCATAATTGACTTTTTATAGCCAGCCGGCTCATGCAAAGCATCAGCGGAGTCTCTGTCGGATGATCACTGAGCCATGATTCAGCCTGTTTCAGTTGTGTGCCTGGATTTTCAGTTTTAAGCAGGCCGTAGATTTCTACCAGCTCGTCAGACCATTCCCGCTTCAGGGTACTGCGAATCAGGGTTTCAGCTTCCTGATGCTTCCCTGACTCTGTCAGGGCGTGGCAGTAAGCCGCGATGATATCGGTTTTTTTGCGAAGTTTTTTGTGCAGCATTTTCCAGTTTTTGTCGAGTTCGTCGTCATTACTGCTGCCTGCCAGTAATCTGGTCGCTGCCAGTGACTGCAGGGTCTGCAACTCTTTTTCTGCAAGTACATGGTATCGATTCACAGCAGCAAGTGTGTCCAGAAGTTCCTGCCATTGTTTAGCTGTCTTGAGTAGTCTGATCAGGCTACGTATGACGGCGGGGTTTGCCGGTGTTTGCTGGAGGAGCTTACGGGCTGTGTCAAGGGCCTTCTCGATTTCACCTGCCTGTTCCAGCAATTGGCATTGGACCAGCCCGACTGCTGTTAAAGAACCTTCGACGGCAGAAGCGGCGAGGGCGGTTGCTTCACTGATACAGTCATCACGTTTTTTGTGATTATTGGTTTGCTGGGCAATCCAGGCGGCACCAAGCAGGTTGATCTCAGGTTGCGTGCTGTTTGCCAGTCTTCTTGTCAGGAGTTTTTCAGCTTGAGTCCAGTGACCGATGATCATCTCTGTAATTCCCTTGTGCGCGTCTTCAGCGGCCTGATTACGGTTATGCTGAGCCTGCCAGCGTCGCAGTCTAGAGGGTGTACTAAGCAGATTATCAAGCAGGCGAAGTAAGAGATAAAAAAGGACGAAAATAGCCAGCAGGCCAAGGATGAATATTATCAACGAGGTTTCAATCGACCAGGGTTGTCGACTGATTAGGACATAACCGGGATTGTCAGCCAGCATAGTCAGACCGATACCGGCAGACAGGGCGAGAAAAATGAAGATCAGAAAACGCATTACTTCTGTTTACCTTCGGTGATTGCCTGCAGACTGCTGAGCGAGTCGCTGATATCGGGGAGCGGTGGAGCAGGATCAATAGCAGTGAGATTTTCCAGTTCAGTGAGTATCCATTGGGTCTTTTGGCTCGAGTTGTCGAAATATTTATTCAACCATTTCTGTGCCTGCTGCAGGCTGCTTCGATAAATGAGCGTATCATTTTGCAGCAGGGCGAGACGGGCGCTCATTAGTAGGGCCTTGATGTTCTCACGCAAAAAATAATTTTGTTCAGGTGGCAGCAGTGGTGTCTCGGGCTGATCGATGCGACGTATCCTCACCAGGCTGGACATGTCCTGTACGAGCTGCTGCCAGATAGAAGCAGGTTCATTGCTACTGATTGCTGATTCAGGCTTAGCTATTATGGCCGCCTGATTGTCCATAGGCAGTTGATCAATGGCCTGCTCGACAGCACGTAGTCGGTTGAGGGTTCCTGCCAGGTCTATACGGTCTATCTGTTGCAGACTGGCTATGTCCCGGGCAATCTGCTTGCGTACCGGCTGCAGTTCGGGGTCGCCACCGTCTGCGATACGTCGGTCTGCAATGCTGAGAGCCGTTAGTGCACCGTCTATATTTCCTGCAAGTGCCAGCTGATCAACGGCAAGCTGCAGCAGTTGATTCACCTCTTCAACGGACCATGTCTGTTGGGTATTTTCAACACGTACAAACAGTCGGGTCATCGATTTTTTTATTGATTGTGTCTCGGCGGCCTGGCGTTCAAGCATTTGTTGCTGTTGCTGCTGGTTATTTTTCAGATCGGTGCCAAGCGTCTTCAGAGAGCTTTCGAGGGTACTGATTCTGGAAGCGACTTGCTGAGATCGGCTATTTTGTGACAGGAGCAGGTATCCGCTGGCTGCCAGGGCTGTGAGTGACAGAAGAATGGCAATCATCAGACCGATGCCGCCCTTCCTTGCCTTCAGAGGTTTTGTGGGGTTGTTATCATCACTGCCTGCCTGCAACCCGTCACTTGAATCATCGATTGTATCGACTGGCATGCTTTCGCCGCTGTCACTGTTATCCATATCAATTTTGCTGTTTTTAGTTTTGCTCATGTCGTCAGTTTTTGGCTGGTACGTACATCAGGTCGTTTTTGCAGCACAATGCACTGTCACAGATTCAAGTACATCTTCATCATGTGCGGAAGGCATCAGTACTGGCGTTAATTTGTACCCCAGTTTGCCACACAGTTCCACCATTTTAGATGAAATAACATATAAGGGCGTGGTATTTAGTCGAGGCAGATCGTTTTTGTTTACCATCTGGTAGAGGTTTTTCAGGCCTTCCGCGCTGGTGAGGATGATACCGTTTAAGGAATTCCTGTCCCATAGTCGGCGGAGTATTTTCGTATTTACCTGTGGGCGGTGGCGCTCATAACACTCAAAATAATCAATCTGTGCACCCCGTGTACGAAGGGCTTCAGCGAGCTTTTCTTTACCGCCCTTACCGCGGAAAATTAGTACACGCTTTCCTTTCACTGAATTCATTGCAGGCTCAGATAACAGACCTTCAGAATTAGCCGTTGTGCTGGAAATAATATCAGTTTTGTAGCCCAGGCTTTGTAATTGCTGTGCTGTCCCGTTACCGATGGCAGCAATTTCCGTGTTCTGTGGCCAGTCCGCTTGCTGTAACAGGGCGGTGCCATAGATCACTGCATTACGGCTGATGAAGATTGCCATATCGTAAGTGTTCAGCTGTTTTGCTAGTCCTAGCAGTTTCTCCTGCTCGGGTACAGCGGTGATTTTTATTACTGGGTAATGGACCACTGTTGCGCCTGCACTTTCGAGTGCATGGATCAGATTATCAGCCTGGCCTGCGGGGCGGGTGACGACCAGGGTGCAGCCTTGTAGTGGGTATTTTGTCATTTTCTATGTTTGATAGTGTGTGTTTTTTCTCATCAGTATGTGTTGTTGCTTTCATGTACGGGTATTTCCCAACTGTATGATACTAAATAAAGGTGTTATTTCTTTATTATTTGTTTCATGGCGTTAAACTCAGTTTTTGGTCAGTTGTAGAAATAGAATTCAGAAATTAAAATCTACTTAACTGCTTATTACTTTGAATAAATATGCCTGGGTATTCCCTTTTTCTTTCAAAGTTATGAAACAGCAGTGATCGACAGCATATCAAAAGGACTGGCGACAGTAACACCTGGCTTATTTAATACATGGGTATAGATCATGGTTGTGGACACATCGGAGTGACCAATCGTGCAAAGATGAAATGCGGCCTTTTGCTGAAGGCCCTAAACGACTGGGTGGTCGCTTAGGGATGACAGCGGTGCTACATACCTGGGGACAAAACTTGAGTCAGCACGTCCATTTACATTGTTTGATACCCGGTGGAGTATTAACGAAAGGCAATAAATGGCACGCGTCGAAGGGTACGTATCTATTCCCGGTACGTGCCCTGTCACGCCACTATCGGGGCAAGATGGTTCCGTGCATTACGTGAGGCGGCAAACGCCGATAGATTAAACCGGATGACACGAACCGGCGAAGTCGATAAGGTACTCAACCATGTCATGCAAAAAGACTGCAAGGAAAGGTAAGAATGTTGGTAAAGAGTTTTGGGCGTGTAGTGAATTTCCAAAATGCAGGCACATTGAAAGTATTAATTCATACAAGTAGCTTAAGCGGACGTGAAAAACACGTATTAGGCAAAGCAAGAAAATGCTTACATACAATGAAGTACAAAGATTCTATGACTCGTTCGGCAGAAAGCAGGACAAGCAATTCTACGAAGAATCTGCAATTAACGATCTGATCAAGCAAGGTAATTTTGGTGAAGCAAAAAATATCGTAGAGTTTGGTTGTGGAACAGGAAAGTTAGCATCTCGGTTATTGAAAAATATTTTATCCAATAACTGCCATTACTTAGGTGTGGATATTAGTCAAACAATGGTCACTCTTTGCCAAAAAAATATAAAGCAGTATTCAGATCGTTCAAAATGCTATAAAAATGAAGGAGAACCCAGAATAGATATCCCGGATCAATCCGCAGATCGATTTATTTCTACATATGTGCTGGACTTGCTTGCTGAAAAAGACAAAATAACCTTATTAAACGAGGCATACAGAATACTCTTGCCAGGGGGGTACTTGTGCCTTGCCAGTTTGACGCATGGCGTTTCACTTATTTCACATATTGTAGAGATTATCTGGAATAGTCTCTATAAATTAAAGCCATCTATTGTAGGTGGGTGCCACCCAATAAAATTATCTGGATACTTGCAAAGTGATAAATGGCATATTATTCATGACTCGGTCATTGTGTCTTATGGTGTTCCATCGGAAGTCGTAATAGCAAAAAGGCTATGAACATTGAAATCGTCATACAAGGCGTTCCAAACGTAGAGGATTATCAGATCTTTACTTATAGTATAAATAGCAATAAGGAAAGGAGTTACACATTAGCCCACCTCGGTCAGTAGCCTAAACTTATTTCTGCCGGAATAGCACATCAATCAAGTCTGAGCCCATAGATCCTCTGCAAAGATTCTGCACCGGTTTTGGTTCCCCATCCCCTTTTGGGTTGTCGAGCACTGGAAGTCTGGGCCGGAATAACGCGGTACCTGTCTGAGGGCGTAGCCCGAGTTCACCGTGCCCGGTTCAGACTGAAGCGGGCAGAGCAGCCGTGCGCCAGCACAACAAAAAATCAACCATACACATCCGCCAGTATATCCCCCGCACCCTTAGACAGTAACTGCTGAGCCACTGCCTGCCCTAGCTCTTCAGCATGGCTAGCAAGTCCGGCCATATCGGCATGCAATAACAGGCTGCCGTCCGGGGTGCCGACCAGGCCGCGTAGACGCAGAGTGTCTTCATGGATTTCTGAAAAGCCGGCGATGGGCACCTGACAACCGCCTTCCAGTGTGGCATTCATGGCGCGTTCTGCGGTGACTCTGGCGTGCGTAGGTGGGTGATTAAGGTGCATCAATAGAGACAAAGTCTGATGATCATCTTTGCGGCATTCAACACCAACAGCACCTTGTGCGACGGCGGGCAGGCAAATTTCTGGTGCCAGGGTTTCAGTAATGCGATCAGACATTTTCAGACGAATCAGGCCTGCAGCCGCCAGGATAATGGCATCAAATTCACCGGCATCAAGTTTGGCCAGGCGTGTGTTGACGTTGCCGCGCAGGGAAACAATATCCAGATCTGGCCGCGCTGCTTT
>VAPH01023491.1_pt1 | contig 24011 bp, 19 predicted proteins | sample 3393861 | NCBI WGS metagenome assembly VAPH01 (sample SAMN08290439, study PRJNA428436) | hydrothermal vent metagenome | isolation source: Deep-sea hydrothermal vent chimney | place: Atlantic Ocean: South-mid Altantic Ridge | reverse complement strand
TAAAGCCTGCCTGTTGACGTAATCGAAGGATAACAGAAGTAAGCTTCTTGGAACGATCCTCTGCCCGCCCAAACACCATAACTTCATCCCTGGGACGTAAGACTACATTTTCGGGTGAATTCGGGTCATTCAAAGCAACTCCCAATCTTGCTGATAAAATAAAAATACGTCGGTCAGGCATCTTCTGCCTCTTTATTAGGACATAATCAAGATCAGACTCGGGAAGAAGCTCATCCATGGAAGATATAATATCTGTAAGACGCATTCCTTCGTGCCACTGGTATCCGCCCGGCCGGTAAACTTGGCCGGAAAGCAAAACCACATTGTCCATCTTTTCTAATACCGAGTATACGCGAAGGGTGTCTCCATCTCGTAAAACGGTATTCCGGCTTGAAGGGTCCATTAAATCCAAATCTATAAGCTCACGCTCATGTAGTGCATTAATACGTTCCAACTGTGAAGCCTGTGGATATGCCGTTGGCAACAGTCCTCCTGCGAAATTAAGGACTTCATCCACAGTCTTTTCCGTGTCTAGCTCATAGATAGCAGGACGGCGGACTTCACCTGCGACTCCCACAGTAGAACCTATTGGAGGAATAAATATTACATCGCCCGGCTGCAGGCGGACATCACCGCTGGTGTCTCCGGTAAGTAACAAATCATATAAATCCAGACGGGTAATCAGCTTACCGCTTCGTTTAAGCTCAATATTGCGTAACGAGCCAATGGGCTTTATTCCACCACTGACAAAAAGGGCATTGGTCATTGTAGAGAGAGAGCTAACCGTGTATGAACCGGGCCTGTAAGCGTCTCCAAGCACAAACACACGAATCGAGCGCAAACGCCCCATGGTGATACTTGCCTGTACACCGATCATCTGGCGGTCTATACGCGAGTTAAGCTTATCTTTTAGTTCTTCAAACCGCTGCCCGGCAACAGGTATCGGACCTATCCCTGGAAATTGCAGCATTCCCTCTCGTGTAACTACTAGACTGTACTCGACATTTTCCTTGCCAAAGAGCTGTATGTCTAATGTGTCACCTGGACCTATCACATAATCATACGGCACTGGAATGTCTGTAGCTGGTGCAAAAGTACTTGGAGCTCCGGCAAAAAGATCATACCCGAACTGCTTTAGTTTCTTTTTAACAACTTTTTCTTCCTTGCCTAAAACCAACTCCGGCAGATCCAGAGTCTCAGCGGCTTCTTTTTCGACCTCTGACGTACCCTTTAAAAGCCGCGGCGCAACAACACTGGGTTCCGACAGAGGTTTATTAGCTGTCTGGGGAGCCGGGATTGAACCTCCCTCAAGCGCCTTAAACGCCGCTGCCCTCTGCTGGGGCGAAAGTTGCTGCAATAAATCCAGTTCAGCCGCAAACAGGGGAAACGCTGTCCATAAAAAGACACTAACAAGAAGTGCCACACTTATAGAAATCATTTTATAAATACTTTCAAAAATATTCTGTTTCATTACCCGTTCCTTAATTCGATATTCCTTAATTGCTTATATTTATTAAGAAAAAATATTAATCAGAACTCGTGTACAAGTTGAACAAACAATCGACCGCTTATAAAGTCTTCTCCGGATCGTTCCAATTTTGTATTTCGAACACCAGCACCCCAGGAGATAGTATCTTTCCCAAAATAAAGCGTGTTATCTATCTCCAGGTCAAAAATCTTCTCCTCCTTGCGTGTCACTGAATTTTGACCGTCGCCATCTCGGTTCAAAGCGGCCCAGCGCGCCAAAACATTCCAGACACGCCCGGCATTATCAACCATTACAGATCCCAAAGAAAGAGTCTGCCCGTCATTGTCTATCGAGTGCCCCATACTGCGTTTATAATACCTATAACCATCAGTATACCTGCCGTGATTGTACGTATAATTAAATATAGGCTCGGATTCTAAAAACGCAGCCGCAGTATCCGCATACTCCATGCGTAAACGCCAGGAGGTGCCGCTCTGTAGATCTCCCCAAGTCTCAAGGCCATACATACCGATATGACGTGACGGAAGCCCGCCAGCTTCATCCTCGCCTATAAACTGGCTGTAAAAAGCATAAGGAAGCTTAAAAACAGGAGACACCCAGCGCATGTCATACCCGGCCAATTGATTTCCAGGTTCATTATCGGCGGTAATCCCATCGCCGCCTAAATTATCCTTACCTATAAGGAGCTTTGAAAACGTCTTTAAATTAGAAGGCCTGCCCCTGCCTCCCCACTGAGCTGCCCTTGACAGGCCAAACTCCAAGCTATCCAGCGGTTTGAAATTAATTCTCATGCCAAACAACAAAGCATCAGGCACGCTACGCCTTTCCTCCAATCTGCCTAAAAAAGTTACAAATTGCCAAGGCCCTATCCAGCTTAACCACTTTGACTCAAATGGATCAGAATAATTCCGCCGCAGCACAATAGCAGGTACCGGCCTGGCATTGCTGGAAAGTATAAGACTGCCGTCCCATCCCGGCCCCCACCAACGATCTACAGCATCAATAGATAGCGCCCAGTTTTTAAAAATCAGCAGGCTTATATAAGATCCATCCAGTCTTAACGTGTTGTTGTCATCAGGCTCATAAACACCACTTACACTAAGACGATAGGCAAGGCGTTTATTCATCCACTCTACTCCGACACCAGCCTCAGCAGACTCGCGAGGCGTCGCATTGAACGTTCTCAACTGAAGTGGCTTGGCTGAAAGTGAAGTATAGCTTGTAAAGTGCATACCTCCGGCTGACTCTTGCCTGATACGTGATTTTACACGTCGGAGAGCCTGCTTTAGCCCGGGAGTTCCGGCGTCATTTTTTATGTTTGTAATGTCATCCAGGTCCTTAGCTATATCACCCCACGACAAAGGCCATGAAGAAAGTGGAGCAGATATTAACCCGGCATCGCCCAACAACAGAAGATCATGACGAAGGCCAAGGTCCCCAGGTGCAGCCCATGGACCAGCAACAGACGGAGAAACAAACACTGTAGTCATTATAAATACGACTACAATAGGCACTATAGCCCGGACTGATAAAAATCGTTTGTTTTTTTTGTTTTTGCAGATCAAATATCACAACCTAATATCATAATAGATAAAAATAATATGCTAAAACAATATATTACGTCAACGATCTACGACAAAAGAAGAAAAAAATCGTATATATGTGATCTTCGCCGTTGATTCCGTATCGACTTTTGGTGCATAATTACACCACATAATAATTGTTATTAATATAAATCAATCGGAAGAGTTTTTTATGAAATCACCTACACATAATGGAAAAAACAAAAAAAAATCGTTTGCCAACAAATCCGCACAGGAATTAATTACAAATGGCAAAGAATATCTAAACAGTAAGAGATACAAAGATGCAATTATTATATTCAAACAGCTTATAAAAAAAGAGCAAAATCGTGCTGACTGGAAGACACTTCTTGCCGATGCGTACTTAGGCAGAACCAGAGAACTTGCAGCAAAAAAAATGTATAAAGAAGCACTCGTAGTATGGGAAAACATGGCGAACCTCTGTGGTGAACATAAAGAACCGTATCTTTATGTTTCTCTCCTTGTTAATCTGGGTCGGTACGATGAGGCAATCAATGCATATATTCGCTTTCAAGACCGCATCACAGACAAGACTCAAACCAATGATCTTGACGTCACTTTTGCATCCCTTGCTCTCTTGGACAGGGGGGATTTTATCAAGTCGATACCAAAGGATTCTCCTTTACTAACACATCGTGACCTGGCGTTGGAGGCACTTAACGCCTTTTGCCTTGAAGATGATCAACTTGCAGAAAAGATTCTTGCAAAAATACCATTTAAGTCCCCCTACAAGGGGATACGAATGTTCATGAAAGCACTGATTCTGCTTTACTCAGGGAAACAGGACAATGCGAAAAAAACAATCGGAAAGCTCGGAAAGCTTGAAACCGATAATCTTCTTGCCAGCTTTTTCGATATTTTTCGGATTTCGACGACATCCGGCAAGGAACTTGCGCCCATTTTGCCTAATCTTAGCAGGCAGCAAAAAGAGATAATGGCTTCATTAATAGGAATCACGACCGACAGAATCAACCTGGCCAGCGAACTTATGGAAACGTCTCTCCTGAAAAACACTCGAGGAATATTCAAGCTATTACATTCTAATGTAGATATTTTAGGCATTGATATTGTTAATAAAACATGTATCGAAATACTGATAGATTCTCCTTCTAAAATCGTCCAGTACGAGCAACTTTTTGGAAAACTTAACCCATTTGAGTCAGCACGTATTCGTGCTCTTTCGGCAGAGAGACAGAAAAGGACAAAACAAGCCTCGGAATATTGGGAAACTTGCCTTAATGAACTGAATCACGCAGATTTCACAGCCGATGAAAGAACACTTACAACCGCCCTTATTCTGCGCAGGTTGGCAGATGAAATTTATAATGAAGAGCCTGAGTCAGACTTTTCCGGTGGAAACATGGTTCACACTGCTGGCAAAGCCCTTGGATTTCTGGAGAAAAGTCTCGAATACGACCCGCATGACAAGAATACATATCTTGAAATAATACAGTTAAGTCATATTGTTCACGATCAAAAGGTCTCTCAAAAGTGGATTGATACTGCAGCCAAACTATTCCGAAAAGATGTGGAGATACAGCTTTTGGCAGCCAAAACAGCAGCTGATAGAAAATCGTTCAAAAAAGCGATGAAATATGCTGAACAGGTAATAGAGATGGACCCGATAAACACAGCAGCCAGACACCTTATGGTCACCTTACGGTTATTTCAAGCAAGAAAACAGGTTAAAGCGAAAAAGTTTCACCTTGCAAGACAAGAATTTGAAAAAGCGGCAGACCTGGAACGAGACAAGAAAACACTTGCTTCGATTAATCTCAAGCACGGACTGATGGAAGCGCTGGCTAACAACAACAGCGCCTCTGAGTTACTCATTACTGAAGGCAGAAGGTTATTGGCGGATTCTCCTTCTATCGCTGCTTTCATACTCACTATTGAATCACGTCGTATGGGGATGCCCACAGAAATCAATAAAAGATACAACGATGAATTTACTGCCTGTGCAGCCACATCTGTCAGTCCGAAGGAAACAATAGCTATAGTAAGGATTGCCGAGAGCTACGCCCTGGTGAATGAGAGGGGAATTAATGCAGATGAGCTTGCAGACCAGTATATGCAAAAGGCACTGAAGGTAGCCTTTTCAGAGTCTGAACTAAAAACCATTTGTGAATTCCTACAAAAAAGAGAACGATTCAAAACACTTTCAAAGTATGGACGTAAAGGGATAAAATTGTTTCCTGAACATCCGATATTTACTTATTATCATATGTTCGGTAAGTGTATGGGACGATTCTTCAAGCTGTCAGAAAAAGACATGTATCTGCTTGACAAAGCAGAGGAGAGGGCAAACTCTCAAGGCGATACAAAAACAGCAAAACTCATATTTGATTTTATGGATGACTTCGATATGCCCCCATATATGCCGAATATGCCGACCCCTCGTCAGATTATGGATATTATTATGGGCAAAAAGGATGAAGAATTAGAGGCTGATCTTGCTGAATTGGACTACCCTTTTGAAGCACTTGACGAAATATTCAACCCGAAAAAGAAAAAGCCGTCAAAGAAAAAGCCTGCAAAGAAAAATAAAGAGCCCAAAGATAACACTCAGCAAGGAACTCTTTTTTAATGATATCGGCATTTGATATTTTGGGGGTAGAGAACAACGCTTCTGATGAGGCTGTAAGAAATGCTTATTTGCAAAAAATTCGTGAATATCCACCTGAGAGATTCCCTACAACATTTAAGAAAGTCAGACAAGCCTTTGATGCCATTGCAACAGATAAACTACGGATGACATATAGACTTTTCTCACAATATACGCCAAACATTGGCTTTCTTGCAGAAGAAGCTTTAAAAACAGAAAAACCTGGAGTTCGCCCTACAAAAGAAATGTTTTTGAAACTACTGGAAGATACAATAAAAAAACACAGACTAAAAGTAGAATAAATGTAACTATTCAGATCTCCACCTTTTACTATTAATGAGGAGAACAAATAGCTAAATAATTACGAATAAATTTATGAATGAGATGGACATTGAGAAAATGGATATGAGTACAAAAGAGGAATGGATAAAACGGTTCACTGACTATATAAATTACACTGAAACCGTCGCCGGTATAATTGACGATGATGAAGGTGATACAGAGACAACCGATCTTTTTTCGCTTTTCTCTGAACTTGCATCTCTTAAAACAGAGGTGCGAACAGAATCAAGACATTTTAAAAGCGCACTGGATCAGTTAAAAACATCTTTTGAAACCATGGATACCGGATACCATGCACTAAAGACCGAACTAGACAGAAAAAAAGCCGCAACCGAAAACATGAAAAATGATCTGCTCCGACCGATTATTCTTGATGTTATAGGTATTCGGGACAGAATAGAAGCAGGACTAAAAGCATTGTTGAATTACCGCCCCGGAATATTGGACAAGCTTGGTAAAAGCAGATTGTCTATACTTAATGCACACAAAGAAGGACAGGAGATTACACTTAGACAAATGGACGAACTTTTAAGTTCATGGAAGGTAGAGGCTATTAAAGCGCTTAAAAAGCCATTAGATCCCTATATGATGAAAGTTATAGAGCTTGACCATAATCCTGAGATTGAGGACGGGGTTGTGACAGAAGAATTTCGTAAAGGTTTTCTATGGAACGACGAGACCTTAAGATATGCTGAAGTAAAAGTTAACAAAAACATTAAAAAGAATAAGGAGAAGCAGCAAAATGTCTGAACCTATAATAGGCATAGATCTTGGAACTACAAATTCCGAAGTAGCAATTGTTGAAGATGGACAGGTCATTTTGATAGAAGATGCCGGAAAAAAAATATTGCCTTCCTTTGTCAGCCTTTCAGAAGACGGCAAGCTGCTTGTTGGCGAGCCAGCCAAGAACCAGTATGTAGCCTATCCAGATAAAACCATTAAATCCATCAAAAGAAAAATGGGGACCAATGAAAAGGTTCACATGGCTGCCACCCCATATTCCCCGCAGGAGATATCTGCAATTATCCTTAGGAGACTTAAAAGTATTGCTGAGACTTATATCGGCAAGCCCATCGAAAAAGCAGTGATAACCGTACCTGCTTATTTTTCTGACGCACAGAGGCAAGCTACAAGAGAGGCAGGCCAGATAGCCGGCCTGGATGTAGTGCGTATGATTAATGAACCAACCGCCGCTGCCCTTTCCTACGAGGCCTCTCATGAGGGCAACAGGAAAGTGCTTGTCTACGACCTTGGAGGTGGAACCTTTGATGTCTCGGTAGTAAATATAGAAAGCGGAGTAGTAGAAGTAGTGGCAAGCCACGGCAACAATCAACTTGGAGGGGACGACTTCGATGACCTGATAGCATCTTACATCTTAGAGAGCCTTCAGAACGACTCAGGCGTTGATTTGTCTGGCTCAAAGAAGGCCATGGCCCGTATCACACGTGCAGCCGAGTCTGCTAAGATTTTTCTCTCCGACAATCCCTTTACGGTTATAGAAGAAGAGTTTATTGCAGAAAAAAATGGAACACCGGTAAACCTCTCGATAGAACTTTCCAGAGACGAATATGAAACTATAATATCCCCACACATTGACGAAACACTGGAGGCTGTGCACATTGCGCTTAAGGACGCAAACCTAACAGTTTCGGACATTGATGAAGTAATTCTTGTTGGAGGCTCAACTCTTACACCACTGGTCGGCAGAAGGCTTACAGAGATCTTCCATATTCAACCGAGACTGGATGTCAACCCGGATTTATGCGTAGCCATGGGAGCTGCTATTCAAGCCGCTATGATTGCAGGCGAAACAGTTGGCAGCATTCTTGTGGACGTAACCCCCTATACCTTTGGCACTAGTGCGCTAGGAGACCTGGACGGAGAGCTTTACGAACATCTTTTTGTTCCGGTAATACAGAAAAACACACCGATTCCGGTATCTAAAAGCGAGGTTTTCTTCACTGCGCAAGATGGCCAGCGCTCTGTTGATGTGAGGATATATCAGGGTGAAAATCCTGACGCGTTAAACAATATCGAAATAGGTCAATTCATGGTGGAGGGTCTGAGCAAGGTGCCTGCCGGTAATCCTATAATGATGCGTTTAGACCTGGACCTGGATGGTATACTCCATGCTTCAGCTATAGAGAAACGTACCGGGCTCGAAAAAACTATCCGCATAGACAATGCCATTTCAAGGTTTGAACAGGATGAACTAGAAAGTGCGAAAGAGAGAGTCAGCACACTCTTTGGCGATATGACTACTGATAACAACACCCAAAACAGTGGAGGGAACATAAACCAGGAAACTGTAAAAGCACAGGCCGTTATAGAAAAAGCCGAACGACTCCTGGACATTGCTACCGAAGAAGACAGGGAAGAAATCGTTAATCTCATAGAGGCTATCACCGATGCGATTAACTCCAACAATATAATATCCATGCAGTCTGAGGTGGATCACCTATCTGATGTTATTTTCTACCTGGAATCATAGCTATTATAATTATTTATGGAACGCTGTCCCACATGTAGAGCAACCCTGAACGACAAAATAGTGATATGCCGCCGTTGTGGCACAGACCTCTCTCTTGCACTTGCAGCTAAAAAAAAAGGGGTTCAGATGGAAAGCCTTGCAGTGAGGTTGCTTGTAACCGGAGATACGCAAAAAGCTCTGGATGCCGCTAATCAAGCTCTTACATTCAATCAGACAGACAGAGCTGTTTTGATTAAAAAATTTATCTCCTGTTTGACGAAATACTATTAATTAATACCTTGCCTGCAATCGCTATAATTCAGATGTCTATTATCGACGGTGAAATTGATAAAAATCTTGAAAAAGTCGAAAGACTCCTCTCCAACTCTCCCGCCGCAGATATTTACCTGCTTCCCGAACTTTTTACCACCGGGTATGACAAACATAGCTGGCATAGCGCTGAAAGCAGCCAAAAAGATGTTACAACTCGCATCGGCTCATTAGCAAAACGCCTAAATGCAGTCATCTGTGGAAGTATTGCCGTAAAAGATGGAGACCGGCTTTATAACCGTATGGTTGCCATTGGTCCTGACAGCGCCGAGTTGGCCGCATACGATAAGATCCATCTTTTTAAACTCATGGAAGAAGATCAGCATTTTACAGCAGGAAAGCGTCTTGGAATCTTCGAGTTCAGAGGAGCCACGTTCGGAATGGCCGTCTGCTATGATCTACGTTTTCCTGCTATGTTTCAAAAAATGGCTGCGGCCGGAGTTCATGCATTTCTGGTGAGTTCCGAGTGGCCCCATCCGCGGTGCGATATAATGGAACTGCTCGCTAGCGCCCGCGCAGTCGAGAATCAGTGTTTTCTAGCTAGCTCCAATCGTATCGGCACCTCAGCCGACGGCACTAAATTCTGCGGCGGCACATTAATAGCCGGACCAGGCGGAAGGTTCAAAGTTATGGATGAAACAGAAGGAGAAGGAATACTGTTGGCAGAGGTATCCACAGACAAAGTTGAATCTATTAGAAAAAAAATCGACGTACTTGCAGACAGAATATCCTGTGTAGATTTTACAATATAAGTGGCTTATACCGATAAATACCAGAGGTAATATTAATGAATAAATATGGTAAAGATGCTATATCAGAAGCAAAACTCGAAGCATGGCCCAATGCCTCGCCAGAACGGGATTATGAAATCGATATATCCTTTGAGGAGTTTACCTGCCTTTGTCCCAGGTCGGGCTACCCTGACTTCGCCACAATTTGCATACGTTACGTTCCTGATAAATCCATTGTTGAGCTGAAATCACTGAAGCTATATCTGAATAGTTACAGAAACATAGGCATCTCACACGAAGAAACAACAAATAAAATCTATACCGATCTATCAGAGATACTTCAGCCCAGATTTCTGGAGGTGATCGGCGACTTTAATCCACGAGGCAATGTTAAGACAGTGGTAAAGGTTTCATCATAAGACATAAAATAAAACATAAAACCAATAGTTATGGGGTCTAAATCCGGGACTTTCTGGACTCTCTCCCCCTACCCTAAACGCTATAACGATTGGACCTGATTATCTTACCGGGTGTAAAATAGAATTATGTTTAAAGAAAGCTGTCCTGGAAGCCAGGAAATAAGAAGTCCCTCTCCAGAGGATATTGTTTGTACAGGATGCGGTAAGACGCTCGAAATATGGTCGGATGAAACCGAAGCAACATGTGAACATTGCGGCCAAATCAATAAGAAGTTCATCGGACCTACATGTGTCGATTGGTGTCCACATGCCAAGGAATGCGTGGGAACCGAAAAGTACGATCGCCTGGCAAACCGGAAAAAGTAGACCTTAATCTAAAGGGTTACTACCCACTATAACTATTTTTGAAAAATCTCCGATTCTTTCAAAAATATTCTTCACCCCTTGAAGAAGAGCTAACCTGTTAAATTTCAGATCCTCCTCCTTGTCCATGACCAGCACAGCATCAAAAAAAGTATTAATAGGAGCAACGATCTCATTAAGACATTCAGGATTTGCAGAATTCACACGGTCTCTTAGGGAGAAAACTGTTTTGTGAAGAGCAATCTCGGCATCTTCTTTGAGTAAAGACTCGTTGAAAGAAATCTCAGGGGCCTTGGCCAGTATGTTGTACACCCTTTTGGCAGCGAGAACAAGATCACTAAAGCGACGATCATCTTTCCTTAAAATCATCAACGCCTTTAGCCTGGCCCGCAGGTCATTTACTTGTCCAACACCTGTAGATAAAATAGCATCTATTTCGTCATACCGAACGCCTTCTGCCTCAAGCAGCCCCTCGAGTCGCTGCTTTATGAACATGACCACTGATTTAGCCAGAGATTCGTCAACCCGCTGCGAAACAGGCAACGCCTGTATGGACATATCGATGAGGTCTTCGATAGAAATACCGTATTTCTTTTTCTCCATAATTGCCAACACACCTAGTGCCTGGCGACGAAGAGCAAATGGATCTTCTGAACCTGTGGGAATCATACCCACTGAGAAAAAAGCTACTATACTATCAATCTTGTCGGCCAACGCTACGATAGCGCCAAGATCGCCTTCAGGTGGTTTGTCTCCCGAAAATCTTGGCTTATAATGCTCTTTAACAGCCTGTGCCACAGAGTCTTTCTCGCCATCATTTAGAGCATATATCATACCCATGTATCCCTGAAGCTCCGGGAATTCATATACTATTCCTGTTGTCAGGTCAGCCTTGGCAAGGCGGCAGACAAGTTTAAGATCATCCTTAAGATTCGAATCCACGCTGTCGGCAATAGAGAGAGCAATATTTGTAAATCGTTCAATCTTCTGATAAACAGTACCCAGTTTTTCCTGATATGTAACAGCTTTTAAAGCATCTACTCTTGATCTCAGACTACATTTACGGTCATCGTCGTAGTAAAACCTTGCATCCTCCAGCCTGGCCCGAAGTACCCGCTCATTACCGGCAATAACTGTTTCTGCTATTTCCGGGCGAGAATTGCTGATAGCGATAAAACGGGGGAGGAGCTCTCTGTGGCGGTTTTGAAGCGAAAAATATTTCTGGTGTCCTTTCATCACAGTGATTAAAAGACCCTTGGGAAGCAAAAGATATTTATTATCGAAACGCCCCATAACAGCAAACGGGAACTCTACAATATTAGCTACTGTACCCAGCAGTTCCTCGTCCTGGACAATCAAGCCATTAATCGATTTTGCAAGCTCTTCACACTGCGTGGAAATACGCTGTTTTCGCAACCCCGGATCAGCAACCACAAAACGCTCCTCAAGGTCGGCAAAGTAAGAATTAACATTGCTGACCCGAAAAGCATCAGGAGCTAAAAACCTGTGTCCATAACTCAGATCTCCGCTCTTAAGTCCAGCCACCTCAAAGGGAACCGGCTTTCCGTCAAAAAGCGCAAGTACCCAGTGCATGGGCCTGGCAAAACGAAACGAGCCGCTGCCCCAACGCATGGATTTTTGAAACGTCAGTGAGCTGACAAGCCCAGCAGCAACAGAGGGCATTATCCCGGCTACAGGTTTGCCTATTTCCTCAATAACCGCGACTACATATTCTCCTTTTTCAGTCTGCCGCGTTTGAAGCGACTCAACAGCCACCCCCTGACCTTTGGCAAAGCCCTCAGCCGCCTTGGTGGGTTGACCATCTTTATCAAATGCCGCATTCTTTGGAGGACCTGTTACCTCGCGTGTTCTATCAGCCTGCACCCTGGCCACATCCCGCACCAAAAGGGCCAGCCTCCTGGGCGTACCGTATGTTTTAATACTGCCATGCTCTATGGCTTGATCGGAAAAATATTTTTCGGCTATTCGCTCCAGATCGGCCATGCCGCGTGGAACAAACTTTGCCGGAAATTCCTCCGTACCGATTTCAAGCAGAAAATCTGCGCCACTCATCTAGATTTTTCCTTTCCGGTATTTTTGGTCTTTCCGGCCTTATCAGATAATTTAGATAATTCAATATCCGCCTGCTGAACCTGCATGTCGTAATAACCTTTTGCACATGCTCTTGCAAGCTTGCGAACACGAGCAATATAGCCGGTCCGCTCAGTAACGCTTAAAGCTCCTCGGGCATCCAGCATATTAAATGCATGGGAACACTTTAGTACACAATCGTACGCCGGAAGAGGTAAGCCGGTACTTGCCAACCTGCCTGCCTCTCGTTCATACATCTCGAAAAGTTTATAATAGGTTTCTACGTCGGCAAGTTCAAAGTTATAGGTCGAAAACTGAACCTCACCACTGTGATGAACATCGCCGTAACTTACATTATCAGTCCATTTAAGATCATAAACACTATCAACCCCCTGAAGATACATTGCAAGCCTTTCAAGACCGTAAGTTATCTCGACAGAGACAGGATGAAGATCAATACCGCCAACCTGCTGAAAATATGTGAACTGCGTAATTTCCATTCCATCCAGCCAGACCTCCCATCCAAGGCCCCAGGCTCCGAGCGTGGGGGATTCCCAGTCGTCCTCGACAAAACGAATGTCATGATTTAAGGGATCAATACCGATTTCACGCAGACTATCAAGATACAGGTTCTGGCAGTCAAGAGGAGAAGGTTTCAAAATAACCTGAAACTGGTAGTAGTGCTGAAGCCTGTTAGGATTCTCGCCGTACCTACCGTCTGTGGGCCGCCTGGATGGCTCAACATAGGCGGTTCTCCACGGCTTTGGCCCGAGCACTCGAAAAAAGGTGGCTGGATTAAAAGTACCGGCACCGACCTCTATATCGTAGGGCTGATGAATCACACAGCCTCTATCCGCCCAGTAAGACTGAAGTCTTAAAATAATATCCTGAAAAAGTAACACAGGCTATCCTTTTGTTAATATAAGTTAATTTTTTCGACTATTTTTTTCGTAACTATTACGAAATACTAGCAGAATGTGCCATGCTTTTAAAACCTCGTAGGACCGATCAGACAAATCAGACCTATAGGACCGATTAAATATAGACGGTTTAATCACCTCTTCATTCTTTTTCCGGTTAAATAACTTACATGCAGGTCTACAGTATTTCGGACTTCCGCAAGTGTCTCGGCTTCAGGATTAAGTGTTAATATTTGCTCAAATCTCAAGGACTTGGCCTGCCCGAAAAAATTTATTGCAACACTGCCAACGCGTGTGGCTGCCTGCTGTGCATGCTGCGAAGCGCAGGTACGGCAAAGAAGCGAACCATGAGCAGGATAAAAAAGCCCGAAGCTTCCATGAAACTTCGTTCCGCAACCGCCGCACTCACCAACCCTCGGCCCGTAGCCCGCCATCCAGAGAAATTTTATTCTGAAAACCAGGCAGACCAACTCTCTATTTTCGGCCTTTTCAAGGTTTTTTAATGCAGCAAGAAAAAGAGAGTACTTGTTGATATGTGGTTCCTTTTCATGCAAAAGATGAAGCACAACATCTATAACAGGAGCCATCGCAATCAACGTTGAAAGATCGTCTCGAAGCGTGTGAAAGGAATCGATAATATCAGACTGTGTAACCTTGGGAAGTGAAGTATTTTCCTTGCCTAAAAACGACAACCGCACATGAGAAAGAGGCTCAAGCGAGGATCCAAAACGGCTCTTAAACTTTCTCACTCCTTTTACAAATCCCTTACAGAGACCGTAATCTTTTGTAAAATAAGTGGCTATAAGGTCAGCGTCACCGTACTCGAATGTTTTTAACACAATTCCATCTGTACGAATAAGCATTATAAAATGGAGGGGGTAATGTTGCGTATCAGGCTACATTACATTCCCGAAATCTTCAGGTTTAAGGTTTTTGAGCCAATTTTCGAGGTCGTCGTTGTTCTGCCGCTCAATCACACTCAGATTTACAAATATCGGAGCATTGCTTCGAACCGCTACAGCTACGGCATCTGAGGGCCGTGAGTCAATAAATACTGATTTGCCATTTGAATAAACCTCTATGCTGGCAAAGTAGGTATTGTCCTTAAGATCGGTTATCACAACACGTACAACAGAAGCATTCAGCCCCTCTACAACGCTTGTAACAAGGTCGTGAGTCATAGGACGCGGGACAGCAACCTTGCCAAGGGCAAGCGCTATAGAGTCTGCCTCGGGCTTACCTATCCATATGGGAAGAGTGTCAGTTCTCTCTTTCCGTACATTTTTCAGAAGCAAAATATACATCCCGCTCCTGGGATCAAACAATAGACCTTCAATTTTCATCTGAACAAGCATTAATCCTCAGTCCTTTGAAAAATCTTATTACTCATACCCAAAAAGCTTCAGGCTGGAAGAGTTTTTTCGCCAGTCGTCCTTCATTTTCACCCTCAAGTCCAGGTATACCACAGCGCCTAGCAGCCGCGAGATATCCTCCCTGGCCAATATTCCAATTTTTTTAAGGTGCAAACCACCCTTTCCAATTATAATACCTTTTTGGCTTTTCCTCTCTACATAAATTATAGCGCGAATATAGACAGAACCGTTCTCCCGCTCGCTGAATTCATCAATCTCCAAAGCCACCGAGTAAGGAATCTCCTGTCTGGTCTGCATCATTGTCTTTTCCCGAATAATCTCTGCAACCATAAAACGCTCTATCTGGTCAGTCACGATATCGTCAGGGTAATATTTCGGACCCTCGGGCAAAAGATCCCTAAGAACCGCCATTAACCGTTCCACATTGTCACCTTTGAGTGCAGAAACAGGCACTGTCTGGGCAAAATCGGTTAGCTGCCGGTACTTGTCTATAACAGGAAGAAGTGCGTCATTGTTTATTTGGTCAACTTTGTTAATCGTCAAAACTGTTCGTGTTAACGCCTTTTTGATATTACCGAGTATAAATCTGTCGCCAGGCCCCGGCGGCTCAGGCTCGACTACAAAAAGCACAATATCCACCTCATCCATCGATTGAAAAGCTGTCTTGACCATGAATTCGCCGAGCTTGTCCTGCGGACGATGGATACCAGGTGTATCCATGAAGACCACCTGAGTGTCAGGGGTATTGTAGATCCCAAGAATACGATTTCGAGTTGTCTGGGGCCGGCTGGTGGTAATAGCTATCTTTTCGCCAAGGATCTGATTAAGAAGCGTGGATTTACCCACATTCGGACGTCCGACAATAGAAACAAAACCCGATCTAAAAGAAGAATTTGTGCCCTTGTCCACGGTCTGGAAGTTATCGTTTTTTACGGCTCCGGTCGTCATCCGTATCAGACCAGACTTTGCAGGGCTTTCTCGATTCTATCCAAGCCTTTCTCAATATTGGCCAGGGATGTGGCATAAGAGAGCCGTATAAAACGGTCATCTCCAAAAGCCTCTCCGTGAACAGCCGCCACCTTGGCTTCATCCAGCAGGTAGACGGCTAAGTCTTTGGACGAATTAATAGCCCTACCCTCCACAGACTTCCCGTATAACTTGGACACATTCGGGAAGGCATAAAAGGCTCCCACAGGCATCAGGCATGAAATCCCCTCCATCGCATTCAAACGATTCACCATGTAATGCCTGCGCTTATCGAATTCGATCAGCATTTCGTCCAGAAAATCCATCGGTCCGTTCAAAGCCTCTATTGAGGCCATCTGGGTAATGGAACAGGGGTTGGAGGTGGACTGACTTTGAATATTCGTCATAACCTTGATCACCTCAGAAGGCCCGGCCGTATAGCCCATTCGCCAGCCAGTCATCGCATGAGATTTGGAAACACCGTTGACAACAAATGTGCGAGCCTTGATCTCATCCCCCAGGGATGCAATACTTACGTGTTCGAAACCGTCATAGACAAGCTTTTCGTATATTTCATCAGAGATAACATAAAAATCATGTTTTACAGCAAGCTCTGCAACTGCCTCAAGAACATTTTTATCATAGGCAAGCCCTGTAGGATTCGACGGACTGTTAAGGATTAATGCCTTAGTCTGTGGGGTGATATGCTTTTCGAGCTGCTCCGGAGTAAGAGCAAATTTATCTTCCTCCCTGGTTGGCACTATTACAGGCTCAGCCTCATTAAGCAGTACTTGATCAGGATACGAGACCCAGTAAGGAGCCGGAATCAGTATTTCGTCTCCCGGCCCATACATGGCCTGGGCCAAGTTATAAAGGCTGTGTTTTGCCCCGCAGGAAACTATTATCTCATTACGTTTGTACTCCAAACTATTATCACGCTTAAATTTTTCGATAATCGCATCTTTAAGCGGATCGATGCCTCCAACCGCCATGTATTTTGTATAGCCATCTTTTATAGCCTTAACAGCGGCATCTTTGATATGGGCCGGTGTATCAAAGTCCGGCTCACCCACTCCAAAACCTACAACATCAATCCCATCGACTTTCATAGCCTTTGCCTTTGCGTCTATAGAAAGGGTGGGAGATGGCTTAATAGATCCAGCTCTGCCAGCGAGTTTTACCATAATTAATAATTATCCTCCATATTGATGTTATATCCAGGCGCTGTTTTACTCTCTGGTTAATTTTTAAAAAAGATCCCGGAAGTATATTTCAAATCTTAGGAATTATAACAGAATGCGAAACATCTGATACAAGATAAACGGCTTTAAAAAATGGGGTCTTCAGAAAAACTTACTCTTTTTGACTTTTTACTAGAGCCTTAACTAATGTGCTTGACATGTTCATAATAAAGTGCTAGTTTTGGGATAGAAATATAACATAACCTGTGAAATCGCTTCTTGAAAATTTTAAAAGACCACCTTTTTTTTAGAGGTTTTTGGAGGTTTTACACTGCTATGCATAAGACGATCATTCTCCTTGTGGAGGACAATTCCGATGATGAAGCACTCACTCTGCGTGCGCTTAAGAAAAGCAATATCCTGAATAAGGTTGTGGTAGCGCGCGATGGGGCCGAAGCCCTGGATTATCTGTTTTCTGCCGGCGCTTATTCTGACCGTGACTCAAGCACTATGCCTGCGCTTATCATGTTGGATTTAAAACTTCCTAAAATCGATGGTCTAGAGGTACTTAAACGCCTGCGCGCAGATGAGCGAACCAGAATTCTGCCTGTTGTGGTTCTCACCTCATCAGAGCAGGATCAGGATGTTATCGAAAGCTACAATTCGGGTTGTAACAGCTATATACGCAAGCCTGTAGATTTCACTCAATTCAACGAAGCCGTTCGCCAGATGGGTATTTACTGGCTTTTGTTGAATATATCCCCACCAAAACAGGGGAGCAACTGCTCCGGTTATTATGTTTGAAGAATATATAAATTAATCAACTTTCCAACGGCAGCGAGACTAGAGATGCCCGATCGACAAACCCTATAGCTCCTTGATAGCTGTTTCTACGAATCATTTCGTTCCGGATATCCAGCAACAGGTGATGACGGCTGAGCGACCAGCGCGGCGCTATCAAAATATCAAGTGGCGCTGTAGCGCAGAATCTCTGAATATGAATTTCAGGAGATAATCTTTCCAAAAAATCACATACCAGGGATACGTAGTCCTCGTATTCAAACATCGGAAAAGGATTTTTCTTGTAACTCTGTTCAAGTTGAGTGTTTTTAATCACCTGAAGCTGATGTAATTTCAGAAATTCAACCGGCAGACGTGATATTTCGTCAGCGGCACATAGCATGTCTTCACGTGTCTCGCCAGGAAGGCCGAGAATAATATGCGCGCCCACATGAATCCCTCTGCCTGCGCTCATCTCCACTGTATCCAGAAACTGCTTGTAAGTATGTCCCCTGTTTATCAGTCTAAGTGTGCGGTCATGAACCGATTGCAGTCCATATTCCACCAAGATGAAATTATCACGGGCGAGTTCCTCAAGAAGTGCCAGTTTTACCTCGTCCACCGAATCCGGTCGTGTACCTATGGCAAGACCAATAACTCCATCGTGTGAAAGAGCCTCACGGTAAAGTCGTTCAAGTGTTTCCACTGGAGCGTGAGTATTGGTAAATGGCTGAAAATAGGCCAGGAACAATTTTGCTTTATAGCGTCTGGAAGTATAACGTATTCCATTTTCGATCTGCTGGCCCGGAGACACCATAGGCTTGCAGGCATCCGGCCTGAAACTATCGTTATTACAAAAGATGCAGCCTCCTCGCGCAACCGTGCCGTCACGATTAGGGCATGTAAAACCGGCGTCCACGTTTACCTTGGATACGTTTTCACCGTAAAGCTTCCTCATATAGGTACCAAATGTGTTAATTCTGGGTTCTTCCATAAATTATATTTTACTTGTTTTCACCGATAAATTCTCTGCTCTTACAAATTGTCTTTATAATGAATTCTTCCCTTTTACTGAATTTAGGTTAGAATAAATTCTATGGATGTATTTACCGTTACATCCCTGGTTCAGGTAGCCATATGCGTAATTTTCACCGCATTGGTTCTGGTCAGAAACTTTCGTTCCGGTGTTAATCAGTCATTTGCTCTTGGAATGATTTCTCTTGGCTGCCTTGTGCTTGGCGATTATATGTCTCTACAGGGAGACTGGGATGCAATAAAATGGAAAAAGCTCTCCATGGTAGGAGAAGCTGTCTTCCCTGTGTCATGGCTTCTGTTTTCGGTTCGTTACGGTATGTTGAAGAAGCGAATCACCCTTCTGTCTCTTCCCGGTTTATCGATTGCGATCTCTGTTTTATTGACAGCCACAGCTTTAATTTACCCGGTACAAAGCTTCATGTATTCGCCGGAGTTTCTCTCAGAACGACTGATATATTTGGATACAGTTGGCTACTATTTTTACCTGGCTGTGGTGGTATTAGCAATTATCGCTATGGTAACTATTGAGGGTACCCTCTGGGCATCCAGGGGCATAACCAGGTGGAACATAAAGTACGCAGTGCTTGGAGTGGGTGGAATGCTCGGTATTTTTATATTTTACTACAGTTATCCTGTGTTATATCGTTCAATCGACATGAATATGGTTGCCTCGCGGAACGCTGTCTTTGTCATGTCCACTATTCTTCTTGCGGCAGCCTTTATAAGACAGGGATTTCTGGATGTGGAGATTTTTGTTTCAAGGCGGGTTGTCTTCACCTCCGCTACCCTCCTTGTGGTTGGAATCTACTTTATCTTCCTAGGTATAGTCGGCGAAGGCCTGCGCTATTTCGGAGAGAATCTAAGCAGAAATCTCATTCTGTTCCTCGCCTTTGCCGGCATGATAGGATTCAGCATTATGTTTCTGTCCGAGAGTTTCAGAAGAAAATCCAAGCGGTTTATAACAGATAATTTTTACCGGAACAGATACGAATACAAGGACGAATGGCTGAAATTCACTGGAAAACTCTCAGCCGCCAACAACCTGAACGAAGTTCTCGATGAGATACTTAGCATTATGGTTGAAACATTTGGAGTAAAAAACGTATCGTACTGGGAATGTAGCAATAATCATACGGGGAAAAACTGCAGGCCGGTAAGATCTACTCATAAGGTATCTATGCCGGAGGCACGACTGGCAATGAACAGCTCACTGATTTTTCAGTCGCAAATCGGGGCGATCTACGACCGGAATCAGCCAGATCCCAGGATAGAACAAGAGCATCAAAACATTTTTACGGCAGATGGTGTTATGGTTGTTGTTCCAGTTCTGTCTGTTGATAGGTTGCTTGGACTGATTATGCTAGGAGACAGTATCAGCGGCGCCTCGTACGATGACGAAGACTACGAACTTATGCTTACCTTCTCAAAACAGGGAGCCTATGCAATCGAAAAGACAGCGCTGTCACATGCTCTTGCAGAATCAAAAGAAATGGAGGCAATGGCTAAGGTAACCTCATTTGTAATGCATGACCTCAAAAACATGACTACGTCTCTCTCTATGCTTCTTGAAAACGCCGACCATCATATAGGCAACCCGGATTTTCAGAAAGACATGCTAAGCACTGTACAGAGTTCTGTAGCCAGAATGTCCAGCGTTATGCGAAAGCTTTCTCATCTAAAAGAAAAACAGAAACTTCGTATGCAGCCTATAGATTTGCATGAGATAATTGAAGGTGTAATCTCTAGAATAGCCGTTCCGGATAATGTCACAATAGATTGTCAAATAGATCTTCAAAGAGATCTTCAAGATAGAAAACTTTTTTCCGTTCTCGGGGATAAAAACGAGATAAAAAAAGTTCTGGTTAATCTTATCTTGAACGCGTTTGAGTCTATAAGCGCACCTGGCAAGGTCATAGTTTCTGTATCAACGAGCGACTCTGAAGTGTGTGTTAAAATATCTGATACAGGCTGTGGAATGTCGCAAGACTTTATAGAGGAAGAACTTTTCAAACCCTTCAGCACCACCAAAAAAGGCGGGCTTGGAATCGGTATGTATCACTGCAGGTCCATTGTCGAGTCGCATGAAGGCAGGCTCGAAGTGGAAAGCCTAGAGGGAGAAGGAACGACATTTTCAATCTATCTGCCGTTAAAAAGTAACTGAAAGGGAACCAAATAAGTTATGAGAAAGCTTCTTATCGTTGAAGACGATCCAGGCATTCAGACTCAGCTCAAATGGGGATTGTCCGAAACTTACGAGGACTGTGAAGTCTTCATTGTGTCAAACCGTCAAGAAGCCCTTGAGGTAGCAGAGAAGGAAAAGCCCGAAGTGGTCATATTGGACCTCGGCCTTCCTCCAGATGAGGATGGTGCGACAGAAGGACTGGCATGCCTTAAGGGAATACTGAAGATATCTCATGATACTAAGGTGATTGTTGTTACCGGCAACGAAGACCGTGAGAATGCACTTTTTGCTGTGGGCCTGGGAGCATATGACTTTTACCAGAAGCCAATTGATATGGAGGTGCTTAAGATCATCCTTCAGAGAGCTTTCCGCCTGGTTGAACTTGAGCGAGAATACACAACTCTCAAAGAAAATGTGGCTGAAGCTAATGTATTCGAAAACATGGTCGGCTACTGCCCGGAGATGCAGGAAGTCTTTGAAACAGTGAAAAAGGTAGCAGCCACAGATGCGACAATTCTCATTGGCGGTGCAAGCGGCACAGGAAAGGAACTTGTGGCTAGCGCTGTTCACCAAAGGAGTCTGCGAAGAAAAAAACCACTGGTAGTTATAAACTGCGGAGCAATCCCTGAAACCCTTCTTGAGTCCGAGCTATTCGGCCATGAAAAGGGAGCCTTTACCGATGCAAAATCACGCAAAATAGGACTTATTGAAAAGGCGCAGGGTGGCACTCTGTTTCTTGATGAGATAGGTGAATTAACAGGACATTTGCAAGTAAAACTCCTAAGATTTACTCAGGAAAGAACAATTCAACGTCTTGGTGGAATGGCCCCAATAGATGTGGATGTCCGCCTGATCGCCGCCACTAATGTGGATCTTGAAAGCGCTGTTAACGAGCGCCAGTTCAGAAAAGATCTGTTTTTCCGAATAAGTGTGATACAGGTATCCCTGCCAGATCTGAAAGACCGAGGAGATGATCTTTCTCTGCTTGCAAGAACTTTTCTCACTCGCTTTACCAGAGAAAACAACAAGAAGTTCAAGGGGTTTACGTCTCGAGCCATTGCCGCTCTTAGAAATTACGAATGGCCTGGAAACGTCCGGGAACTCGAAAACAAGATTCAAAGGGCTGTTATTATGTCCGACGGACCGGTTATTGATGTGGCAGATTTGGCATTTTCCGAAAAGCAGCAGGAGTCCTTCGGATCGGAACTGCGGATCAAAACATTAAAAGAAGCTCGGGCTCGAGCTGAGATTGATATAGTCCAACAGGCTCTGATGCAGCACAACGGTAACGTGAGCAAGGCTGCAAGAGAGTTGCAAGTAAGCAGACCTACATTGCACGAATTGCTTAAAAAATACGGACTGACAGTCTCTGAATGCTGCTAAGGTAATAAAATGGAAGACAGCTTTATCTATGCCAAAATCCTTCCGGCAGATTGGGAACAAATCTACAAACACCCTGTCTATTTTCTTTAAAACAGTTATTATATTTGCCCTGTTCACTACCCTGCTATTTAATAAAAATTATGACCATTTCGCGTACAATATTAGTTTATTGCGTTACTTCTACCCAAATTGACTATACCCAAGTTGATGATTAGACACTCATCCTTCAGTGCTCAGCCCTCGGTTCTCGGTATCTTTTTGTTCTGGCTGATGGTCATATTGTTAGCAACAGCACTGTCACTGACATATTCCGCTTCATTTGCCGATGCCTATACAAAGACCGACAAACGCTATTTTCAGAAGTCTATTGTTGACTATCGACACAATCTGAATCACAAATTCAAAAAAATTCGTAGAAAAAAAACAAAGTACATAATAGTCCATACAGCTGAAGGTGGACTTAAAAGCACGCTTAAGGTGGTTTCCAAGGGTAAAAGCTTTCGTGGACGGAAACGCACTTACGGAGGACACACACACTACGTCATTGCCAGAAACGGTCGTACTTACCGGATTTTAAACAAAAAGTACAGAGCAGACCATGCAGGACTCAGCATGTGGAACAGAGAAACCAATATCAGCAACGTTTCTGTCGGCATAGAACTTGTGGGATACCATTACACAAATATTACCGACAAACAGAACAGATCACTCGCCATACTCATAGATATTCTGCAGGATGTATATAAGGTCAACGACCGCGCTATACTGACACACAGCCAGGTAGCCTACGGTCGACCAAACAGGTGGATAAAGAAAGACCACCGTGGACGGAAACGCTGTGCCGACAATTTTGATCGTCTTAAAGCCGGGGTAGGTCCTACCTGGAGTTATGATCCGGACGTCAGGTCCGGTCGTTTGGCGCCAGACCCTAAACTCGCCTCAATATTTTACGGCCCTCGGGTTGAAATCGTCAGGCGCACAGAATCCAATATAATTGCACCGAACAATACCGCCTGGAATATCGCCGGTGAAGACTATAATTCTTCCTTTACGCTATACCGGCTACCTGATGGACGTCTGTTATCCGGCAACCACGTAGCCTCTAAGATCGGCTGGGGACGTATTCCAAAAGGTACGGTAGTTATGCTTAATCAGGAGCGTAAACTCAGCGTTAAATCATCAGAAGGACCTGTTAAGACAATAGCAAACGGACTTACAGCCTGGACTTTTGCCGGTGCCGACTATAAAAAGAAAACCACATTTTATTTTTTCCCAAACGGTCATATAAAAAGTGGCAGACGTATTTCCGACTGGGATGAACTGCCCATGCATACCCGAATACTGGTTGGCTATCGTGGTCCTTACAAGATTACAAAGACAAAGACGCCAGGCAAGATTGCAGGCACAAGGTATAACCATCAAAATACGGTTTATCTGTTTCCGAATCAAACGTTAAAGACAGGAGATAAAATCAAAGATTTTAAAAAGCTACCCAGAGGAGTCAGAATATTTCTCCCGGTAAAATCCTCCTAACCACTTCCAAACCCACCGCCTCCCGGGGTTTTTATCACTATGGTTTCTCCGTCCCGAACATTTACCGTAACTTTGCTACCAAGTTTTCTAGTTTCACCATCGGCGTTGATAAGAAGATTTTCTCCAGCATGCCCGGCACCTCCACCTTTAATACCATAAGGCCGGCCAATTCTCCGCTCTGAGAGAATTGTTACTTTCCTGGGTTTTAAAAAAC
>VAPH01055234.1_pt1 | contig 24076 bp, 24 predicted proteins | sample 3393861 | NCBI WGS metagenome assembly VAPH01 (sample SAMN08290439, study PRJNA428436) | hydrothermal vent metagenome | isolation source: Deep-sea hydrothermal vent chimney | place: Atlantic Ocean: South-mid Altantic Ridge | reverse complement strand
TACCAACTGAGCTACGTCCGCGGGATGTGCAGTTTACCACGACAAGTTCGATGCCGGACTCCGTGACCACCACCCGCTTCTGGGCTTCTTGCGCTACTGGGGGCCACATGTGGCCCCCAGTAGCGCAAGAAGCCTTTGACCGACTAGACGCCTGTTGAGCCGTAACCCCCGTCGCCGCGAGCCGTGTCCGACAGAGCTTCGACGTCGACAATCTCCTGGTGAACGTACGAAGTGATAACCAACTGGGCAATGCGTTCGCCACGGATAATTTCGAACGGTTCGGAGCCGTGATTGATGAGCGTCACCTTGATCTCTCCGCGGTATCCGGAATCGATGAGACCGGGACTGTTCACAACACTGATCCCGTACTTGAGGGCCAGCCCGCTGCGGGGCATGACCAGTCCGCAATATCCCTCGGGGATCTCGAATGCGAATCCGGTGGGTACCAGAAGACGCTCATTTGGCGCCAGGGTGGCATCGATCACTGAGCGTAAGTCAACACCGGCATCACCGGTGTGACTGTGGGTTGGCAGAGGAAGCTCGGTATCAACGCGAAAAACGGTTATCTTCATAGCCTCACACATTACGACTTCTGTGAATCCCAGGAGCAGCTCGGGTGACCGACCCCACAAAGAACACTTCCCAAAGCCACTGGTTCTACAGTCTGGTGACCGACCCCACCACCAAAGACGGCACAGAACCCGCTGCGCCGGTGATTGAGCCACAACCAAACGGGCCAACCGACACCGCACCGACTACGACGGAAACGGATGAAGCGACTCGACCCGACACGGTCGGTGCTCTGTGGCTCGAAGGGACCCCTCCTACCGAATCCGGCTGGTCCGCCGAACCGATCGTTGAGCCAAAACGCCGGTTCCGTATCTGGACGATGGTTGTTTGGGTCGCTCTCCTCGGTTTGGTCATCGCCGGTGGCGCCTACGCCTACCTCCAACCAGAACGGGTCGCTGCCACAGCCCGAGCCGAATATACCGCCGCCCTCGTCAACCTCCACAACGAGATGCGAACCGCCCAAAGCGTCCTCGATACTGTCACGGGCTCCGATTCGACTCCCGACGATCTGGCAAATGCCTATGTGCCGTTGGGTGCGTTCGATGTCAAGGCCGGCGCAGTCCGTGACATGGCCCTGGCGCCGCTGCCGGCGGCATGGCCACTCGTGCCGACCGAACCGATTGACGAGCTTGCCCCTCTCCGAGCCGAGCTCAGTCTCATAGCCACGGCATCAGACGATCTGTCCAACCAGTTGGAAACCACCCTTGAATACCGAAGCTCGTTGGCTTCGGTCATCAGTCTGCCCGACCTCCCGACAGCTGCCGACACCGGCGCAATCAATACTCTCTCGGTCGAGTTGGCGTCGTTTCTTGCGGATACGACAACCGTTGCGAACGGCCTACCCATTGACCCGAGCTTCTCCGATCACAGGGATCTGTTGCGGGCGTGGCTTGGCGATCTTGCAGAGTTGCAGGTGACGTACCTTGACGCGCTGCGCAATGGTGACGAGACGGCCGCAGCCGCAGCGGTCAACGCAATACACGAGGGACAGCTCGCCGTTGAGGTTTCGCTGCTTGAGACGCTCAACACTGTCCGATCAGCTCTCGATATTTTGATCCTCGACACGGCCGACGCGATCGCTCAGATCGTCAACGGCGGCTGACTTCCTGAACCGCGGACTCCGCGGGTCGCCGGGATCACACTTCGTCCGAGGCATCCAGTGAGGCGAGTTCCCGTTCGAAATCCTCCGCTCCCTGAAACTCTTTGTGGACTGAAGCGAACCGGAGGTACGCCACGTGATCAACAGCTTTAAGGGCATCAAGGACCATGCGACCGATCTCGTCCGCCGACATGTCAACAGGCGACGTGATCGCTCGAGTCTCGATGGCATTCACGATCGCGTCAATGGTCCCCGCCTCGGGTGCACGATCGGCAAGGCAAAAGCTCACTCCCCTGCGTACCTTCTCAACATCAAACTGCTCGAGTCTGCCATCTCGTTTCCGAACATTCACAATGGCCGGCCGTTCGTATGTCGTGAACCGGTGACCACAGGCCGGACAGGCGCGACGACGACGAATCGCCGTATCCTGATCCGCCGAACGGCTATCCACGACACGAGTGTCTTCGGTGAGACAAAGAGGGCACTGCATAGCCGCTAAGGCTACACGAGGCGCCGAGAATCCCCGATTTGCAGCTCTTGCGCTTGCGTGTGGGTCAGGAACCTTCAGGGATCAGCAGTACCTGGCCGGCATGAATGATCGACGACGTCAGATCGTTCTGATCCGAGATAATGCCGACCATTGTCCGAATATCACCGTCGGTGTAATCGGCAGCGATCCCCCACAACGTGTCTCCGCTACGCACGGTGTATTCCATCACGATGGTTGAGGATCCGCCATCCGAGACGTCATCGCCTGCTGCCTGCACCTGCGAGACGAGGAGGAGCATCAACGCCACGGCCACCGTGGAAATGATGACAAGTGCCCGTGTCGGGAGTGTCAAATGCCGTGTCATGTGATGCCGCCTCCTCTGCTCGCCTGGTACCGGTAGCCCGGTCGTGTAGTCGCTGGTGTGTGTATCCAACGGTCTCCACCGTAAGTGGTAGGTGTGACAAGAACCCGATCCCCTCAGATTGCGTCCTGGCCGCCACCCAACATCGAACGTCTGTTCGTTATGAGACACAAGCTATCGAACAGTTGTTCGTATGTCAAGTCGAACATATGTTTGGTTTCGGGCGAACTATGCGCTACCCTGCCCTCGAGGCGTAGAAGGGCACGGAATCATGGAACGTAAAGACTTGACGGACAGACAACAGCAGATTCTCCGGTTCATCCTTCAGAGCGTGAGTGAACGGGGATACCCACCGGCCATTCGTGAAATCGGAGAAGCGGTAGGGCTCAGTTCGCCGTCAACGGTACATTCGCATCTCAACGCGCTCGTGAAGGCCGGCTACCTCAGACGAGATCCGACGAAACCTCGGGCTATCGAGGTGCTCGATCCCGGTCACGTCGAGCCAAGCCTCCACCGGGCGCCGGTGCGAGATGTTCCCCTCGTTGGTCGTATCGCTGCCGGATCACCAATACTTGCCGAACAGGACATCGAAGAGATCTACCCGTTGCCAACCGAACTCGTTGGCAATGATCCTGTCTTCATGCTCAGGGTGAGGGGTGACTCGATGATCGATGTCGGAATCTTCGACGATGACTTTGTCGTGGTACGGCGCAGCCAGACCGCACAGAACGGTCAACTCGTTGCCGCTTTGGTCGACGGCGAAGAAGCCACTATCAAGCGATTCCAACGCAAGGATGGACGGGTGACGCTCATCGCGGAAAACGTGGACTACGCGCCGATGGTGTTCACCGAAGGTGTGGAGATTCTAGGGATCGTGACTGCGGTGCTCCGCCGAGTCGAATAGCTCAGCACCCGGCCCCCGGCCGGCAATCAAGAAAACACCAAACAACTCAGGTCGCCGGCCGAAGCCGGCGATCAAAAACAACCGGGAACTCAGGTCGCCGGCCATATCCCCTCGAATACGAACTCCGCCGGGCCCTCCATCCAGACCGAATCGCTATCCACCTCGATAAGAAGTTCTCCGCCGGGTAGCGATACCGTCACTCGCGCGTCGACGTCGCCGCGCGAGTGGGCTGCGAACACAGATGCCGCCGCACCCGTGCCGCAGGCGTCGGTCTCGCCAACACCACGCTCCCAGACTCGCAGTTCGACATGGTTGCGCGACCGAACGGATGCAAACTCGACGTTTGTGCCGTGAGGAAACCGGCTGTCGACCTCGACCTCTGGACCTAACGACCCCACGGGGGCGTTCATGACGCTGTCGACGAACGTGACGGCATGTGGATTCCCGATCGTGACGGCGTGAAAATCCACTCCACCCGACGAAACGTCCGACGCGAGCATCGAGGCGGTTCCGACAAAGGCGCGAACCAGGTCATCCCCCACCCGACGAGCAGCGTGGTCTCCCGTTGCGGTTCGCACAATGAATCCACCCGGGTCGACCCAACCCCTCTCGATTGCTAGTTGGGCAATGCAACGCAGGCCGTTTCCACACATCTCGGCAACCGAACCGTCTGCATTCCAGTATTCCATCTGCACGGCGTCGTCGAACGGTGTCGCCACCAGCACACCGTCTGCACCGATACCCGTGCGGCGATTACACAGTGCGGCGATCAGCCCGTCGGGGACGTCCACTGGTCCCTCGAACACAACAAAGTCATTGCCGAGCCCCTGCATCTTGAGAAACTTCACTCTGTCGACTCCAGCAGTTCGGTGAGTGCCTGCCATCGTTTGTCCGGATCATTGTGCCATGTCAACCACTGTACCCTGGGGTCCCTGCGGAAGTAGGTGCGTTGACGCTTCACCAAGGACAACGTGGCCCTCACGACCGCCGACCGTCCCTCCTCCTCGGTGATCTCACCACGAACTACAGGAAACAGTTCCTTGTAACCGACTGCCTGTGCGGCGGTGCGACCGACCCTTTCTCTCAGCGCGCTGACCTCGTCAAGTAACCCGGCGGCGAACATAGCGTCGCACCGAGCGACGATGCGCCGGCCGACCAATGGCCCTGGATCGACACCGACAATTACTGTCGGAGCTACCGGTACATACTCTCGCACCTGCATAGCCTCGGGAGACTCGTGGCGCTCCGATGGCGTGAGTCCGGTAAGCCGCAGAATTTCCACGGCCCGACACACGCGTCGCGGGTTCCTCAGGTCGACAAGGTCAGCAGCGTCAGGATCGGCAGCGAGAAGCTCGGCAACGAGACCATCCAGAGACGTTGCCTCGACAGCTGACCGAGTCGCGGGGTCGGTGCCGGGAAACACCAGGGGATCGACGAGCGCCCGGAAATGCAGGCCGGAACCCCCGGCAATGATCACCTGATGATTGGCAGACTCGCTCTTGGTGATCGCCTGGCTCCCGAGCGCTTGAAACTCCGCTGCCGACATTTCATCATCAGGGTCCACGATGTCGAGCATATGATGGGGGATTCGCCGGCGCATTTCAAGACTTGGTTTTGCGGTACCGATGTCCATCATGCGGTAGACCTGCATCGAGTCGACCGAAACAATGTGGGCCGAAAGTTCTCTCGCGAGACGTTCGGCAAGTTCGGACTTGCCCGAAGCCGTCGGCCCGACGATGCCTATGCGCCTCAGGATGTCACGACGCCATCGAGGTAGTGCGGGGCTGCACGAGTGATCTCCACCACCAGGTATGACCCCGGCTCGAAGGTTCCCGGTACGTGAACGAGGCGGTTACCCCGAGTTCGTGTGGAAGCGACTGCTACATCGCGCTTCGATGGGCCCTCGACCATGACCTCAACCGCACGTCCGACGCGGTCGCGGTTTCGTGCAAACGTGATCATGTCCTGTTCGCGGACGAGCTGATCGAATCGGCGCTTCATGACGTCAGGCGTAATGGTGTATTCCATCGCCGCGGCGGGTGTCCCGGGGCGGGGTGAGTACTGGAATGTGAATGCACTGTCGAACCGGGCAGTCCGTACGACGTCCATCGTTGCATCGAAATCGTCGTCGGTCTCACCAGGGAATCCGACGATGATATCCGTCGACACCGTTAGATCCGAGACGATCGTCCGGGCCATGGATAGCTTGTCCAGAAACCGCTCCGGCGTGTATCCGCGATGCATGGCGGCGAGGATCCTGGCGCTCCCCGACTGCAACGGCAGGTGTAACTGCTCGCACACAGATTCGGTCTCGGCCATTGCGAACATCACATCCTCGCGAATATCCTTCGGGTGGGGCGATGTGTACCGAATGCGTCGTATGCCGTCGACCTCCCCGACACGGCGCAACAGATCGGCGAACAGGGGTTTCCTACCGTCGATATTCAAGTCACGGCCATAAGAGTTCACGTTTTGGCCGAGAAGAGTGACCTCGGTTACTCCATCTGCCGCAAGGTTTCGTACTTCACGAATAACGTCTCCGGGTCGACGGCTGATCTCGGCGCCGCGGACAATCGGCACGATGCAGAAGGTGCACGAGTTGTTGCACCCCACGGTGATCGTCACCCAGGCGGAATGGTCCGTTGCGCGGTGAGCAGGTAGTGCGGAGGGCGTCGTCTCGACCGATGTGGTCTCCTCAAGGACCTCGGTGATGGGACCCCACTCGTCCGCGTGGTCAAGCAGGTCGAGCACCCTGTGCGTGTTGTGTGTCCCGAACACGACGTCGATCCAGCCGGCGCGTTCTTGAATAATGTCGCGCTCCTTCTGAGCCGAACATCCACCGACCGCGATGCGCAGATCGGGCTTTGCATCCTTGAGCGCCTTGAGAGATCCCAGGTATCCGTAGAGACGCTGGTCGGCGTTCTCACGGATCGTGCAGGTGTTCACGACGACGACATCAGCGGTCTCGATAGTCCGAGCGGGAACCATACCGTCGAGATCGAGAAGCCCGGCGATGCGTTCCGAGTCATGCTCGTTCATCTGACAGCCCATCGTGCGCACGAAGTAGCGCTTTCCGACGCGGGCCGGAACGCGGGTTTCTTTGACGATTGGCATGCCGAGCACGACGGCATCACTCATGAACGCTGACCTCTGTTGGTGTTCATCGATGGCGCCACCAGGCTAATCCCAAGCGCCCCGAGTCGATAACCGAGTGCATGCACCGCTACATCCGAGCACTACCGGGCGAAGTCGTTGGCCCTGAACTCTCTGATGACAGTGACTTCGATCTGTCCCGGGTACTGGAGTTCCTCTTCGAACGTTCGTGCGATGCGCCTTGCAAGGCCGCTCGCGGCGAGATCGTCAATCGATCCCGGATCAACGACCACTCGAACTTCGCGCCCCGCTTGCATTGCGAACACTCTATCGACACCCTCGAACGCCAGCGCCATCTCCTCGAGACGTTCGAGACGACGGACGTACGACTCAAGAGCTTCTCTGCGAGCGCCGGGACGAGCCGCACTGACCGCATCGGCGGCCTGCACGATGATTGCGGTCAAGGTCCGCGGTTCCACTTCGTTGTGGTGTGCCTCGATGGCGTGAGTCACACCCGCTTCCTCTCCGAATCTGCGAGCAATCTCCGCACCGACGAGTGCGTGGGAGCCCCCGACTTCGTGACTCACGGCCTTGCCCAGATCATGGAGGAACGCCGCCCGGCGAGCTTCTACCTCATCCACTCCCAGCTCGGCGGCGAGCATCCCTGCAATGTTTGCTGATTCGACGAGGTGGTTGAGTACGTTCTGTCCGTACGACGTGCGGTAGCGCAGTCGTCCGAGCAATGTGACAACCTCCGGGTGAATGCGAGTCACGCCGGCCTCAAGCATCGCCCACTCGCCGGCATCACGGACCGATTGTTCGACTTCCGAGCGGGCCTTTTCGTAAGCCTCCTCGATGGACGCCGGATGGATTCGGCCATCCTCAACGAGTCTCTCCAGCGCCCGGCGAGCAACTTCGCGCCGCACCGGATCGAACGTGGAGACAGACACGGCCTCGGGCGTATCGTCGACGATGAGGTTCACTCCGGTGACCGCCTCGAATGTGCGGATGTTGCGACCCTCACGACCGATAATCCGACCCTTCATGTCATCTGAGGGGAGATTCACCGACGATACTGTTGCATCCGATACGACCTCAGCAGAGAGCCGCTGGATCGTGGTGGCGAGAATCTTCCGAGACCGACGATCGGATTCCTCCCTCGCCCTGAGTTCAAGATCGCGCATCAGAGCCATTGCCTCCCGGCGAGCCTCGTCTTCGACCCTGGCGAGAAGCTCCGCCTTTGCGGCTCCGGCATCAAAGCCGGCAACCTCCTCAAGCCTTCCACGGACGGCTTCGATCTCTGCGTCGAGGATGCCCCTGCTGTCTTGAATCTCCCGCTCCTTGCCGAGCAGCAACTCTTCCCGATGTGCCAGATTGGCGGCGCGCTGTTCAAGAGTCGCCTCGCGTTGACCGAGCCGCTCTTCAAGGCTTGTGACTTCAAAACGCCGGTGCTCGAGTGATCCCTCTTCACGTTCACGGTGAGCATCAGCCATGGCCTTGGCATCGACATCGGCACGCTGGAGCACCTGCTGTGCTTCAGCACGAGCCTCGGAGAGAACGGTGATGGCCGCAGTAGTAGCTTGGGCGGTCTTACGGCGGTGAGCCTCACGCCCCGTCAGGAACGCGATAACCATCAGGAGGAGACCGATCACCCCACCCAGAATCCATGGTTCGCTCATTCGTGCCTCTATCTCGGAACACCGTTCCATGACGGGCATTGGGTACAACAAATACAACGGCACCGCTCAAGCGGTCGTTCAAGTATCGCCGTGTGCTCTTCTCGTACCCCTGTCAATGCCGCGTGGCGGCGGTTCCATATGTTTCAAAGTTTGTGTTCTTGTACTTGTGATCGTACTTGATGCGAGACCGTTACATTGACGGTTTCTCGCGAAAACGAAAAGAAGCGGAACCAACACGGTTCCGCTTCTTTTCGAGCCCTCTACTTCTACTCAGCCTCGGCGTCGCTGGGCGCCTCTTCGGACTCGGCCTCGACGTCATCATCATTCTCGACGAGGCCGACCGCACGCAGCACCTGGTCCTGGAGCTGCATTGCAAGCTCCGGAGTGTCTCGCAGGAAGAGCTTCGCTTTCTCGCGGCCCTGCCCCAACTGGTCGCCTTCGTAGGTATACCAAGCACCGGACTTGCGCACGATACCCTGCTCAACGGCGACATCCAGGAGGCTCCCCTCACGGGAAATACCTTCGCCAAACATGATGTCGAATTCGGCCAGACGAAACGGAGGCGCCACCTTGTTCTTGGCTACCTTGACGCGGACGCGGTTACCAACGTTGTCGGTGCCCTGCTTGATCGCTTCAATTCTCCGCACGTCCAGGCGAACACTTGCATAGAACTTCAGTGCACGACCGCCGGGCGTAGTCTCGGGTGACCCGAACATCACACCGATCTTCTCACGCAACTGGTTGATGAAAATTGCTGTCGTATCGGACCGGTTTATCGACCCCGCCAGTTTCCGCAGAGCCTGCGACATCAGCCGGGCCTGGAGCCCGACATGGGTGTCGCCCATATCTCCTTCAAGCTCGGCGCGTGGCACGAGCGCTGCTACCGAGTCGATAACCACGACATCAAGCGCACCCGATCGAATCAGCATGTCGACGATCTCTAGCGCCTGCTCCCCGGTGTCGGGTTGAGCAATCAACAGTTCATCGACATCGACACCCAGCGCCTTGGCATACACCGGATCGAGGGCGTGCTCTGCATCTACGAACGCGGCGACGCCACCGTTGCGCTGCGCTTCGGCAACGATATGGAGTGCAAGGGTTGTCTTGCCGGAGGACTCAGGACCGTAGATCTCGACGATACGACCGCGAGGAACCCCGCCTATACCGAGGGCAAGGTCAAGCGCAAGTGCACCGGTAGGAATCGACCTTACGTTGCGCACATTCGAGTCGTTCAACTTCATGATGGCGCCCTTGCCGAACTGTCGTTCGATCTGCGACATCGCCATTTCGAGATTCTTACTCTGCTCTGAATCCACCGGGGGTCTCCCTTCTCAGGCGGTACCACTGAACGTACTTGCCGCCTGTGACAAACTTTACGTGATGACGCCAGCCACTCTATACGAACACGTGTTCGATGTCGAGTATTCGGTGTCTGGAGCGATCATCTAGGTGAGTCTGATCTCGTCGATAGCCTCATACTCGGGAGTACTGCCACCGAGCCTCGATCGGAAAAGGGTCACCCGGTCGATCGTGGTACGCACTGCCGGGATTTCGATTCCCACCACCTTCCGGACGTCTGCCTGCGGACGAAAACGTGACAGTGTGAGATGGGGAACAAACGGTCGGCCTTCCGGTTCAAATCCGACAGCCTCGGCTGCCGCCTCGCATTGGGCTCCAAGAATAGGCAGAGCATCTCCTCCATCCGCACCGACCCACAGGACGTTCGCACTGTCGGACCGGGGGAACGAGCCGAGAGAGCGGAGCCGGAGTCGAAACGGGGCGACGGTGACCGTTTCGTCAAGTTCACACATGAACCGATCTCGCAGCGGGGCAGATGTCGCTCCGAGGAATCGAAGGGTGACATGCCACGATTCAGGGGGGACGGGTTTTCCGCCTACTCGCACGCCGCTCACCGCGAGCGCATGAGCGAGTGCGTGACGCGCCTCGGAATCGATTGTAGCTCCGACAAACAGACGGTCGGTCCGCTTAATGTCTAAGACGTCTCCCACCACACACCGTCCACTGCCAGTCGCACCATATGCAGAGCGGCTGTCGTCGTGTATGTCCTGATGCGCTCACGATCGCCCGGCCACCGCGCGGTCCGTGCTCGTGCTCCATCCGGTGTAGCCACGCCGATGATCATCGTCCCTACCTCCTGGCCAAGCGGGTCGGGTCCTGCCGAGCCGGTGACCGACACCGCAACGTCGACGCCGAGAACCCTGCGCGCCCCCACGGCCATTTCGATGGCGACCGGTTCCGATACAACGCCGTGTTCATCGATCGTCAGGGGCGACACCCCGAGCAAACCGATCTTGATATCCTCGTGATAGGCAACGATGCCGCCACGAAACCAGGCACTTGACCCGGGCTGGGACGTTAACCGATTCGAAATCGATCCGGCAGTTGCGCTCTCGGCGGTCCCGATCGTCCACGCGCGATCAAGAAACCTCTTGGCCAGTCCTCGCTCAATCGTGTCCTCGTCGTAACCGAAGATTCGGTGCCCTAGACGCTCTACAACGATCGCTTCAAGTGGAGCGATGAGGGCGCGGGCGGACTCCTCATCGGCGGCATGGGCCGTCAGGCGAATCTTGATCTCCGACGACGACGCGAGGAACGCGACGGTTGGGTTCGTGCTGTTCTCAAAAATATCTGACAGCATTTCTCCGACTGCCGACTCTGATTCACCAAAGGTTCGTATTACCCGACTCACGAGGGCCCCCTGGTCACCGGCCGCAGCAAGGAGCCGCGGAAGCACCTCGGCATCGATCATCGGAAGCATCTCGGCTGGAACACCGGGGAGCGCAAAGATCATGGTGTCGTCATGTTCGAGATAGACCCCCGGCGCCGAACCTTTGGGATTCGGAAGAAGTTCACCACCCTCGGGGTATTCCGCCTGGCGAAGGTTGGAGGCCGGCATCTCTCGACCTCTGCGCTCCCATCGGCCTCGCAGATCCTCGGCATACTCGTCGCTGTACGCCATCGACCGCCCGGTCGCCGTGCAAATCGCCTCACGGGTAACATCGTCGGCCGTCGGACCGATTCCACCGGTGATGATCAGGGCGTCGGACCGGGACATAGCCAATGTGATGGCGTCCACCATGCGACCCAAGTTGTCCCCGACCACCGTCTGTTGCCGATGCGTGAGGCCGGCAACCGCAAGGCGCTCCCCTATCTCGGCTGCGTTCGTATTCACAATTTGGCCGAGCAGGAGCTCGGTCCCCACGGCCAACGTTTCAACAATCATGTCCCCAGAATAAGGCCTCGCGGACCACCCTCAGCCGAATCAAGGCCGCCAGGCCACGAACACCTAAACAACGACCGTTGCCTCGGATTCAACGCCGTATGCGGCGGTCACAACTGCACTTACCCATTCGCCGGGCTCACCGGAGTCCAACAGAACGACACCATCGATCTCGGGCGCCTCCCGGTAGGAGCGGGCCACCGGACGTCCGTCTTCGACCTGATCGATTAGGAACTCGAATCGTTTCCCGACCTGGGCGAGGGATCGCCCGAGCGTGATCTCGTCCTGAACCTCCTGGAGGTAGCGCAGACGCTCCAACTTCTCGGTGTCCGGAATCTGGCCTTGCATCGACGCCGCCGGAGTGCCATGTTCGGCCGAGTATGGAAACAGGCCGACCCAGTCGACCGCTGCGACGCGCATAAAGTCGGCGAGTTCCTCGACGTCGTCGTCAGTCTCCTCCGGGAATCCGACGATAAAACTCGACCGGAACGCGGGGTTGTCGGCTTCCGTTCGGATTCGCTCCATCAAATCGAGGTGCTTCTCCCCACTTCCTGGTCGTTTCATGGCTCGCAGCAGACTCACATTGACGTGCTGGAGCGACAGATCGAAGTAGTTCACGACCGACGGATTGGACGCCATCTCGGCGATCAGGGCGGGTCGTATCTCGCGCGGAAACAGGTAGTAGAGACGCAGCCGGCGCAGACCTTCAACATCGGTCACGAAGCGTACGAGTTGTTCGATTCCACCGGGGGCATGTATGTCTCTCCCATAGGCGGCTAGATCCTGGGCGACGAGAACGATCTCCCCGACACCCTGTGCCGTGAGGTCTGCGATTTCGTCGCGAATGTTGATCGGTGTGCGAGAACGCTGTTTCCCACGGAACTGCGGGATTGCACAGAAGGTACAGGTCTTGTCACAACCCTCGGCCACCTTCACATAGGCGTATGGAGTGGTCGGGGTCGGGCGCTTGACCTGGTAGAGGATGTCCATCTTTGACGTTGGTGCGGCCGTGATGCGCAGCGGCTGCCAGTCGGAAATGGTGTCGAGTGTGGAGACCAGCTCGCCGTACCGGTCGAGACCGAGAACAGCATCTGCCTCCGGGAGCGCCTCAACCAACTCGGTTTCGTAGCGTTGCGCCATGCATCCAAGGACCACCAGGTTGGCGTCGTCCTTCTTCTCCTCCGCCAGGGCAAGGATCGTGTCGACCGATTCCTTGCGGGCCGCCTCGATGAACGCACACGTGTTCACCATCACGATATCGGCATCGTCAGCAGACTCCGCATAGATATACCCGGCGCCGGCCACCAACGCAGTCACCTTCTCCGAATCGACCTGGTTCTTGGAGCACCCGAGCGTTTCAATCCAGACCGTGGGAGGGGAAGAAGACATGGGAGGATTGTAGGTGGCCCGCAGATGGAGACAGTACCGACCGCGTCGATCACATTCGACGTCTAGTTCCGACATGCGAACCCGCAAACGAAACGACCGAAAATCGGTCGGGCCTGCGGCTCGGCGACCGATGGCGCGAATCCCTGCCCAAACGAAGAAGCAGCCGACGCATTGCAGTAGTCTTGTCGCGTAACTTTGCAACGAACTCTGTTCTCGGAGACCCTTCACCCTATGTACCTGGAACATATCAACGGGCCGGAAGATATTCGACGCCTCGACTATGACGAACTCGATGTGCTCGCTGGCGAGATCCGGACCCTGGTTGTCGACTCAGTTACCGCAAACGGGGGCCATCTCGGTTCGAATCTCGGTGTGGTGGAACTCACACTTGCACTGCACCGTGTCTTCGAATCACCGAAGGATCGCATCCTCTGGGACACCGGACATCAGGCGTACGTTCATAAGATTGTCACCGGTCGTCGTGACGGGTTCGTGAACCTCCGTCAGGAGGGTGGGTTGAGCGGTTACCCGAACACCACAGAGTCAGAGCATGACGTGATCGAGAACAGCCATGCAAGCACGGTTCTTTCCTATGCGTATGGTCTCGCAACCGCCAGAGATCTTCGCGATTCCGAACAGCACCGCCATATCGTTGCCGTCATCGGTGACGGATCGATGACCGGTGGTATGGCGTTCGAGGGTCTCAACAACCTCGGACACAGCGGTCGCAAACTCACGATCATCCTCAATGACAACGGTAGAAGTTACGCACCGACGATCTCCAAGCTTGGCGGAAGCCTCGTCAAGATTCGTTCCAACCCCATCTACATGCGCAGGCAACGCAAGTTGGAGCGAATCACTGAGAGCGTCCCCAAGGTCGGTGGTTTCCTTAGCCGCGCCCTCCTGGCGTTCAAGGCCGCGATCCGACAGTTCTGGGAACCACCCGCATTCTTCGAACACCTCGGCGTCCGTTACATCGGACCGTTCGACGGCCACGACATCAAGGCAATGGAAAACGCACTACGCAACGCCACGGAGTTTGACGGACCGACCGTCGTCCATGTACTCACCCACAAGGGCAGAGGTCACGCACCCGCCGAGAACGACAGCGTCAAACTCATGCACGACACAGGCTTCATCAGCCCCGGAAGCTACACCGCCGCTTTCACCGAGACCTTGTGCAAACTGGGCGAAGAACACCAGAATCTCGTCGCCATCACCGCTGCGATGCCCGACTCCACCGGTCTGCTCACATTCGCCGAACGCTTCCCCGATAGGAGCTTCGATGTTGGCATCGCCGAGCAACACGCAGTGACGTCGGCGGCAGGGATGGCCCTCGGCGGTTTGGTTCCCGTTGTCGCGATCTACTCAACGTTCTTTACGCGCGCTTTCGACCAGGTCAACCTGGACGTCGGACTGCTTGGTCAACATGTGATCTTCTGTCTCGATCGCGCCGGGATCACCGGTGATGACGGGCCTTCTCACCACGGCATCCTGGACATGGTCCTCTGCACGAAGGTACCGGGTATGACAGTCATGGCGCCGTCGTCGTATCAGGAGCTCCAGGTGATGATGGCCGACGCCGTCGAACTGTGCACGGGTCCGGTCTCGATCCGATGGCCGAAGACCGACGCCGTCATCGCCGAGGAGAACGAGATTGGTCGAGGTTTGAGCGCCCGCAAGGCTCGGTCGAGTGACGACAGTCGGTTATGCATCATTGGCGTTGGCAAGATGCTCAAACCTGCCCGGGAGGCGGCCGATATGCTTGCGCGAGAGGGTATTGAAGCAACGGTCTGGGACCCCCGGATCGTCAAGCCGCTCGACACCGACATGCTGGAGGACGCGGCTCGTCATGAGGTAGTCGTCACCGTCGAAGACGGGTTCCGCCAGGGCGGCGCCGGCACCGGTATCCAAACGGCTCTCAAAGACATGGGGGCCACTTGTCGCGTCGAGGTGATGGGAGTACCGGTGACCTACATCACCCACGCTAAACCCGACAAGATTCTTCGGGATCTGGGACTCGACGCTACAGGCATAGCCGAAACGGCCCGGACCGCCCTTCCCCCCAGCGCGTAAACACCCGCTGAACAAGGGATCCCCCGAACGGGCTACTGCGCACCCGCCAGCACACTGATGTGGTGGCGGACCGCTTCTGTAGTCGCGGGCACCACCGTGAAATGTTGGGGACGATCCTCGATACCATCGAAACGCTTCGGCCTTGGCGGCACAACCCCCGTCGCCCTCTCGATTGCCTCGGAGAACTTCGCCGGGAGCGCCGTCTCGAGACACACCATCGGAACCGCATCATCGATGTACTGCGACGCGACGTGCCAACCGTCAGCCGTGTGGGTATCGATCAATCGACCGTGGTCGGCGTAAACGCCGGCAATGGTTGCTATGCGGTCTGGCTCGGTCGAGGTTCCGCTGACAAAACCGGTTGCGCTCACCAACGCAAGATCCATCTCCAGCGGGGTCTCCGGTCTGAGGCCTGCGAAAACAGTCCTCGTCGCGTCGGCGTCACGACCAAGGATGTCGAATATAAAACGCTCGAAGTTCGAGGCCTTGGCGATATCCATCGACGGACTCGATGTGAGAACAACATCCTCGGGCGCACGAATCGCGTACCGACCGGTCTTGAAGAACTCGTCGAGCACGTTGTTCTCGTTGCACGCCACCACCAGCCTCCGAATAGGGACCCCCATCTGTTTGGCGACCCAACCGGCGAACACGTTCCCAAAGTTCCCTGTCGGGACGGTGACATCAATTTCGGTGTCAGCCTCAGCGCCGACCCGGAGCCACGCCCAGACGTAGTAGACGATCTGGGCAAGGACACGACCCCAGTTGATCGAGTTCACCGCTCCGATGTTGTGGGCGGCCTTGAATTCAGGGTCGGCATTGATGGATTTCACTATGTCCTGGCAGTCATCGAACACCCCCTCGACGGCGAGGTTCACAATGTTCGGCTCGTCGATTGAGTACATCTGCGCCGCCTGAAAAGGACTCATCCTTCCATGCGGCGACAACATGACGACGGAAACGCGCGAGCGTCCGATCATCGCCTGCTCGGCGGCTGAACCTGTATCACCGGAAGTCGCTCCCAACACCGTGATCCGTCGATCCTGACGGATGAGTTCGAAGTCGAAGAGCCTGCCCAGAAGCTGCATTGCAATATCCTTGAATGCCAGCGTGGGTCCGTTCGACAGCCCCACCAACCATCGATCCCCGACCCGCTCCACGGGAACGACGCCCTCCGCGCTGAATACACCAGGGCGATACGTGTCGTTGACGACGGTCCGGAGCTCTGCATCACTCATGCCGCCTATGAACATCCTCAGGACGCTGAATGCGACTTCGGGATAGTCTGCACGAACAAGACTGCCGAGGGAGTCCGCGATTGATGGGTACGACTCGGGAACAACCAACCCGCCGTCGGGAGCAAGGCCTTCAAGGAGAACGTCCGCGAAGCCGGCGTCAGTCAGCCCTCCCCTGGTGCTCACATACCTCATGCGTGGCCAACATCGCGCAGAGGAACCAGGCACCCGGAGCGCTTGTCGAACACGAGACGTTCGGTGTACCCGACCGAGCGAGCATATCGAATCATGACGTCATTGTCCCTCGCGCATTCGTCTGCAACATGAGCATCCGAGGCAAGCGTGATCGGCACGCCGGCAGCATAAAACATCTCCAGGAAACTTCGTGCGGGGTATGCCTCATTTGCCGGTTTGTAGAGACCTGCAGAAGAAACCTCCACCGCGGTCCCTGAGGCAGCTGCGGCCTGGACGACCGGCCCGTACAGTTCGGTTGGGGGCGTTTCGAGCACGTGACCGAACTTCTTGATCACATCGGCGTGGGCGAGCGCGTCAACGGTCCCGGAGCCGGCGAGCTGCGCCATTAGATCGAAGTACTCCTCGTAACTCCTGCGGATTCCTCGTCGCTCAAATTCGTACGCGGCACCTTCGTGGTCGATAGACCATCCACCGATCCAGTGCACCGAGCCGATGAGAAAGTCCCAGGGATAGTCAGCAATGAGCTCAAGCACCGCCTCGATAGATTCCGGGAAGAAGTCAACCTCCAGACCGAGCTTCACGGGGAGACCACGATCCTTCGCCTGCTGCACGACCTGAACATATCGTTCAAGTGAAAGTCTGCGATCCTCTGCGACAAAGGCCGCCGTTTGTGCTGCCAGGTCGGTGCGTTCTTCGCGTTCCCAGAATGCCCCGAGAACGTCAGCCGATTCAACACACCGGTACAGATGCTCGGTGAAACCGACCTCGGTGACACCGCGCGAAGCGGCGACCTCGACATACGACTCGACAAGACCATCCGGGTACTCGCCGGGACGGGGTCCACTGCCGCCGTAGCGGCCGTGCTGGTGAAGATGTACGTGGTAGTCACCCATTGCGCCGCGAGCGTAGCCAGATCTCACCAAAGACCAATTCCATCCACCGGATTTGCGCCATTCTCATTTTGTGTTATCTTTTGAGAATGGGATCAGATCACAACCACGTACCAAAGGGAGCGGGCGAAAGCCACCTCCGCCTGCTGACCATTTCATTTTGGCTCATCTTCGTGTTCATGATCGCCGAAGTGGTCGGCGGCGTACTCACACAGTCACTCGCCCTCCTCTCCGATGCGGGCCACATGGTCACCGACGCGATCGGCCTCGCGATGGCAATCATCGCCATCCGGATCGGACTCCGCGCAACCCAATCCCTGAGCAGGACCTACGGACTCCGGCGTCTCGAAGTGATCGCTGCGCTCGCGAACGCTTTGATGGTGTTCGGCGTGGCCGCCTACGTCTTTTGGGAAGCGCTGAAGCGACTGCGCACACCCGTCGACGTCGAGTCAAGCATGATGCTCGTGATCGCCACCCTCGGACTCATCGTGAACATCATTGCAATGCGCCTGCTGCGCGAAAGCGCCTCCGAGTCGATCAACGTCGAGGGCGCCTACCTGGAGGTATGGGCAGACACCATCGGGTCCATCGGTGTCATCGTTGCAGCAGTCGCTATACAGGTAACCGGCTGGCAGGTCATCGATCCATTGATCGGTGTGGGAATCGCTGTCTTTATCGTTCCGCGAGCGTGGCGTCTCGGCAGGAAAGCGATAAAGATCCTCCTCCAGATCGCTCCGGACAGCATTGATATTGAAGAAGTGAGATCCGCGTTGGCCGATATCGATGACGTGACTGGGATCCACAATCTCCACGTGTGGACTGTGAGCTCCGGCGAGAATGTAGCGTCCGCACACATCACCGTTGCCCCGAACGGCGACCACCACGAGGTGCTCGATCTGGCCGCCGACATGCTCGAAACGAAATATGGCATCACCAACACAACGGTCCAGGTCGAGCCACCCGACCACACCGTCTGCGCCGAGGACGACGACTAGCGTCCTGCACGCCGTACTGTTGAGCGATGAAACGCTCTAGCCTCCTCGTTCTCTTCACCATCGCAGTGGCTGCCTGCGGCGGCACAGCGGACGACTCTCCGACCACCACGACGACTGGAACCGTGGCGGCGTCCCAAACGTCTCGCGACGTTCCACTCGATCTCAAGCCGGGGACGGTGAATATCCGTACCGCCGAGATGACCGACGGCACACGAATCACGTACGGGCTCATTCTTCCGGAAAACTTCGACCCCGCCGAGGAATACCCGGTCCTATTGGCCCTGCCTCCGGGTGGCCAAACGATCGCACTCATGACATCCGTCGCGCAAGAGACCTACCTCGCGCAAGCGCTGGACCGCGGCTGGGTTGTAATCACTCCAGCCGCCCCCGACGGTGTCCTGTTCTTTCAAGGCTCTGAGCAGCACATTCCGGAACTGCTCGACCAGAATTCCTGGATCAGACCAGAGGGTGGTCGCTACCACATCGCCGGAGTGTCCAACGGGGGTCGCAGCGCTTTTCGCATCGCCTCACTGAATCCCGAACTCTTTTTGTCCGCTCTGGTGTTCCCGGGATACCCTACCGACCCGGGCGATGAGACTTCACTCGCCGACCTGGCGAAGATCCCGGTCACCATGTTTGTCGGTGCGGACGATCCGGGGTGGATAGCGCCCATGACCGCAACCCGAGACACACTTGAATCGCTCGGTGGAACGGTGACCCTGGACATCCGCGCCGGGGAGGGTCACATCATGCAATCCCTCACAGACGGTGTCGACATCTTCGACACTCTGGATTCGGTCCGCCCGTAGCCCATTCCGGCAGAGACACCCCACATTCGCCGACCATCCCTCTAGGACAAGAGCATACGGGCGGCTGCAACAACCGCCGCGATGACAAGTACCCATCGAACCCATGGGGCGCCCTTCTTGACCGCGACCCGTGCGGCTATCCACGCTCCGGTCATCTGGCCGCTGGCGAGGATCGCACCGAGTTTCCAATCGACCTGGTTCGCCGACGCAAACAAGGCAAGTGCGACGGGGGTGTATGCGAGAACCAGAACGACCTTGGCGCCATTGCCGTTGATCAGATTGAACCCGGAACCGATCACGAGGGAAATCAACAGCAAGAAACCAACCCCGGCCTGCACAAACCCGCCGTAGAACCCAACGCCGAAGAACACGGCGCTTCGGACCGCCGGGTTCATCGATGATTCACGATCCGCGATCCACCGCGCCGGTTTCATCACGACGGAAGCCGCAATGAGGATCAGCACCACCGCAAAGATACGCTTCATGCTGTCGCCGTCAACCCGGGTCGCAGCCAATGCTCCAACGCCGGCGCCAACAACAGTCGGCGGCACCAACGGCCATACGCGGCGCCACTCGACCGCTCCCCCACGGTGAAACCCCGCCGTCGCGGCGACGTTGGCAGCGAGGATCGCGATACGGTTGGTGCCGTTCGCCACGAGGGGACCGGCGATCTCGGTGAGAATTGGGAGGGTAATGGCCGAGCCGCCGCCCGCCAGGGCATTGATAAACCCCGCCGCGAGTCCTCCAAGAACGAGCACGGCCACCGTGCCTAGAGAAAGATCGATTGCACCGACTCCCGTACTCGTGTGGCGTCACTTTCGAACATCGGCCGTAACGGTACCCGATGGGAGCGAACGCTCCATCCGCAGCGTTGTGGTCGACACTGTGCCGGACGCGCTGGAGGACCCGCGAACAGGGTTCGGGGGTCCTCCAGCAGGTACTAACTGACCGTTAGGGTTAGCGGCTCACTTTTACGGTGTCGTACATAATGTGGAGGAACGGCTGCTCCGCACCATTCGGCAGGATGAAGCCCGTCGGAACGGGGTTTCCTGTCGGTCCGGTCGCGGTCAGAGCAACCGGCGGCAGGATGAGGTGCGCCTGCAACGTTCCTTCGGGGTCGACCTGATCGTCAAATGCGAGCGTGTACCCATCATCGACGCTGCTGCGAACACGCTCGGAGAGCATGAAGTGCACAAAGCGCTGCCGGCCTTCGCCACCGTTCTGCAGCTCACCGTTGACGTACAGATCGGCAGGACCCCAGAACGCAACAAAAGCCATCAACTGCGGCATGAGCGGGGTTCCGATCCCCGTGCCTCCGTGCTGCAATGCGTTCACACCGACACCACCAAAGTTCTCGTGATCGGGGATCTCCGGCAACGCGTTTTTCACCACGACGGTGTATTCAATGCTGCCGTCGGGACTCGTGAACTCAAACTTTGCGTTGATCTTGTCCTGAGTCGTAGTTCCAGAGACTGACGTCACGTCCTTGACCTTAACCCGGGCATGACCCTCAATGGAAGCCGAGTTGTCGGAGAACGGTGTCGGTCCGGGGGTGGTATAGACGTCACCATCGACTGCCCGCATATCCTCGGGAATCAGATCGGTCCGAAGTGCTCCGGTTGACGGTGTCCCGAAGATCGCCGGATCGAGCTTGCGAACCCCGGGGAGGATCCAACGGACGTCTCCATCCTTCGGAGCGACCATCCTGACGTTGTTCGGGGCACCGATGACGGTTCGGTTGGATCTCGAATGCGCAACGGCCGCAGCAGCTGTTGATACAACCATTACCGCCGCTGCGAGTGCAATGATGAGTGTCTTTCGACCTTTCACGGGTTCCTCCAGGAGTCCGACTGTTGGTGGCAACTCGCGTCCGCATCGAATGTCAACGTCGGGCGGGATGCCATCTGGTCGAACCCCTCAGCCGGCTCGTCTCTTCCGGATTTCCTGCCGGGGCACTCGGGACGACGCATCACCCGCAGAGTCGTGTTTCCTTCGGCACCCAACCAGCAGACACTGACCAAGAACGTCTTACTGTCCTGCGCCGCAACTCATGCACGGAATCTCACCGGCCCTCAACACCCCTAGCGACGGCCTCCGCCTTGATGCAGTCTCGACTGCGCCTGCGTTGTGCGTCCTTGCCACGAACGCCAAGGCCTCGGGGATCAGCACGAACTTACGACTCAGGCACTAACACCGGCAATAGAGAGACGCCTTAGACGGCGGACTCCAACGCTCCAACAAGCGCCCCCATGAATGCCCGCCCCGTTGTGCCGTCAATGGCACGGTGGTCGTAGGAAAGGGACAACGGAAACTCTCTACCGATCACGATTTCGCCGTTGCGCACAACGGGAGCTTCGTCGGCCCGACCGACACCGAGGATTGCGGTGGTGCCATAGGGGACGAGCGGTGTCCCGAATCTCCCACCCACTGCTCCAATGTTGGAGATCGTGAACGTTTGACCACGCAATTCGCTTGCCGAAGCCTTGCGATCCCTGGTGGCTGCAGCCAGCCGAGAGATTTCCGCCGCCAGGTCATCAACCGATCTGTCGAGCACGTCTCGCACGACGGCGACCATGAGACCGTCCGGAGTAGACACCGCAACCCCGATGTCATAGTGGAGTTTCTCGACAACGACATCACCGTCGATCGAGGCGTTGAACGACGGGTACTCGACCAGCAGCGGACCGATTGCCTTCATGAGCAGCGCCTCAAGAGGTGGTTTGCCTGCCGCGACACGGGCCTCCAGCATCGCCGTCGCGTCGGCTTCGGCATACGTCGTGACGTGCGGAATCTCTCGCCACGAACGCGAGAGATGCTCTGCGATCTTCTTGCGTACCGATGTCATCGGTACGCGCCGCTCCGGCCCGGCAGTAGCCGGAGCCGGGGTACGTGTCTGACTCGCCGCTGACCGTAGATCCTCCTCGGAGATGCGACCACCAGGGCCGGAACCGGCGACCGTCGTTATGTCGACGCCGAGCTTGGTGGCCAAGCGGCGGATCTTAGGAAGTGCCCGCACACGAGACGACGAGGTTGTGGTTTCTGCCAGAGACCCGACGATCGGGGCCGCGGCCTCGGAAGGGAGCTGCGGGGTGTCTACCGGCTCATCCGGGACCGCAGGGGACCATTCCTCCCCAGGGTCGCCGACAACGGCAAGCAGCGTCTCTACGGGGATCACATCGCCCGGCTCTCCACCCTGGTACAGCAACGTTCCGGCAAACGGTGATGGCAGGTCGGTTACGGCCTTGTCCGTCTCGACCTCCACCAGTGGTTCGTCCATACCGATCTCGTCCCCGACCTCGACGTACCAGCTAATGAGAGCTATAACCAAATGTTGTGGATGAACGGATTCGGAGAGAAGGGCGGCGTACCCTTCCAAACCTAAGCAAACGGTTCCGCCGATGAATGGTCGGCGGGGAAGGAGTACGCCTGATGTTGAGATAGTCACAGATGACGCCGAGCGCGACGACCTGTCGAGTTCGCTTGATGAGCTGGTCGCTGAGGGAGCCCGGCGGATGTTGATCGCCGGTCTCGAAACCGAGGTCGCTGATTACGTTGCACGCCACCTGGAGCTGGTTGATGAGGTTGGGCATCCGTCTGGTGGTGCGTAACGGGAAAGCGGCTGAACGGAGCCTGGTGACGGGTGCCGGTGCGCTCACGATCCGCGCGCCGCGGGTGAATGATCGCCGGGACGGGCACCGGTTCTCGTCCTACATTCTGCCCAAGTATGCACGCCGCTCACCGAAGGTTGGCGACGTGTTACCGGTGTTGTATCTGCGGGGCCTCTCGACGGGGGACTTCGCCCCGGCACTCAGCGAGTTTTTCGGTACCGACACGGGCCTGTCCGCGTCGTCGATCGGTCGTCTTCTCGAGACGTGGGGCGACGAGTACACAGCGTTCGAGTCGCGGGACCTGTCGGGCAACGACTACGTGTATGTGTGGGCCGACGGGGTGCATTTCCGTATCCGGTTGGAGGAGGACCGGTTGTGCTGTCTGGTTGTGATCGGGGTGAGAGCCGATGGCACCAAGGAACTCCTGGCGTGTTCGGACGGCTATCGCGAATCAACCGAGTCATGGGCCGGGGTGCTCAGGGACTTGAAGAATCGGGGAATGACGGCGCCGATGGTTGCGGTTGGTGATGGTGCGTTGGGATTCTGGTCAGCGCTCGGCGACGTGTTCCCCGACACTGTTGAGCAGCGCTGCTGGGTACACGCGACTGCGAACATCTTGGACGTGTTGCCCAAGCGGCTCCATCGCTCGGCGAAGGCTGCAATCCATGAGATCTACCAGGCCGAGACCAGGGTCGACGCCGAAGCCGGCATCGACGACTTCGCTCGTCAGTTTGGCGACAAGTATCCCAAGGCAGTGGCGAAACTCACCCGAAACCGGAACGTGTTGTTGACGTTCTACGACTACCCGGCAGCGCATTGGGTGCACCTGCGAACCACGAACCCGATCGAGTCGACATTCGCGACCGTAAGAGCGAGAACCAGAGTGACGAAAGGTGCAGGGAGCCGTCGTCGTGGCTTGGTGATGGCCTACAAGCTCCTCGACGCCGCCGAGGATCGGTGGAGGAAAGTGAACAGCCCCGAACTCGTTGTCCAGGTGCGAGCCGGTATCGAATTCAAAGACGGAATCCGAGTCGAAAGGAGAACCGACGAATCAAGGGACGCCGCCTAACCATCCCACCCCATCCACAGGATTTGGCGATATCTCATCGCACCGGCATCGCGATAGGTGGCAACGAGCCAGTCCTGCCGCTCAAGTGCAGCCACGGCGCCAATCTGACTTGCTTCCTGTCCTTCAAACTGTGCGTAGGTTGCAAGCCGACCCTGGCGTTGCATCGCCGAGCACTTTCGGTCATAGACCCGTGCGGAAACCATGGCCTGATAGAAACGGCGAATGTCATCCAGTGCGAGCGGCGATTTCCCAACAAGTTCACCGTCGGGAGTCAGGCGCTGCAGCGGTGTATCGAACATCGGCCGGAGAGTACATCATGGACGGTGGTGATGCAGCATTCCAGGCGGTTCCAGTAGCACCGAAGCCGGCAGAC
>VAPH01000793.1_pt1 | contig 24110 bp, 24 predicted proteins | sample 3393861 | NCBI WGS metagenome assembly VAPH01 (sample SAMN08290439, study PRJNA428436) | hydrothermal vent metagenome | isolation source: Deep-sea hydrothermal vent chimney | place: Atlantic Ocean: South-mid Altantic Ridge | reverse complement strand
GCCTTCAGGGTTTTGTCCATCAGTTCAATACCACTCATGCCTGGCATGCGAATATCACAGACTGCGATATCCACGTCCCCTTTTGACAGGCGTTCAAATGCAGATTCGGCATCACCATAATTTTCTACACTGTAGCCTTCCTTTTCCAGGTTTGAACTTAAAACCTGACGGATAGCCAGCTCATCATCGACAATAATGATTTGTGGTAACACCACTATTTCACACCCTCATTATTCATATCCTGCTTCAGCGGCAAATAAACACGCACTGTCGTTCCTTTTTCCAAAGTTGAACAAATATCCAGTCGACCGTGATGAGACTCAACAATTGAGTTGCATAATGACAGTCCCAGCCCGGTTCCCTTACCCCGACCTTTGGTCGTAAAAAATTCCTGTTTTGCCTTTTTCAGTATAGCCGCATCCATTCCCTGACCATTATCTTCAATCGACAAATATACATACTCGCCATCAAGCCCGGTGCGTATCGTTATCTGTGGCTGTTGTACATCACTAACAGACTTAAGTGCATCCAGCGCATTGACAAGCAGATTCATCACAACCTGTGTCAACTGATCACTAACACCATTGACTGCGGGTAAATTTTTGTCCAGATGAAAATCTACCTGTATTTTTTTCCAACGCCTGTCATAACGCATCAAATTACAGTTATTGCGGATCAGTGCGTTCAAATCAAATAATTCAAACTCTTCCGACTGCGGCCTCACCAGGCCTGAAATTTCGCGGGTAATATTCCCCAGTCGATGGGCATTATCCAGCACCATATGCAACTTACAGAGATCGGCTTCATCCATATGCAGCCCCCTGCCTGAGAGTTTTTCATCGATGATCTCTTTCACCAGTGCAGAAATGGCGGCAATCGGGTTGCCAACCTCATGCGCAATCCCCGCAGTCAGGGTCCCCATAGCCGCCATTTTCTCCTGATGAAAACTTTTCCGTCTTTCAAGTTCCAGTGTTTTTTCATGCTTGTCCAGATCATCGGCCATCTGGTTTATTGCATTAGCCAGATCACCCACTTCATCATTGCGCCTGATCGGCACGGGCTTGCCACGCTGCCCCTGAATAATTTTCTGTCCGTGCTGTCGTAACAGAATCAGATCTCGCGCCAGTCGGGAAAAGAAAATACCAATAATCGTACCCAGCAGAATCAGACTCAACAGCCCCAGAGAAAGTGATATTATCGCGACATCATCGCTGCGCTCACGAAAATTCCTGGTTAGTTTTTCTCGTTGGATACGGCTTTCCACCAGCTGCCGTTCGATGACTGCTTTTGCGTCCCGTAATGCATGGGACAAATGCTTCAGGCTTTCATTACTCGGCTTTACTCTGGCCCCTTCCAGCGCCTTAAAAAGCCCACGCAATTCATCGGTGTTTTCAAGCGCTGGAAATATATTCTTCTGACTGGCCTGATATAGCTGCTGCAAATGCTGCCGCACATGCTCAGACCCCGCCTGAAGATTGATACTTTCAAGGTTAAGCTGCTGGGCTTTAATCGCATTGAGTACACGAGTATTGGCATCATGCAGGCTTATTTCGGAATCATAAAGGCGCTGCAGATTGTCAAACTGCCCCAACAGGACTTTTTTCTGGTGGAAAATAAAAATAGCGAGAATAATGGCAAAAGCCGTCAACATACCGTAGGCCAGGTAGCCTTTAAAACGAAGCGATACAAACCGTTTTCCTGCAGCTGGAGGCAGCGCCAGCTTTTCACCATTCACAGCGACTTTATCCCCTCGAAAATAAACAGCCCGGAAAAAGTCTAACCATATAACATCTGCAAACTGCTGTACAAGCCTGCGGAGGGGTAAATCAGGATATTTTGCGTTCAGTCAATTGCCGCAGGGAAAATCAGATTAATGCCGCAACGATTCATGGGTATGCAATAAATCATCATATATCCACCATGTTCCTCAATAACAGAACGTATTGCTTTGCTACAGTTTTCAAGTGGGTTCAGACCATTCACCTGCCCTGTTTTTGAAACCGAACATTCAGCTTTACTGCACTGAAGAACATCAACATCCTGACATTCAATCAATACGCCGACGTTATTTTTGTCTATAATAGTTTTCACCACCACCCGGCCTCCATTCATGCAAATATCCATGATCGTACCCAGCGCGGAATAAAGACAGAAAACCACAATTGACTGCTCAAGTTTTATTGCCGGGATGCTGCTGTCCAGCCGGTTGACAATGTCAATACCCTGTTCATATTTTTCCATTCGCACCAGAGCGGTAACAATATCAATAATCTCATTAGCATCGGTAACATCATTTTCCCTGTCCGTCAGAACACTAAAGCGGCGAATATGCTGTAACAGTGATTCCATCCGCCCCGTTTGCTCATGCAGAATGCGAAAACACTCGCTAATTTCCTGACTGCGCAATTTACCCGGCTCCGCCCTGGCAAGCTGTTCCTGCCAGCACTGAAACAACAGATCAATGGCGCCATCCACCGCTGTCAGCGGGTTGCCGACGTCATCGACAAACTTCAGGGCAAGGTTCACTCGCTCCTGAAGCTGTTTCTGTTCCTCACCGATATCCCCTTGCATAAGTTCAGAAGACTTGAATACCACCAGTTCCTGTCCTCCTCAAGCGCGCTAACAAGCAGCGCCGCCCATAGTTGAATCAAACATAAAACCCGTCACCCGTTTTCTTACTGTTTTTTTGTTCAATTGCTTTCCCAGCAGCTAAAACCCGCTTAATAGCTTGTAATACTGCAATTCTGATACCAGACTTAAATTCCGAATTTCTGCTGATTAACCAATAAGATAGGGAAAATTCAATCGAAGTGATTCCCATTGACGGGAATATATCTCCTGACAATTGTTCAAAACCGGGAAAATTTCATGCCACAAACCCTAACCTGGATAAACCACAAGATAAGTACCTTCACGAAATAATTTTCTGCAAAATGCACAGAAAATTATTTCTAAGGTACTAAGGCTATGGCTGCTGCCGTCTTTCCGCCACTGCTTTCTGGTTGGCGCGGAAAACCGCTTCAATGTCAGAGGGAGTCATATCCTGTTTTTGCGCCAGACGCAGCAGCAAGTTTTTAATCGCCGGATCGTCCCAGTCAAAGGCCCCTGTCAGCCGGGCGAGGATCCGACCATGGGGATCTGTTAACAGGGTCAGAGGATAGGCACGCAGCGCCAGCCGACTTTCCGCCTGCTCGCGATTGATGCGCACCACCGGAAAACGAATCCGGTATTTGCGCAAATATTCAGCCAGTAAATAACCATCCTCTTCCACAGCAAGGCCAATCACCTGCAAATTCTCATTAGCAGTACTATCAGCAAGTCGCTGTAGACTCGGCATCTCCTCCCGGCAGGGCGGGCACCAGATAGCCCAGATATTCACCACCCGCAGGCGACTGTCTGGCAATTCAAGCGGGGCTTCACGGCCATCCTCCAGGTGAACACGCAGTTCAGGAAAAAACTGGCCCACGGCTGCCTGCGGCGCCTGCATGCGTTCACAGCCTGACAGGCCCAGCCCCAGCAAAATAAAGCCCAGACCCCGGCAGAAAATCCTCTGCCAGGCTGTCATAATGAATCTGCTCGGTGCTGGAACAGGGTCTGCTGCACCGGCCACAGGGAACGCGCAGCAAGAAACAGGAACAGGATAGTCGCGCTCAGAGCAATCAGGCCGCCCATTCCCATCAGCAGCATGCCGAAGATTTCCGCACCATTGCCGGCGATATTATTGGTCAGATGTTCGGCGCCCGGCGTCTTGCGCGGCACATCATGCAAGCCGGACCAGAACAGCCCGGCGATCAATAACAACATGCCCGAGCCATACATGCCAATCTGCACGCGCACGGGACCCGCTGGCAGCATATTCGCACCCAGTCGCGGCAACAGGTAATAACTCAGCCCCATGAAAGACAGGGTAACAGCGCCCACCGTGCCATGATAATGCGCGGTAACCAGTACGTTATCAGCGCGGATCAGCGTACCTGCGAACAAACCAACCGCAAACAGGGCAACCGAAAAAAACAGTGCCAGTCCGGCCCAGTTATTATCATTAACCGAGCGCTGCCGGAACCTGAACAGCAAGATGCCAGCCAGCAACATCGCCACCGGCCAGCTGCCGTAACGCATCAGTTCCGTGTAGGCATGGCGGTATGCCTCGCTACCAGGCAGGAACTGTACGTGGATAAATAGCACTGAAACAAGTGGAATCACAGCCAGCACAAACAGGCCGCGCAACAGCCCATCCTGCGGCAGGCGGATCCCCGCCAAACGAGCCAGTTGCAGCCAGGCTACCAGCATCAGCAGCATATAACTAAATTGCAGTACATGCCCCACCCCCCAGAACAGATCCTCGAAATAGTGAGCCTTACCACTATTCAGTGCAGGAGAAAAACCAGCCCAGAACAAAACCAGCATGGCAGTTAAAACGGCAACCCCGGCACAGTGGCTGCCAAAACTCGAAACCGTCCTGTTTCCACAGCCAGCTGATGTCAGAATAAGCACCAGCATGCCTACGCCAAAGCTGGTCAAGCCTGCCAGGAACAACGGCGTCTTCAACACTGGAATGTAATTACTCAGCATCGCTTCTGACTGTGTGCCAAACGCCGCCGCCAATATCATGCCCACTCCGGCAAAGGCGAACAACAGCGCCAGCCAGCCAACCTGAAGCCAACGGCTGCGGGAAAACAGACTCCACAGTACCCCGGCAAAGGACAGAAACCAGATGATCACCGCAAAGTCCACATGCAGCACCAGCGCATGGGTGAAAAACCGGGCATCAATCCAGCCCGGGTTGATGAAGGGTGTACGTAACATCACCAGCAGAAAGGCAAACAGGGTGGAAATCCCCATTGCCAGAAAAGCCAGCAGCAACCAGCCCCCCGCCAGGCGGGAACGAGCACGACAATCAAGGGAAAATTCTGCACTACTCATGTTCTAAAACTCAAATCGCGCCCTGATGCGGGGTATCGCTGATGAAAGGCACCCCGAAAAACGTCAGGAAGGCCAGGATAAAGACAGCCATAACCAGCAGCGCACCCCATACTGGCGCCGGTTTCAGCGTTATACGTAAATGCAGGGCAAAACCCAGCACGATCCAGTTGATAAATGACCAGGTTTCCAGCGGATCCCAGGCCCAGTAACGGCCCCAGGCATCCTGCGCCCAGATCGCCCCGGCAATCAGCATCAGGGATTCAAAAATAAATCCCAGCGCCATAAAACGATAGGCCAGATCATCCAGCCGCCGATCACTCGGCAGGCGGGCAAATTTCTGCTCGCCAATACCGACTGCGCGCAGCAGGACCACCCCGGCCATGCCCACCGCCACCAGCACCGCGCCAAGAAAAACCTTGCCAAACATGATATGGATTACCAGCCAGGTGGTATCGTAGGTGGGCGGCAGGTGGCCGGGGTTGGGGTTCGATAACATCAGCCAGCCCATCATGATAAACATCAGTGGCAGGACGATAGCTGCCACAGGGCGAATCGCGCGATAACGCCAGTAAGCCAGGGCAAAGACAAATAACAGACTGAAAACATTGCTGGAGAGAATTTCGAACATGGTTAAATAGGGGCCGTGATCCAGCCGTATCCAGCGCAGGCTAATCGAAATCCCGTGCAGCAACAGAGCCGATATGAGCAGGCCAAGAATGGTTTTCTCCGGACGCTTGCCCAGCACCACGGCAAAAATCGCCAGCGATCCGGCTATCACATAGACCACTATCGCTACCCAGAGCAGCTGGATTTCACGTTCCATAAACTAACCTCATATCAGTCCTCCGCCCGCCAGGGGCGAGCGGCGAATTTTCGCCAGAAATGCCAGCCCATGCCCAGCACTGTCAACACACAGGCGGCCAGCAGCCAGGGGATAGTCCAGTCATAGAACACGGCATAGCCCATCCAGACCCGCAGCCCCTCGTATTTCAGACGCCCGTCTTCAAATAGCACCGAGGCGCCGGGGCGCAGTTCCCGGCGCTGACCATTGTAGCGAATTACCAGTCGGTGTTTCTCCGGCGCCTTAAATTCAGACTCACGATTTTCATCCAGCACGACTTCATCAAGTTCCAGTAGAGTCCAGATTTCATGCTTTGTTCCAGGAATATTCCAGCTCAATGCCTGCTGATATTCGTGTGCCGGATAACTGGGCAGGTGGATCGTGCCCTGCTGCGGTGCTCCACCGTTAGCGGGATACCAGATGAAAGACGGGGCAAAGCCCTTGTTGTGCGTGGTGTAAAAACGGTAGCCCGCCAGAATCAGGGGATAGTGATCACCAATGATGGCTTCATTCAGGCGGCCATCCGCATCCCACCAGATCACCTGGCTGCGGGTACGGTTGCGATTCAACCCCGGCGCATAGTCGATAGTGAAATTCTTTTGCCGAAAACGGACCTGTTGCAGATGCCAGGGATGCAGGGGACCATTTTCCCATTCCGTCAGCTCACCATCAAAGGTCTCACCATCGCTGACTTCCAGATGTCCCTTGAGGTAGGTCAGACGGCTGATAGCCAGCAAAACCACCAACGCCAGCAAAGCCAGGTGAAAAACCAGTAACCCCGGCTGGCGCCAAAAAGCAGGATTGCTGAAAATAGCCGCTGCGAGGTTCACGGCAAACAGGCAAAACGGTAGCGCGAGGATCCAGGCCGACGACCATTTGGTGAGGTAGGCCAGCACTATACTGAGGCAAAAAAACACAAATATCACCAGCGTCAGTTTCAGCGACGCCAGCCGTAGAAGCCATGAAGACATCATCAGTCGCTTTATCCAGCTTAGGGCGGATTACCGCAGGATCGTTGCATCCACCGCCGACCACCACAGTCACTGGAAGTCCAGTTGCCGCTGCTTTTCCAGTTGACCGGTCCGCCACCACCAAGCATGGCCTGCATATAGTAAGGCGCACTGCTGTAGGGTTCATTTCCGCCTTCCTGACTAATATCCACCAGCAGCGCCTTGTTGCGCCAGCCGTGGGGCACGGCCGCATGACACCAGGAGCATTCCATGTTTCCAATACGCCGGGCATGGCCGATGTGCATGTTGGTGGAGGCATAGGCTAAGCTACACATGCCACCGCTACTTGAACCCCGGAAACCGCTGCTGTTGGGTGAGGTGTTATTCGGATTGGCATAATCGTTATAGTTGTGGCACTTGAAGCACAGATCATCCTGCTGACCGGTGCCGGTTTCATTGGTCCAGTCGCCCTTGAGAATGAAATCCTTGTTCGAGCCATGCGGCCCCCAGGGCGCGCCATCGGGACCGCCGGAAGGCTCCGAAGTACCGTTGGCCGTGGCCGATCCGTGGCAGTCGCTGCAATACATGGTCTGGTTGCCGATGTTCACACCGCTGCTATCGCTGAACGGCGCCAGGAAGACCGCCGCCGCTGTTCCACGCACTGCTGCGGTGCGCCCGGTTGGTCCCAGCACCGGATGCCAGCCACGGTGATTGCCACCCGGCTCACCCAGATCAGAGGCCGGCGCCTGGAACTCCATGGCCTGGTTAGTATATTGCAACAGGCCGTTGGTGCCGCTGGGCGTGCCGCCGCCGGCGTCACCCAGGGTGGGCGGAATATCATAGGCATAATCCGAATGACACTTGAGACAAATCTGGTATTCGCGGGTTACATGCGCGCTGCTGACATCCGTAGAGGCACCCAGTCCGCCATCACCCTGCCTGATCAGGTACTGGGAGGGTACGCTGCCCCAGGCGCTGGAACCATATATGGGTTCCACCCCACGCGATCCGCGCAGCACACCGGAGGCGATATTGCTGTGCTGAACGGTTGAATCATGCTCATGGGTCCCCACCGTATTTCCGGCGTTGCCATTGAAGAGCTGGTTTTTCATCAAGCGATGCGGATTGTGACAGTCAGTGCATTCTACATGGCGGTTCTGTGCATTGCCCTTGCCCAACAGCAACGTCGATTCACTGAAGTCGGCATCGGTAATGTCATGCACTTCCATGCCTGCCGGTTGATCGGTACTGGTGATAGGCATGCGGCGAATAGAAGTAAAATCCGTCTTTATATCCGGGACCGGGAAACCGGCACCACCCTGCCCCAACAGTACGCTGCCATAGCTGGAATGACATTGATAACAGGTTTCCTCCATCGCTGAGCTCCCGCCCCCCTTTGGCGTTGCCAGACTGTCGGTACCTTCCCGTAGCAGGCGTTGGGAACCCTGCACCGTATGGGTGTCATGGCAGTTCAGGCAAGCCACTTCCCAGACCTGGACACCGATAGGGAAATCCCGCTGAGCTGCCGCCGTGTCCGTGTAGATCTCATCGGCGACATTCTGATCCGCATGCGCCGACATGGCCCAGGCCTGCCCCAGCTTGTCATGGCAAGCCAGGCAGATGATGTCGTTATTCTGATCAAAGTTACCACCCAGTGGAGAACTCACCTGAAAACGGTTCAGGCGCAGAAACTTGATATTCACCGCACCGCTTGCATCGCGGATATGCGGATCGTGGCAGCTCACGCACTGCATCTGGCCATTTTCCAACGGCACCAACGGTGGCCGCACACCCGCGACACGATCGGCGATATGCGACTCCAGCGCGGGATCGCGCAGTTCGCCATCCGTAGAGGCCAGCGTACTGTCATAGGTAAAGGAAATGGGATGATCATTGCTCAGATTGGTACCCAGATTGCGAGTAAAGCCGGTCTGCGTACCACTGCCCTGCGGCATGCCATCTGTTACAGAAGTCCCGGACAGATTAATAGTCACATTAGTCTGCCCATCCAGCACATTCACCGCACCCAGTGCCAGAGTGCCATCATGGCAGGACAGGCATAGTTTAGAGCTGCCGCCCGGCTGATCCAGCCCCACCGCATCCATCGACGATGAATCATAGGTCGTATAGGTCTCGGCTGACAGACTACGGTTCCACAGCGGCGCAGCCGGCACCTGTGTCGCATCATGCGGAGTATGACAGAACACACAAATCTGGGATTCGGTCGTAGCAGTAACAGTTCCCGGCCCGGAGCTGGAGAGATTGTGTACCGTATTGGCAATGTCCGACACGGTTGCTGCCTGAAGCGCAGTCGAAAAAAACAGAAAGACAGATAACAGATAACGATCACAACGCTTCATTCACGCTCTCCCAGATACTGGAAAACTTCGACCCGGCCGTTAAACATGTCAGCAACATAAATCCGGTTATGCTTATCGACACAAATACCTGCTGGTAAATAAAACTCACCCACTCCCTGCCCGGTGCCGCCAATCGGCAAAAGAAAGTCCCCGTTGGCATTAAAAATCAGAAGATGATCCCGGTATGACTCAACAATATAAATATTGCCCTCGTCATCCGCCGTCACCCCCTTGGGCCGATTAAAATTGCCCACGTACAGTCCACGTTCACCAAACAGCTTCAGCAACATTCCACTGGCGTCAAACACCTGAATCCGTGAATTCAAAGTGTCGGAAACATACAGTTTGTTGCCGACAAAACTCAAGTGGGTGGGCGCATTGAACTCTCCGGCGCCATCACCACGCTTACCCAGTGTATCGACCAGGTTACCCTGATCGTTGAATATCTTGATATCATGGGCGCGGGTGTCGGCCACATAGATTAGACCCTGCACCGGATCACGCGCCAGGCCGGTCGGCCGGCGCAAAATGTTTTCACCCATTTCGCCCAGATACTGACCGTCTTTGTCGAAACGAAAAACTCGCGCCAGTTCGGCATCCGCCACCAGAACTTCACCATTTTTTCCCCCAACAATCCCGATAGGGGCAACAAAACGGACTCCGGGTCGCGCCCATTCCCAGATGCTCAACTCACCGCCCTTCACGTCAAAATTAAATACCGCCTGGCGACTGATATCGGTTACCAGTATCCGGCCGGAATCATCGACCATTACTGCCTGTGGACGCTGCAAAACTTTCGGATCGCGATATGCTTCCCCTATCCCCGCCAACCAGCGCAATACCGAGCTAAAACCACTGCGGGATGTCTCATGGGAAAAGAAGTTGCTCGCCCCCGTCAACTCACCCACATAACGATACCGTGGCACCTCTGGCAAAGCTGGCCAGGTACGTTCGGCAGCACTTGCCTTGATGTTAAAATGAAGACGGGTTGGCGCCGTTGAACAGGCCGTCAGTACGGACAGACATAAAAAACCAAGCCACAGACCAGGTAAATAAGCGATTAAATGCTGACGAGCCGATGAAACGAAGGTCATCTTTTCTGTACACCGGTAGCGGCAGGATAGTTCAATTTCATAATCTGGATTCTCGCTGCAGCCACGTCAGCCAGATATAGCCAGTTCTCATGCAAATCCATACCCGCCAGTTGCATGGTCATCACTGATTCCGTTTTCACTGAAATTTTATACTGACGATTTTCGCTGAAAAACAGCACTGAATTATCAAAAGCATCGGCAACAATAATCCGGCCAGACTGATCGACCCGTATGGCAACGGGTTGTCTTAGTCTGTTTTTGCCGATGGTCTGTAGATAACGTCCATCCAGATCGGTCACTACAATTTGCCGCTGCAATCGATCCAGCAGATAAATCTTCTCCTTTGCCACCACCATATCCGTAAGACCGGCAAGCGGAGCGGCAGTTTCATCAACAGGGTGGAGAGTCTGAATCAGGCGTCCCAGCTTGTTAAAAACCAGGATCTGATTATACAAAGCATCGGCGACCAGAATTCTGCCACGGGCAAAATCCTCAGCAATGGCCACCGGTTGCTTCAGGTTAAAGTCCTTGATTTCGCGTAACAGACGGCCATCACGATCCAGATACAGAATCCGGCTTTGCGTTGGATCGGTCACATAAAGATATTCCCCGGCGATGGCAATGATCCGCGTAGCAGCTGTAATCTGCATGCGATAATAAACGGAGAACACTTCACGACGCATGTCATAGCGCAAAATAGCCTGCCGGCCTGCATCAGCGATATAGACATAGTCCGCCCATGCAGCTACCGAGACAGGCCGCCCCAGTTGCACATATCCACCGGCTGCAGGTGAAGCAGAACCCGCTTCCTGAAATCCACTTTCGATACTGCGCCAGGGTGAGAGCAGGTCATTTGCAGAATCCGAACGCCCGGAATAAGCTGAACCAGATAGATTGGCGCAACCCGCCAACATCGTTGAACCCAGCATCAAAATAAACACAGAGCGGCAACAACCCCGGACTGGTTGAGAGAAGAAAAAATCCGTAAACCGTGTGTGGCGCATGCTAATACCCTGTTACCAAATGCCGGGGCCAGCAGTAGAATGCCCCCCATGAATCCTGCTTTTCAATCCCGGCCTTCCAGAATGGCAAAGGTCACAATTTTCAACCCCCCATGCAATCTCATCATTATGGCACATGCCACAGAATTTTCCGTCGATGATCTCTTGCATCGTGACGTTGTTACTGCCGGCCCGCATTTCAAAACCCAGTTCAGAATGACAGACTTTGCAACGAAAACGAATACGATGAAACCAGTGAGGGAAAACCACGGGCGGCATACCTTCCTGCTCTGCGCGTTTGTTCAGGACAACATCTCCATATTCGGCCTGCAGTGGGGACACCCACAACAGGACACTGCCCATAACAACCAAACACCAGTACTTCTGCATTGCCTCACCCGCTCTGACTACTTCCGGCTTTTTGCCTTTATCTGTTCCAGTTTATTACGTGGAACACTATGGCAACGATCACATTCTGTCAGCGGAAAAGCCACTGCACCATGGCAACGACCGCAATAGTTTCCCTGAAGAATTTTCATCATCGTAATCGGGTTTGCGCCTTCTTTCGAAATAAAATATTTTTCATGACAGTTTTTACAGTCAAGCCATAGGGTATGAGCCCGGTGAGGAAAACGAACCACAGGCATTTCCCCCGTATTTTCCAGGAAAAGATCATTATTTCTGATTTTCACCTTTGTTTCCGGCCACAGATTGGTGCGCGGATTGATGACTCCTTCTTCCAGCGCCTTCACCCAGTCGACCATGTTTCCGCTTGTATCCTGCGGTAATTTTGACAACGCCTCAGCCGGCTGTTGAAGTATGTCAATGGCTGGCCCATCAGGATCATGGATGTTATCATTTGATAGTTCACGCCACTTTGAACCCGCAACAGAAAGAAATGGCAATAACAATATCGGCATTACGAAGACAACATAAAGCCAGCGAGAATATCGTATATCCAGCATCGTTCGACTATCCCGGAATAAAGAAACCTGAACTTCTGATGGCGCGCACAATCTGCTTGGTGGACTCTTCACAGGTTTCCACTGCCTTTTCATAATCGCCATTTTCCGCATATTCTTCCGCTTTTTTTCTTAACACTGCTGCCATGTTAAGAAACTTCTGCGCCCTCTTCCTGGTTTTTGGGTTTTTCATTTTTTCTTCCAGCAACAATGTTACCAGCATCTGGTGTGTATCATTACGATCAAGCTCATAAAGATATTCATCTTTTTTGGTTTCAAAATGCAGGCTTCGCACCAGGGTATCACCACTGCGAAGTTCACTGATGGCCGTTTTTATTTCAACATAAACATTATCTATCACTTTGCGCGCACTGAATGGCTGCCCGGTTTTCATTAAGGCTATCGCACTGGCTATCTCCGCATCCGCCATGCTCTTTACCCTGTCAGTTTTCTCCGTAACGCCTTTTTCCTCACCAATCCGCTCTATTGCAGCAAGCAGGGCATTTACACTTTTCAGCCGCAATTCGAACATGCGGCGATCATTGGTATTTACGACTTTTTGCTTTCCCGCCACCTTTACTGCACGGAACATCATCTCGGTTGCATGAAACAAAGATTCTGCTGCAGCCGCATTTTCTCCTTCATCAATATACTCAAGCGCATTCTGATAAAGATTATTGGCAGCACGATATAATGCTTTTACATTTATGTCTTCACTCACCTTAACCTTTTGCGCTGCCGAAGAAACTTCAATAAGTTTTTTTACAAACTTGACTTGCTGCTCCACTTGCTCCTTTGTTTTATGTGTTTGATGTTCACTGTGCGTGGCATAAGCACCACCCACATACAATATTGATAAGGCAATAATTATAAAGCCAGATAAGTTCATCGTATTCTCTCTATATCCATCAATCTGTACGGTAATTTTTTACAACCATGACGCAAAAGATCGTCATACCCCATTAAAGTTACTCACAACGTCAATCCGCCAAGGCGCAGCGCTCTTACCAGCGTTTTATTACCTTTTTCCAGAAGAATAATCGCTTCATCCACAGCGCCATTTTTAAATAGATTATCAGCCTCAACCACCAACTCCTCATTTTTATTCACCAACATCCTTATCAACGGTAGTTTTTTCCTGTTCTCTGGTGGGCCGGCATCCATAATCATGTTGATCAGCAAAGTGTAATTGTCATTACGCTGTAGCTCATAGTTATACTCATCCTCAGGCGTTAAAAATTCGAGCGCATAGATAACGGTTTCATCTTTCCTGGCATCGCTTAATGCCTGCTCCAGCATGTCTGCAGCCTCAGACAAAGGAACAAGCGCCTGTTTTGGCTGGTTTTTCTGGTCGATGGATTCAGCTTTTTTAATCAGCATATTTAGCTTATCCGCATCAAGAATCCCTTTAATCTTGTCCGCCGGAAGCTGGTTGAATAGATCGCTGAAATTTTTCACTCTCGAATAAAGAAGATCATACTGTTCACGTGCGACCTCGGTCTCTTTCTTTTTATCCACAACCATCCGAAAAGCAACGGAAATGTTCTGAAAACTCTTCTGTATTTCAAGATTGCTTTTGTCAAACTCCCCTTCGTCCAGCAGTGATTTCGCCATCTCACAGTGTTCACTGGCTGCCCTCAGGATCGCGATAGCTTTATCATTACCACTGGCCCGCACCTCCTTCGCACGGTTTGATCTGGTAAGTATATATTCGAGAAGATTAAGCTTGTTGAGTGTCCCTTTCTTTTTCTTCTGCACCTCAACAGAATCCACAGACGAAGCTGCGTCTTCAGCGGCGTATATCCCAGGAAAATACGGTTGCACATACGACAAAGCGATAAGCAGGCCTCCCCCCACCAGGAACTTTATCGCTTTGAAAGAGGTTTTTGACATATCACATCCAGGTTTGCATCTATGTTTATTTTTTTGCCGATTTTTTATGTTTGGCTTTTTTGGCTTTTGGCTTTGAATGACAAACCCGACATGTTTTTGCGGTAACAGGGAAAGCCACCTTTCCGTGACAAACACCACACTTCTGCCCAAGCAAAATAGACGCCATGCTAATCTGGTTTGCGCCCTTCTGAGGAATAAATATTGCCGGATGACAATTAGAGCAATCAAGCCATTCAGTATGCTGCGCATGAGGATAAACCACATCCGGCATTGAACCTTTTACTTCTCGAACAATATTAAGATCCATTATAATTGGTTTGGCTTTCGGATCCAGTCTATCATAGCGTGGATTGATTTTTCCTTCTTTCAAAGATTTAACCCAATCCACATAGTTACCCGACTTGCCTTTCACCATGTTGGAAAAAGCTTCTTTAGGGGGTTGCAACATGCTCGCGCCTTCCCCATCAGGATCATGAATCCCGTCCCTGATTGGGGGCAGGTTTTTTTCTTCTTTTTGTTTCATTAGTCGATTAAAAGTATTTGGATCTTGAGCAAATGACATCTGCGCCGAAAACAATATGGATATTGCTGCAAGAATAGCAACCGAGAATTTATAGCATAAAAATTTTCTGAATAATAATTTCATCTCTACCCCCTTCTACTTTGCTTTTTTATTCTTGCTTTTGTTTTTTACCGGCACAATCAACTTGTTCAGGGTGCTACCATGAACCTGCGTGCGCAACCCATCCTTGCCCGAGTGACAAAGATTGCAGTTTTCTACCGACCATGCAATTTCACCATTATGGCAGGCACCGCAATACTGACCATCAATAATCTTGAGCATATCAATGCCGCTACCGCCAGCCTTGAATTTGAAGCCCAGATCAGCATGACATACCTTGCAGCGAAAACGAATACGATGAAACCAGTGCGGAAAGATAACCGGCGGCATTCCTTCCGCCTCAGCATTTTCATTCAAGACAAGATCGCCATATTCGGCATGCACTGGACTGATGCTTCCAATGCCAAACAAAACAAACAACAGGATCAACAGCGACAGGCCGACCCCTCCCATTCGTATTTTATAAATATAATCGGTCATATATTTTCCTCCACTAAAATCTTGGCTAGCAAGTTCATTTAACTTGAACTAGTTACCAAACAATCGTTTTACTCTGAACATGAAAAGGTTATAAGAAGTATTGTTTATTTTTGAAACACGCAAACTCAGGCGCATCTGCAACCGTCCTACAGAGTAATCAAGTCTGTTTTCCCAGATTCTTCTATCCTGTATTTCCCTGTTTATCGCAGCTGGTCGTGTCAACTCCGTATCAAACTTTAGATCTGAAATAAACTGCAATCTTGGAACATTGAAAATCATGACATGCCTGTAAACAAGATTTGCTGATGATGTCGTTGCGAAACCAGGCGACACAACATTAGGCAGATCATTTTTTATTGCATTAATGGTTACATTTCCTGACCAGGAAGATTTGTGCGTCAATGACTGTGTACTGGTCAGCTGCAGGTTTATTAATTGATAAATTTCACGCTGGGGGCTGGCAAAGGTACGCGAATCACTGCCCATTAAACGGAGATATACGTTTCCGGTACCTTCACCATTTCTCCAGGTAAACGATAAACTATTATTAATTCTGTTGATATTTTCTGCAACTGTGTCATATTCCGTAATAAAACTCTGACTAAAATTAGTGCTATATTCGAGTCCCGGTCGCGTAGTATAGCGCCGCAGTATGTTATGCCCAAGCTGTCCTGTTAAATGCTGCCCCTGAAACTCTCCACCAGTACGGTTCAAAATATTTGCCGAGGTATTCCAGTTATACTGAAATTTCCACAGATCGATATAGTCAGGGTTATATCTTGCCCCCAATGACTGGGTAGAGGTGAACGTAGAAGAGTTACTGTTTTCTGTGTTATTAGTAGTAAAATTGCCTGTTAAGCGAAACGCTCGAGTAACATCATAATTGATACCCCCGTAGGCATTGAGCGTCTTGCTATCTGTAATAACATCACCATTCTGATTGAGCGAAGCATAATACCTTGCCCCGGCATTACCATAAACCGGTTTGTTTTGTGGGCGCCAGAATGAGTTGGTTGTTATCTGCAACTGTCTGTTGTTATTTATAAAGTCTGTTGTTTCATCCTCTGTTTCTACAATGCTGGTCATATTTTCCATCGAAAAAGACGAATCCGGGCGATAACTGTGCCGCAGAATACCGTTGTTTCGGGTATAGTTAATATTACTGGAACGACGTTGCGCTTTTTCCCGGCTGCCGTCAAAATTAAACTGATTACGATCGACAACCTTGCCCACGCTCAGAGTATACAGATCACTGGTATCATCAGCCTCCCCAGCGATTGTTTGCAGGTTATTGTCGTAAGTTGCCTGCGTATTCAGCGAGCCATCAAGACTGCGATACCTTTGTGATATGCCATAGCGAGTATTCGTATAGGGCTGACTTCCCAGCGCTTCGCCGGTTACCCGGCTATCCTGACTGTCAAAATGTAATTCCAGTGGAAACCGGCTTTGTGGCAGCATTAAAAGCTGTGCATTTCCTGTTACGATTTCACCACTCGATGTACCATTGCTTTCCCGCTCAAGCCGGTTATACGTTAAGCCCATGCCACCATTTAAACGTGCAAACCAGGGTTGCCATAGAAAAGTATTTGCCTTCAGGTTGACTGTTGCCAGTTTACGAACCTGATCTTCACTCTGATCATAATTTTCTACGCGATGCTCGTAGCTGATATCCCCCCAATAACGAACCGGTGCCATAGTCAACTCCGCCATTGAATTTTCTGCGCCTAAACAAAGTACCAAAATTACAGTGGTAATTTTGTATTTTTCTGACCATGACAGGCGCTTCATTACTCATACCTTCGCAACAGACTTCTTGTAAAAACCACCCAACAGCGGAAGTCTGCCATCATAATGTCACTTTTATTTTTTTACGTTTGCCACCAGTTTCGCCACGTCGTCCTGATAATATTTCGAGTTAATCCTGACCGGAGTTGATTCCCACAAACGATCAACCAGTTTCTTTCTTGCCAGCTCCACCTGCTCCCTCTGCCACAAACGTCCGGCCCTGTCTTTTACCTTTTCAAATTGATTCAATACAGGTTTTTTTCTACCCTGCAGACGAAATATTGCGATACCTCTCAATAACTCTACCGGTTTTGATATTTCTCCCAGCTTCATTTTATCGAGTGTGTCCTGTATTTTTTTAGCCAGCATCCCTTTGTGCAGGTATCCCATGTCGCCACCATTTTTAGCGCTGGCATCTGCTGAATGCAATTTCGCCAACTCTTCGAAATCCTCTCCGCTCTGCAATTTCTTATAAATTTTCCTTCCTTCGTCCATAGCTTCATCCCAGACGGAAACCGGTGAAGAAGGCATCACCTGCAATAAAATAACAGATACTCGCAGCTGTTCCGGCGAAGTAAATTTTTCTCTGTTTTCATGGTAATACTTTCTGCTATCTTCCAGGCTTGCTGCCGGCGCTTTACTTATCTCCTCCTCTAACTGCATCACAATGCTCTTTTTTCTCAGTTGCTCCTTCAAACGGGGTACGAACCGTGCTTTGTATTCCGGCCACTTCTTGCTCCCGCCATACTGTTTCTCATATTTTTTTACAGCTTCATCCAGACTCGTCTGCACAAATTTTTCATCGGCTTTGTAATTACGACGTTGCGCTTCCTGCAATATCAGGATATTCGTAATTAGCTCTTTGCCAACATCTCTTCGCACCTCTTCCATTTTTCCTTCTGGAATTTTCCCATGGTAGAATTTACCTTTTACTGCATTTTGCAGAGTCTGTTTATAATCATCTACACTGATCACCTGTTCACCGACATAGGCATAAACACCATCATCAAGCTTTTCCAGTTTCAGGGCTGCACTGACATTAGACAGACAAAACACTGAAAACAGCAATGCACTCTGCAGCAATATTCTGCTACAGAATTTGATCTGAAAATATTTTACTTGCACCCTCACATTACACCTTGATAGCTTTTAAACCAGTTTAAAATGAATTGGCCCACAGTGACTCCCATCACCATGGGCCAAACTGCTACAAACATATTAACTCTCTCCCTGTTATTGCCTGAGAGTCACTTGGTATGGCAGGCCAGACAGACTGCACTACCGGTATTAGCCAGACGCAGGAATGTGGGATTGTCACTGGTATGCGGATTATGACAGCTTGCACATTCAACGAAAGGTTCCGTTGCGCCAAGATCAGCCCGGGTATAAAGCTGCATATCTGTTTTTTCCCGGATCCCCGTTGTACCAGTAGTCGTATCAACCCACCAGACAGCTTTTGAATTAATCGTCGCCTTATAGGGTCCAATAAAATCAGGATCGGCCAGTGTTCCACCAAAAGAACCATCGGCATCAGCTGATGTAGCACCACCACCACCATATTGAATACCAACCGGATGATCGTTGCTTAGATCAGTACCGATGTTGACAATGCTTGCCGTCGTATAATTAAGCGATCCAACCGGACTGGCTGTAGCAGCCGCCCCTGTCCAGCTGCCCGCAAGCGCCGAACCAGCCGGATCATAGCCACCTGAACCCGGGGCATTGATCATCACATTCATAGCCTGGGTGCCATCATGGCAGGACAGGCAGGCAATTGAGACAGAACCCACCGGTGCTACACCGCCATCGAGGCTGGTCGTTCCCAGCGAATCATAAGTGGTGTAGGAACTGGAGCTGGACAAAACCCTGTTCCAGAGTGGTACTGAAGCAGATGTATCCGCGCCATGCGGTGTATGGCAAAAAACACAGATGGCCTGGGTGCCGTCAAATGTATTCGTACCGGTTCCCGTGCTACCCAGATTATGTTTTGTGACAGAAATGCCGGCATTTGCAATGCTAATGGACATAGCTCCCAACGCTATCACTGCACCTGCGAGCAGATTTATTCGGTTTGATAATTGTATTTTCATAGCCCCCTCCGGCTTTTAAAATTCAATATGTGTATATATTTCACAACGATATATAGTACTGTGCAATATGCTTGCCAAAATATAAGCGTATGATTATACGTTTATTTATTGCTGCGCCTACCAGATTTGAGAATATTCCCGGTCGCTGACTCTCATAATCGGGAATCCACCCCGGCAAGGGAAAACCACTTCAGGGCTTGTACAAATGATGCTTACTGCGGGATTTTTCCCAGTGAAAATATTTATACCGAAACAGGGAGTCCTCACCATGACAATCACTGCAAAGAAAATACTCGGTATGACGGTGACGCAGGAAACTGGTCATGGCATCTCCTTCCCGGTTCCGGCCTGATCCCGGTATCGCTTTTGCCGGATCCCACTGATGTGGGTCATGGCAGGTCGGGCAGGTTATCAGGCCCGCCGGCACATGTTTGCCATTGGCATCAAATACCGGGGCAAGAATATTATCTGCCCGGCCACCGAACATCCTGCCCCTGTTTGAGGGCACCATCCGTTTTGGATGTGTCTTTTGCACTGGGATCTTGTTTTCCGCAATGTTTCCCTGTTGATGGCAGCTGCGGCACATGGATTCCATCACATCCTCGCCCGGCCCGGGTGTCCGCGCCCATAATCGTTGAGGAATTATCGGTGTATGCACATTATGGCACTGGCTACAAACTCCGGATTGAGCTGTGGTCTGGCCTTTCCTGTTACGCGCCTCCGGTACGGTGACTCTCATATCATGATCAGTTTTTAGAATAGCGCCCTTGTCCTGGTGACAGTGCAAACAGAGTTTTGCATCATCAGCCGCACTGATCCTCAGGAAACTGTTATTAGCCTGTCCTTCCACATCGGCACGATTACCTGCAAGACTGGCCGGATTACCTGGCTGCCACTGATGCGGGTTATGGCAGGTCGCACAATCCAGTTCACCATGATTTTCATGGCGAGTTCCATCCCAGAGAAATGTTGGCAGGCCAGGCTTCACCTTCGTTGGTAGCACCTCCAGGCTTACATGTAATGGATGCATATGCTGACCAGGTAATTTGTCTCTGGCACTACCGGTTTTGTTATGACAGGTCTCGCACATTTTCTCCACGCCTTCGCGGGTTCGACCCGTCTCCTTAGCCCACATATACGCAGCTTCACCATTGTGTGGAAAATGACATGCGCTACAGGCGCCGGTATCAGCCGTCGTCTGTCCATAAACATTTTTCTCTTCAGGCGAACTGATTGAAAGGTTGTGCTTCGACAATTCCACGCTGGCATTTTTACGATGGCAGTTAGTGCATAGCCGATTATTTTCGTCATGCGCAATACGCAGAAAACTGTTACTGCCATCGCCTTCCAGGGTTCTGGGATCAGGCAATTTACCCTGCACTTTCCTGTGCGTCCATTTATGCGGATCATGGCAGCTCAGGCAGGTAACATTGCCCCCTTTTCTGCTGCGCCGGCCATTTTCATCAAACAATGGCAGGGGAATAATCGCCGAGAGCTGTTTCAGCGGAAAATATTTACTCACCCATTTATTTATTGTTGCCGTAATTCCCACGCGAGAAACTGGAACAGCAACCGGGTGTGTATAGATCCCCAGAGTCTTTTTGTGTCCGGAACCATCCCGGCTATGACAACCCAGGCAATATGCTGAAACCCTGTCCAGATCCTGCTGAAAATGCCGCGCCCACAGACGCTGGCTGTTTGCATTATGGGGAATATGACAGGCACTGCAGGGACCCGATTCTGCAACTGTTTTGCCCCTGATATTTTTGCTCTCCGGCGCCATGATACCAATATCATGTTTGCTACCACGAATACCGTCCTTGTCAGCATGACAGGAAGTACAGAGCTGTGACTCCTGATTATCACGTACCAGTAATTTTTCAACCTTTGAACCATGTACGCGGTGACAGGACTGGCAAATCACTTCCTTCTTCTTGCTAAATTTGGACCCACGCACACGCAGCGCTTCCGGAATATGCGACAACTTCCTGTTGATCGGGTGATTACCAGAAACAGGGCCTTTCTTCCGGTTCTCATGGCAGAGGACGCACATACTGGAATTGATATTCAGAACCCGAAGAAATATCGGTGCTTCTTTCTGGTTCCAGTCAACGCCGTGTGCGGAATGGCAGGTGCCACAATAGATCTTTCCATCCTCATTCAGAGGGAATACTTCTTTCCCTTCCAGCAGGGGTATTTTAACATTTGAGCTGGGAATCACGCCGACGGAATGGATATGCTTCCGGTTCTTCCAGAAAAAACGGGAATCCATAACATAGCCATCATGGCAGGAAAAGCACATACGCTCGGTGCTGACAATATCCTGCTTGCCGCTTTTCTCCACCGGTTTTGGATCATAGGGAATCAGTGTAGTCACATCACTGCGCTTGAATTCGTTCAGCCACATGATGTGGCAAGTTGAGCATTCACGCTTTGCCGAAGCCTGGCGAGCGGCCTCAGCCGAAGAATGATATAACAGACATCCTGACAACAGCATCAAATATAATATTTGATGCTGCAACCATGATTGCGCTGTTCTTTTCATTATTTTTTCTGCAACTGAAATACAGAAACCCGATTTTTCAAAACTTCAGCAATATACAGACGACCCTGTCTGTCAATCGTAATGCCTGCTGGCGTAACCGGCTTATATGACATATTCCCCGGCTGAAGAACATACTTCAGGCGCGTCTTGTCATCATAAACCTGAACCACCTCCATGTAGCTATCGGATATATAGAAATTATTATTTTTATCAATTGCCACACCCTTGGGTCTGACTAGTTGACCGGGAAGTACGCCCCACTTACCTACCTGAACAGAAAATTTTCCCTTTCTATTAAAAAGCTGTACCCGCGAATTCAGCACATCAACAACGGCGATACGCGAATCCGGTAACACCAGGACTGAACCCGGAAACCTGAACTGGCCCTGGTTCAGACCGTCTCCACCCCACTCACGCAATAGCTTCCCAACCCGGTCGAAAACCATCAAGCGATGATTGCGGTTGCCACTTACATAGTATTCTCGACCATTCCTGGAAATAGCAATATCAATCGGGCGCACAGCTTTGCCTCGACTCATCACCTTAAATTGCCGCACAAAGCGACCATCACGTTCAAAAATCTGAATCAGCCTGTTTTCCCTGTCGGCGACATAAATCTTTCCCCTGTAAACAGTAATACCTACAGGACTGTCAAGTTTACCCTGCCCATTCCCCTCGCTCGCAAAAGCATAGGCTGGCTTTCTATTATGTGGGAAAACAACAATCCGGTGATTAGCGCCATCCACTACATAAACGCCTTGTTCATCCACTGCAACATCCGTTGGCATGGACAAACGCGTTTCTCCTGCACCAGTAAGATAATGCAGGAAAGACATTTTTTGATAGGGAATGGGGGTCGGAGCGACTGCTATAACTGGCCCCGCCTGAACCTCTGCGGCATTCAGGTAAAATACGATTAAAAAACCGACATAGAATAGAAGCCGGTTATGAATATACACATCAGTCCTCCAGCCCAGAACATCGTCTGCGCAATGTTAAACATTGCAGAAATCGTATTTCTACTTATTGTCCGAATCTTTCCGAAACAGGTTAGGAAGATAGAACTTCTTATATTTTTTAATCACCCCAAGAATATTCAAATTGGTAACATCAAATATTCTCTGTTCCGAAAATCCAAGTTCGCGAAAAGGCAGAAAGCTTTTATCTTCCGCTGCATGACAACGATCACAGAAACGGCCCTTGCGCCGAACTATTTTGTGAATACGTTTTTTTATAGCGTCCCTGTCACTGTCTGACAATTGATCCTTGATCTTCAAAAACTCCTGGACTTCAGGTTTATCCTCAATCGCCTCCATCAGGGTTTTTTTATCATTAATATCAGCATAGACCACAATCTTGGAAAAATAATCATCCGTGGTTACCAGGAAACCTGTATCAGGGTTAATGCTGGTGCCAAAATGTGGCCCCTTGACATCAATGCCGCTGAAATTCAACCAGGCAAAACTATATTTATTTTCCGGTATTTTTTCCTCATCTGTATGGCAGGTCATACAACCAATAAACTGGGTGTGCATATTAAGAAGCGTACGAATCATGCGCGTCTTTGAATGAGGGTAGTCTCCATGACAATAAAAGCACGCCTGCTTTTTCCCCTGATTGATGACATTGTTTTTTCGCAGATTGTGAAAATGACGCATTTCTTCAGAAAAACGATGTTCCTTGAGTTCCTGCAATAGTTCCGATTTTTCTTTTTCTTTGAAAAATCCGAGCCTTTCCCCAAAGGCAACCGAAACCTCAAACAACAGACTCAGAATAACACCCGCTAAAATAAAGGCTGTCAGAAAACCCAAAACAGGATGTTCGCGCCTCAGACCAGAAATGCTAAAGGGATCGTCATGAAATTCGCCGGGTATTCTTGCCTTGTGATCAATCATCACCAGGATTGCAATACCCAGAAACATAAAAAGAAAAACGGAAATGACAATAAAGACTGTCAGTATGTCTACAGATTCATACATAACTCAAACCTAATTAGCCAATAAGTTATTCACTGAGATACAACCAGATCGTAAACAAACCAAATAAAGTCCAAAGAAAAACCATAAACAAAGCACTATACGCAATCAGCTTTTGGTGCCATTTCAACGTCTCCATCATGGCGATGCTCCTTCTGCAACAAGATTGTCATCATCCTCGTCTGTATCTGCATTCAGTTCACGCGCTTCCAGCATATCTATCAAATAATCTCTCTCTTCCGGCAGTTCCACCAGATTCCGGAGGTATTCAAGAAAATGTTCTTCCATCTGGTGTTCGCGTGTTATTTTCCCTGTCAGAAAGGTCCACTGCATAGGGAAACGTCCTGGCGCAAGATGCACGTTGTACCAGTGCCAGAAAGCAATCACCAAAAGCGCAAGCAAGGCTTCATGTGGATGTGACAGGCGCATCATTTCCTGAAAATGTGAAGCAACACTAACCGGCAGGATTGTCGCCCAGAACTCGGGGAATATAAAAGAAGATCCTGAAACAACCATCACCATATTGCCAAAAGCTGCGGCAAAATAATGGATTTTCTGTTTATACATAAATTTATCCATTTCCGGACG
>VAPH01077888.1_pt1 | contig 24209 bp, 20 predicted proteins | sample 3393861 | NCBI WGS metagenome assembly VAPH01 (sample SAMN08290439, study PRJNA428436) | hydrothermal vent metagenome | isolation source: Deep-sea hydrothermal vent chimney | place: Atlantic Ocean: South-mid Altantic Ridge | reverse complement strand
GCAGAAGGAGCATCTGCTGGTGCAGCGGTTTGTGATGTTCAGGTATAGTGAGTTCCTTATGCGGTAGGCTATCCGGCCTTTTTCAGCCACCTCGCCGATCCCAAATAAAATATAAGCGTTTAAGGATGTGATCCTGGCCACGTCGTCAAGGCTCAGGCCTTTAATTTCCGCTATCTGCCAGGCCGTGTGCACCATGTATGCAGGCTCATTTCTCTTTCCCCTAAGAGGAACAGGAGAAAGGTACGGCGCATCGGTTTCAAGAAGAAGGTTTTCTATAGGGATAGATTTAATCACCTCGCGAAGCGCATCTGACTTTTTATACGTAACCGGTCCTGCTATGGATATGTAAAACCCCATTTCGACCGCTTCCTCGGCCATGGCCGTATCTCCTGAGAAACAGTGAATCACTCCACGAAGTTTTTTCCCTCCCGGCCCAGCGCCCTGGCTTTGCATCCGCAATACTTCCATGGTGTCTTCGCTTGCCTCACGGGTATGGACTACAAGTGGCAGGTTCACCTGCTTTGCAAGCTCGATATGCTGCATAAAAGCCTTTCGCTGAACTTCACGTGGTGAGTGCATGTAGTGATAGTCAAGGCCGGTTTCACCCACTGCAACCACCTTGGGATGCGAAAGCCACTGACGAAGTTCAGACAAAAGCCGATCATCAAGAGAAGATGCATCGTGCGGATGTATGCCGGCTGCAACATGGATGAATTCATTTTCTTCGGCAAGAGCAAGGGCTTCCGGGTTATCTTTGCTGTCGGTACCTATAAGAATAAGGGATCGAACTCCGGCAGACCCGGCTCTCTCGATTACTTCTTTGCGATCCACGTTGAACTGCTCCATCTGGAGGTGGCAGTGCGTGTCTACGAGAAATTCCTGTTTTAAATCTGGGAAGCTTAAGGTTCTACTCATCTTCAGGTGCTTTAGGAAGCATGTCTCTTATTCGCTGAAGACCTGTAAGAGCATCTTTTTCAGAATGGGCTTCAAGGGTCATAGAAGGAAAATTTCGAGACGGCAGATTTTGGCTAAGCCAGGTAAAAAACCTCTTAAATGGAAAAGTTCCATCGCCAGGCGGTGCGTGAAGATCTCCGGTGCGATCGTTGTCGTGAATGTGTAGGTGCATGATATAATTGCGTATTTTATCCAGCCACTCTTCAATACTAACAGTTGAGAAAAGATTGAAGTGGCCGGTGTCAAAGCAGAGTCCCATTCTCGGGTGATTCATTGCTTTCATCAACTGCACAAGGTTTTCGGGGTTATCCTCAAAAATATTTTCTAAAGCAATACGGATTTCCGGCTCCTCAGTTTCTTTTAATATGACTTCCCATGTTTTTATCGAAGCATCAAGCCAGATTTTCATATTAAGGGAGTACTTCCACTTTTCGTAGCCCGAGTGGAAGACAATCATGCCGGCGTTAAGCAGCTTTGCAGCGCTGATTATCTGGCGATATCTTCCCAGTGTCACCTCGCGGACTCTGGGATCAACAGCCCCTGGAGAAAGATCCATAAAAGGGGAATGAAGTATTATACGAGGGGAATAATCAAGAAGCCTGACGGTTTCATACAGGTCCGACTCTGTTGTACTGTCCAGCACCTCTGCGCTGAAGTAAAACTCAAGATCCCGTTTGGTTGCCCGGGCACGGTCTGCAAATTCCCTGAAGCGCGAAAACGGAACATGAACCGAAACCCTATGCGGCAACCGTCTCGGCCTTCTTTTTGCTTGGTTTGCTGTCGCTGTCGCTTTCAGTTTTAGTTGCAGTTTTAGTTTTGACTGCGGGTTTACCAGTAGAAGACTTATTTGGCTGCGTAGAACTATATCCGTCCTTGTACCATCCACCGCCTTTTAGAACAAAAGACGTGTTCGAAACAAGCTTTCGCAAATTTCCAGAGCACTGCGGGCAGGTTGTGAGGGGAGGCGCAGTTATTTTCTGCATTGCCTCAGTAACCTTTTTGCAATCATCACATATATATTCGTATATCGGCATATCAACATACCTCCTCTAAACAACAGGCTAAGGGCTTGCCCCAAAATAACTTAACGTTTTCGCATCTCATTTTAGGGCTGTTTTGACTGTTCCTTAATCGCAAAATCCTCAAAATAGCCCTGCTATTTCTGCGGTTTTGCTCAATCGGACCAGGCAAATCAATCCAAAGCTGAGCGCGAAAAACGCAAGTTATTCTGTAGCAAGCCCTAAGAGGTATTTGTTTAGATTAAAGGTAACAGTTCAAAGTCTTTTGCCTTTAGTCCATTTCTTTTATTTCCGATCACGTTGTAGCGTATCAGACTGTAATATATTAGCATAAAAACACACTCAGTTGCCTAATCTAACACGCGAGCCCGGACAGAACTAAGGATTCTTCTCAAACCCTATTCTCTTAAACGACTAACTCTACTTTTCTCACTATAGTTACAAGTAATTTAGAGTGATAAGGCGTGAATTAAAGAATGAATGCCGGGGAATATGTCTGGAAGTTTTCTGGTACAAAATTTCTGGCAAGGTATTGATGCACGTATGATGTTCCTAATAATCTGGAGCCGATTTATCGGCTCCAGATTTCAGGGTTATACAATTAAGTTAACGTTGTTACCCAATGACTCTGTGACTTGAGCAATATTATTAGTTTGAGCAACCGAGTTAGCGCTAGTTACATCATCTTTATCCCCATCACCATCAGGTTTGTTTCCTTCGACTACACCCTCTGACTTAGTTTGGGTAAGTGGTACTTGTTGAACGGACGTACTTGTAATAGATGAAATAGCCATAATATTCCTCCTTACAAATTTTAAGTATGGTTTTCCTCTTACATATTAATATCGACAGATGTTTCTAATTCTTTAGCCGGTACGATATTAAAAAAAGTGTGAAAGAAACCGGATGAGTTCAACTTGGTTCCCATTCCCATGCCGAGATAGGATTCCTGAAAAGCCAACTGAGAGTTTCTCAAATACTTTTTGTACTTTTTGAAAACGACAACAGTTGCCATTTTTTAACAGTTATGTCCTCAAATGTCGTACTCTCAAAAAAACTTTCTCCAGTTCGGTCACTCAGATGCATCCGACTTAGTTTTCAGGAGTTTTTCATTTTGTGCCGAGGCTAGATCTTCTATCGTAAAACCAGACACACGCACATAGAAAGGCGACTTGGAAGATTTTACAACATAGGAATTTTTCTCTTCGTCTTTGGCCCCGACTTTAATTGTTATGTCTTTTCCTGCATTTGCCTCTGCACCATTTTTCGATGTTTTTATGGTAATGGATACAGACGGTTTCTGCATACCAAAAGACTTCTGTTCCTGCCTGGCAAGAGGTTCTATCATACGTATGGAAAGAGCTTTTTTAAGTAGATTGTTCACAGAGGTTTGATTGACTTCTTTACCATCTTCAAGTCCTTTTATAATCCAGGAACCCGCTTCGTTTTTCTCGAAATTCAGCCTGCCGTACATGTTTTCGATTGTAACACCAGACACCTTGTCAGCCGGCAGGTCCAAATACTTGTGGTTTATCCAGGTGGAGGCATCTACTGCCACCTCCCATGCGGAAATCTCTTTTGTAAGATAAACCTCGTTTTGAAGACCGTTACGGATATGGATTTTTCTATACGCCGGGGAACTGCCAAGGTAAAGCCTGTAAAGATCATTACTTGGTTCATAGCTCATCTCGACCATACGGTTATATTGCGCTTTAGCCACCTGTAACCTCCGGTGGCTTGACTTTGTCTTTGCAATAAGAGCTCTGGTGTTAAGAGCCGCAATTTTTTCAAGAAGTCCATTCACCTTTTCATTATCAGCCGGGTAACCATTCTTGGAGGGAATTATCCAGGAATTTCCATCTTTGACTAATTTCAGATGTTTGCCGTTTTCATCATAAAAGGTCATTCCGGTAATTCGTTCTATATCAAGATCAGCAAATAACGGCTTTACTTCTCCCGCTCCAGCTTGAGCCTCGGGCCAATACACATAGAAGATCAGAGCCACTTGAAGCAAAAGTATTGCCGCAAGAATTCGATTAAGTTTATTCATAACACTCATACCTCCCGCGGTTTAATCAATCGCATCGGCTTCTCCCGACGACGACGTAGCATTCCGATAACGCTAACCAAAATCAGCGCTGTAATTGCCGCACCGTAGTTTACAGCCTCCAGTATTGCCTGACGTTCCTTACTGACAGGTTCAAGTAAATGCGCCTGAGAGCCTCGCGAACGAATTCTGAGCAGATCCTCGTCTTCCACTGCCCAGTCTACCGTATTTTGTAAGAACTGAAGACTGTTAAGAAAGCGATCCTGGCCGTTGTTGCGGGACATTGCTAAAACCGTATCGTTTATAAACTCGGAGCTTCCAGCAACAACAAGGCGCGAAGATTTCGGTGAACGATCAATAGTGGAAAGCATAGGATCGGAATGCTCTTGATGTTTTTTGGTTTCTTGAGAATCTTGAGAATTTTTATTTTCAGGATTTTCAGGCACACCTTTGCCTTTAAAGTACGAATCAAAAGAACCTGTAAGAGCTACAGCAAGCGTTCGTGCTCCTGTTTCCCCTGTCACATTAAAACCAAGTTTTGACGAGTCGCTTAAATTCGGCTGAATATTTATGTTGTCTTCCTGAATCCAGGAGTTGCTGCTGGAACGAAGAAGCACGGAAACTTCGCGCTGAGAAATTTTCTCATAATCTATCTTTATGGGTGATACCCAGTTCATAGTCACAGCTGGCAGGCTGGAGACGATCGGATGTTCGGCAGGCATGCCACTGCTTCGTACATCTACGAAAAACGGATAATTAACCTGCTGAATTTCACGCACCTGAAAAGAGCCTATACGACGGATAACCGGTACAGGAAAAGGCTCATTCCGATCATCAAGAACCAGAGCCTTTTGAACCTCTACACCATAGTTAAGCAGCAGATTGTTTATGCCGTCTTTTACCACATTTACCGCAAGTCCGCCACCCCTGAACGATTGTGGCGCAAGAACAAACCGGCCGGCCGCCATTACCACAGCGCCGCCTCGCATTAAGTACTGGTCCACAGCGTAACGCTGACGGTCAGTCATACCCTGCGGGGCAAGCAGCAGCAGAACATCAACATCTCCCGGCACCCTTCCGGATGTCAAATCCAAATCCTTCACATTGTAGTTCTGGCTTAGCTGTGTTTTAAGGAAATTGTAGTTTGAAGCTTGCGGCTGCGCCCCAAGGCGGGGGTCCGGAGCAGGCGGTGGTGGTGTCCAAAGACCGACTGTTTTAAGAAAGCCCGAGGCCCCGCGTTTAAGCGCCGCTTCTATTTCGGTTCTCAGATCAGCTTCGGACATACCTGCCGCAGGATATATTCTCTGCATGTTCTCTCCAATTTGAAGCAGCAGGTGTAAATAGAAAGTTTTGTTTGAAAACAAGGAAAACGCCATTGGCTGAAGTCCGTATCTCTGTTCAATAGTCCTTCGATCCATGCGGCTTCCCTGAGCGTCCGGATCGATCTGTTCGAACTTGAATTTACCGCCGGATTCTTCACCTATCTGCCTCGCTACTTTTTCTATGAACGAGGGCAGGTCAGAGAGTTCCTCTGGAAGTGTGTTTGGTGTAATAAAAGCGATAAGTCTAATTTTTTTGTCGATATTTGCAAAAATAGAATCGACACTCTGGAAACCGTAGACCACCTTTTTAATAGACCTGGTAAGATCGTATTCCAGGTTTCTAAGCTTTACCTCCGGTGGGTTGTTTGGTCTTGGTTTAATCTCTATCAGGTCCTGAAAACCGAGAGTTACATGCTGATCACCATACTTGATCAGTATATTGAAGTATGAATTCACCACCGAAGCCTCGTACCGCCCAGAGACCCGAAATGGTACCGGCTTTATTCCATAATTCTGATTTGCCTCGGCCTCCAGTTCCTCATTTTCTCTTGGATCCACAAATTCCACGGTAATCATGCCGCCGGAAGCAATACCGTATTCCTTTATCAAGTCCCGTATACCCGGAACCAGAGGTGCAAGAAGTGGATGTGTTTTTTCGCTGAAGTAACCTCGAATCAAAAGCGGTTCCGTAAGGTTTGAAACAAGATCTTTTGTAGTGGGCGAAATGCTGTATTGGCTATTTTCAGTTAAATCCAGACGAAGTCCATGAACCGGAAATATCCATACATTCACTGCCAGTAGATTCAGACCGGCAAACACCAGGGCCAGTACAGCACTCCGTCTGTAAGGAGCCGTAGTCTCACCGGTACTCCAACGCTTTTTATCAAGGAACAAAACATTCATCACCAGAAAAAAGACTGTTATAGAAGCGTAGTAAACCAGATCTCGCAGGTCGATCACACCACGCTCGATGCTTTCAAAACGACTTCCAGTGCCTATGCCTCTAAGAATCTCTCCGGTCTTGTTGCCTGCAAATGCGGTTATCTCACTAGAGCCCACCATGTAGAAAATTCCGCATAAAAGAACGGTCAAGATAAGTGCGATGATCTGATTATCCGTCCGGGATGATACAAACAGTCCGATCGAAACATAAGCTGAAGCCAGCAGCACAGCGCCAAGATATCCGCCGAAAACCGGACCCCAGTCAAGGTTTCCAAGAAGCGATGCTGTCACAGGAAGTCCCATTGTAAGCAGCAGCGCAACAGCCACAAGGCCGAGAACCGCCAAGTACTTTCCCAGCACCAAGTGGCTTATTTTTACCGGCAGAGTAAGCAGAACCTCCAAGGTTCCCATTTTCTGTTCTTCACTCCACTGGCGCATGGTAAGGGCAGCCACGAGAAAGATCAACAAAGTAGGCATCCATAGGAAAAGAGGACGTACATCTGCAATATTTCTGGCAAAGAAGGTTTCAACCCAAAAGAAACTAAACATAGTGCCCACTAGAAAAGCGCCCAGAAAAATTGCTGCCATGGGCGAGCCGAAGTATGCGCTTAATTCTTTTCGTGTAATCGCAAGTATTTTGCTCATACCATAACACCTCCTTCCTGCATGGCCAGTTCATTAAATACCGACTCCAGAGTTTTGACTTCGTGTTTTAGTTCAGTAAGATGCCATCCGCTTCGGCTTGCAAGTTCATAAACCGCCGGACACAAATCAGCATGAGACCTTCCCTTTAGCCGGTAGGTGCTGCACCCGTCCGGTGACTTCAGTGTCTCGACACTATCGACCCCTACAACTGCCTTCAGGGAAGAAACAACATCTTTTGAATTTGGAACATCCGAAAGAGTTACAACCGCATCGGCAGTTGCAGATAGTTCGGAGAGACGGGCATCTGCCTTGATCCGGCCATTCATAATAATTATTGCGCGGTCACAGGTGGCTTCCACCTCTGAAAGAATATGTGTGGATAAAAGTACAGTGCTCTTTCCGGCAAAGCGGCGGATGAGACGCCGTACCTCCATAATCTGGGTAGGATCAAGCCCGTTTGTCGGCTCGTCAAGAATCAGAAGTCTCGGCTTATGCAAAATTGCCTGCGCAAGTCCAACCCGTTGCCGGTAGCCCTTGCTTAGCTGACCTATCGGCATGGTCAATCGGTCAGTAAGACCGGTAGAGTAAACCGCTTCTGATATGCACTTAAGCCATCCGGCTCTAGAGATGCCGCGCAGATCAGCAATCAGTTGCAAGTAGGACTGCACGGTAAGTTCAGGATATAGGGGAGCGTTTTCTGGAAGATAACCTATCTTTTGCTGAACCTGCATTGGTGACTTAAGTACATCCAGGCCATCTATCACCGCAGTACCGCCATCGGGTTGCAGATATCCTGCCAGAACTTTCATAAGCGTGGTTTTTCCAGCCCCGTTTGGGCCGAGAAGACCGATCACCTCTCCGGTTCCAACACTGAAAGTCACCTCGGAGAGGGCTTGAACAGACCCATATGCCTTGGTAAGATTTCGTACTTCAATCATATCTTAACCTCCTTATTACTGTTCTTAACAAGGGTTGATTGAATGAAAATATAATAATTTACTTTTTTTGATTTTGCTTGTCAAGCTTGTCACTGAAGGTTGTCAAGCCAAGATAGACATGTCCTGTTTTTTTATGTTTAACACCTCAGGACTTTTGCTTTTAATAGCCGCTTTATAATTTCTCCAAGGATGGTCTGGTGCGGGTAAACTGTTAATTGATAATTGCTTGTATGAATCCACTGCTTGCTACCGATTCTTGATTTAATAATGACGATTAGGTAAGTGCGAAAGAGCGGTTTAAGTGGCAATTTTTTCTATAGACACTTCCACCGACAAACCGTCTTTGTTAGCATCCACTTTTATGGTTGCACCATCAGTTACTCCGCCGCCTATAATTTCACGTCCTATTTTGGTTTCGACCTCGTGCTGCAGAAACCTTCTAAGCGGCCTGGCCCCATAGACAGGATCAAAGCCTTCACGAGCCACGAACTCCCTGGCCGCGTCTGTCAGTTCAATTGCAATGTTTCGCTCGGCAAGTCTGCTTCTTATGTCATCTGTCATAAGATCAACAATATGCTTGATCTCTTCCATAATCAAAGGTTTAAACAAAACAATATCATCAACGCGGTTAAGGAATTCTGGCCTGAAGTGTACTCGCATTTCCCTTAGCACTGAGCTTCTTGCTTCTTCGGTTATTTTTCCGGTGCTGGTAATTCCCTCAAGCAGGTACTGGGAACCGATGTTACTTGTCATGATAATTACGGTGTTTTTGAAGTTCACGGTTCGACCCTGCGAGTCAGTGACACGACCGTCGTCCAGTATTTGCAGAAGCACGTTGAAGACATCTTGGTGCGCTTTTTCGATTTCGTCAAACAGGATAACCGAATAGGGTTTTCTCCGTACCGCTTCGGTTAATTGGCCGCCTTCCTCATATCCGATATAGCCTGGCGGCGCTCCGATCATACGGGAGACAGTATGCTTTTCCATGTATTCGCTCATATCTATGCGAATTATATTTTCTTCTGTATCAAACAGAGTTTGGGCTAGTGTCTTTGCCAACTCGGTCTTGCCGACTCCTGTTGGACCAAGGAATATGAAAGATCCTATAGGCCGTCTGGGGTCCTTTATTCCGGCACGCGCGCGAATAACTGCGTCGGAGACTAGTTGAACTGCTTCATCCTGGCCGATCACCCGTTTGTGCAAAATTTCATCCAGCCGGAGAAGTTTGTCGCGCTCGCCCTCCACAAGCCTTGTAACCGGTATGCCGGTCCAGCGCGAGACGATATCAGCTATCTCCTCTTCTGTAACCTCTTCTCTTAGCAATCGGTTTTCTCCCTGTTTGTCAGTTAAGCGTTCTTCTGCCGTCTTAAGCTCTTTTTCCAGTGTCGGAAGCTTTCCATGTTGCAGCTCTGCCGCCCGGTTCAGGTCATACTCTAGTTGCACTTTTTCGATTTCGTGCCTTACCTCTTCTATCTCTTTACGAAGTTCCCGAACACGGGATATGGCCTGTTTTTCGGTCTCCCACTGGGTGCGCATAGAATCTGTATGATTTTTTAAATCGGCAAGTTCTTTACGAAGAGTTGTAAGACGTTGCCGACTTGACTCGTCAGTCTCTTTTTTGAGTGCGGCCTCTTCGATTTCCAGTTGCATTACTCTTCTGGTAACCTCATCCAGGTCAGACGGCATCGAGTCGATCTCTGTTCGGATCATTGCGCAGGCTTCGTCTACCAAATCGATAGCCTTATCCGGAAGGAACCGGTCGGAAATGTAACGGTTGGATAAAATTGCTGCTGATACCAGAGCGTTATCCTGTATTTTTACGCCATGAAAAACCTCGAAACGCTCTTTTAATCCCCGCAGTATGGATATTGTGTCTTCCACGGATGGTGCGTCAACAATTACAGGCTGAAACCGGCGTTCGAGTGCGGCGTCTTTCTCTATATATTTTCTATATTCGTCTAATGTGGTGGCGCCTATGCAGTGGAGCTCGCCTCGGGCAAGCATAGGCTTTAGCATGTTTCCGGCATCAGTGGAACCCTCAGTGCGGCCTGCGCCCACGATGTTATGCAGCTCATCTATAAAAAGCAGAATCCTGCCTTCGCTGTTTTTTATTTCATTAAGTACGGCTTTAAGCCGCTCCTCAAACTCGCCCCGGTATTTTGCGCCTGCCATAAGTGCTCCCATGTCAAGAGAAAAAACCGATCTTTCTTTCAGCCATTCCGGAACATCTCCCCGTACTATGCGCTGAGCCAAACCTTCTACAATAGCGGTTTTTCCGACGCCCGGCTCGCCGATAAGGACTGGATTGTTTTTTGTCTTTCGTGAGAGTATGCGAATAACTCTGCGAATTTCGGTATCCCGGCCTATCACAGGATCAAGTTTTCCGCGTTTTGCCTGTTCCACAAGGTCTATTCCGTATTTTTCAAGAGCTTCGTACGAGGTTTCAGGTGTGGCGCTTGTTATGCGTTGACTGCCCCTGACTTTGGTTAGAGCAGCCAGAAACGAGTCTTTGGTGACTCCAAACTGATTAAGAATTTTGCCGGAAACTGAGGAATTGCCTTCATCTATTAATGCAAGGGTAATATGCTCAACCGAGACGTATTCATCCTTTAGGCGGTTGGCTTCCTGCTCGGCATGTCTGAAAATATCCTCTATCCGGTGGGTGATGTATATCTTTCCGCTTTCCATGCCCGGCCCGGAAATACTAGGCCGCCGCTTGAGTTCCTTTTCAAGTTCGGCCTTAAGCGTCTCGACAGGCAGGTCCATTTTTGCAAGAAGCCTGGGAAGAAGCCCGTCGGACTGCTCTAAAAGAGCAAGAAACAGATGCTCACCGTCCACTTCCTGATGTCCAAAACGCAGCGCTTTTGTCTGGGCAGCCTGCACGGCTTCTTGGGATTTCTGGGTAAGTTTATTGATGTCCATAATGGCTCCTTTTACATTAATAAAATCAGTCCGATCAGACAGATCAGGCGGATTAAATCAATCTTGTCCTTAAATCTGGAAGATAAAGCCTGTCAAGTAATAATTTGCCATAGAATAATTAAAAAAACCAGCCGCTTTTTTTTTTATTTTGTCCAATTTTAATTTACCAGGCTTTTTACGTTTTTAGTCGTGAAAAGAATTTATGACACGCTCAGGTAAGTTCTATCGATCTTCTTGTCAAAAAATCAGATTTTGTCGATCAATTCCCGCACAGCCGGAAATACATATACATTTTCCAGGTCAAGCTCTCCAAGCCCGGAAGCCAGAGTTCTTATTTTTTTATCCACAGGATCACCTTTTTGCAGAAAAAATACAGCCCTACCTTGAAGACGGCATAATCCCCCTTCAAAATCGCCTTTCTCATACCGCAGTTCAATACCTAATGTTCCGGCAAGGGCTTCTAATGCCCTTAATAAATCATCATTTGACATTTGGTTTTTGATTGAACCTTGAGCCATATCGGAACCTAAAGTAATTTGACATTATGTCTTTGATTTCTTTTACATAGTAACACAACATCAGGAACGCAAATAAAATGAATCGTTACGTAATACTCGGAACCGCAGGTCACATAGATCACGGAAAAAGCGCACTGGTAAAGGCAATGACCGGAGTCGACCCCGATCGCCTAAAGGAAGAAAAGGCGCGGGGTATTACCATCGATCTTGGCTTTGCAGACCTCTCCTTTGAGGACGGTCTTACCATCGGTATCGTAGATGTTCCGGGCCACGAACGGCTCGTCAAAAACATGCTGGCAGGAGCGGGCGGAATAGATATGGTGGTCATGGTGATAGCGGCGGACGAAGGAGTTATGCCTCAGAGCCGTGAGCATCTGGCCATTTGTGATCTGCTTGGTATTGAAAGGGGTCTTATAGTTCTTACAAAGTCTGATCTTGTCGAGCCCGACTGGCTCGAACTAGTTAAAGACGACGTTCGGGAATTTACGGTCGGCACCTTTCTGGATGGAGCCGATATAATGCCGGTGTCGTCCAAAACCGGCGATAATCTGGACGTACTCAAAAAGCGTATTCACGATATAGCTGCTGATGTTCCGGCCAAGTCGGAAAAAGGAATCTTCCGGCTTCCGATCGACCGGGTGTTTACTTTAAAAGGTTTTGGAACCGTGATAACAGGCACAGCACTTTCGGGTCGAATCTCGGTGGACGAACCCGTAGAGATTCTTCCAAAGGCATGGAAGAGCCGGGTAAGGGGGTTGCAAAGTCACGGTCACTCTATCAGCACTGCACGGGCAGGCCAGCGAGTGGCGATAAACCTGCAAGGCATTGAAAAGGATGAGCTGTCCCGTGGCGAGATTCTTACTGTGCCGGATAGGCTGAAATCGACCTCTGCAATTGACGCCAGATTGCGGCTTCTTAAAGATTCACCTCCTGTTAAATCGAGATCGCTTGTTCACTTTCATGCAGGCACGGCTGAGACAATTGCACGTATTATCCTCTACGATACCGAGATTCTAAAGCCGGGCGAAGAGGCCTTTTGCCAGTTCAGGCTTCAAAAACCACTGGTGGCAATGTCCAGGGACCGCTTTGTTATACGTCGCTTCTCCCCTTTGGCTACAATAGGTGGAGGAATTGTTCTTGATCAGACTCCGCACCGAAGAAAAAGAAGCGAGGGAGTTTACGACTTAGAGGTATTTAATTCAGGCTCCTTGCAGGAAGCTATCGAGGTTAAGATCCGAAGACAGGGAATATACGGCATGACCCTGCCCGAGCTTGAAGGCTGGATAAGGGGTAACTTGCCGGATATACAGAAGGTTGTAAAGACCGTGGTTGGTGATAAGGGTGCTGCTATTGAGGTTGCGCATCACTTGGTACACAATGACTCTGTAACTGTATTTCGGGAGAAAGCATTAGTTTGCTTGAAGAATTTTCATAAAAAACATCCAATGAAAGCCGGAATGCCTAAGGAGGAGCTAAGAAGTCTGTTTCCGGGCCTATCTTTAAAACTTTTTTCCGGGCTTCTTGAGAGGCTTCGGGAGGTTGTAATCGAGCAGGATCGCGTGAGGTCCGCAGGTTTTAAGGTTGCGCTTTCCGAGGCGGGTGAAGCAGATAAGGCACAGGTGCTTAAACTCATACAACAAGGAGGCTTACAGCCACCTTTTGTTAAAGAACTGGCCGTAACCCTGTCAATGCCGGATAGGGTTATCTCTGATCTCCTGAAGCTTATTAGTAACACAGGAGCTATAAAGCGTATTAACGATTCCCTATACATTTCCAGCCATCAGTACGACGAAATGATGGGAAGACTCAAGTTTTTTTTCAGCAAGACAACCGATATGACAGTGGCCCAGTTCAGAGACTTAATAAGTGCTACCCGTAAGTACGCGCTTCCATACCTGGAACACTTGGATGCCGCAAAGATCACGCTTAGGACCGGTGATGTGCGGAAGTTCCTACTTGATAAAAGAAAGGACTGAGGACTGATATATTGATTCCACACCTTGCATTTGAACCTGTAGAATCTTTAATATAATCGGTTGATAAAGCATTGGAGAGATGTCCGAGTCCGGCCGAAGGAGCACGACTGGAAATCGTGTAGGCGTTTATAGCGTCTCGTGGGTTCGAATCCCACTCTCTCCGCCATAAACAAAGTCTTCTCTTAATTCCCAGCCTCGGGTTGGGAGTTTTTATGCAGTCAGGGGCTTGGGCCCCGCGCATCGAGGCGCTGCCGAACTCCGCCAGGTCTGGAAGGAAGCAACGGTAAGCGGTCGTCGCGAGTGCCGCGGGTAATCCTGATCCCCTGATTGCATAAAATCGTAACCAACAGGTGAGCAGGGGGCAGTTGTCATAAGGCAGGAAAAGTTATGAATTATAGGTTCGGTCCATTTTCTTGCACCTTGCACTCTGTGAACGGTTACATAAAATCTAAACTAATACACTCAAAAACTCAAAAATGAGCTACCTCGTTCTTGCACGAAAATGGCGTCCACTGTCTTTTAAAGATCTAGTAGGGCAGGAATCCGTTGTCCGCACGCTGAAAAACGCACTTGAGCAGGGAAGGGTAGTCCATGCCTATGTTTTTTCCGGCCCTAGAGGGGTGGGTAAAACTACTACGGCTCGGATACTTTCCAGAGCGCTAAATTGCCAGAATGGTTCTACCACAGAACCATGTGGTAACTGTCCTTCGTGCGATTCGATCACCAGTGGTTCGGCAGTGGATGTTATAGAAATCGACGGCGCATCGAACCGGGGTATTAACGAAATCCGCGAACTAAGAGAAAGTGTACGGTATGCCCCTTCAGGTGGCAAATATAAGATTTACATTATAGACGAAGTACATATGTTGACTAAGGAGGCTTTTAACGCCCTCCTTAAAACTTTGGAAGAACCTCCACCGCACGTTATTTTCATATTTGCAACTACATCCCCCAAAAGCATTCCGGTGACTGTTTTGTCGAGGTGCCAGCACCTGAATTTCCGGCGTATTCCCAAGGCAAAGATTATGGATCATCTCTCCTATATTTGCGGCCAGGAGAAGGTATCAATTACACCAGGGGCTTTGGAGATGATTGCCAGGGTGGCCGAGGGTAGCGTTCGCGACAGCCTTACCGTACTTGATCAGGCTATGGCGTTTAGTTCAGATGTACAAGAGCAGGATTTACAGACAATGCTCGGGCTTCCGGAGCAGAGCCTTCTATACAACATGGCTGGATTATTGCTTAAGGCAGACAGGTCAGGCCTGCTCGAAATAGTACGCGATCTGGCCGAGGGCGGAAGCGACTTAAGGACATTTCCACGCGAGCTTTCCACTCTGTTTAGAAACCTCCTGGTAGTAAAGGTTTCAGAACGTCCGGCAAGCTTGCTGGAGCTTCCAGAGGATGAGATTCTCGACTTAAAGGCGCTTGCAGAAGATGTAAATACAGAAGAATTAACTCTTATGCTTAACGAATTCCTGAGGCTGGAAGGCGAAATACGGGCAGCGCCAACCCCTCGCTATCTGATGGAGCTGGCCTTTATCAGAGCTACCTTTTTTAAAGGCTCGACCTCGCTCGAGGGAATTTTGAATCGTCTTGAGTCCATGGGTGGAGCTTCTGCTGGAAGCAAAAAAGAACCTTCTTCGCAGCCTTTAAAAACTGAAAAACTTAAAATTAGCGCTGCAACCAGTAAGAAGATAGCAACTACCCGGAATGAGCCGGTTAAATCTGTCAAATCAGTCAAGCCGGTTGAAACAGCCCAATTAGAACCTAACTCTCTGGAGGCTCACGATACAGTTACGTCTTACAGCGATACGCCTGTATTTAGCGAAGACATAGAAAAGCTCTGGCAGCTAATTGTCAGCCAGATTGACCAAAAGAATCATCCCCTGGCCTCAAAAATTTCTGCTGGCCGAATGTGCGAGCTTACCGGTACCGAGGTAGAAATCCGGTTTAACGTTGAAAACGCCACTTTCTACATAGATTCTCTTAAGCGCAACATGAAGGAAATCGAGGACGCAGCAGCTTCGGCTTTGGGACGCCGGGTCAGGGTAAAACTTATCGCAGAAGCAAGCAACGATAGCAATCAAACACTTAAAAAACCTTCAGAGGTTAAAAAAGAAATTCTGGATGAACCCATAGTACGGTCGGCTATCGACCTTTTTGATGCCAAGGTGCTGGATGTTAAGCCCCTGGAAAGCTATTTTGAAACCAACGGAGGGAACGATGTCTAAAAAGATGATTAGCGGCCTGATGAAGCAGGCCCAGAAGATGCAAGAAGATATGGCAAGAGTACAAGCAGAAGCTGCTGCCAAAACGGTAGAGGCCTCTGCTGGCGGCGGAATGGTAACTGTAACAGCCAACGGAGCTAACGAAATTGTTTCCGTAAAGATCGAAAAGGAAGTCGTAAACCCTGAAGATGTTGATATGCTTCAGGATCTCATTGTAGCTGCGGCTAACGAGGCGCTCAGGCGTATTCAGGAAGAGACTCAGCAGGAAATGGGTAAGCTAACAGGCGGGTTAAATCTGCCAGGCATAGGTGATTTGGGGGGGCTTTTCGGCAAGTAGGAGCTTATAAGAATTATAAGCCCCTTACTCCGGCTAAGCCAAGCTGGTTCCGGTTTATCCGGGTTTAGGCAATAAAAACGTGAGCATTGGAATAGTAGAAGATCTGATAGAACAGCTATCTAAACTTCCAGGTATAGGAAGAAAGTCGGCGCAACGGCTTACTTTTTTTATAATGAGCATGCCTGACAGTGAGGCGCGCGGCATCTCTGATGCTATTTTGGCGTTGAAGGAGAATGCGCGTTTCTGTAGCCAGTGCTTCAATATAACCGATGCCGAGCTTTGTGATATTTGTAGAGATCCATTACGTGATGCTACAAAAATTTGCATTGTGGAAGAACCCAGCAATCTGATCGTCATAGAACGTACCCGGATTTACCGGGGACTTTATCATGTGCTTCTTGGAACCCTTTCGCCGCTTGACGGCCTAACTCCGGAGCGGCTTAAGATACGAGAATTAGTGGAACGTGTGGGCCGTGGCGGTATTGAGGAAGTTATCCTGGCTACAAATCCAAACACTAAGGGAGAGTCTACTGCGCAATATATTTCTGATTTGCTTAAGCCGCTTGGCGTGCGTGTGTCCCGGATTGCTTATGGCCTGCCGATAGGCGGCGACATAGAGTTCGCTGACGAGGTTACGCTTGCTAAATCACTAGAGGGAAGAAGGGACCTCTAGACAAACATGCTTGCACGGCTTATAAGCGCCAGTCTTATTGGAATTGATGCCTATCCCGTGGAGGTCGAGGTGGATGTGACAGCTAAGGGTCTGCCGCATTTCTCGACAGTCGGCCTGCCGGATATTGCTGTAAAAGAGAGCAAAGACCGTGTAAAAGCAGCACTTAAAAATACCGGTTTTAACTTTTCCCTTAAGCAGATAACCGTCAACCTGGCTCCGGCTGATATAAAAAAAGAAGGGTCCGCCTTTGATCTGCCTATATCTCTGGGCATAATCGCCGCTGAAGGGTTAATCCCACCGGAACGCCTTCAACGCCTTATGATCGTAGGAGAACTTTCGCTTGATGGACGAATTAAACCGGTTCGAGGCGCTCTTTCTATCGCAATAACAGCCAAAAATAAGGGGCTTGAGGCAGTAATTCTTCCCCGCGAAAATGCATATGAGGCAGCGGTTGTGAAAGATATTAAGGTCTTTGGCGTTGAGACTCTACCAGAGCTCGTGGATTTTTTACGAGGCAAGCAGACACTAGAAACTGTCAGTACCAATGCGCAGAAAGAACTGGAAGAGTATTCGAACTATGACGGAGATTATTCTGAGGTAAAAGGTCAGCAACATTCAAAACGGGCAATTGAGGTGGCTGCTGCCGGAGGTCATAATCTACTTATGATCGGTCCGCCGGGCAGCGGTAAAAGCATGCTGGCCAGAAGGCTTCCGGCAATACTTCCTTCAATGACATTTGACGAGGCGCTCGAAAGCACACGCATCTGGTCAGCTTCTGGTTTGATGAGAAACGGACGTCCGCTTCTTGCGGCCCGGCCCTTTCGCTCGCCACATCATACATTGTCTGATGTAGCGATGGTAGGTGGCGGCACAATACCAAAACCCGGAGAAATCTCACTAGCGCATAACGGAGTACTTTTTCTTGATGAGCTTCCAGAATTCAAACGCCCGGTACTTGAAGTGCTACGGCAGCCACTTGAGGACAGAGAAATTACCATATCACGTGCAATGGGCGCTATTACCTACCCGGCTTCCATCATGCTGGTGGCCGCATGTAACCCATGCCCGTGTGGATTCCTCGGAGATCAAAAGCATCCCTGTACATGTACTCCTTCACAAATTAACAAGTACCGGGCAAAAATATCCGGCCCACTTTTGGATAGAATAGATATCCATGTAGAGGTTCCTGCTGTGCCGTACCGTGACCTTTCAAACTCCAAAGCGTCGGAATCTTCGGAGGCGATTCGTACAAGAGTCGAAAAAGCCAGACGGATACAAATGAAGAGGTTCAGCCAGGGTCGGAAGATCTACTCCAATGCCCAGATGCGAGCCAGGCACATGAAGTCATTTTGCAGTCTTACTGAAGATGCCAGGAGTCTTATGGAAGTTGCTATGCAGAAGCTCGGCCTATCGGCCCGCGCCTATACTCGTATTCTTAAAGTGTCCCGCACAATTGCTGACCTGGCAGATACCGAAGATATAAGGCCCGAGCATATCTCTGAAGCCATACAGTATAGAACTCTTGACCGCAACCAGGCGCTTACATAACCCGGCTGGATCGTAGTTAATTAAACCGGAGTCAAAGAAACAAATACGGACAAAATGTGATTTTTGTCTTATTCCAGGCTTGCTGGACCAAAAGCGTATCCCCGACGAACTTCTTCTTTACTTTTAATGATCATAGCTGTTGCTGTGGAGGGCATTGTCTTAATCACCTGAACTTTGCCTATCTTCTCTCCATGAAACTGTTTTTCAGGCTTGGAGATCGAAATAATATCTCCAACAATCAGTCCGTCATCTGCACCTTGGTCAAGATACACTAATTCGTATTCTCCGACAAACCCTTTCAACTCTTTTGTCGCGATTACGTAACCGCTAATATTAGGAGTTCGCGGTTCTTGGCTCACAAGAATAGCTTCCAGTTTGTAGTACTCTCCAAGAATCGAACCCGGCTCAATATAATTATATGAATGTGTAATTTTTGCAACACTTACATCTTCCTGGCGGCCTGTTATCTCTAAAGAACCTAGAACATCGTAGAGAATGCCTACGTATGCTCCTGTGACAGGATGGTATACATTTTGAATTTTGCGGTAAAGCGAGAAGCTTTTGCCCTTAGTAGAGCCATTAGTGTTTACATAAACAGTATCATTTTTGCCAAGAATCTGTTTTTCACTGGGTGAGCCGACAATAGTGCCTAACCCCGGCAAATCATCAGAAATAAACCCAGCTGCCGCTATAAACTCTGGCTTGGCCAGATATACTGATGTTGTAACCTCTACTGGCTTCTGAGCCGACAAGGGCTCGGATACCGGCTTCTCTGGTGGTGGCACTACAACTGGAGCTGGAACCGGAGCCGATGCTTTTACAAATTTCCGGTACTTGGGCTTTAACAGATCAAGGGGTATTTTAATTACTTGTCCCGGATAAATCAGATCTGCGTTGGCTATTTCCGGATTTATCTGCCAGACCTTGGGCCATGAGAAAGGATTCTCCAATCTTTCTATTGCTATTCTCCAAAGGGTATCTCCCTTCTGGACAGTGTACTTTTCATATTGGTAGATGGACAATTCAGAAGGTGTCGTTCCCGGAGATGAAGACTTTGCTCCCGAAAGGGTATTTCCTTCAGAAAGATCAGCTACCCAAGACGGCAGGGAAAAAACCAAAAGAAGGGCTAGTAAAAACATGTATTTCATACGAAGACTCCTGTTCTACTCCAAACTCACTCCTATTCTATTAAAGAATAACCTATCTGATTATTTTATTGTTGTCAAGCTTTTACCCTGGCTTTTTCTATTATAATCGCAGTAATATTTGGTTCAAGTGGGTGGCTCGAAATGAAAAACTCCTTTTTACTAAACTCTCACATTGGTCCGTCAATCCGGATAGGGAATTACGTCGTTAACAACAGGCTTTACTGTCGGTGAGTCACATTTGAGATCATCGGGTAAAGTTATTTCCCGTATATTCTCGTTTCCGATAAATATAAATTTGCATGGAATTCCGTCCGGGTCATCGTCTTCCGTCCAATAAGCTCCAAGGTCTTTTGTAATGCCAAGACTTTTTTGGTGCGTTCTACAGAACACAGGATGGTGCGGCGATGATAATGTCCCATCACGAAACTTGTAGATACAGGCCATATCCATTAAAGAAACACGGTCATGGACATGCTCTTCCGGGGGTGTTTTTGAGCAGTGTGCGGAAAACATAATAATCAGAACCGACAAGAGGGCCTTAAGCAAATGTCTACCTGCTACTCTTTCTGTTCTGTCATTTTTATGTACATATGTTCTTAACGTCATTATTCATCTTTATAGTTAACAGGTTTTTTATAGTCGGAGATGCTGTACATAAATACTATACTTAATAGCTCTGGTATTGGTGCGAGAGGGGGGACTCGAACCCCCACAGCCAAAGCCGCCAGATCCTAAGTCTGGTGCGTCTGCCAATTCCGCCACCCTCGCTTACTCTACTACAAATATGAACGAAATCCGGGTCCTGAGTCAATGGAAGCGTTGAGGTTAAGACACAGTCGAGTAACTGTCCTTAGAAATTATCAACAATAGCTTAACAATAAATCACCGGAGAAAACATTTATTAATCAAAGGGATGTGCATCTTTAATTTGAGTTTGATAAAAAACTCAATAAAAACCCTTGACATACACAACATATTGTGGTTTTATCTTTAAGACATCTATATAGAGTGTTCAATCACTTCCTTGTCATTTGAAATTGACATTGATGTCAAACCTATTCCATATACAGCAGTATTTTTAGGGGAAAAATTATGAAAAGTGCCACGCCTGCAAACTTGGGATTAACAAGTAACGCTATGAAAGTGCTCGAGAAACGATATCTGCGCCGCGACAAAAGTGGAAAGGTGACAGAAACACCGCTTGATATGTTTAAACGCGTTGCCCGCACAATTGCCAGAGCTGACCTTCTTTACGATAGGCCTTTGGCCGAGGTTCAGGTGTTGGAGGAAAGGTTTTTCGATCTAATTTCATCTACCGAGTTTCTCCCAAACAGTCCAACCCTGATGAATGCCGGTAGGAGGCTTGGACAGTTATCTGCATGTTTTGTTCTGCCTATTGATGACTCCATGGATTCGATTTTCGATGCTGTAAAAAATGCGGCTATGATTCATAAGTCTGGCGGAGGTACAGGCTTCAGCTTCTCCAGGCTCCGGCCCTGTGGCGATGTGGTGGGCTCAACCAAGGGAGTTTCATCCGGACCACTGTCGTTTATGACGGTTTTTGATGCTGCCACGGAAACCATCAAGCAGGGAGGTACGCGGCGTGGCGCCAATATGGGTATTTTGCGCGTTGATCATCCTGATATTCTGCAATTTATTACTGCCAAGGACAGCAATACCAAGCTTAATAATTTCAACCTGTCAGTTGCCATTACCGATGAGTTCATGAAGGTTGTTGATTCTGATGGAGACTACGACCTGTTGAATCCGCAAAACGGGACTGTTGCAAAACAGATCAGTGCCCGTAAGGTATTTGATCTTATCGTAGATCACGCTTGGAAAAACGGCGAGCCCGGGATAATTTTTCTTGACAGGATTAATGCCTGCAATCCCACGCCAGATGCCGGAGAAATAGAATCCACCAATCCCTGTGGCGAACAGCCGCTTCTGCCTTACGAATCCTGCAACCTTGGCTCTATCAACCTGGCCCGTATGGTGAGTAACGGGGCGGTTGATTACGAGAAACTAACGGCAGTGGTTCATGATGCGGTTCATTTTCTGGATAATGTTATTGAAATTAATAAATATCCTCTTCCTAAAATCGAGGAGATGACCAAAGCCAACCGAAAGATCGGACTGGGTGTAATGGGCTGGGCTGATATGCTCATCCAACTCTCGATACCTTACAACTCGGAAGAGGCACATAAATTGGCTGGCGAGGTTATGAGTGTTATTCAGCAAGAGGGCAGAAACGCTTCGGAGGCACTAGCAGAGGTGCGTGGTGATTTTCCAAATCATCACTTAAGTGTCTTTGCAGGCAAGCAGAAGATGCGTAACGCCACGATAACCACCATTGCACCAACAGGCACACTCTCGATAATCGCCGGATGCTCAAGTGGCGTAGAACCTCTTTTTGCTGTCTCCTTTGTGCGTAATGTTCTTGAAGGCACAAAAATGGTGGAGGTAAATCCATGGTTCGAGTCTGCTGCCAGGGAGCGGGGAATTTGGTCCAGAGACCTTATAGAACGTATTTCTGAAAGTGGAAGTATCCATGATTTTGACGAAATTCCTGAAGAGATGAAGACTGTATTTGTGACCGCGCATGATATTTCTCCAGTAGATCACATCAAAATGCAGGCAGCTTTTCAGAAATACACCGATAATGCTGTGTCTAAAACAGTGAATTTCCCATATAGCGCTACACACCAGGATGTGGAAGAGGTTTATCGCCTTGCCTACAGTCTAAGTTGTAAAGGTGTAACGGTTTACCGCGATGGTTCGCGTGAAGAGCAGGTTCTCTCTACCGGTTCATCCGGGCAAGCAGCTTCGACAATCTCGCCTCCAACTACGGTTGATGGCAAAATAACCCCCAAAAGCCGCCCGGGTGTTATGCGTGGAGAAACCCGAGTGCTGAAAACAGGCTGTGGTAATCTTTACGTTACAATTAACGAGGATGAGGACGGCAATCCTTTTGAGGTTTTTACTCGAATGGGCAAAGCCGGTGGCTGTGCTGCAAGTCAGGCCGAGGCGATTGGAAGGCTGGTATCAATGGCATTTAGATCAAACATAGAGCCAGCAGAGATTGTTAAACAACTTAAGGGAATAAGCTGTCACAGCCCGTCATGGAGTGAAGGAGGCCGAATTCTTTCCTGTTCTGACGCAATTGCCACAGCCATGGAATGTTTTATAAATCGAGATGTAGTAAATACTACCGCTGAAGTGGCTCATCACAGAGGCCCTGTTATGAATCATGGCGCCTGTCCTGAGTGTGGAGGCGCTGTGGAACATGAAGGTGGCTGTGCTGTCTGTCGGAGTTGCGGTTTTACAAAATGCGCCTGAACATGCCTTGTGTTTAGCATTAGGGGTGGATCTGAAATTCACCCCTAATGCACATAAAACTTTGTTTAGTCCCCCTTTAACCCTTTCCCTTTAGTAATAGCCGGAGTTGTCACTTGTCATAACCAGCCACGCCAGGCCAAATAGGATTGGTACACTCATAGCTAGAGTATTTAATGCAATAAACCGCCAGCCCTTGCCATTTCGTTTAAACAGAAATAAACCAATTACAGAGCCGACAATAATTGAGATTAGTGGCAAATAGGGTATCTCAGCATACTGCCATCCAACCAGAACTATGCTGCCTAGCAGGCTAACCGACAGAAAGGATGCTTCTGCGTTAAGAGTTAGCCTCTCCTTCTGGCTTATAAGCTCATGTAGTGCAAAGCCGCCAAGAGCAGCGGCTAGCGCTCCGGTTAGCTGCCCGATAAGCATGCTTCCTCCCAGGGCTGCTACAAGTGCAAAGCCAGCGCCGGTCATTGATAGGGGAATCGATTTATTGCCAGTGGGTTGAAGTACAAGCAGTCCGGTTCCAACCCAGATAATCAGAAAAATAGCCAATTCAACAGCCAGTAACGTGTTGAAGCTGTACCGGAGAATCGGCCAGGAAAGCAGAATAATGCTTACGCTAAAAGCAGAAAACAGAACAATTAACTTCTTGCCTGGTCCTGCTTTGTGGATATTGATAACAGATATAACGGCAAATGAACTTATTCCAATAAACCCAACCCATCCGACTGCTTGTGCAGGTGGAAGTGAGGGAATTCCTGCAATCCATAGGTAAGAGGGTATATATGCCAGAAGTAAGCCCAACCCGCTTTTCCACCCATCTTTCTGTCCTGTTTGCCTGGTAAATGAGGCCAGGATGAGAGCCAGGACAAGTGGTAGCAGGCTGGAAAGAATGAGTTTTAATTGCATGCTCATAACATAAAAACCTCCGGGCCGCTATTTTTTTACTGTTTGATTGCCTCAATATTAAGCGTAATGTCAATTTTATCACCGACACCACCAAGCATATACTTCATACCGAAATTACTGCGTTTAATAGTGACTTTTGCCTGATAGCCGGCCCGGTATCCACCCCATGGGTCTTTGCCGGCGCCTATGGGGGTTACTGTAAAGCTCACAGTGTTAGTCTTGCCGTGCAGAGAAAGATCTCCGGTTAAGCGCACGGGTTCACCCGCATCATTGTACTTGATCTTTCGGGAGACAAATCGCATGATGGGAAACTGCTTTGTATCAAGGAAATCCGGTCCGCGCAGGTGCTTGTCACGTTTTTCATTATAAGTGTCTACGCTGGCGGTTTTAACAACTACCTCAACCTTTGAGTCTTTTCCTGGGGCTAATTTTATCTTGCCTTCAAAATCATTGAAGCGGCCTGCCGATACGCTGATACCAAGGTGGCTTATGTTAAATAGTACAGAAGAATGTTCCGGGTCAATTTTGTAAGAGCCTGCGGCGGCAGTCTCTGCATGCACAGTGGGAACTAGTAAGATACCCCATACTAAAAACATTGTGACAAGGGTACAGGTAGTCATTGCTTTCATCTGTTTCATAGTTATTATAAGTCTCCTTTTCGGTTTTAAAGCGGTACAATCACCGCTAATTTAGAAACATTATATACTTGTTTTTACAACAACGCGAACTCATTTCAGG
>VAPH01002807.1_pt1 | contig 24215 bp, 24 predicted proteins | sample 3393861 | NCBI WGS metagenome assembly VAPH01 (sample SAMN08290439, study PRJNA428436) | hydrothermal vent metagenome | isolation source: Deep-sea hydrothermal vent chimney | place: Atlantic Ocean: South-mid Altantic Ridge | reverse complement strand
CATGCCGGTTTTCAAGACCGGTGCATTCAACCGCTCTGCCACCTCTCCGTATTGCGCGCGAGTTTGCCTCAACTCGCTTCAGGAAACAAGATTAGCGTGGCTAATTTATGGCAATAGTGGTGATATTACCCCTTTCTTTTTCCCTGGAATTTCTTGATATAATGGAACTCTACCCCCAAATACTAATCTGATGGGGTGTCTTCCTGGAGGACATCACTGTAAACACTACGGAGAATTGATATGAACCCGAATTACGCTGCTGTTTCCCGTCCGCGCCTGAACGCACTGGAAGCCAATAAAGTACTGAAGAACACCTACATGCTGCTGTCAGCCACACTGGCCTTTAGTGCCGTTATGGCTATGGTATCAATGTCTATCAATATGCCGCCTATGGCCTATTTGATTTCAGTTATCGTTGCGATGGTTCTGGGCATGTTTGTCCTGCCAAAAACAGCTAATTCTTCTACTGGTATCGGTGTTCTTTTCCTGATCACGGGCCTGCTGGGATTCGGTCTTGGCTCTATCCTTACTGTTTATATGGCCATGGCCAATGGTCCACAGATAATTGCGACCGCCCTTGGTGGTACCGGCATCATCTTCCTGGGTCTCTCGGGTTACGCGCTAACCACTAAGAAAGACTTCAGTTTCCTTGGTGGGTTCCTGTTTGCTGGCATGATGGTGGTCGTACTGGCAATAATTGCCAGCCTGTTTATCCAGATACCCGCTTTATCACTGACTATTTCGGCTGCCATTATTATGCTGATGTCAGGCCTGATTCTGTTTGATACCAGTCGCATCATCAACGGTGGAGAAACCAACTACATTATGGCCACCTTCAGCATATTCCTAAGCCTGTTCAACATCTTCATCAGTCTATTGAATATCCTTGGAATTATGAGTAGCGATTAAATCGATTCACCATGACAAAACCCCGGCCCGAGCCGGGGTTTTTTATGAGAAAAATCCAGGGCAGGTCTATTCCCCCGAGTAGGGTAGACTGTGATTCGAGCTCCGCCCTGACAGACTACAGAACCCCGGAGTCAATGTGAATATTCATGAATTGAAAGAGGTACCCTAAGATGGGACTGTTTCTGAAAATCACACTTGCTGTTGTGTTGGTTGTGTTACTGTGGCGTATGTGGCCTGCTACCAAACACTGGATGGAGAACGGGCCAAAAGGCAGTCGCGGTGACTGGATGTCGTTCGTCCTGATTATTGCTGCAATTGTAGGTTTTGTTGCATTGATGGTTGTGTCAGTCCGTAATTAAGAAAAATCTCACACAGACACGGTGGTCACAGAAAAAAATAAAAACACGCACTAAAGTTCTTTAGTTTCATATTCACTTACGAGACTTAAGGCATTGTCATAGTCTTCTTCTGCAACACTGACTGTTATTAGCCCCATTGGCGGTAACTCCCCTATTCCACCCTGTAAATACTCACCATTTACCCACGCTGTCACGCCGTGCAGCTCAAGCCACCCCTTAACGATATGGGCATCAACTGAATTCTGTGCTGAATATACTCGAATCATCACGTTGAGTTTTTTTCTCTGTGACCTCTGTGTACTCTGTGGTAAAAGGAAAATATGTTAATCTCGTTTCGAACATTTAAAAAGCCCATTCGGCTGACAACAAATATAAAATGAATAACATGACAAATATAAACCCACTCAAGGCATTACAGGCGCTTGGTCAGAGCATTTGGCTAGACGATATCCACCGCGGCATGCTCAATAACGGTGATTTCCAGTCCTACATAGATAATGACGGCATTACCGGTGTAACGTCCAATCCTGCCATTTTAAAAAAAGCGATCCTGGACCATGATGATTATGATACGGCTATTGAACAACTGGCCTCTGAAAATACAGAGGCCCGCAGTGCTTATGAACAACTGGTCATCGCAGATTTACGGCAGGCGGCAGATATGCTCCGACCGATATATGACGACAGCAAGGGTCAGGACGGTTTTGTCAGCATGGAGGTCTCTCCACACTACGCTCACGATACAGAAAAAACCATTCAGGCCGGTCGCCGTCTTTGGAAAATGCTGGCCAGACCCAATGTTTTGATTAAAGTACCTGCCACAAAAGAGGGTCTCCCCGCTATCAGTACACTGATTGCCGAGGGTATTAATGTTAATGCTACCCTGCTCTTTTCTGTCTCACGTTATCGAGAGATTGCGGCGGCCTATATTGCCGGCATTCAGAACAGAGCAAATGCCGGTCTACCAGTAAAAAACGTTGCATCAGTCGCAAGTTTTTTCCTCAGCCGCATAGACGTGCTGGTCGATAAAAAGCTCTCAGCGCTGGAAGATACAACGAATCTTCGCGGTAAAACTGCCATTGCGGCCTCACGCATGGCGTATCAGGATTACAAAACACTGTTCAGCAGTAACAACTGGCAGACCCTGGCCAGCGATGGCGCGCAGTCCCAGCGATTACTCTGGGCAAGTACCAGCACCAAGGATCCCTCTTATTCAGATGTCATGTATGTCGAGGCATTGATAGGTGAAAATACAGTTAATACCTTGCCGCTCAAAACGTTGAAGGCCTATCAGGATCATGGCGTACCGGCTATTCGCATTGAAGATGACCTTGAACAATCAGAGGCCGTACTGGAGAAACTCGCGGAACTGGGCATCGATATGGGAACCGTCGCCCAGCAACTGGAAGACGAAGGTCTGGAAAAATTCATTAAGCCATTTGATGTGTTATTGGAGACGTTGGAGTCAAAACTCGATTTGCGCAAAAGAAATCTCTAAAAGCAGTTTTTTTATGCCAGAATCTTCTCCGCCCCAGCCATATAGCTACGCAGCACCTTAGGGACGACGATAGAACCATCTGCCTGCTGATAATTTTCCATTACGGCAACCAGTGTCCTGCCCACTGCCAGTCCGGAACCATTGATGGTGTGTAGCAGTTCCGGCTTACCGGTTTCCGGGTTACGCCAGCGAGCCTGCATGCGCCGGGCCTGGAAGGCCTCGTAGTTGGAGCAAGACGAAATCTCACGGTAGGCCTGCTGGCCGGGCAGCCAGACTTCGAGATCAAAGGTTTTGGCGGCAGAAAAGCTCAGGTCTCCGCCGCACAGATTGACGACCCTATAGGGTAGATCAAGTGCCTGCAATATGCCTTCTGCATGGGATGTCAGCTCATCCAGCGCCTCCCAGGAATCTTCAGCTCGCACAGCCTGCACCAGTTCCACCTTCTCAAACTGATGCTGGCGAATCATGCCTCGGGTATCACGGCCATAGGATCCGGCTTCACTACGAAAACAGGGGGTATGGGCGACCCTTTTGAAGGGCAGCTGATCCGCATTAATAATCTCATCGCGCAGGATGTTAGTCAGTGGAACTTCTGCTGTCGGAATAAGATAGGTGTCAAGCTCGGTATCCAGCTTGAACAGGTCTTTTTCAAACTTCGGTAACTGGCCAGTTCCATGCAAGCTATCAGCGTTAACGATATAGGGCACATAAGTTTCTGTATAACCATTCTGGCGACTATGTGTCTCCATCATAAACTGGGTCAGAGCCCGATGCATGGTGGCGATTTCACCCTGTATAACAACATAACGGCTACCTGTTATTTTTGCAGCGGTTTCAAAATCCATTCCTTTATAGGTACCCAGACCAACATGATCCTGTGGCTCAAAACTAAATTGCCTGGGCGTGCCCCAAAGACGTAACTCAACATTATCGCTTTCATCCTTACCCTGTGGTACCGACCCATGCGGGATATTGGGTATGCCTACCAGCAATTCATTCAGTTTTTCCTGAATGGAGACCAGCAACTGTTCCGTCACCTTTAATTCAGTACCGAGCCTGGCTACTGCATCTAACATCGGCTGGATATCTTCACCGCCCACCCTGGCCCTTCCTATCTTTCTGGATTCAACGTTACGATGACCTCGCAGTGTTTCAACCTGTACCTGTAGTGTTTTACGCTGTGACTCCAGCTCTAAAAACTGCTCTTTATCGAGCCGGAACCCCTTAACAGCCAGTTTCTCGGCAACACCATCGAGATCATTTCGTAATAATTGTGGGTCAAGCATATTTATTTGTAATACGGTATCTACTTTAAAAAGGAAAAATCAGCGGTTATCTTTTGTACAAAAATGTCAATCGTTTACCTTGGCATTCCAACTCAGCACATGGCCGGGCTCAAACATATCTGCCAGTTCAGCGAGGATCTCAGTAATTTTCTCCGGCGTATCAAAAAACTCTATCACCTGCGGCAAATCGAGTGAAATATCCAGCAAGCTTGAGGAATGAAGCTGACCTGAAACACCAAAACCAGCAATACCACGGAAAACAGTGACACCTCTCACCTGGTAATCATCATGCAATCTGGATAATAAGTCTTTAAGGCGACCTTTTCCTTCAGTGCAGTAAATCCGAACGACTGTTACATTCATTGTTTTCATTCAAAGGGAACCTCGATCCGCGCTATATTTGCCTGGCCACAACCACACCCAGCCAAACTGCTATGATACAGAGTACAATACTCAATAGAATGTTCAGTAGTGCCAGGGTTACTGCACCATCTTCAATCAAATTTAATGTTTCTATGGAAAAAGTGGAAAAAGTAGTAAACGCACCCAGCCCCCCTATCAATATCGCACTACGCCAAAGTACATCGAATGTTGATCTTTCGATCAACAGTACAAACAGGAAACCCATCAGCAGAGAACCTAATACGTTAACTGCCAATGTACCGTAGGGAAATGATCTGCCCAGTATAGCGTATACCGCATTCGACATCCCGTATCGCATCACAGCACCCACGGCCCCACCCGCCGCAATGGCGATAAGCTGATTCATGTGGACACCCCTATTAGTGGCGTCAGCCTGTCCTGGTTTATTTGTATCATTTTTTCTGCTGTCTGTACGCCTGATCTAATTCTCCTAGATATCTTAGACGTTCTGCAATCTTTTTTTCCAATCCACGATCCAGCGGCTTATAGTAACTAACCGGTTTCATGCCCTCTGGAAAGTAGTTCTCCCCCGCGGCATACCCCTCTTCCTCATCATGTGCATAACGGTAATTCTGGCTGGCACCGAGCGCTTTCATAAGCGTTGTCGGTGCATTTCGTAAATGCATGGGCACTGGCTGCGAACCCTGTTTACGTACATCAGAGAGTACATTCTCCCAGGCCAGATAAACGGCATTACTTTTCGGGACGCTGGCTAGATAACTGACGGCCTGCGCGAGTGCCAGTTCACCTTCAGGACTGCCCAGGCGCTCCAGTGCTTCCCAGGCATTAAGGGCCAGTTGTATACCACGAGGATCGGCATTGCCAATGTCCTCACTGGCCATACGCACGACACGCCTGGCGACATAAAAAGGATCAGCACCCCCGTCAAGCATGCGCGCAAGCCAATACAAGGCTGCATCGGGCGACGAGCCCCGAACTGATTTATGTAAAGCGGATATCTGATCGTAAAAGGCCTCTCCACCCTTGTCAAATTGCCGTAGATTATCCCCAGCCACCTGTTTGATAGTCTCTTCATCAATCAGCTGTCTGTTATCGACAGTCCGGGCAAAATCAACCGCAAGTTCAAGCATATTCAGGGAGCGCCTGGCATCTCCATCAGCAAGCCCGGCGAGCAGTCGCAAGGCCTTATCTGTCACACCAATAGACAGATCACCCAGTCCTCGCTGCCTGTCTGCAATCGCACGCCGAAGAACTTCAATGATGTCATCTTCAGTCAGTGGCTTCAGCACATAGACACGCAGTCGCGATAACAGTGCATTATTCAACTCAAATGACGGATTCTCGGTAGTGGCCCCAATGAAGTCGAAGGTCCCGTCTTCTATAGGAGGCAGGAAACCATCCTGCTGGGCTTTGTTAAAGCGATGCACTTCATCAACAAACAGCAGTGTCTTTTCGCCGGATTCCTGATTTTGCCGGGCCTGCTTGACGACTGCACGAATATCCTTAACACCGGCATGCACTGCCGACATTGTTAATAAACGTGCACTTGAGTGATGTGCAATCAATCTTGCCAATGTAGTCTTGCCGGTACCCGGTGGACCCCACAGGATCATCGAATGCGCATGTTGTGATTCCACCATATGGCGAATAGGCTTGCCCTCTTTCAGCAAGTGCTGCTGACCAGCACACTCAGAAATTTCCTGTGGTCGCATGCGATCGGCCAGTGGGGCATGTGAAGAAATAGAATACACTAGCCAACCTCTTCGATGACATCCACGCCTGGAGGTGGAGAAAAAGTAAAGGTTTGTTCAGGAATATCACTATTTTCTTTTACGTTAGTAAAGCGCATTTGTGTTGTTTGACCAAAGCTATCTTTCATCTCAAGCCATCGCAGAGTGCCACCGGAAAACCCTATATGGATATCGATAAATCCCGAATCCCGGTTCTTTGGGATCATGCGTACCCAGTCAAGGCCATCACGCTGGCCGGCATCCTCCAGAATGAAATATTCAGCCAGGTCACCTTCTCCTGACAGCAGCATAGCAGGTGTTTGTGTGATAGCGGACTCGGCGGACTGTCGATGGATAATCTGCTCCAGCTCAACATCGTATATCCATACCTGCTTACCATCACCGACAATCAGCTGCTCGGATGGTGTGGCATAATGCCAGCGAAACTTGCCCGGACGCTGTATCGAAAACTCACCGCTGGATCTCTCCAAGAGGGTCATCTTTTCGTCCACTACTGTCTGTTCGAAATGGGCGGAATAGCTTTTTATTTCACGATAAAACCGCTGCAGATCTTCTAGACCGGAAGCAGAAGCAAGCGTAGATAGCAGCAGTAGAAAGATCAGTGTGGTAGTAGAGAGTATTTTCATAAATAGTGTCAACATTTCGCCACAGAGGTCACAGGACACAGAGGTGAAAATAAACTAAAAGAACAATAGGTTAACAAGCAAATTTGTTCTCTGTGACCTTCGTATCCGTGGTGCAAAAACTTTTGAAGTATCAAGTTCAATCCTTAACAGGCACCGGTGCCAGTACTTCCCGTTTGCCGGAATTATCTGCTGCCGTAATTACACCCGCTATTTCCATGGTCTCGATCATACGTGCTGCACGATTGTATCCTACACGCAGTTTTCTTTGTACTGAGGATATGGATGCGCGCCGACTTTCTGTGACACATCGAACGGCCTCATCGTAGAGTGGATCCTGTTCACCGTTATCCCCTTCTGTGAGCAAATTTCTGTCTGTTTCCGGTTCTTTCAGTACCGTCTCATCATATTCTGGCAGGGCCGCTACGGTAAGTTGCTTGACCACGCGATGCACTTCATCATCGGAAACGAATGCACCGTGCACACGGACGGTATTACTCGCCCCTGGAGGCAGAAACAACATATCCCCCATACCCAGCAGACTTTCTGCACCACTCTGGTCAAGTATCGTACGGGAATCAATCTTTGACGGCACCCGAAATGAAATTCGTGATGGAATATTTGCTTTAATCAGACCTGTAATCACATCAACGGACGGGCGCTGCGTTGCCAAAACGAGATGTATGCCGGCGGCGCGCGCTTTCTGTGCCAGTCTTGCGATCAGTTCCTCCAGTTTTTTACCCACCACCATCATCAAATCAGCAAGTTCATCGATGATAATGACGATATGCGGCATTGTTGCTAATTCTTCGGGTTCATTTCCAGGTTCTACCAGGGGGTTCATCAATGGAGACTTCTGTTTGATGCCCTCCTCCACTTTACGGTTGTAACCCGCAAGATTACGAACACCCATTGCAGCCATCAACCTGTAACGCCGCTCCATCTCAAATATTCCCCAGCGCAATGCATTGGCAGCCTTCTTCATATCGGTGACAACCGGTGCCAGCAGATGTGGCAGACCTTCGTATGCCGACAGTTCCAGCATTTTCGGATCAACCAGAATCATCCGTACATCTTTTGGTGTGGATTTGAAGATAATGCTCAGTATCAGGGCATTAATGCACACCGATTTACCCGAACCAGTGGTTCCGGCAATCAGCAAATGCGGCATCTTGCTTAGATCAGCAACAACCGGTGCACCGCTGATATCTTTACCCAGAAGAATCGCCAGTGGGGTAGCGGCATCTTCATAGGCCTTCGATGAAAGGCCTTCGATAAAACCGACGTTTTCTCTGATTTCATTGGGAATTTCGACGCCCATATAGGGTTTACCCGGAATATTTGCCACTATTCTGACACTAACGACAGAAAGGGAGCGCGCCAGATCATTGGCCAGGTTGGCGATTTGTGAGGCTTTGATACCGGGGGCAGGATCAATCTCGAAACGTGTGATGACAGGCCCGGGCTGAACCTCAACAACCTGCACTTCAATGTTGAAGTCCAGCAGCTTTCGCTCCAGCATGCGCGACAGGGTTTCCAATACTTCCCGTGAATAACTGCCTTCATGTACCGGAGCAGGATCGAGCAATGACAAACTCGGTAGCAACTCATTACCCAAGCGCGAAAACAGATCAGTTTGCTTTTCACGTTCCTTGCGCTCACTTTGCTCGGGCTTGGCAATTTTTGGTTCTATGCGAACAGGCTTTTTCTTCTCCTGGCTACGCCTCGCTTTCTTCAGGCTAAGCTGACGCTTCTCCAGCATCCTGTGTGATCTCTTCTTCTCCTGCAAAAAAGTTAAAAATGCCCGGGTGCGATCATAGACTAACAAGGTATATTTACCGGTGATGTCCATCAACCAGAACCAGGATAAACCGGTCAATAGTGTCACACCGGACAGAAAGAGGGCGAGCAACAACAGCGTCCCCCCCACTGTACCCAGCGATGGGATCAATGTAGTGGCAAGAGAACCACCAAGATATCCACCTGCCAGATAGTTGCTGGCATTGAGCGGCGAATTAAAATACATCTGAGACAGACCGCTACCCCCAATCAGGGTAAAAAGAAAACCAATGGAAACGATTACTCTGGTTTGAATATCCCTGGCATGACTGACCGATTTTTGGCGATAAATCCGGACGACTAGCCAAAGTAACATAATTGGGAATAGATAGGCCATCAGACCAAACAGGTTCAGAAACAGGTTGGCAAAGCTGGCTCCCGTGCGGCCCCCCATGTTTAATACCATCCCGGTGTCGGTGCTGTGCGACCAGCCTGGATCTTGCGGTGAAAAGCTGACAAGGGCAATCAACAGGAAAATGGCAACAACAGTGAGCAGGAACAGTATGCTTTCACGTAAGCCAGCTCTTACTTTCGGCGCAATTACCGGCTCTTTCTTTTTTGATTTTTTTCGCTTCGCCTGTGGCATCAGATTCTCAATGATTTTGCTACAGCAGGATGAACGATCCTACCTTGTTCTACGTTTACCCCACTTGCAAGGGCTTCTCCTTTTACCTTCTCTTCAAGCAATAGTCTGACGTATGGCAGCAGTTCGGCACTTAAGGCCTGTGAAGCAGAACGGGGGACAGCTGCAGGGATATTGGTGACTGCAAAATGAACCACACCTTCTTCTATATAGGTTGGGGCAGAATAATCTGTAGCTTTTGTGGTCTCGACACACCCCCCCTGATCGACCGCAATATCAATAATGACACTGCCTGCCTTCATGCTAATAACCATATCTCGACTAACCACATGGGGCGCACGTGCACCAGGAACAAGAACGGCGCCAATAACCAGATCGGCATGTTCTATGGCTGCAGCAACCGCGTCAGGATAAGGATACAGACCGCTTACATTTTCACCAAGTTGGCGCATCTGAGCCTGTTTTTTTCTTTGACGATCAAACACTGTCACTGTCGCACCGAGATTTTTTGCTACAATTGCAGCATTAGCGCCTGCATTGCCTGCGCCTATAATAACAACACTCCCTCTTTCTGCGGCGGGTAATCCACCCAAAAGTAAGCCCTCTCCTCCCTGTGTTGCATAGAGTAATGTGGCGCCGGTCTGTACGGCAACGCGGCCAGCCACGTCACTCATGGGAGCCAACAAGGGTAAGGTATTGTCAACCATGACCGTTTCGAAGGCCAGCGCTGTCAGCCCGATAGCCCGCAAATTCCTGGCCAACTCTGGATTAGCGGCTAGATGGAGATATGAGAACAGTATATGATCTGCACGTAAAAAAGCATACTCTTCAGGCACCGGCTCTTTTACTTTTACGATCAGTTCTGCTTCGCCGTATAAGGTCTCTGCGTCTACAACAATCTTCACACCGGCCGCAATATAGGCCATATCGTCATAACCACTCCCAACGCCGGCACCTGCCTGCAAAAATACAGGGTGACCGAGTGCTGTCAACTCGGCTACTGCTGCTGGCAACAAAGCAACACGTGACTCAAACGGTTTAATTTCTACAGGAATTCCAATATTCACAAGAACTGCTTTTGCCCTTCAATTTTTGATGACGTAACATACCACACTCACTACAGGAACCGCCTGCCGGACGGGGATTCCATTACAAAATAACTGGAGAATTCGAATGTCAGAAGCCCGACACTGCCGCCTTTTAATACTTGGTTCAGGACCTGCAGGATACACGGCTGCAATCTATGCCGCACGTGCCAACCTGAACCCTGTTTTAATCACAGGTCTGGAGCAAGGTGGGCAGTTAACGACTACAACTGAAGTCGACAACTGGCCGGGCGATGATAAGGGGGTACAGGGACCGGAACTGATGAATCGCATGAAACGCCACGCTGAACGCTTCGGCACCGAGATTATTTTTGACCAGATTAACAGCGTTGATTTTTCTAACCGGCCACTACAACTTACCGGCGACAGCGGTCAGTACAGCTGTGATGCACTGATTATCTGTACCGGTGCATCAGCCATGTACCTGGGTCTGCCCTCGGAAGAGTCCTTTAAAGGCCGGGGTGTTTCTGCCTGTGCTACCTGTGATGGTTTTTTCTATAAGAACAAACCGGTTGCCGTCATTGGTGGCGGTAACACGGCTGTCGAAGAAGCCCTGTATCTATCGAATATCACGTCAAAGGTAACTCTGGTGCATCGCCGCGATGAACTCCGTGCAGAAGCTATCCTCGTCGACAAGATTACGGAAAAAGAAAAAAATGGCAATATTGATATTGCGTGGAGTTATGTTCTTGATGAGGTGCTGGGCGATGAGACTGGCGTTACCGGTGTTCGACTAAAAAGTACAAAGGATAATTCGACCAAAGAGATTGATGTACATGGCGTTTTTATTGCCATTGGCCATTCACCCAATACAGGTATATTTAAAGGCAAACTGGAAATGGAAGGGGGGTACATTAAAACCTACGGGGACTGCAACGGCAATCTGACGTCAACCAGCGTCGTGGGTATTTTCGCTGCGGGCGATGTAACGGATCATGTTTATCGACAGGCGGTTACCTCAGCGGGTACGGGCTGCATGTCTGCACTCGATGCAGAACACTATCTGGCAAAAGCCTGAATTCTGTTATGTCTGACAAGCGAGATGCCCCTTCATTCATGTCCCGGATCTTTCCCGATATCACGCCTCTTCAACAGAATAAGCAGGAGAACAGCGTAGCAGACAAAAGGAAGCCTCGCTTGAAAACCCACCCGATAGTGGATAATTTTGACCCCCCTCCACTCCAGATTGCGGGCAACTCTACCCTTACTGCCAATGATGAACTGAGTTATCAGGGAAACGGTGTCCAGAACCGAATCATGAAGGAGCTGAAACGTGGGAAAATATCCGTTGAGAGGCGACTTGACCTGCATGGGCAAACCGTTGAACAGGCACATCAATCTTGCATGCGTTTCATTCATCACTGCCAGCAGGCCCAGCAATATTGCTTATTGATCATCCATGGCCAGGGGTATCGTTCGACGGGGGGAATCCCTGTATTGAAACAACATATAGATTACTGGTTGCGGCAACACGATGCGGTGCTTGCGTATTGCTCTGCACTCCCGCGTGATGGTGGCAAGGGTGCTGTTTATGTGCTACTGCGAAAAAATGGCTGAGTTAGATGGAGACTTCAGTATCACTATTGAAACGTAACGTATCATGGTGTGACAAAGGACGTTGATGTTCTTTTACATCATAGCGATAAGAAAAGACATCGACTGAGCGGCTGGAAACAACAAGATTAGTCGCAATGACAAGGTGATCCCTGTCACTTCTTCTCATATACAATGTACGGTGTGGTGAATAAACCGTCTTCTGCGCAACTATTATATCTGTGTTAGAAAATGAAGTTGCTTCGGGAATATGCAGGGCAGCCGTATACTCCAGCCTTATAAATTCCTTCTCTGTTTCCAGCGGCTTCATTGAAATAGGCTCAGCATTGGTTCCTATCTTGAAAACACCTGCCTGCAGTTGACCATCATCGCCTTCCATTGCCCAACGGACAATGCAGATATTCCATTCGTGTTCGCCACTTTTCTGCAAGGCCAGGATATCACCAACACGTAGCTCTTTTGTACTGGTGCGGGTATGGTTAAGGCTATAACCACCACTACTTTCATTGCCTATCTTCCAGCTGGAAACAAAGGAATTTCTATCCAGACTTTTTCCAAATTTTTCCTGAAAGACACCCAGTACTATCTGTATTTCAGCCGTGGAGTCAAAGTCAATATCGTCCACTTTATCGGCATCAAGGTCGGGGTGTAATATACTGAAAATATTTGTCAGGCCAAAAACAATCTTGCAGTCCAGGCTGAGGTCCTCGCGCTCAGCCTTGCGTATAGGATGCATTCCCCAACTGACGACAATGTGCCGCAGGATTTCCATACGCTCGAAACCCTGAACCTGATTAATCCCTTTCAAACCACCTGTTATGCTGTGCATGACTGACTTCAATTCCTTATTCAGGCGTTCCATCAACTCCGTGGTATCAAGAATAAGAAAACGGCCATCCTTGACTTCATCTGCATTCTGGAAATAAGGTGCAGCCGGGAAATCACTGTTCAGATCAATGATAAACATGCTGTTATTACCTGGAACAACTGTTTCATGGGTCAGCCTGACCATTTCCGGCCATTTTTCAAGAGAATCAAACAAGCGTGTGACCCCGCGAAAAGAAAAATGATAAGGGTCGCTGCGACCAATCAAGATTGCACGTTTGTAAATGTGCTCAATGGATGACTGGTAAGTATTTTCAGAGGATTCAATTTGCACTGGAAAGGTTTCACTTTCACATTCGCGGGCAATTCTGTACACAAGATGAATCTGCGACCAGATACCTTTTCGGACTGGCCGGTATGACTCATAGGACAACATCAGGCGGCGTGTTTGGAATGTAATCGAGCCATAACAGGCCTCAGAAAACTGAGATTTGCTGGCGGCGCGCATAAACCCTATTGAGCCACGAGCTTCTTCGATAATAGCGTTATAACCACAAATAAGATCACGCAGCAGCCCGTCAACTGCACCCAGCAACTTAACATTTTCATTGGCAATCGGAAGTGTTATTCCGATTCTTCTGGCATGTACCGCCTGTAATATGTTGGTTACCGGCTCCTGTAATTGTCTCAACAGTAGCAGGCGATTTTTTATTTTCGTGTTGCTACAGGTGACCGCACGGATCATTAAAGAGATCTTTGGTATAAAACCGGGTAGTTCAACCTCGCTAGCCGACATTTCTTTTATCAGACTAGCCGCCACGCGGGGCCTTAGTTTATCCTTACCCGGTACTGAATCGCAGTCTGTCAGGGTTAACCTGCTTGCCATGTGGAAACCTTTTCAAGTAACTTGTTCAAATGTTGTCGTACTACTTGTTTTTATTGCATTTTTCCATGAAAGATATGACCTATGGGACACATTGTCAAATCAAAACCCTACAAATGACAGCATCTCACAGTATTTGTACCGCCTGTTCTGTGTAAATCAACACCACGGCCAGAACAGAAATACCTTCCCCCCTGCCACAAAAGCCAAGAGTTTCAGTCGTTGTTGCCTTGATATTCAGCTGTTTCTCATCGATTTTCATATCAGTCGCTAACAATCTACACATTTTCGGGATATGCGGAGCCATTTTTGGTGCCTGAGCGATAATAGTCACATCAGCATTGACTATCTTCCAGCCATCCTTCTCCAGCAGAGACACTACGTCACGTAACAAAATCCGGCTATCAATATTTTGATAGCGGCTCTCAGTATCAGGGAAATGCCGTCCTATATCTCCTTTCCCGGCGGCACCAATCAGCGCATCACAAAGACTGTGTATGAGCACATCTGCATCAGAATGACCGGACAGTCCTTTTTCATGCTCGATAAGCACCCCACCCAGTACTAATGGCAGGTTATCAACCAGTTTATGTACATCGTAGCCCTGTCCTATTCTTATCATGTTAACGCCCTGACTCCTGACCTTGAAAAAATACCTCAGCCAACTGTAAATCTCCCGGTACGGTAATTTTTATATTCTCGGAACTGCCCGCCACCATTAGAGGATGGAAACCAACATATTCCATCGCAGACGCCTCATCGGTCACTATCAGGCCTTTCTTTTTTGCAGTCAATAGAGCCTGCTGTAATTCTCCATAACGGAACATCTGCGGCGTTTGTGCCCGCCACAAGCCTTGCCGGGAAAGTGTTTTCTCAACTCTGTCCACACTGTCGACAAATTTGACTGTGTCGGTAATCGGCCTGCCCAGCAAACCACCATCTTCCTGGCCCGCAAGTTTCATTAGCCGCTGGATATCTTTGTGGCTAACACAGGGTCTCACGGCATCATGCACCAGCACCCAGTCATATTGCTGAACTGTGCCCGACATATCATCAAGTATTCGACTGACTGTATCGGCACGTTCGTCACCACCCTCACAGACTGATTTCAGCCAGGACGCAGAAAAAGACATCTTTCGCCAAAAAGGATCCCCCGCAGATACCCCCAAAAACACCCCCGATATTCCCGGACAACTGGCCAGTCGTTCCATAGTGCGGACTAAAACGGTCTCCCCAGCCAGCTCAAGATACTGTTTAGGAATATTGCCGCCCATCCGGCGCCCGACCCCCGCAGCAGGGACAACCGCCCAGCATTTCTCATCCTTCATCCTTCATCCTTCAACTTTCATCTCTCAACTTTCAACTTTCAACTTTTGATCAAGCCCCCCTGTAAGCGGTAGAATCTCACATCTTTATGGTCGGCATTCGCACACATTTTCTCATGAGTAGTCATTCAGTCGCGGCGGATATTTTTACTCCCCAACTGCCAGGCAAATCGGGCCAGGTACTCGTCTGGTCTGAGCTCTATGGTAGCAGTTTCGGGCTAGCAATCGTATCGGCCATGCGACAGCAAGGTGGCCCAATAATTGTTGTCACACCCGATAACCGCCACACGCAGTCGCTGGAAGAGGAAATTCGCTTCTACATGGGGAAGCACAACAGTGTTCCACTCCTGAGTTACCCCGATTGGGAATGTCTGGTATATGACCGTTTCTCTCCGCATCAGGATATCATTTCACAGCGCTTACGTACGCTTGCCAACCTGCCGACACTGAAACGGGGTATCGTCATACTGTCGATATCCAACTTAATGCAGCGCACACCACCGCAAGCCTATATCGCTGCCCATAGTTTTTCCCTGGCCTGTGGCGACAGTCTTGATACCGACAAATTCAAACTTAGACTGGAAACTGCCGCCTATCGCCATGTCAGCCAGGTCTACGAACACGGTGAATATGCTGTCCGTGGAGGTATCATTGACCTGTTCCCCATGGGTAGCGTACAACCCTTCCGCATAGATCTGTTTGGCGATGAAGTTGATAGCATCCGCCTGTTTGACACAGAATCCCAGCGCTCGGCCGAGACGGTAGATCAGATTGAGTTACTTCCGGCAAGGGAATTCCCAATGACCGAAGAAGGAATAAATCGCTTTCGCCAGTCCTACAGAAAAAGATTTTCAGGCGACCCTCAGCAGTCACTGATCTACAGTGAAGTCAGTAAGGGTAATATCCCACCCGGTACTGAGTTTTACATGCCCCTGTTCTTCGATGGTACCGGTATCTTTCTCGACTATCTCCCGAACGACTGTCTGATCATTATCGACAATAAGTGTGAACAGACAGCCAATACTTTTCAGGCTGAAGTCATTGAACGCTTTCAGTCCGTCGGCATGGATCCGGAGCGGCCCGCATTGCCGCCGGAGGCTCTGTACCTGCAATATGACGAGCTGAGAAAGCCGCTTACGCACTGGCCATTGATAGAATATGGCCCAACACCGGAAAACGACGAGAAGGCCTGTCAACGCTTTGCCACCCATCGACCGGATACATTCAACGTTGATATTCATGCCGGACAGCCCTATCAACGCCTGTTCGATTTTCTTGCAACAACCCAAAAACGCGTGATGCTGGCATGTGAAACCACAGGACGGCGCGAAAATCTTAAAAACATACTCAATGAGCAGGGTGTATTCCCTACCGTGGTCGAAGATGCTCAGGCCTTTCTTAGCGGCGATGAAACACTCACCCTATGTGCCGCACGACTGGATCGAGGGCTGTCACTTGAACAACCAGGGCTCATCATTCTGTCAGAAACACAGCTCTATGGTGACAAGGTATTTCAACGTCGCCGCCGCAGTAAACCGGCGCGTGACCCGGAATCTATCATCCGCTCACTGGCAGACCTGAATATCGGTGACCCTGTGATCCATGAAACACAGGGGGTAGGTCGCTATATCGGCCTGCAGACACTGGACATCAATAATTCAAAATATGAATTCCTGACGTTGGAATACCGTGACGGCGATAAGCTCTATGTACCGGTGATGTCACTGCACCTGGTGTCACGGTTTACGGCTGCCAGCCCTGATTCGGCGCCCCTACACAAACTCGGCGGCAAGGAATGGGAAAAAACCCGTCGCAAGGCACAGAAGAAGGCCTATGACGCTGCGGTGGAATTGCTTGCCGTACAGGCCTTGCGCGACGCACGCGAGGGTCACGCTTTTCCGGCAGCCGATTTTCATTATGACTACTTTTCCGGTGCTTTCCCGTTTGAGGAAACACCCGATCAGGCCAAAGCCATTGATGATGTAATCCAGGATATGACGTCCAGCAAACCGATGGACAGACTGGTCTGTGGTGATGTCGGTTTCGGGAAGACAGAAGTGGCACTGCGTGCATCCTTTTTCGCCGTCCACGGTGAACATCAGGTTGCGTTGCTGGTACCTACCACCTTGTTGGCACAACAGCATTATGAAAATTTTTGTGACCGCTTTGCCGACCTGCCGGTCAGGGTGGAACTGCTGTCCCGTTTCAGGACAAAAAAAGAATCTGACGCCGTTATCGAGGGGATGAGAAACGGGACTGTAGACATAGTCATTGGTACCCACCGCCTGCTACAGAAAGATATTACTTTCAAAAGACTGGGTCTGATGATTCTTGATGAAGAACAGCGCTTCGGTGTCCGGCACAAGGAAATACTGAAGAAAAAACGTAGCCAGGTCGACATCCTGACGCTGACAGCAACCCCCATACCCCGCACATTGAATCTGTCACTATCCGGACTGCGCGAGATCTCTATTATTGCCACAGCACCACCACAGCGACTGACCATCCGCACCTTTGTTATGGAGTGGAGTGAAGGACAGATTCGTGAAGGTTTTCTGCGCGAGATCCGTCGTGGCGGGCAAATCTATTTTCTCCATAACGAGGTTCGAAGCATATCGGCCATGCAGGCAAAACTGGAGAAGATCATTCCGGAAGCCCACATCCGCATAGCGCATGGCCAAATGCCCGAACGCGAACTGGAACACATCATGCAGAATTTCTACCATCAACGATTCAACGTTTTACTCTGCAGCACCATCATTGAAAGCGGCATTGATATCCCCTCTGCCAACACTATTTTCATCAACCGCGCTGATCACTTCGGCCTGTCACAATTACACCAGCTAAGAGGTCGCGTAGGACGCTCACATCATCAGGCCTACTGCTACGCGATGATACAGTCAAAGAAACTGATCACGGCCGATGCTACACGTCGATTGGATGCACTGGAACAGCTGGATGACCTCGGCGCGGGCTTTGCCCTGGCCATGCACGACATGGAAATACGTGGCACCGGTGAGTTACTGGGTGAATCACAAAGTGGCGTCATCGATGCAGTTGGCTTCAATATGTACACAGATCTATTAAACCGTGCTATACGCTCACTAAAGGCAGGCAAGGAACTCTCTGCAGAAGATATAGAAAACGACGCCTCATCCAGCGTTGAGATAGACCTGCAGATTCCCGCCCGCCTGCCCGAAGATTACCTACCGGATGTTCATACCCGCTTAATCATATATAAACGCATCGCCAATGCCAAAAACACCGAAGAACTCTATGAACTGCAGATAGAAATGATCGATCGCTTCGGCCTGCTGCCTGATGAAGCCAAAGCCCTGATCAAACTTACTGAACTCAGAATTGAGGCCGTGGCCCTGGGCATCACTGCAATAAGAATAGGTGAAGCGGGCGGACACATAAGGTTTGCTGAAAAACCAAATATCGATCCGATGGCACTTGTACACCTACTCCAGTCCACAAAAGGACGTTATCGCATGGAAGGGCCTCGGATATTACATTTGATAATGGAGTTACCGGCTGAAGAGAACAGGTTACGGGCGATTAAGGGGCTTTTTGATGAATTGGGTCCGGGGCCTGACTACGGATTAAACAAAACCCGAATCTGACCCGCGTTTACGCCAATTAAAGGAAATAACCGAGATCAGACATGGGTATTAAAAAACATAGCTGACAGCTTAATGCTACAAATGTGCCAAAATCGGGGTTGAGGGAGAATCATCAAGTAGATATTAATGTCTATATGTGGCAATTTGTCTACGGGTACGATGATGATGCGTCTAGATATGGCCATGTCTATAGGCAGACATCCTGACTGTATAACTATTAAAATCGGTATCTAAACTTTAATCGGAGATAGATAATATGAAGGGAATAACCGGTACAGGTGATGGAAGTATAGAGGGACTACATACGATGGTCGCGAGTAACCCTGAAATGCAGGAGATGTTCAAAAAGGACCCCGTAAAAGCGTTAGAGGCATTCGCTAGACCACTTGATTCTGATAAGGTAGTTTACCGGATAGTCGTGGGGTCCCTTGGCGCAGCTGTTTTGATAGCCCTAATGGGTTCGATTATTCTGGTGGCATTGGGCAAGGAGTCACCTGATGTGCTGGTTGCACTTGGTTCTGCATCAGTCGGAGCGCTTGCAGGTCTTCTCGCACCCTCGCCAAAAAAGGGATAATTATTCACACGGAATATTCGGTTGATAATTTTAGGGTACCTCTATTAATTCATAGAGGTACCCTTCAAGCCAAGGAGACTGTGGAAAAACTCCCATGATGTGTGTTCTCCATGGTTGTCGGGATACCAAAACCATTACCTGCCGCAAGGGTTGAATAAAAAGCAACTGGGGAGATCGATTTTTTGATGATTATTTCAAGGGTAGTTTCCCTGCAACTTCGTTGTATACAAAAAAGAATGTATGAGGATAATTTGAGCTTTGAAAACACTAAAGTATCTTTTTGACAGGAACCTGGCGTGGGCCACCTCAATCAAGGGAAAGGACCCAGAGTTTTTCTTACGTTTATCCAAACAACAGGCCCCCAAGTACCTATGGATTGGCTGTTCAGATAGCCGGGTTCCTGCGAACGAAATAGTAAACCTGCCTCCTGGTGAAGTATTTGTGCATCGAAATATTGCAAATGTTGTTGTTCATACGGATTTAAATTGTCTCTCTGTTATACAGTTCGCCGTCGATGTCCTCAACGTCAGACATATTATAATTTGTGGCCATTATGGGTGTGGAGGTATTAAGGCCGCCATGGAAGATCAGGAACACGGTCTTATCGATAATTGGCTGCGACATGTTAAGGATGTTATCCGTTTCAATGCTGAAAAGTTTAAGGGGCTAAAACATGATGAAAAGTTGGACTTACTCTGTGAGCTAAATGTAAAAGAGCAGGTAACAAATATTTGTAACACAACTATTGTGCAAAATGCCTGGAAACAGGGGCATGAGCTCTCCGTTCACGGATGGATTTACAATATTGAAAATGGGATCCTAAAAGATCTGGATACTTGTGTTACATCAAGTAATATGAATAGAAAAGAAACATAGTCATACGTAAGTTTACGTATAACAATCGCACCAACTTGAGAGGAACTCTCTCGCTCCCCATTTCCCGTCACTGCGGATCAACATTGAAAGGATATAACAATGATCATAAGAACCATGTCTACACTGTCGCTTATTGCATTGCTATCGAGTTGTGGCCTGACACCTATTCAAAAGCAACAAATCGCACAGTTTGCAACGGCAACTGAATCTGTATCGACATCGACCCAGGCGCAATTTAAAGCCACGCGGGAGAAAGTAATAGAGATAGAAAGACGGCGCTTAATTATGAGAAATATAACACCACCAAAAGACCTTGATTTAGATGGTGGCCTTAGCGCGTCAGGTATAGCGATACAAATTATGACATTAAAGGCACTTGGCGCCTATGGCAACGTACTGAACAAACTGGCATCTAATGACCAATCAGAGGCAATCACAAAAGCGACCACTGAGTTTTTAACACAGTATGAAGCAGCGATAAAAATACAGGATAATGCGTACAGTTTAAATAAAGAGAAAAAAGATTTATTTTTGAAGATAGTTGGTATTGCAGGGGCATGGTTTGTAGAACAAGAAAAGAAAAAATACATGAAATCTCTAGTCAGTATATATGCTCCAGAAATATCAAAGTTGGCAGCCCTTCTAAAAAATGATCTTACATTAAAAGAAGACTCTTTATGTATTGAAAAACAAGAAAGAAAATTATCAACAACCATCAAAGTAGGTGTAATTGATCATTACTGCACAAGTGCAAAGAGCCTGATTAATATTTCCTCCAGTGTTCTTAATATCAAAGATAAAGAGATTTCATTTCAGGAAAGAGAGTTTGCTTATAATTCCTATGGGCTTGCCCTGGCGGCTGTCGAGGAAATTCGTCTTATGTCAACAAAAGGTGCAAAAGCTGTCGAAGGGCTCATAATGGCTAATAATAAAGTCAACAAAGTTATCAGTGATGATGGCTACACAACTGATGATATTAAGGCTTTTGCGCAGCAGGTCGAAGAGCTACAGACTTTAGTCAGTATTTTAACTGATAAATAACGGGAGATTTTATCGTGGGGAAACAATCATTATCCTCTGAAATATCCGCAAGTATTTCAGATCTGGAAGCTCTTTCAGAAAAAGACCCAACAAATACTGAATTGAATACAAAAATTCAGGAAATGTACGATTTACTGCAAGAAGCAGAAGGGAGAGAGTGGGAAGAACAAATTGAGGAATACGTACAGGCGAAAATAGCTTTATCTGAGGCACAGAAAGAAGCCAAAAAAGCTATTATTGATTTATCTAAAACTGCAGGCGCCATCAATAAAATGGCATCAGCAATTGAGAAAGTACTGGTGGCACTGGCATTAATTCTATAACGGATTGAATTGAAGGCCAATTTGAATACCCTGTTAGTAAATCAGCTTACGAGTGATGCACGCAGCATACAACGCCATGGGTATGAGTACCAGCACAACGGATGCGGGGTCGGGTGAATGCAAGAATCGCAAGGTTGGTGAATTATAAAATGGAAGGGACATCACTGCTTATTTGGGGAATGCTATTCGGCGCTGTAGGTATTGGATTCTTTACCTACGGTAGAAGACAAAAAGCAGTCGTTCCATTCGTTGCCGGCGTGGTCCTTTTTTTATTCCCCTATTTTATATCTAATGTGTATGTTCTTGTAATTGCAGGAGTTTTATTGGTAGCACTGCCATATTTCGTGAGAATATGATGTTAGAATGATTCTATTCATCATCAGGGAACAACGCTGTTTCATAACCAAACTGTCGAATATCCCGAATACGCATTGGATACAATACTCCGTCCAGATGGTCGCATTCATGCTGTACAACTCTGGCATGAAACCCACTGACTTCCCTGCTGAATTTTTCGCCCTTTCCATTGTAACCGCTATAACGAATATGAGAGGGACGACTCACCACACCACGCATACCCGGAATACTTAAACAGCCCTCCCAGCCAGCTTCCTGCTCATCATTAAGTACTTCAATTTCCGGGTTAATCAATATTGTTTGCGGAACGCTTTCAGCATCGGGATAGCGAGGGTTGGCGACTACTGAGAAGATTACCAGGCGCTGCAAAATACCGATTTGAGGAGCAGCAAGCCCAGCCCCGTCAGCATCTTCCATGGTATCAAACATATCTTTAATCAAAATACGCAGCTGTGCAGCGTCAAAATCTGTGATTTCCTCCGATCGCTGATACAACAGGGGGTTGCCCATTTGTAAAATCTCGCGCACTGCCATGATGTCTTTATTCGTTTCTATAATCTACTGAGTTCTTTAGACCTGTTATACTACTCGTTATTATTGATACATTACACTGGTCAGACAATGTAAAAGAAATAATGAGTACGCATACACGTTTACTTTTGAGTCTGTTTGTAACAGGACTCTTCATTTCGCTATCTACGCCAGCCCTGGCCGCCCGCAGTTATCTTATTGAACTCGTGGTTTTCAGCATGCAGGACAGGGGGGATGATGAAAAATGGACAACCCCCAATCCTCCACTGAATGAGAAAAAAATGTCAAGGGCAAAACTTCCTGCCCAAATCATGGATGAATATAAAGAAGTGCCCGTTGAAATTAAGGAAAGTAATTTTTCTTCCTATGTAGACCGTATACGAGAGAACCCGGAAAGAAACATATTACTTGCAACGCACTGGGTACAAGCCGTGCTCGACCCTGCAAGCACTATAATTGTCCGTATCACTAACAGGGAAATTCTTACAGATAACCTGAAGACCGATAACATAGACCCGATGCCTGACGTTAGTGACGATCAGCCACCCACCTCACAGCCCGTTCTCGACGGCTTTATTAATTTTTACCTGACCGGACAGTACACACTGGAAGCCGATATTCGCTACACACCTGTTTACCGCCCTTCCATTCTTGATGAAGAACCTGCAACCGGCCCCGTGAGTTACCGGATTTATGAGAAACGCCGCATAAAGAGTGGTGAGCTAAATTACTACGATCATCCGAAGATCGGAATGGTATTGAGGGTTACCCCAGTTGAGGTGCCGACAGAGGAAGAAAGCCGCAATGACGGGTTTCTTTGAATTAATCAGAGGTTCCCTAAGTAAAAAGTAGAAAGTTAAAGGGAATTTGTGGGAGGCGCGCCTCGTGGCGAATGGTCTTTTCTTTCAACTTTAAGCTTTCTACTTTTAGCTTTAGTCCCGGATCTACAGTCGTGGAATCACCGACTCAAGCAATGCCCTGGTTTTATTCATGCCTTGCTGTAATCTCTTCATGATTTCTTCAACACTGATTTCAGATTCTGTGCGGCCTGCCGCCAGATTGGAAACGACAGCAATCATCGCATAGTCCAGATCCAGTTCTCTGGCCAATCCTGCTTCTGGCATACCTGTCATGCCTACAATGCTTGCACCATCACGTTCCATACGGTTAATTTCGGCAGCTGTTTCAAATCGTGGGCCCTGGATAGCTGCATAGGTACCGGTGCTTGTAACAGAAATCTTATTCCTGCTTGCCGCATCAATGATAATCTTTCGCAATTTTTCTGTATAGGGATGGGTGAAATCGACGTGTTTGACCGGGCCATGCTCACTGCCAAAATAGGTATGTTCGCGGGCGTAAGTGTAGTCAATTATCTGATCAGGTATCACCAGATCAACGGGGTCAAGATTGCTATGAATACCCCCAACTGCATTGATAGCAATAATCTGCTTCACCCCGGCCTGTTTCAGGGAGAATATGTTAGCCCGGTAGTTCACACGATGGGGTGGGATAGTATGTCCTGGCCCATGCCGATTTAAAAATACGACATCCTTAGCCCTCAGCTTGCCGAAAGTCAGTGCCCCCGACGGCTCGCCATACTCGGTCCGCGTCACCTCTCGGCGAGTGATGATCAACCCATCCAGATTCGCCATGCCACTGCCGCCAATAATTGCTGTCAGCATTTACTGCTCCCGGTTTCTTGTGTCACATAGCATTCTACCTGATCCATATCAGGAATCTGCTACGGCGTAAATTTGGGGGAGATTTCGCCAAAAACCCCTGTAATCCATGCCACAACCAAAAACATATCTATCGGGCACATCCACACCTCTGTACGTTACATCAACCTCTTTGATTCTTAGGCATTGCTTATCAGTAAGGACAACACTTTGCACTTCAGCAGCACCGGCCTTGCGTAAATATTCAATAACTCCGGACAGTGTATGTCCCTGATCCAGTATG
>VAPH01009077.1_pt1 | contig 24219 bp, 17 predicted proteins | sample 3393861 | NCBI WGS metagenome assembly VAPH01 (sample SAMN08290439, study PRJNA428436) | hydrothermal vent metagenome | isolation source: Deep-sea hydrothermal vent chimney | place: Atlantic Ocean: South-mid Altantic Ridge | reverse complement strand
TCACTTTGTAACGTTTCATTGAAACCCCCTCGCCGTCTCGTCAAAAGATAGTGGGAGCTTAGCATATTATATGCGACATATCATGCGTGACATGACACTAGCACTTCATTAGCCTCAATACATCATTCTGGTGCAACACTCGGTAAATTCAGTGTCGATTCAAGAGGTTCTTCAAATTATTTAGTGGATATACAGGTTCCACCTGGCACGGCAGGGATGCAGCCGTCTCTCTCATTGAATTACAACAGTAGTGGTGGTAATGGACTATTAGGTATGGGGTGGTCGCTCGGCGGCCTTTCAGTGATATCGCGTTGTTCAGCATCTCTGGCGCAGGATAATTACGTAAGTGGCATTAAATTTGATGCATCTGACCGGTTTTGTCTGGATGGCCAGCGTTTAGTTGCCATTAGTGGAACCTATGGTCAGTCGGGTACTGAGTATCGGTTGCAGAATGATAATACTTCCAGAATTGTTTCATATGGTCAGGCAGGTAATGGCCCTGCCTACTTTAAGGTCTGGACCAAAGCTGGTCAGATAATGGAATACGGTATTGTAGAAGGGGGTGGGATCGATTCCAGGATAGAAGCGCAAGGCAGAAGTGATGCTTTGCTCTGGCCTGTGGGAAGAATATCAGACACCGTCGGAAACTATATTACCTTCAAGTATCTTGAAGATAATTCCACAGGTGAACATTATATAACCCGCATAGACTATGCCGGAAACAGTATAACGGGAACTTCACCCTATGCTTATGTAGAGTTTAACTATGAGGGGAGGGCAGATATCACAAAAGGATTTGTTGCCGGTTCTAATATAAAAACAAGTAAAAGACTTCGGTCAATAAAAACTTTTTCAAATAATCTACAAGTAAAGGAATACAAGCTAGGTTATCAGTACGGCAATGGCACTAAATACTCAAGATTGGTTTCTCTATCCGAATGTGGAGCAGATGGAAAATGTAAATTGAGTAGTAATTTTACATGGAGTGACTCATCAAACAAATTTGATGATGTGAAATTGGTGTTATGTGATGGGTGTTCCCCAGGTGGGCTTACTTATAACACTGGTATGGAGCATACGGGTGATTTTAATGGCGATGGCCTCGATGACTACATGTACAACTACAATGGTTGGTATGTTGCTCTGGGTAAGAGAGATGGCACCTTTGAAGCTCCTACATTATGGTTATGTCAAACCTGTTCGCCTGGAGGTTATACCTATAATGGCGATTTTGAATATATTGGCGATTTTAATGGTGATGGCAAGACGGACTACATGTTTAATTACAATGGTTGGTACGTAGCTTTATCCAATGGGAATACCTTTGATGCACCAACGCTTTGGTTGTGTAATAGCTGTTCTCCTGGGGGCCTTACCTATAATAGGGGAATGCAAAAATTCGGTGACTTTAACGGTGATGGCAGAACGGATTATATGTTTAATTACAATGGTTGGTATGTAGCACTGTCCAAAGGAGATGCTTTTGAAACACCCAAGCTATGGTTATGTCAAACCTGCTCGCCTGGAGGTTATACCTATAATGGCGATTTTGAATATACCGGTGATTTTAATGGTGATGGCAAGACGGACTACATGTTTAATTACAATGGTTGGTACGTAGCTTTATCCAAAGGTGACACCTTTGAAGCGCCAACACTTTGGCTGTGTAATAGCTGTTCACCCGGAGGTCTTACCTATAATCGGGGTAAACAGATGTTTGGTGATTTCAATAGTGATGGCAAGACGGACTACATGTTTAATTATAATGGGTGGCACGTTGCCTTATCCAAAGGAGATACCTTTGAAACACCCAAGCTATGGTTATGCCAGACCTGCTCGCCTGGAGGTTATACCTATAATGGTGATTTTGAATATACCGGTGATTTTAATGGTGATGGCAAGACGGACTATATGTTCAATTACAATGGTTGGTACGTAGCACTCTCCAAAGGTGATACCTTTGAGGCGCCAACTCTTTGGCTGTGCAATAGTTGCTCACCTGGAGGTTATACCTATAACAGGGAGCACCAGATGTTTGGCGACTATAATGGTGACGGCAAGACGGATTACATGTTTAATTCCAGTGGCTGGCATGTTGCCTATGGTGACACAACTACGAAACGACCTGATGCCATAACAAGTATTACAAATGGTTTGGGAGATCAAATCAACATCACATATGAGCCGTTAACAAATAATGCCATTTACACCAAAGGGTCTGGCAGTTCTTATCCAATTGCAGATGTCCAGGCACCTATCCATGTCGTGACTAGTTATTCAATGAGTGACGGATTGGGTGGTCTGTACTCTTACGACTACCATTATGAAGATCTCAAGTCCCATGCGCGCGGCTACGGTTCATTGGGTTTCAAGAAGATAACCATGATCGATAGTCAGAAAGGTGTGAAGACTATAACCACCTATAGTCAGGGGCTTGTTTATGATACCAATAACAATCTTGTCTTAAAACCTAATGGTTATCCATTAATTGACCAAACACAGGGTAAGATTCGTTTGTTAGAAAGTCGTCTGACCAGTGGTGCTTTACTGGAAAGTACCACGGCATCATGGGAATCTACATCACTTAGTAGTGGGTACGATTCAAATATGCGTTTTATTATTCATAAAGCCAGTACAGTAGATGAAACGTATAAACTCAGTGGTAGCCTGGTTTCCAGAATAACCACATCATACGAGTTTGAAAATCAGGGTACCAGCCTCGATTATGGGAATGTCTCTAAAGTAACTATTCTGCATAATGATAATCACACCAAGGTCACAACCAATTCCTATAATAATATTATTACGAGTAATCTATGGCTCATTGGCCGATTAGGTTCTGCAAATGTTACCAATACAACGCCATACAATGAAATCGCCACGCGCACATCAAGTTTTGAGTATGATCAGGTAACAGGCCTGCTAACCAAGGAAATTGTCGAGCCCGGTAACCCGACACATGAAAAAACCACTGCCTATATTTATGATGCCTATGGTAATAAAATTAGTGTCAGCATCAGTGCCCCCGGGGTTGTAACACGCACGGCAAACACGCAATACGATTCGCGTGGGCTGTTCCCAATCAATTCAACCAATGCGTTATTGCAATCTGAAAGTTATGAATATGATGTCCGCTGGGGGGTTAGAACCAAGCTAACGGGGCCAAATAGCCTGTCCACCAGTTGGCAGTACGACTCACTGGGTCGCCAGGTAAAAGAGATTCGTGCCGATGGCACCTATACCACAATTAGTTATAACCTATGTGATAATGGTCCATCGTGTCTTTATAACTCACCCTTGTGGATTACCAAGCAAAGCTATGGCAATAATCCAGCCCAACCCGCTGGTAGTGTCCCCAGTACTATTTATTTTGACCCACTGGGTCGTGAAGTCAGAACCGCCACGTTGGGTTTTGATGGCCGCGTGATTGAAAAGCTGACGGAATATAATACCTTTGGTCAGGCATATAAGGTTTCTCAAGTACACTATGTTGGCGATGGCTATGGAAAGACTCAGTACGAGTTTGATGTATTGGGGCGAATGACCAAGGAGATCAAACCTGACCTGAGTGTCACTACAGTTATCTATGATGGCCTGAAAACAACACATATCAACGACAAAGGTCAGAGCAAAATAGAAATCAAGAATTCCCGCGGCAAGATTATCCAGGTGGTCGATGCCGTGGGTAGTGTCAGTACCTATGGCTATGATCCATTCGGTAATCTGGTCAGTACCTTTGACAATGCGGGTAATGAAACCAGGATGACCTATGACATTACTGGTAAAAAAGCCAGTATGACAGACCTGGATATGGGCTATTGGGTGTACGGTTATAATGCATTAGGTGAACTGATGTGTCAGCGTGATGCGAACAATGCCCGTGCCAATGACAACAATTGTCTGGATGATGTAAACTCAGGCTCAGGATCGTTTACAAGCTTTATGACGTACGACAAGCTGGGCCGTATGATCACCCGTGTAGAGAAAGAAGGGACAACCTCATGGGTTTACGATACAGCAGCTTATGGTAAAGGTAAGCTTCACAAGTCCTATTCTGCGAGCAATGCTACTACAACCCATAGTTATGATTCACTAGGCCGCCCGATCAGTATCAGTACCGTCATTGATGGTAAAACCTTCACCTCACAAATAGCCTATGATCCTGTATACGGTAGAGTACAGTCCAAGACCTACCCCAGTGGCTTTGCTATAAGCAATGTGTACAACAATCTCGGTTTCCTGATTGAAATAAAGAATGCCGCTGACAATAGCTTGTACTGGCGTATGGTTAATATGCTGGCTAATGGCAAGATTGTAGATGAAAATTATGGTAATGGAGTCACAACGCTAACCAGCTATAACAGTCTGACGGAAAGGCTGGAAGGTATATTGACGGGTTCTGGTGGTAGCATACAGCACCTGACCTATCAGTTTGATACTGTCGGTAATATGGAATTGCGCACTGATCTTAATCAGAGTATTTCCGAATCCTTTGAATTTGACCAGTTAAATAGGCTGGTTAAAAGTACCATGGGCACTCAGGTCAATACTGTTTCTTATGACACCATCGGTAACATTACCTATAAGACCGGCGTGGGCTCTTACACATACAGTGCCAATAGTCCACATGCCGTTATCATTGCAGGTAGTACCAACTATGGTTATGACTACAATGGCAATATGATCAGTGGTGATGGCAGAACCCTGACCTACACATCGTTTAACAAACCCCTGACTATATCAAAGGGAACTGTTAATAATACCTATTCCTATGGGGCAGACCATAACCGCATCAAAAAGATCAGCCTGAAAAACGGCACCACCACCACAACCTACTATATGGGCAAGACTTATGAAAAGACTTATAAACCCACGGGTGTGCAAGAGGAAAAACATTACATCAATGCCGGTGGCGTCACAATCGTTTACACAAAACGCAGTAACAGTACTAGCAACCTGGAATACTTGCATAAGGACCACCTCGGTTCAACAGACGTAATAACAGATGCAAGTGGAAATATACCATCAGGTAGTCGCAGTAGCTTTGATGCCTGGGGTGCAAGGCGCAATACGAACTGGGCCGATACCGGCAACTTTGGTATTAACATCGTCAGTCTGACCACCCGTGGCTTTACCGGGCATGAACATGATGATGAAGTAGGACTAATCAACATGAATGCCCGCATGTACGATGCTAAATTGGGGCGTTTCCTGTCGCCGGATACGTTTGTGCAGTTCCCTTACAGTACTCAAGGTATGAATCGGTATACGTATGTGAATAACAATCCAATATCGTATACGGATCCGAGTGGGCATTTTGTAACAGCTTTGTTTGCGGCCATTATCAAGTTAGCGATTAAGGCGATTATTTCGAGGATTATTTCAGCCGTCGTAGCTGCTATTGCGGGGCCTAATTCCAGGTTGGCTAAGGCGTTGAGTACGGTTATTTCGATTTATATGGGGGGTGGGCCTCTTCAATCTGTGGCGACGAACTATGGAGGGGAGAAGGTTCAGCGGTTTATGCAGGTTATGCAGTTTGGGCAGATGATGCAGTCTGTTGCGAGTGCTGCGAATAGAGTGGAGGCAAGTAAAGTAGAGAATACGGCGGATAAAGCGATTGCTGGTGATGCTAAAAATAACCTGGGTGGTGGTAAGTTTAAGAATGGGGTTGGGAGTGGCAGTTATAAGGCTGCTTCTAATGTTGATACGTCTGAGCTCAGGGATGATTTTGATAAGTCATTTGAGCCGTATCAGGTTGCGGGTAATGGGAGTACACCGCCGCCATCAGGCTCAGTTGTAAATAAGATAGTAAATAGTAATGGATCAATAAACTCGCAGAGGCAAAATTCGCTGGGTAAAGTAGTGGGTAGTTTGACCGTGAAAAAAGGAGTGACATTAAGAACTACAGGTTTTAGAGATCAGTTACTAGATTTAAGTGAATATGCAGGTGGTGCAAATATCGAAGTAATAAGTGGATACAGAAACCAAGTAGCGCAACAAAATTTAATAGTTGGAGGCAACCCAAGGGCTGCTAGACTAAGCCAGCATACTACGGGCTTAGCTGCGGATATTCGTATATCAGGCTTGTCAGCTAAGCAAGCATCTATTACTGCATATAAGTCAGGAATTTTTAACCGGGTTAATTTATATACTACGAGTCGAGCCATACATGTAGATCAAGGACAAGGATATTCAGGATACTATGCAGTAGACTGGGTTCGACAGAAGCCATGAAGATATCTAGGATTTAAAAATGCTTAAAAAGTTGAAAATTTCACTTATATTACTTGGCGTTTTATTATCCTGTAGTGCATCCAATGCAGAATTGATACGTAAAGGTTGTGTTGGGTTGATATGTGTTGGGATGGATAAAGGCACTCTAAAAAGAAATTTTCCACGTAGTGTTATTGACGAAACTATCAAGCTCGAGGGAGATTTATATCCTGCATTAAGGTTCAAGTATAATGAGGCTCATTCTACTCTGCTTGAACTAGATGAAAGAAATAAAATTTTCGCAATTAGAGTTACTGATGAGTATTTTACGACAACTAAGGGTGTCAGGATAGGTAGTAATTATTCTGAAGTTATATCTAAGTATTCAGATGCGATTTTAAAATTTGGCGAGGAGGATGGTGGGTATATTTCTCTGTATATTCCATCGTTAAATGGCTATTTTTCATTTGGAACAGAGGATATCTTTATTAGAGATAACAGTAAAATTTTGAAAAACTCACAGTTGAGAAATAAACGGTTTAAAAACTTAAAGATTAATCTAATATATTTACACAATTAACACCCGTGAATTCCACAGTCACAGGGTCACACAGTAATCACAGGGTCTGAGGGAAGTGAGGGAAGGGGACACTGATGATATAATGATTTAATAGATTAAATCATGATTATAGCTTCGAACACAATCTGGTATTTTCTGGCAGTTAAATCATTAAGACATCAGTGTCCCTATTCACCTATTCACTTACCCTATATTGTTCTCAATCCTGTAAGTGCGCGTATGGTACGTTCTGCAAAAGACAGGTCTATGCGATAGGCCAGACTATCTGACAACGGAATGAAATAATATGATGTGCTTGATTCAAATGGTTGTCAAACTTATTATGAACTTGTTTTGGGTGTCCGGTTTTACGTTGCTGGCGTAGGCCGGAATCCAGGGTTGCAATGAGACTAATTACATTTTTTTATTTTCAGAACAAATTTTAGCGTACTGGGTCTAAAGATAAAACACCAGTTGGCCTCATATTTTTTCGGGTTGATTGTATGGATAAGTCTGCCAATATTTCCCATGATGCCGCCAAATGACAGCCTTTTTTGAATTACCTCGAATCCGCCTCCAGTGTAGTGGGCCACACTGTCTTTTTCAAAATGATCCATGGAGAAGTAGGATAAATGATGAACATGTGTCGGGTCGCGCCAGGACGAGCCGCTGGCAAAGTGGGGTGTCAGTATTGTTACAATTGCACCATTTTTACAGATACGATTTACTTCTCTCATCAATGAGGTAATATCAGGAATATGTTCGATGACATTATCCATCCAGACTTCATCTATTGATGATTCTTCGAACGGGAGTTCCTTTGTCAGGTCAGCAGTAATGTCAACGGCATCGCACTGAAAACAGTCCACGCCCGTGAAGTCTTCCTTTCTTTTATTGCCGCAGCCAAGATTTAATTTTTTGTAGCTATGCATGATCTCTATTTATATATTGGTGGTTTCTCTGCATAACCGTACCGGATCATACCTGCATACTCAAGCTTGTAAACTTCCTGGTATAGTTCAGCATTCCATTCAATTTTATTTACAGGTTTTTTGCTAACCCCTATTTTTCCGGTAGATCGTATCATGTTTTCATCAAAATCAAGGTTAAGGTGATTTAGTATGGATATCAAATCGTTTACAAGGTTTTCCTGCTTTCCTATGAAGTCAATCTGTGGGGTTGTGTACCAGCCAAATAACTCGGTGACATATCCAGGTCTTTTGTTGATGACATTTCGTACAAACTGGTTGAAATCTGAATCGCCAAGGCCGTTTAAAATAGAATTAAGATGCCACGAATCCATACTTTTTTCATCGCCCCAGTTACACCAGTTGCGGGTTGGTTGTGACATATATTCGAACCAGGACTCATACCAGGTAATCGGGTCCCTGACAAAACAGAACATGTAAGGTTTTTCTTTACTAAGACCAATCCGCTGCTTAATTCGTGATGCCATTGATGCCTCTGAATTATTGGCAATCGAAATCACCTGGGTCATATCAATATGTTTATGTTCTCCAATACTTTCGGCAATCAATCCGCATTTATCCAGTACTGTTGTAACCCAGTTGCCCCCTGTTTTCGGAACATGTAAAAAGATAGACCCATCTTTAAGAACAAGTGACATCGAATTGATCCTGACGCTATTAGATTACTAAAGAGCTATTGTTAATTACTATCTGTCTTATATTAACTTTTTTGTTGATATTTCAGAGATATAATGTGCCCATCTGGCGGCTATTTGCGCGCTGTAAAATTCCCGGCTGTACTTATTTTGTGCCATAGATTTTATTTAATACATCTAAAGGCGACATTTCTGGCAAACAATTTTGAAAACCGTTTTGTCTTGTTACCACCTTTTAAAATTTCAATGTTTTTTAATGCCATGAAGCCTGATAGTAGTTTAACAAGATCGTCATATGAAAAAAATTGCAGGTGAGTTGGGTCGCCAGAGATGACCAGTTTCTTCCCGCGTAAAATCTGATAACGGTCCTTTAGATGATAGGCAAGAGGGATATTGCCGATAAATTGCCCAGTTTTTTTGAGTATTCTGCGTATCTCGTTCAGTGTGATTCGAGGGTAAGGCAGATGCTCAAGTACCTCGGCCATTACAACGACGTCAAATGTCTCACCATCAAACGAAAGTCGTTCATTCAGATTGGTGATCATGGTGTCTACGGGGTATTGCTGTTTGGCGCTGGCTAATGCATTTTGATCGATATCACCAATGGTGACCCTGTTGCCATCAATAAAAAGTCTCGTCAGTGTTCCGTCGCGCCCACCCAGATCAAGAACCGTTTTGTCTTTACCGATCCAGCTTGAAAAAAGCGCGCCACGCTCCTGTTCGAGGAAGGATTGTGAAAGCCGTTTTCCTGTCTTGTGATGGGTTTCATAATACTGGTTTAACAGTGGGCTTTTATCAGTGTTAGTATTCATGAGAGTTATCGGGTTGCTTACAGGGTCAATCAGGCCTCTTCTGTTGTTAAAAACAGGCGTTATTACCGGATTGTATCCTATAGTATGTCAGCATGAAAGATATAAGCCCTGATTGTCGAGGGGGGTGAAAAGTCCGGGAAAGCGCCAGTTCTTATAGTCCTGGCAATGCAGCAATGTTTTTATTTAATTTTCCACAGGCGCCTTCCAATACGCCAGACTGGTTCCCGCTATATGCCTGAGTCCAAGGCTTTCATTTTTTTCGATTTCTTCCAGTGCCTTTGTGACACCTTCCCATACACCATAGTCATGCCAGATGATGATGCCTCCCGCGCTGACCATCTTCATCGCATTTTCCGTGTCGGACATGGCATAGTCGTATGCATGTGAGCCATCGACAAATATCAATGAGCATTTATCATCATAGGGGGAGAAATCAAAGGTGGCTGAATCACCGTATTTCTGTTGTATTTTATTATTAGTGTCAGTATATGTCAGAGTGTTCTTATATCGGGCACCTGATTCGGGTTTGTTAATAAAGTGTTTTTCACCGGAGTCGACATCAAATCTGGTTTCAGTCTCTCTTGGAAGGTCCAGGGTGATAACATCACATGAGTCGGGCGAGTTGATGGCAAGATTTAATGTTGTTCTGCCGTCAAACGTACCAATCTCAAAGATGGTGGAATTTTCAGCACATTGTTTGGCCAGCAGGGAGAGGATGCCCAGTTCACTGACGCGCACGTTACCATTATTTTTTTTCATCTCAACCAGTCGAAAGCGGGTGCTGTTTATCAGGCGGTTCCAGCTGGCCTGTGGCAGTGAGGTTTGCTGTGTGTGTTTTTGTGACTTGCCGCGGATTTTGCGGCTGAAATCCCGGAATATTTTTGCCGCCCTGGAAAATGGCAGGTATAGATAAACCGAGTATGATCCCGACAGGTATTCATTGAGATGGCTCATTATGGTGTCTGATCTTCCTATGGTTCCGGGCCGTTTCCGGAACCGTTATAAAACATAAGCTTGAGGGTGAAATTGTATCGTATCGGGGGAATCCTTGAAAGATGAAAGTGTTTAACTTTTTCGCATGGGGCCTGCAGGTCACTTATGTGCGGGATGTTTAAAAAAAGCCATGGGCTTGCCAGCGGCATGATAATATGCAAAAACAATTATTGCCGTAGAAGACAGGTAAGGAAAATCTGCTCTGGACCGTGGTAAAATCCCTTTTTTAATAAATTGAAAATACAATGAAAGACCTTCATATAGCGGTAGTTCGGCAAAAATATAACCCTTATGGCGGTGCCGAGAGGTTTGTAGAGCGCGCACTGGGCGCATTATCACAAACCCGCGTTGATATAACAGTAGTATCCAGGGCTTGGGATGCAGGGAAACCCGGGTATCAATATGTGTTGTGTAATCCCTTTTACATAGGGCGTTTATGGCGGGATATGAGTTTTAAAAACTCAGTTTGTCGTAAACTGGAAGACCTCCCTGTTGATATTGTCCAGTCTCACGAACGTATTCCCTGTACTGATATCTATCGAGCGGGTGACGGGGTGCATAAGGTATGGTTGTCGCGAAAAAATGATGCGGGCAGCTGGTTGACGCGCATTTTCAATCAATCAAGCCTCTATCACAGGCATGTTCTTGCGGCCGAAAAGAGAATGTTTGAAAGTAAAAACCTGAAAGCGGTTATTTGTAATTCCAGAATGGTCAGGGATGAAATTCTCGAGCATTTTGATATTGCTGAAGAAAAATTACATGTTATTTATAGTGGTGTAGATACGGAGCACTTTAACCCCCGCCTTAAAAATGAATATGGTGATGCCATGCGACAGCAGCATGGTATTGAGCAGCAAGAAAATGTACTGGTATTTGTCGGCTCGGGATTTTTTCGAAAAGGGCTTGATACCATAATAGTGGCACTGGCAAAATTGCAGTCCCCACCCGTTCTGGTGGTTGTGGGTTATGACAAACATATCGGTAAATACAGGAAGCGGGTCAAACAACTACGCTTGCAGGACAGGGTGATTTTTACGGGGCCTCAAAAAGATGTTCGTCCTTACTATGGTATGGCTGATGCATTTATATTGCCATCATTGTATGATCCGTTTCCCAATGCAGCACTTGAAGCCATGGCCTGTGGGCTGCCTGTTATTACCAGTTATACATCAGGGGCCTCGGAGTTGATCGAAGAAGGCGTTGACGGATTTGTTGTTGAGAGTATGGACAGTGAAGGGATCGCAGGGGTATTACTCGGGTTTAACAGTTCATTTCATCCGGCCGAGGCCGGCAAGAAGGCCAGAATCAAGGTTGAGGCCTATAACCTGAATGTGATGGCAGACAAGCTGGTAGATTTTTATAGCCAGGTTATCGGGCAGCATTCCTGAATACAGTTATTATGTTATCCAGACAGAAACAGGCAAAACTACATATTGTCCACACCGAGTCCTCGCTGGGCTGGGGTGGTCAGGAGATGAGGGTTATTGCCGAGTCGCAGGGTTTGATGGGGCGTGGGCATCGTTTGACATTATTAACACCTGAATCATCGACTATTTACCGTCAGGCAATAAAAGCAGGCATAGAAACACTGTCTTTGCCACTTGAGAAGAAACGGATTAAAGGCATATTGGCATTAAGGAAATGGTTGCAGAATAACAAACCCGATTTAATCAACACACACAGCTCTACAGATAGTTGGCTTGTAGCGCTGGCACAGGTTGCCGGGCGCAAGATCCCCATGGTGCGAACCCGCCATTTATCTGCAGCCGTGCCGGTAAACAGGGCCACGCGATGGTTGTATGTAACTGCAACCAAACACACGGTGACTACAGGAGAAAGTATCAGGCAGGCGTTAATCGACAATAATCATTTTAATGGTGATGTTATAACGGCCATCCCCACAGGCATCGATGTGGCACGTTTTGTCCCGGGCGATAAAAATCATGCCAGGGAGATGCTGGGGCTTCCTGCCGAGGATATTATCATCGGGATCGTTGCCACGGTAAGGAGCTGGAAGGGGCATCAATACCTGGTTGATGCCTTTTCAAAGATTGATTGCAGTCAGGCAAAACTGGTGATCGTCGGGGATGGTCCGGTCAGGGAGGTTGTCGAGAAACAGATTCATGAGGCGGGTCTGGATGAACGGGTGGTGATGGCAGGACAGCAGCAGAATGTTGTGCCCTGGCTGCAGGCAATGGATGTTTTCGTGCTGCCATCCTATGCCAATGAAGGTGTGCCGCAGGCGATACTACAGGCGATGCTTTGCGAGAGGCCGATTGTTACCACTGATGCGGGAAGTATTACCGAAGCCGTTGAGCATGGCCGGTCTGCACTGGTTGTCGAGAAAAAAAACAGCGATGCCATTGCCGCAGCACTTGAATTATTGATCAGGGACCCGGTACTGGCGGAGCGGTTGGGCAAGCAGGCAAGGCTGTGTGCTGCGGTAGATTATGGATTCGAAAATATGCTGGACAAGATGGAGAAGGTTTTTTACGGGTTGATGGAATAGTGGTGTATGACGGGGAACATAAATATCATTAAGGCTCAAAAAATCACAGGAGTGGTCCATGACCGCGAAATTCCTTGATTGCGGCTATGAGACGCTTCTGTCTGTGTCCATATCGCTCATCATCTCATCCATGGCCTTTAGTACAGTATCGGCTGTAATTTCATACAGGCAATCACTGATCTTGCTGCCTTTGCAGCCATCCTGATTGCAGGGGCGACAGTTAAACCCATCACCTGAAATAACCCGGTGTTTGACCTGCCAGGGTCCCCATAGCGTTTCATCACTGGGCCCGAACAAAACAACCAGTGGGGTCTGCATGGCAGCGGCAATATGTGTGGGTGCGGTGTCCACACCTATGTAACACTTTGCCTGTGAAGTCAACGCGGCCAGTTCCAGCAGGTTGAGGTTCCCACCCAGATCCAGTAGCCCTGTTTTTATGCCCTGTATAATATGCCCGACCATGTCCATTTCAGCTTTATCCGGTGCCGCCGTCACGACCACTTTTTCACCACGTCCAATCAGTGTTTTAATGAAAGCGCTGAAATGCGATTCCTTCCAGCATTTAAATAACCAGCGTGAACCCGGGTGGATATGAATAAATCCCTGCGTGGCCAGACTCTCTGATTCAAGCAGGCGTTTTATTTTATCGCGGGCAGCAGGACCGGGTTCCAGTACAAGTTGTTTTTCATCGTCCAGTGGAGTAATTTCCATCGCCCTGAGGGCGTCGAGATTCCGTTCAACGATATGATAGTGGCCGGGTGTATACAGGTGTGTGAAGGTTTTTCGCCAGAAAGTACCGCGACGGTGTTGATAGTCGGCACTGATACTGTATTCGGGTCTGAGCAACCGAACCAGTGATGCACCACGCCAGTGTTCGGTCAGGTGTATAATCAGGTCGTATTGTCTGCGTTTCAGGGTATTGAGCAACTTTAGTTCTTTACCCAGCGAGTATATTTTCCCCTGTTTTTTCCAGTCCCGGTCTATGCAGTGGAGTTTGGAGACAGCAGGATGGAATTGCAGCATTTCGGCTGTTTCCTTGTACACCAGGCCATCAATTTCAAGATGGGGGTAATGGTTTTTCAGTACCTGGAAAACCGGGGAGCTGAGCAGGACATCACCGTGGTGTCTGAGCTTTATAATCAGAACACGCTTTAATTCCGAAAAGTTGATTTTGTCGTTGCTCATAATTCGATAATGAACGAGTTGAGGTGCTGGTGTTTATTATCAGATGCATTCACTGGCAGGAAATTACCTTTTCTGCTCAAATTGCAGGTGGTATAATTTTGCATAGGTGCCATTTTTTTGCAGTAGTTCGGCATGTTTTCCTGTTTCGATGATACGCCCTTTTTCCATGACAATAATCCTGTCGGCGCTCATGATTGTGGAAAGACGATGTGCAATCACGATGGTTGTGCGTCCCTTTCTTATTGTATTGATAGCATCTTGCACATAACGTTCTGATTCGGTGTCCAGTGCCGATGTGGCCTCATCAAATATCAAAATAGGCGCGTCCTTTAACAATGCCCGCGCGATAGCAAGACGTTGTCTTTGGCCGCCTGAAAGTTTGACGCCATTTTCCCCGACCCGTGTCTGCATGCCATCAGGTAACGTATCAATATATTCGATAGCATGCGCGGCTCGTGCGGCGGCCTGAATTTCTTCTTGTGTGCTTCTGTTCATACTACCATAGGCGATATTGGCTGCGAGGGTATCATCAAAAAGTATAATGTCCTGGCTTACAAGGGCAATATGTTTTCTCAGATTCTCCAGGCTCAGTTCCTTTATATTTTTACCATCAAGCAGGATCTCTCCTTGTTGAATGCCGTAGAAGCGAGAGACCAGGTTGACCAGGGTTGATTTACCACTGCCGGACTGACCGACCAGTGCAATTGTTTCGCCTGGCTGTATGTCAAGGTCAATTTGATGAATTGCATCGGTATCTGTATCGGCATATCGGAAACAGGCATTCCTGAAAATCAGGTGACCTTCTGCCCGGTCAATTTCATCTTTTCCCGTGTCATTTTCCGGTTCTTCGTCCAGCAGATTGAAAACCGACTCGGATGCGGCCAGGCCTCGTTGCAATACTTCATTCAGGCTGGCAAGGCGCTTGGCAGGTGAAAACAACATGGCCATGGCTGCAAAGAAGGAAATAAATCCGCCAACGGTAATCTCATCACTTGCAGATTTGATTGAAGCGATATAGATGATGATGGCAAGTGCAGTTGCTGCAATAAATTCAATCACGGATACATTCAGGGCAGATGCGACTTTTATCTTGATGGTGAGGCGACGTATCCAGTTGTTGATGATAAAAAAGCGACTTTTTTCATAATCTTCACCACCGAATATCTTGATAACCTTTTGGCCATTAATACCTTCCTCCAGTATATGGGTCATGTCACCCATGCTGTCCTGTAATGAATGACTGAGCTTTCTCAGGCGGCTGGAGGCCAGTTTTATTGTGACTGCGGCAATCGGAACAATGATGAAAAATACCAGGGCAAGTTGCCAGTTAAGGTAAAACATCCATGCCAGCAATCCTGTCAGAATAAGACTGTCCTGAATGAGGGTGACAAGTGCCATGGTGCAGGCGGTGGTAACCTGGGTGACATTGAATGTAATCTTTGAGATCAGGTTACCGGCCGGGTTATTGTCCATGTATGATTTTGGCAAAACGAGGATCTGGTTAAACATACCGGCGCGGATATCCATAACGATACGTGACGACACCCATGCCATGGCAGTAGAGCTGATAAAGCTGGCAGTGCCACGTGCGGCAAACAGCAGAATGAACAGTACTGGCATGAGCTGGATACTTTGCAGATTTTTAGCTACAAAGCTTTCATCAAGCAATTGTTTCAGCAGCATGGCAAACAGGGGCTGGGTGGCTGAAAATGCGATCATGCCTGCAATTGCGGCAGCAAACACCTTCCGGTAAGGACGTAAATACCCAAGCAGGCGCATGTAGAGTTGTTTGCTGTTCATAAAACCGGATAGATTCTGTTAGTTGACGCCATTGTATAACAGGCAGGCCGGATAAGCATATCTACTGATAGACATTATCCACCCCGCCGGGCCTGTCTTTGAAGCGTCTGTGCATCCACAGGTATTGCTCCGGGGCCTTGCGTATCTGGTCTTCAATTAATTTATTGATTCGCATGGCATCGATCAGGGCATCCCCGGTGGGGAAGTTATCCAGGGGGGGTAGCAGGTTTAAATCATAGCCCTTGCCATCCGGTCTGCGAACGGGGAAGAAGGGGATGACGCTTGCACCGGACAGTTTCGCCAGACGGGATGTTGCCGTATTGGTGGCGGCAGGGACACCAAAGAAATCGGCAAACACACTGTTTTTGTGCCCGAAATTCTGGTCAGAGGCATACCATACGGCCTTGCCCTGTTTCAGGCTGTTGAGCATTTCCCGAACATTGTCACGCGGGATGGCCTTTTCAAAATGCAGCTCACGATTTTTACGCATAAACATTTCAACAACCGGGTTTTCATTGCTGCGATACATAACATGAAAAGGTGCATACAATGATAACAATCGCCCGCCGATTTCCAGGCAGGTAAAATGTGCCGATAGTAAAATAACCCCCGTTCCCTGATTCAGTGCGTATTCAAGATAATCCAGCCCGTTTATTGTGACCAGTTTCTTCAGGCGTTTTGCTGGTGCCCACCAGCCACTGACGACCTCCATGATGCTGATCCCCATTGACCTGAAATGTCGTTGCAGTAATTGTTTTTTTTCATGTTCATCCAGGTCAGGGAAGCAAAGAGACAAATTAACCGTGGCTATGTGACGCCGTCGTTTCGAAAAAACATACATGAGTTGGCCCAACCCGGTTCCAATGACTGACTGGACAGCAAAAGGTAACTGCGCCAGACACCAGAAAATACCCAGGCTGGTCAGAATGGGCCAGTAACGTGGATTGAAGGCATATTGCCAGGGTGAGTTTTTTCGTGTTGCCACTGTGTAAAAGGGGTCAGATAAGCGAGTGACTATTCTATAACGTGTATTCCGCCGGCACAAGCAGCGGTATGCGGGCCAGGTTGCCCTTTTACGCCTCTTTTTCCAGTACTGCCGTGTAACCCAGCGTAAAACTTTTCTCCGTATCTGCAAAATCGAGCCAGTAAAACAGCGGTCTGATGATGTAGGCCGCCGGCAGGTAAGCCAGTGGATAGAGGGGTAACAGCAGCAGGTTCATCATCACGCAAAGCAGCGGGTTCTGGCCACGTTTGCGCGCCCGAAAGGGGTCATATTGTTTGAACAATTTTAGCAGGCCGGTGTGAAGGTTTTTACCGATCAGCCACAGGCCACCCCCTACCTTCTCGATATCGGTTACCCTGAATCCACTTTTTTGTGCCAGTTGTTGAATGCCGTAGTGGGTGAAATGGAAAAAATGCCAGGGCTCACCATGTAAAGGAGCATTCAATGGAACCGATAATAATAAACGTCCACCTGGTCTGAGGATACGCTGAATTTCCTGCAAGACCTGTAGCGGGTCGGGCACATGCTCGAGTACCTGTGTCAGTACAACCGCATCGTATTCATTGTCAGGACGCGGGATCTCGTGTAAATAACATTCAAAATTGTGCGCCTGTTTGTAAAATCCACCGGGCATATCACAGGACTGGTAATCCTGACTGGCAAACAGTGACCGGTAGGGTCTGCTGCCGGCACCGGCATCCAGCAGTTTTGTGTTTTCTTTAAGCCGGCTGGCCTGTTCACCCAGAAAGACTCTGATACGTGCATTCTCGGGATCCAGAATTGCCCGGATGCCCTGCCGGGGCCACCATCCCAGCCAGCCATTTCGTGGATTCAGTTTTATTTTGTTGTCAGTCATGGCAGGAAAAAAGTAACGTTGATCTTGTGAGTTCACATGGCGTTATCATGGACACATTTTAATTCATCACTTTTTCCTTCACAAGTGCAAGTGAAGCCCAGGCGCTTGCGTGGTTCAACAGTAAACAGTTATGGCATGAGTGGTTCCACTGTATAATAAGGTACCGGGGTAGATTGCCTTCTTTGTTTCAGGTCCGATTATGCTAGAATTGTACCAATTTACATAGATTACGGCCCTGTATGCACCTACAACTACCCAATTTTAAAAATGCCCATATTCTGGTGATTGGCGACCTGATGCTGGATCGTTACTGGCATGGGAACACATCCCGTATATCACCCGAGGCACCCGTACCGGTTGTCAGGGTGGGGGATGAAGAGCAAAGACCGGGCGGGGCCGGCAATGTGGCGCTGAACCTGGCCAGCCTGGGTTGTCAGGTCAGCCTGGTGGGGTTGACGGGCAATGACCAGGCATCTGAAGATCTTGAGGCCTTCCTGAATTCGGAATCGATAGATTGCCATTTTCAGCGTATCGAAGGCAAATCCACCATTACCAAGCTGCGTATTATCAGTCGGCACCAGCAACTGATCCGGCTGGATTTCGAAGACGGTTTTCAGGGCTATGATGCAGATGAGCTTAAGGCCCGCTTCCAGTCAAGGCTGGACAAGGCCGATGTGGTTATCCTGTCTGATTACGGCAAGGGGACGCTGGACAATGCCCCTGAGTTGATTGAGCTGGCACGCCAGGCAGGAAAACCTGTGCTGGTTGATCCCAAGGGTTCGGATTTTGCACGTTATGCCGGTTGCACCTTGATCACACCCAACCTGAATGAATTCGAAGGTGTAGTCGGCAAGTGTTCAAATGACGAGGTACTGGTAAACAAGGGAGAGTCGCTGATGTCCAGGCTTGGCCTGGAGGCCTTGTTGATTACACGGAGTGAGCGGGGTATGACGTTACTGCAAAAAAACAGGGATGCCTTGCATTTGCCGACGCTGGCGCGTGAAGTCTTTGATGTGACCGGCGCCGGTGATACGGTAATATCTGTGCTGGCCGCCGCACTTGGTGCCGGCCAGGGTTTTGCCGAGGCCACGGCCCTGTCTAACCTGTCGGCCGGTGTGGTAGTGGCCAAGCTGGGTACGGCCAGCGTCAGCCTGCACGAGCTACGGCGCGCCATGCATGAAGAAGAGCAGGTTCACTCGGGGATAGTAAACCAGGATCAATTGAAGGTACTCATCGAGGATGCCAGGGCGCATAATGAGAAGATTGTCATGACCAACGGTTGCTTTGATATTCTGCATGCCGGGCACGTAAGCTATTTGCGTGAAGCGGGAAAACTGGGTAAAAGACTGGTCGTTGCAGTTAATGATGATGATTCGGTCAAGCGCCTGAAAGGCGACGAGCGTCCGGTTAATAATCTTGCCCAACGTATGGAAGTACTGTCGGCACTTGAAAGTGTCGACTGGGTTGTGCCTTTTTCAAAAGATACACCGGAGGAGCTGATCTGCCATGTCCTGCCGGATGTGCTGGTCAAGGGTGGAGATTACAAGGCCGAAGATATCGCCGGTTCCGGTTGCGTTATCCAAAATGGCGGGGAAGTGGTTGTGCTCGGATATGTTGAAGGGTGTTCAACTACCCGGATTATCGATGCAATACGGTCCGGTCAAGACCGGAAATAAAAGACTGGGAAGGTAAAAGTGATATGTTGATTGTAACCGGTGGTGCCGGATTTATTGGTAGTAATATTGTCAAGGGGCTTAATGAAAGAGGGCGCACCGATATTATTGTGGTTGATGATCTGGCCGATGGTACCAAGTTCCTGAATATTTCAGATTGTGAAATTATGGATTATCTCGACAAGAATGATTTTATCAACAAAATCAGAAAAGGCGTGCATCCGGGTGGCGATGTCGATGCCATTTTTCATGAAGGGGCATGCAGTTCCACAACCGAGTGGGACGGTAAGTTCATGATGGATGTTAATTACGAGTATTCAAAAACATTATTGCAATACTGTCTGCAGAACAGCGCTTCCTTCATTTATGCTTCATCGGCTTCGGTTTACGGGGGTGGTTCCGTTTTCAGGGAAGAGCGTGAGTATGAAAAGCCGTTGAATGTCTATGGCTACTCGAAGTTTTTGTTTGACCAGTATGTACGCCGGATTTTACCGAAGACCAGTTCGCAGATTGCGGGCTTCCGTTATTTTAATGTCTATGGCCCGCGTGAGCAGCACAAAGGTACGATGTCCAGTGTGGCATTCCATTTTAATAACCAGATCAAGGATGATGGCAAGGTCAGGTTATTTGCAGGTTGTGATGGTTATGAGGACGGCGAACAACGGCGGGACTTCATCTATGTGGGTGATGTCGTGGATATAAACCTGTGGTTTCTTGATAACCTGGACAAGTCGGGTATATTCAATGTCGGGACCGGACGTAGCCAGAGCTTTAATGATGTAGCCAATGCGGTGATTGCCTGTCATCAACAGGGCAATATTGAATACACCCCATTCCCTGATCACCTGAAGGGCCGTTACCAGAGCTTTACCGAGGCGGATATTTCCGTGTTACGCAAGGCGGGTTATGATCAACCCCTCAAGACAGTCGAAGAAGGTGTAAAATTATATATGCAATGGTTGAACTCCTGAACCGGCCTGGCTGGCCGACAAACAATGCGATTTTTGTATAGCCTAATTCTGTATTTTCTTTCACCCTTTATGATTTTCAGGTTGTACTGGCGTTCACTCAGGGCACCTGCCTATCGGATGCGAATAGCCGAACGCTTTGGCCATACAACCATAAAACCGGATAGACCGGTTATCTGGGTTCATGCAGTCTCTGTTGGTGAAACATTGGCTGCCGTCCCGTTAATCCGCTCCCTGATCAATAAATACCCCGGGCATCATATGCTGGTGACGACAACCACCCCGACAGGTAGCCAGCAGGTTCATGGCTTGTTTTCAGATAAGGTGTTTCATGTCTATGCACCCTATGATTTACCCATTGCAGTTAACCGTTTTCTTGACACCTTCAAGCCGGAAGCAGGCATCATCATGGAGACCGAGATCTGGCCAAACCTGTTTCATGCATGCAAAAAACGAAAAATACCATTACTGCTGGCAAATGCGCGCCTGTCTGAAAAATCTGCGAAGGGTTATCAGAGGCTTCCCTCGCTGACGCAAATCACCCTGAAATGTATACATACTGTCGCGGCACAGACCAGGGCAGACGCTGATCGTTTCCGCAATCTGGGCATGGCAGATGACCGGATTGTTATAACAGGCAGTATCAAGTTCGATCTGAGATTACCTGCCAGCCTGCGTGAAAGTGCCGAGGTGTTACGCAGAGAACTGGGTGTGAACAGAAAAGTCTGGGTCGCAGCCAGTACACACGAAGGTGAAGAAGAGTTGCTTCTTGACAGTTTTGAACAACTGTTGCAGGACATGGGAAATTTATTGCTGATCATAGTCCCCCGGCATCCGGAAAGATTTGATCGTGCGGCCGCCTTGTGTAACAAAAGGCAACTCGTCACGATCAGGCGAAGTAGCGGGCTGGCATGTGATGAAAGCACACAAGTCTATCTGGGTGACACCATGGGAGAGTTGTTGTTGTTATATGCGGCGGCAGACGTTGTTTTTATCGGTGGTAGCCTGATTGAGCATGGTGGTCATAATCTGCTTGAACCGGCAGCACTGGGTGTCCCGTCCGTAGTGGGGCCAAGTATGTATAATTTTGAAGAAATAACCTCACGGCTGCTGGAATGCAATGGAATCATCCAGGTAAATGATGCGGCGCAATTGACCTCCAGTACTGAAATGTTACTTCGGGACGCCAATCTGTGCAGTCGCATGGGTGAGAATGCAGCAACATTTGTTGAGAATAACCGCGGTGCCCTGGCCAGTTTGTTGTGCCTGATTGACGGGATTATGACAGGGAATCGGAATTGATATTTAATCCCCGTGGCTTGCTGCGAGGGGGATATTCAGTGGTAAATAGAGCTACTGCCATCCGGCGTGATATTGAAACGTTTGTAACTCCACCAGTACTGTGAAGGGTTTTTTCTGATACATTCTTCCAGGCCGGTATTAAGTGCCCTGGCCGATTCCTCTGCATTGGGGGAATAGATACCATCAGATACCGGAACGAAATGCATCCGAAAGCCTCTCCCCCAACGCAGTCGCTCTGTATAACTGAATAAGACGGTCGCATGGTTTCGTTTGGCCAGACGAGACAATAACACCATCGTATTGGCCGGATGGCCGAAAAAAGGAGCAAAAATACCCGTGCCTCTGCCAGGATTCTGGTCAGGCAGTATGCCAATCAGCTCATTGTTTTCCAGCGCCCTGTACATGGCACGAACACCGGCCGCATCGGTTGGAACCAGCTTTGCACCAAAACGTTGCCGGCCCTCATGCACATAGGCATCCAGCATGGGGGTTCGATGTTGGGGCCGATAAAGATTGGTCATCGGATATAGAGAGGAGCAATGCAGGTTAATAATCTCCCAGTTGCCCAGATGGGGCACCGCCAGTATTACGCCACGTCCCATCTTCATACCTTGTTTGAGATATTCAATGCCGATAACCTCGCGGATCATTGAGTGCATCCGTTTTTGTGGCATCGACATCATGATGGGGATTTCCAGCAGGGTTTGTGCCTCATGAATAAGGCTGCGCCTGAGAAGGCTGTACCGTTGCAGCCTTCCCAGTTCGGGCAGGCAGTAGTTCAGGTTTGCATGGGCGATACGTCTTTTTTTGTTAGGGACAAGCCAGAACAGCCACCCCAGACAATAACCGATAAAACTGATTACAGGCATGGGTGTGCTGGCAAGAATGGATAGCAGTATTCTGGATGACATGGATATTACGACCTGTACCTTTTGATGTCGCCGGGATGGTTATGCAGATTTTACTGTAATTTGAGAATATTGTGTAATTTTAGTCTAATGTTTATAGATTTGATGACGATTAATTCTCTAGGGTACTATATTCAAGAGTAAGGATTGTTCTAGGAGTATTTATGGAAAGAGAAATCAAGGATCCACATCAGAAGGCACTGGCGCTGAATCTGGATAAAAAAATCTACGGGACTGTTGCCGAGATAGGTGCCGGGCAGGAAACCGCGCGCTGGTTTTTCCGTGTGGGTGGTGCCGCCGGAACCATTGCCAAGGCGATGTCGGCTTACAGTATGAAATTCAGTGATGCCATTTATGGTCCGTGTAAACGGTATGTGAGCAGAGACCGGCTAAGGAGCATGCTTGACCATGAATACAGGTTACTACTCGAACGGTTGGATGAAAGTATAGGCAGTGAAAGTACTTTTTTTGTATTTGCCAATACCGTTGCCGCAAGAAGTTTTACCTATAAGACAGACGGGCATGGCTGGCTTGGTATTCTCTTTCAGAGGACGCCATCAGAAGAGCCTTCCGGAATCGATATTCATGTCAGCCTGCATGGCAAACAGCATGTGCAGGATCAGGAAACACTGGGCGTACTGGGCGTAAATCTTATATACGGAGCCATGACCCTGTATGAAAACCCTGAGGAATTGGTCCAGTCGTTGCTCGACAATCTTTATAGTGAGCTCGTTGAAATAGATATGATCGAATTTACAGGGCCGGCCTTTGAACAGGTGGATAATCGTCTGATGGCCCTCAGGCTTGTCCAGTATGGTTTATCAAATGCGGCCATGTTTACTGCTGACGGTCATGTTGCACAAATTTCTGATGAGTTGTACGGAAAGGCCGTTTTGCTTGAGCGTAGTCGTTTTCGCCCGCCAACCAATTTTACTGTCAATTTGCTGGAATGCGCACAAAAGGCATTTATTGACGAGTCGGGGATATCGACAGACGAGTTGATCGAGCTATCAGAGATGACGCTGGCAAACCTGTCTGAAAAAAACCATGACATTGATGTCCAGGATTTTCTTTATCGTGCAGACATCCTTTGTTCGCTTGGGAAAAGTGTACTGATTTCCAATTTTGGCGAATACTACAGACTTGCCCAGTTCCTTTTTCGCTATACCAGAAAACCCATCGCATTTACAGTGGGATTACCCTCGATAAAGGAAATATTTGACGAGAAGTATTACGCTGATTTACCCGGCGGTATTCTCGAGTCATTTGGCCGAATGTTTAAACATGATCTCAAATTGTATGTATCGCCCATGATAGACCCGATATCAGGTGAAAAATCAGGAGTTTATGATCTACGCGTAGACAGTCACCTTCGGCATCTTTATGCACACTTGCTGGAAAATAAATACGTGCGTGCCCTTGATACTGTGAATGAAGAATACCTGTCAATTTTCTCACACGAGGTCTTACGCAACATCAAAAAAGGGCATAAGGAATGGGAGTCAATGGTGCCGGAACCTGTCGCCAGGATGATAAAGGAGCATCGGTTATTTGATTGGCATGAATAGTGAAAAGCATGGTCTCATCAGTCTGAATACCAGTAACGCAGAGGCCACGAAGGGCGTAGGGAAATTATTTATAAGAAAAAATCACTGTTGTCCCGTTACCCCATGACGAATGTAGTTGAAATGTAAGAGGCAAGTGCGTTTCGGACTAACCTGCAATCCGGACATGAAACCGGCAAGCCTGATCAAGACACGCAAAAACATGCCATCCATGGCGGCTCGGCTGCCGCGTCCGTGCGGCAGACGGTC
>VAPH01046898.1_pt1 | contig 24262 bp, 20 predicted proteins | sample 3393861 | NCBI WGS metagenome assembly VAPH01 (sample SAMN08290439, study PRJNA428436) | hydrothermal vent metagenome | isolation source: Deep-sea hydrothermal vent chimney | place: Atlantic Ocean: South-mid Altantic Ridge | reverse complement strand
TCGCCAACCAGACCAACTTTTCGGCCACGCTGACACCGCCAGTGACAGACAATTTTAATGACAACTGGACGGGCGAAATACCGGTCACAGCTCGTTACCTGGAACCTGGCAACAACCTGGATAAATCTATTACACGCATTACGCTGGTGCTCACAAGTGTGATGCCGGGTCTTGGTCAACCAGAAGCGGTGCCTGGTTTAGTAAATACACTGGGTGTTGAAGACAGCCCCCAGGTCAGCCCGGATGGTCAGTGGTTGATCGTGGGAACCTATAGCCCGATTGATCTTGGTTATTGTCTGGTGAACGGCACAAACCTGAACAGTCCGGCATGCAATATTAATTATTTTGACCAAAGCGGTGTCGAACGCCCAAATATGTTTGGCGCCAATCGCATCACTGACGCCACCACCATCGATCACGCCGTACCTGCCATTAATTATGATCCGGTCGCCGCTATGAGTACACTTGCCACGCCGCCAGTCGCCAGTTACGGGTTCCGTCTGATGAATGACAATACCTTTGGCGATCCTTTTGTGATCGGTATCGACGCCGGCGGATACCCCTGGCAGACACCTTTTGGTTATTCTATAGATGCTATTGTCGGCACTCAGGCGCGTGCATTCTACTCCTATGACAGTTTTAATGATGTGCCCGACACACGTAATGATATCTACCATTCCGATATCACGCTGGGAGTGACTAACGTCCTGGGCGACTATCAGAATGCGGTATTAATGAATTTTACAGGAACGGAGGCAGTCATTGACTTCGTCCCCATTTGCCCCACTGTTGATTGTCAAAATACCAACCCTCACATTACCCAGGACAGGTTATGGTTTGACAACGAACGTCAAAGTGCTGACCCTCTCTTTAGTCCTGACCTTTTCTTTGTCGATGTCATTCGAGATGGTGCTGGTTTGCCTACGGCCTACTCAAGCCCGCAACTAATTCCAGTCAGCCAGGCCATGCGCGGTGAGTCGATGCCCTATATGGATGGCGACACCCTGTATTACCAGTGCGAACAAAACCTTTGTCGCTCGCAACTGGTTTCTTCTGGTGCAGACCCGGCGCAAATCAGCTCGTGGCAACCAGAAGAAACCGTGTTGGTAGGTTCTTCAAGTATCAGTTGGACGATTAATGGTGGGCGTGCAGGTCGCATCATCGCGACTACAGAACCAAGCGTGGCCGCCATCACCGTTAACGGCCAGGTTCAAAAATGGCTCTATTTTGGTTACCTGATGCAAACTCAATATGGAGCAGGACCAACTGATTTTGGGGCAAACTGGAATGTAGGACGGGTAAGACTACCGTAAAAAAGAGAGGCACTTGATTAAGAAATGATGAGCGTTGTTTGACGTATTGTCTGAAAAACGCGTGTATCCCAGCTTGACCTGTAAGTGACACACAGGTTCTATGCTCGCCTCAGCTCGACAATCCTAAAGTAGACAAAAACAAGGAGCCGAGGTTAATGACGGAGGGTTTTCTCTGGCTGACCATCGCCTTTTATGGCGCCGGCTTCATCAGCTATGTTATCAGTCGAAACGGATCACGCCGCACAATGCGGCGTGTTTCCACCTACCTGCTGATACTGGCCTTAATACTCCACACCATTGTCCTGACACTGCGGATGATGGAAACAGGTCACGCCCCCATCGCCCGGCGCTTCGAAACCCTGCTCTTTTTCAGCTGGTCCATAGCTGTACTGAATACGATACTGCTGTTTCGTTACAGGCTCAGGACAACAGAAGTGTTGACCATTCCGGTAATCTTGCTCGCACTCCTGCTTGCCGCCTTTTCTGATGCGGGTATTTATCGCCTGCCGCTTGTCCTCAATACATGGTGGTTCGAGATCCATGTAGTGACTTCGTTTTTTGCCTACGCGCTCTTCACCCTTGCGGCAGCGGCCGGGGCAATTTATCTGTTCAAGGAAAAGAAGGGTGCAAGTACTGAACTCGGGATTTATCAAAACATCACCTACCGGTCGATCCTGTGGGGGTTTACATTCTTTTCAGGCTCCATGTTGCTTGGCGCAATCTGGGGCTACCTGGCATGGGGCAGTTACTGGCTCTGGGAGTCAAAGAGCGCGGCATCATTGCTGCTCTGGTTTTATTACGTTGGCGTACTACACACACGCATGCTTAAGGAGTGGCGAGGAAAAACGGTATCTGTACTGGCCATAGTCGGTTTTGGCCTGGTGATGTTTACCTATCTTGGGGTTAGCATCTTTCTGAAAAGCACCCACGGGATGTAAGGCGCAATGAAAAACATCTGGAAATTTTTCACCTCCACCCGCCTGGCGGTTGGTTTGACCCTACTCATTACAATTGATGTCCTGATCGGGACCATTCTGCTTTCCAGTTCTTCAAAAGCGCTCGGCACGATAGATCGGAAGGTATTCTTTGACTGGCTTTTTGGTGCGGGCCTGAACAATCTCGCCGCTTCCTGGTGGATATTTTTGCTCCTGGCGCTGCTGGTTCTTTTTGCGCTGAACACTGTTGTCTGCACCGTGGACTCAATCAGTGTTATGTTAAGGTCTGGCCGGGGTGCAGCCAGGATCAAATCCAGAAGAATACTTTCCCAGGCCATCCACCTGGGTTTCATTATTGGTCTCTTGGGGCACCTGGTGTCCAGCACATCCGGGTTCCGGACAATGAACAACCGTCTACTCGAAGGCGACAGCATCCCCGTCCCGCAAAGCAGTGAGTTATCACTGCGGCTGAATAAACTGGACGTTGCATTTACCAATAGAGGAGACATGCTCAGGATGGATGCCTACCTTAGTCTGCTACGGGACAAAAAGGTCGTCAGGGACAAAGTGGTGAGATTAAACGAACCGCTCCTGTACCAGGGTAACGCGGTTTATATCACCCACCACGGGAAAACACCCGAGAGTATGAAGTTTAAAATTTCAGGCAAGGGTGCCCAGGAGATAATCAAGATCAAGTTTCATAAGGGAAGTGTGACGAGCAACAGGGGTTATACATTCAAAATGGGTCGCCTCATTTCAGATTTTGCCAGGGATAACAAAGGCGAGGCGTATTCAGCTTCGAAAAAACTCCAAAACCCTGCGCTGGAAGTAAAGATATACAAGGGAGAAAAATTCCTGGTGTCCGGCTGGTTATTATTGAAAAATCCGGACAAGACGCCCCTTGCCTTCGACGGGCTCAAGCTTGTCTTCTCCGGACTCGACTATAAGCCATACGCTGTTCTAACTATCAACAAGGATCCAGGCACCGTAATAGTCCTGTCTGGTTCCCTGATTTTTATAATATCCTTAATCTTGCTCCTGTTTGTAAAAGGCGAAGCAATGGAGCTTGTCAGGAGACAGACATAAAGTAAATATTGTCCTGCCCCCAAGAAACTAAATGAGCCAGACCCCGGCACTAAGTATAAAATGATGAATGTTGCTTAACGAGCTGTACGCTAAGAGCGAACGTATTCTAACTTGACCTGTAAGTGACACACAGGTTCTAAACTTAACCTGGTTTGACGAATTCTTCATTTTCATCCAGGGCGAGAAAAAACCAGTGAAAACGAAACAGGCTCACGGGACCACTTCAAAAAAATCCAAAATTCTGGCAGGGTTAGCCGCCCTGGTTGTGCTGGCAGTGGCCGCCGCGCTGTTTCTGGCACCCTATGTCAAAAGCGCGCAATCGCAAGCTACATTGGAAATCAGTATGTCCGGGTGGTCGCCCGCCGTGATAAAAGCAAAAGCCGGGCAAACCGTCGCCATAACTATGATTAACCTGGACAACCAGTTTCACGCCGATGGTGGTGGTTGGCACAATTTCGCGGTTCCCGCCTTTGAGGTTAATGAACCGGTCGCGCCCAAACAGGTGCGCACCTTTACTTTTACACCCACCAGGGCAGGTGAATACCTCTTTTATTGTGATATCTGTTGTGGTGGCAAGGAAAATCCCTTTATGCGCGGCAAGCTGATTGTTACCTAACAATTTTAACTGATTGGTGCTAATGCGCGAGGCACAATCAAAATTTTTCATCGTAGCCAGTCTCATTCTGCTGGCTGCGGGCGTATACCTGGCGTTTACTTATTCTGTGCGGGCGCCTACAGCCGCGTGGCTGGAGACCTACCCTTACGCGGCATTTAGTCTGGCAGTGGTGGCAGGTTTTGCCGATGGCCTCAATCCCTGTGCGATTACCACATTGCTGTTGTTCATTGCCGCACTCATGGCAATCGTTGACCAATCCTGTGATGAGCGTGAAACACGTCGAGCCAGACTGAATGTCTGGTCCGTAGCCGGTGCTTATATACTGGGTATTTTTGTGCTTTATTTTTTCCTCGGCATGGGTTTTGTTGAGGTTACGAGTATCAGGATTTTTGGTAATACCCACGTGTTTACCCGTCTGGCCGGTTTTATCGCCGTCATTCTGGGACTGGTAATGGTTGCCGAATATGTTTTCCCTAACAATCCCATCAAACTCGGGATGCCTGCCTCCCTGCACAGCCTGGCTCACAAATGGGGCCGCAAGACTACCATGGGCGCTGCCTTCATCGGTGGCATAGTTATTGGACTCTGCACGATTCCTTGTGGCGGTGCCATGTACCTGGCGGTCGCTGCGGTGATCGGTGGACTATCCAGCAAGGTTTACGCTTATGCCCTACTGACCAGTTACAACCTGGCTTTTATCTTGCCCCTGGTTTTGCTGGTGGGCCTCAGCAGTAGCCGACCGGTGCTACTCAAGATCAGTCGATTGCATGTCACTCACCGGGGCCTGGTCAAACTGGTACTGGGCATTTTCGTTATGCTTGTCGGATTTTTTGCCCTATTGTAATTTGAATTCACTAAATTTCGGGACAGAATAAAAACTTGCTCAGTCCTGGCACACCGAACCACTATCTCCGTTATACTACGCGTTACTTATTTGAATATTGCTACTGTTAATTCCAGCAATAGGGTTTCTGGTTCCTCAGGACATTGTTGCTATTTCCACAGCTTCATTTAATAAAAAATCCGTAATCTGGTGTTGGAGAAAATACTTTGGAAAAATGGATTATAAAAACGGTAGCGAAAATCCAGGAGAGTGAGGATTTGTTGGCTATTAAGAACATAATGATTGATATTAAAAACAATCTGAAATTTAACCATGTTCACTATGCCATAAAATTCCCGAGTGGGTTTACCAGCATTTCGAATTTTATTATCAGTGATTACCCTGAAGCATGGATTAAGTGTTACACGGATCAGGCTTACGCTAGGATTGACCCCATTCTCAAACATTGTTCTGAATCCCAGGAACCCTATTGCTGGGATCGCCTGACTGAATCAACGGATCAACAAATAGTAAAGTTTAGAAAAGAAGCTGCCAGCTTTGGATTGATTGGTGGTGTCAGTCTTGGCATCCATAACCACACTGGCAATACCGGGATTTTTAGCCTGGCCGCCAATCATATATTAAAAACCGGGAGTGTTGAATGTTGTACTGCAACCCTGAGTTTAACCGCCTTGCAGCCCTATGTTCACGAAGCAATTACAAAGCTGTCATCTTTTTCCCAGTCACAACCCGATCGACCAAAACTTACAAAACGGGAGCTTGAATGCCTGCTTTGGTCAGCAGAAGGGAAAACTTCTGACGAGATTGCCAAAATTTTATCTATAAAAAGTCCAACTGTTATATTCCATTTAAAAAATACAATTAAAAAACTTGGTGTCACGAATCGTAACCAGGCAATTGCAAAAGCGGTACTGCTTGGAATAATTTGCCCGGAATATTCGTCTCTCTCTATTCCGCCTACCTACCATTTTTGATAGTTACATGTAATTTTATAGTCCCTTATAATTTACATAACTTTCAAAACAGGAGCACTACAATGACAAGAATTGTAGATATTGCCAGCACCAGGGGTGAAGCAGAGCACGGGTGGCTTTATACTCGCCATACATTCAGTTTTGCCAGCTACCACAACCCTGAAAGAATGGGCTTTGGCCTGTTGCGCGTACTCAATGATGATATTGTCAACCCATCCGGGGGATTCGCGACGCACCCCCATGAGAACATGGAAATCATCTCAATCCCATTGAGCGGCTCCTTAAGACATGAGGACAGCATGGGCAACGAGCACGTCATTAATGCCGGGGAAATTCAGGTAATGTCGGCTGGCACTGGCATTACACATTCTGAATACAACCACTCTGATAGTGACAAGGTTAATTTTTTGCAAATCTGGGTTATGCCAAAAAAAATGAACATAAGTCCTCGTTATGACCAGCGAGAAATTAATGCTCAGGAAAATCACACTGGTTTTAAACTAATCGTCGGGCCCATGGGAACAGAAAATGTGGTAAATATTAACCAGGATGCCTATTTTTCACTGGCCAAACTGGATCTCGATGAAACCGTGAACTATCAGAAATTCAACACTAAACACGGCGTTTATTTATTTGTTATTAGCGGTAACGTCAGTATCGGGTCGCAGGTGTTATCAAAACGAGATGGTATCGGCATCGGTGAAGAAGACAAGCTTGAAATTGTTTCCCATGAACCGTCAGAAATTTTATGTATTGAGGTACCAATGACATGAATAATAATTTAAATAATTAAAAATAAATAAATGAGGTTACTCTAAAAATGAAAATACTGGGAATCAGCGGTAGTTTGAGACAAGGTTCATTCAATACTGCGCTTCTTAATACTATAAAAAATATGCCCCAAGACAGGATTAATTTTGAAATAACGAGTATAGACAAAATTCCTTTTTACAATGAAGATTTAGATGGCGATCAAAAACCTGGGGCAGTACAAAAACTGATTGCAAACATCGCATCTGCAGATGGAATTTTATTTGCAACGCCGGAATACAATCACAGCATTCCTGCAGTCCTGAAAAACGCTATCGACTGGGCATCAAGACCTTCATTTCAATCATGTTTACAATCTAAACCCTGTGGCATAATCTCTGCTTCGAAAAGCCCGGTGGGTGGTGCCCGAGTACAGGAAGATTTGAAGGTTGTACTGGCGAGCACCTTGAGTATCGTTTACCCATCAATCGAATATCTGTTGCCGAGCGCTCACGAAATGTTTAATGATTCAGGGGAACTTACAAATGAACAGGCTCAAAGGAGGCTGACAAGATATTTCTCGGGTTTCACAAAATGGATTGAGAAACAGGATTAAAACTACTTACAGATTACAGACATGTCCCGCCATTTACAGAACTCAATACCGTGATAATTGCCATTTCATCGAATACGAGCGTTAATCTGGAAAACCAGTTTACCTGGCCAGTAACAACCCATTTTAAACTCAATTAACAATAACGGCACCCTTAATCGCGATATCTGGTAACACGTTGGGTGCCGGGTATGAGGTGACGTACTTAATACTGGTCATGGGGATGGTCATGAGCGACCCTTCCACTTCAATCAACAGGCATTGGTTGTTAACGAGTTTTAGTACTTTTTCCCCGATATTGAAATCTTCGGAGATTTTGGGGAAATCAATTGTAATCTTGGTGCCATCGTTAAAGTGAATGACGGCATAACGTTTGTCTGACATGGTTTGCTCCCGTTTGTTTATCTTAAGTAAAGAAACCGCTATGAAGTTTGATATTTATTTAAAAACACAGTTTGTTCATTTTTGACAGTATGAGAGTAACATATCCCGGGGTCACACTGTCGGCAACGGGTTAGGGTCTGAATTTATCAGATATTTCCACGCGCCGAACATCAATATTAATAACTGCTGATTTACGAGAAAAATTACGCATTTAGCGTTAAACTTACGCTTGTAATATAGTTATGGGCTGGTTTTTACTGAGCCAATACTGAAGGCATGAAAGGAGATTTAATGAATATGAATAAAGCTAATTTAATTATAGTCTTGTTGTTTACTGCCATGACAACCTGGGCCACGCCAACGTTATCGGCAGAAATTCCGGAAGCAAAACCCGATAAAGGACTCATCATGTTCTACCGCCTGAGCAAACTTAGTGGCAAGGCAATCAGTTTCAGTGTCGACCATGCTGACGGTGCAATTGGTACACTAACCAGCGGTGCGGTGCTCTATAAATATTTCGAACCGGGCCCACAAACTTTCTACTCCCAGGTCATATCCAGGGCCTCGCTCACTGTCAATGTGGAGGCGGGTAAAACCCACTTCCTCAGGGTTGATTCCAAGATGGGTCTTGCTGTGGCACGGCCAAAATTCGTCCTGGTGTCTAATTCGAAAGCAAGATCAGAAATAGCAAAATTAAAGTAGGAGTTAACTAAAATCTGAGAATGAGACACATCCAGGAGAGAACAAAAAATGGCAGAGGTAATTTTGGGATTCACGACAAAATTTCTACAAGACAAACATTTTGTGCTGACGCTCATTGAAGATGGCGCCAATGACAAGCTATTAAAAGAACAGGTTCGTTTTGTTACTGCGCAAACGCAAGGAAAAGGAATGCGTCCCTTTGTTGAACTTGCGGATGCAAGTGAGTTGCATGACTTGTCCGGGTTTACCGAGCTAGGGACTACCGCTGCCGGTGCCCTGGAGTTTGAAAGAAAGCCATACAGACAAGACAAACTGGCCATACTGGTTGATAGTGATGAGGCATACAAGTTGGCGTCCTGTTACCGGGCCACCAGTCTATACTATCGTCATGATGTAAAAATATTCAGGGATTTCAGGCAATCTATCGAGTGGTTAGGTGTCACCGATCTAGAAAATGAAATAAATGAATTAAGGAAAAAATAAACAGCATGAATTTTCGTTTGTAAAAAATATTACCTGGCACTGGTAAATAGTTTTAAGCTCGCCTCACCGTAGGCGCCACGACGTCGGCCATGATTTCTCAGGGTTTTTAGTGTTGTTTCCAGGCCACCTTTTATTAACTTTAAGCCGCTTTTGGTGGTCACACCTTGCAGGTTTGGGAATGAACGTGATGAGGCGAATGCCATTATTTTTTCTCTACCGAATGGTGCACTGATTTTGAATTTAAATGGTTTTTTCTCATTGGGAATCTGAAAAAAATTTCCTTTTTTATAAAAATTATTTTTGTTATAAGCATTTGGTAAAATCTGGATTAATTCTTTACGGGCATTCTGGTAAAGTATGAGCAAGTATGCATCCCGGTCCATGCTGACAAAAAATGAAATAGTATCGCCATTGACAAATTTCTGGTTATCACCCAGGTGCGTGGTAATCTCCAGTGTTATGGGTAACCTGCGGGTTATGGGAGACTTGTGGGGCCCAGCGGCATAGACATTAGCAGGCGCAAACAAACTTATAAGCAGGCTGAAAAATAACACGCTCAAGAGGCTGCCCTGGCAGCAATCTCTTGAGAAGAAAAAAACTGGTCGTTTATATTTTATTTGTAACAATCAAGAACCCGGCTATGCATAAGATCATAGACCAGTTTTACCACAATCTGTTACAGGCTGAAAACAGTACTGACGCCAAACCTGACACCGTTGATGTCATGAATTTCGGTAATATTATTATCATAGCGATATTCCTGCCGTTGCGACTTGAGTGCGCCGTATAAATTTAACATTTTTGTCACTCTGAACAAGACACCGAATTCAGCGGCTGTACCCACGCCGTCGCCGATATTTCTTTCGTTATAACCTCTTTCTTTGGATTTAATATCCAGGGAAGATGCGCCAAGTGAACCAAATATCGTCCATTTTGACGAAAAGCTGTAATGGCCGGTTACACCCCCGCCCAGCCCGGTATAAGTAATTTCATAGTCATCTGACCATTTTAATGACTTGCTTCTTAAATCTACAAACAGCGATACCATGTCCCAAACATAATACCCGATAAGCAGGTCAAACTCACCGCGTTTAATCTTAACCGGATCATCCTTCAGGGGAATAATTGCTGAGGGCCTGGCTGGCGAATAATCTTTGGCCTTAAATTCATATTCACTACCTGCCAGGCTGATGCCCGTGTAGAGATCACGCCATTGAAATTTCAGGTTTATACCGAGGTTTGTTGCACTGGAAGAAAATTTTTCACCTGTGTCTTTATTTTCTCCAGACCAGGTATTTGGAAATATTACGGCGCCAGGTGTAATTGAGATTTGCACATCAGCACTGGAAAGTCCCGGGCTGAGTACTGCCACCAATAATGCCGCAGTGGTAAATAATTTGACGAATAGATTTCTTGAAATATTTTTGGTCTTATACATTCTTATCACCATAATAAATATTATTAAACAGATGAGGTTACTGTCACAACAATGTCATAACGTAGGGACTGGTAATATCATTGGTCTTTTTTTCGGTTTCCTGGGAGCCGATTTTTTTACGCCTTGTTTTTCATCCTTAACAACACGTACATCTACCTTAATTTTATCTTTTGAAATTCCCTGGGCATCAACGGAAACTTTTACCTTGATAAAAATAAACTCCCCCAGCTCATCGCCAGCACCCTGGAGTACGCCGCTCTGAGGTTTTTGATCAACATTATTTGATACAGCAGTTTCAACATTTCTTGATAATTCCGCGGCGGTCAGGTAGGTACGATCGTTGTATTTGAGCTCATTAAGTAAAAAATAGGTAAATGGCGAATGACCGGAAGACCGGTAATCATCATCAACGAATTCGAGGCCACCAGCAGAAATAATCTGGACACTTTTTTTACTGGCAACTTTTTTATAATACTTGTCATCGCCAACACCGGGTGAGACGCTGCGGGAACTCTTGCTTAATAATGAGCCGCTAAAACATGAATCAGATATTAAAAGTGTATGGCGGGCCCGGGACGCAATAACATTGAGCTCATCGCGAATAGTTGAATTACGCAAAAAGGTAGAATTATCTGCACCCACCGCGTCCGTAGGCACCCAGTAACCCCTTTCGGTATCAGAATCCAGGTAACCGTGACCGGCATAATAAAGCAGTACGCTGTCATTGGGTCCGACATTACTCGACAACTCGTTAATGGCTTGCAATACCTGCCGCCGCGTTGCGTTTTCTAAAAGCTTTACTTCCGTAAAGCCATAATTTTCACGCAAAATTTTTGCAACCTCTGTGGCATCATTCACCGCAGTTTTTAGTGGGGGCCAGCGCTTTTTAGGGTCCTTGTATTTATTGTTACCAATTATGAGGGCGCGGTAAGTACCGGTAGTTAAATCAAGATTTGGGGGGGTTTTGACTGGCTCCAAAGCTATACCACGACTGGCCGCGCCAACAGGTGATATCAAAAATACAGCAATACTCGAAACAAGAATTAAATACTTGACTGACATCATCAACAACTCTCCGCGTTCGCTTATTTGCATATTGGTTCTGTTATTGGCTTGACTATTGGTTTTCATCACAAATTCCCAGAATCATTAAATAACCGGTAATTAATTATCGGTTACGACAAAACCACCTTCCGTACGGAAGAACTGGCCATCGGTTGTCTTGCCGCTGATTTCCCAGAAATAATTATGGCGAGCTTCTGGTTTGAAATTCGGAAAAATAACGATGGTAGCAATTGTTTCTCGCTGCCCAACAATAATTTTTTCGTTGTTTTCAATTTTGGATATTCTGACCAAATATTTTTCTGCATTTTGAACCGGCGGCCATTGCATCGTAACCCGGCCCTGTTTATCAGCACTGGCCAACACCTGGCCATATTCTATTTCTGATTCCCGGGCCGCATTAAAAAACCCGATACCAGGGATGATTTGTGTGGTTTTCTGAAAATGCAGTATCGGTTCATCCTGGTAAACCGCGACCAGGTTTGATTGTTGCGCCGGCAGATTCACCATCACAACAATCACTAATACGGCCGTTACCGACGCGCTTACCCAGACAGGGGGTTGCCAGCGCCAAAAATTCTGCCAAATATTTTGTAGCTTTTCTTTTGATGTAATAACTAAACTAGCATAACCGGCCTGTTTATTAACCGGCTTCGTTACTGCTGAACTGGTTGCCCCAGTTCTGAATTCATCAGACATGGCGGCACTATGAAGGGAATAATGCAGGGCCGCCTTCATAAGATTTTTATCCCGCCGGATTTTTTTGCCGAAATTATTTTGCTGGGGATCATCAAGCTCACCGTCTATATACTGGGCCACTTCGAGAGCATCCTGCTCCTCTAAGGCCGCGCTAAAAGCTGGAACGAATTCTTGTAACTTATTTACAAGCATAGAATATTCTGCGACAGTTTTCCGGCATTGTTGGCACTGGGCCAAATGCTGTCGCAACTGCCTGAACTCGTTATTTTCCGGGGCGCCGCTATATGCCGCCAGGGTTTCAGCATCTGGATGCTCTGACTGTTTCATTGCTAGACTCCAACACTCCAAATTGGGGTTATGTAATAAAGAGACGCCAGGTAGTGATATTTTTGAATCATTGCTGACTACCCATTAATTTTTCCAGTTTAATCAGTGTCTTGCGACGAAAATAATAAAGCTGTTGCTGGTTCGTCTCTGTTGCCGGTACACCATCGGCAAGGCTGATATCCAGTCGTACAAGTGCCTTGAGCACATCTTTTGCATCCTGATCCTCGATCAACATGGCCTCCAGGACAAACTGCTCTGCTGCATCCAGCTCAGTCCAGGCCGACTGTAATAGTCGTCGATTTTCCAGATCTTCGGCTGACAGGTCACTGCTGGCAACATCCAGCTGCCCACTATTATCGGCTGAATCTGCCGTACCGGGGACCGGGCTGGTAAGAGAAATAGTCTGTGGCGGATCGAGCAAATGAAGTCGTTTTCTTTTCGTCAGGCTGATAATGATATTTTGCACCAGGTCATCAATTTCTGATTCAGCCCGGACCAGCTTCTGGGCAATCATGGGTATATTTTCACCCCCTAACAACGCCAGGAAAACTTTTGCTGCGTCATGTTCCATCTCCCTGATATAGGTAGGTACATGGACCTTGCGGCCAAAACGCCAGTCTTTCCAGCGCTCATAGAATGGCAACGAGTTGGCGATATGAAAAAGATATCCGCCTAACCTGGCACCATTGGTCCCCCTGAATCGCTTTAACCTGGTTGTTTTGGTTAAATCGTCAAGCATCCAGGTGTAACTGCCGTTACCCCATTCGCAGAACAAGGCATCACTACGAGAGGATCCCCATTCAGGGAACAGGGTGCACTTGTGGTAATAGTGATTTTCTTTGCAGAAACGCTTGCAGAAACTATTCGTCTGGTAACTTATGATCGGGTGGGCAATTTCAGAAACACGTTTGCGCGCAGCAACATCGCCATCAGCAGCAGCTCGTGCCAGGCGGGTGCTGCCTTCATCCTGGGCGTGCGAATTATCAGTTTTTTTTAGTTTAGGACTGTTCAAACCGGCAATAAAAGTTGTAATAAGGGAAGTCAGGTTAGTAACAGTCTAGCATAAGCCCGTATTTTAGCTGATAAAAATGCAAACCTCGCAAGCCAAACACTCCAGATCCCGATCATTCGAGATCCCAATTATTCCAGATAAAAGATAACTGCTCATGATCAGACGTGTGAGTATATTAGGAAACTGGTTGGTACAAAAACCAGCCCTGTACATGGCCTGAAACAATCAATAAGGCCAGGCCCAGTTTGTCATAGGCAAGATAATCACCGCTCACCGTACTGATTGATCTTGATGGCAGACCAAATACCTTGAGCGGACGATCGGCTGCATCGCCCATCTTGATATCACCAATGCTGTTTTTGTCAGTCGCTCCCTGCCAGACACCCAATACTTTCTTTTTTGGCCCCAGCACCAGGCGTGAGCCATCGACGAAACGATAAAGCTTCATTTGATCACCTTCGTACCAGAAGTTTGATATTTGGCTGTATTGTTTGCTTAAACTGTTACGAGTAGTGGGATCGCCTATTTTTCGGTTATTAATTTTTAAATGCTTGTTCGCATCATGTTTTAGCGCGGGTTTCTTATGATGGGCTGGTGTTACCTGATTCAAGGCCAGGCGAAATAATAAACTATCGCCATCGTTTCTTGATTTTTTTGCCATGTCCTGCCAGATTTTTTTGGCCAGTTTGCGGTTGCCCCTGGCTGTTTCCATAGCTGCATAATTGTGGTGTATGGCATAGGTAATAAGTTCACGGGGTAAAGTGGAATTGTTATCTTGCTTGTCAGATAATTTTTTTATTAATTGTCTGAACAATTTTTCAGATTCTTGAAATTTTCCTTCCTGGGCATTAATCATGGCCATCAGTAGTTCAGTCTCCAGGTCACTGCCAAACCTTGGCATCAGCTCACCCTGGACAACACCACGAGCGACATAGGTATTATTTTTTACCAACTGGGCCATGGCAGTTAATAAATAGGTGTTTCGATTCTCCGGCTCCAGGCGCCTGGCTTTTTCGAAATAATTGATGGCCCTGGCGGTGAATTTTTTAATTAGTTTTTTTTGTTTTCTTGTCTGGTTGTCCGACTCGCCCCTTTTAGTGACGGCCCCTGTCCGGGTAATTTTTTGTGCCTTGGGACTGGCATCCAGTACCAGTGGATAAAAAAACTGGGGTCCTTTTAATAAACCACGCTCAAGCAGTGGCCTGCGTAATTCCAGCGCCTGGGCCAGGTAGGTTAGACCAATGGCGTTATAAACTGCCCGGCTCGGATAATCCCGGCCGTAGGCCCGAAAATAGCGTCGCGCTATTTCATTGCGTCCAGCGATATATGACTGGACACCCAGGTCATATAAAACTGACTGGATAGCAACGGTTTTTAACTGGGTGCGGGTACGCAACGCCCGGGTCCTGGCCTTGTTGCAGGCCTTGGCATAAGACCGGGTGTAAGATTTAACCCCGGCTTTTGAGGTACCGGGCCCGGCACAGGGAAGCTGCCAGATACTCTCCACCCATTGGGTAAAAAAATCTTTTTTATCGACTATCCTGAACGGGTCATAACCCACCACCGACATAATTGTCAGGCCATCATGGTCCGCCTGTGCTTCACGCCGTTCCAGTGTCTTAACTGCTTTTGAATTTGTCATACCCTGCAAAATCTGTTTTCTGACTGCCGGCGCCTGGCTACCCGCTAATCTGAAAAATTTGTAATGCCAAAGGTCATTACTGCGCTGGTGAGCCAGCTCATGGGCCAGGACAAATGCCAGTAAATCCTGTGATTGCGCCTTGCCAAAACTATTACTGATTTTTATTGCCTGGTAACTCAGCAAAATATTTCCATCCAGAAGCGAGGCGGCCCAGGGACCTGCATCCGAACGAACCACATATAAACTTGGTTCAATTCTGGCGCCATCCCAGGTGCGTAACAATCTTGAAAAAATTTTATGCACCCTGGCTACTGCCTGGTTACGTTCGGGATCGATAATATGGGGCTTCCAGTAGTTAATTGACTGGGTGGCATCTGCCGGGGGTGACAGAGTCGCCAGTTGTCCGGACTGTTGATTGGTCGACGGTGGGGCAGCTAGCAGCGCTTCTGGCATTAAAAATAATGTCAGTAACAGGCCTGTTGTCATGGCTCGAAAGTACATAACTGCCAGCCTTCTTAAATTTGTTCTTCTCAGTTGCATATATATTCAGTTAAGTCTCTGGGCTCACTTACTACATTAAATACAGTCTCATACCTTCAATAGACCTTAACTTTATAAATATTTGAAGATTTTTTTCAAATTAGCAAGTTGCCATTTAATACCGCCCCCTATGCGCCAGTTAGCTATAAAAACAGGCCGTTTATCGTTTGACCGTTTGAAAGCCGGGAACTGGTTTCAAATTTCCCGCCTATGACGGTCTCTATTACCTGAACCTGCATTATTATCACTTCAACATATCGTAAAAGGAGATGAACAAATGTTAGCACAATGGAAATTTGGCCTTTCGCCGGCCTGGAAAATGGGGCTCGTAACAGCGTTTTTTGCCATTTTACTCTCTGGCTGTGGCGCGACAACTGCGACTGAAGATACTGCTGCGCCCTTAAGCAGGGTTGCCCTGTCATTACCCGACTCCATGACCGGTGGCAAAGGCTCTGGTGCGGTAGCGCCCATGGTTGGAATACAGACTAGCCAGGTACAGGCAATGACGTCGGCACAGGGAACCAGTCAACCTTGCGCCTTTGTGGGTGCCGGAACCGATGATCCATTTGAAAATGGATATAATATGACCCGGTTCATGGTGGGTGCCATTGCATCCTGGACCTGTGTTGCTGACTTTTTTATTAATATTGCCGAGTATGTCCCCCATGATGGTCTGATCAAGGAAACCGACAATGATACCCAGGCCGGTAACTATGATCCTAAAGATCCAACTCATTATAGTGTCACTGATGACACCACGACTAAAGTCTCAGTCAGGCTTTATTATGGTTATGATCGGGCAACACCCCCCGTGCCGGCTGACATACCGCAATTTTTTGCGTCATGGATTAATGGCGCAGGTGACAATATAGACGGCCGCCTGGTATTGGATGTCGTTACCATTGCCGGTATTGATCGTCAGTCTGATGACCCGGCTGCCATGCGCCTGGACTTCAGCTACACCGATGTACAAAAACTGGCGACCATGTACCTGAAATTTGACGGCGGAAACGAATGGGCCAACGGGTTACGTATTGAAGTAGCCCAGGACCTGGGTGTTAATCCTTTAACCCAGGTATATTTGGCCCGGGGTTTGCTTGATATGAAGCGTCAGTTTATTAATACCCCAGGCGTGCCTGAGCTACCTGTTTTTCAGATGTATACGGTGTCTGACCAGCTGGGTGCAGGTGCCGCTATTGCTGACTTTATTGATGTTGCAATACCACTGGAGCTTAATGCCGCTACTGGTAACCACCTGGGTAATTACATTTTCAACAAACAGGATAAATACTTTTTTGATAATGACAAATCCTGGGACTGGATAGACAAGGCATTTACCTCATCAGAGTATCGCGGTGCGCGTACGACACCGGCAACAGGCGGTACGTTCACACCGTTTGATCCTTCACTGGATATAATTATCGCCGCGTTGATGCTTGATCCGGCCTATTTCACTGGCACGGCCTGTAATGCTATTGGCGATGATTGCACTGATCTTCTCAATGCAATCTACCGTGATGGTTTTGCAAGTCATGAACCCAACCAGGGTGCAGATCCTATGGACTGGCGTACCACAGCAGTTGCAAGTCCGGTTTACCTGAATAGCGTTTACCCCAATGGGGTTGACTGGACCGGCGCCTTTGATCCTGTTTTTTAAAAAAAATTAATAGAATAAGTTTAGTTTTGTCAAACACCCGGTAAATTATTTTACCGGGTGTTTTTTATTCAACACAAATCCTCGCCCGCATACATTTCTTCGATTTCACTGGCATAGCGTTTTTCGATTTCCTTGCGTTTTAGTTTCAGCGTGGGTGTCATTAAACCATTTTCAATTGACCAGGGTTCCACTGTTTTGAATACGTAACAAATTTTTGCATAACCCGGGAAATCATGAAGCTGTTTGTTGGCACGGTCACTGATTTCTTTGGCATCGGTAAGACTGGTAACAACCAGCAAGGCCAGCTTGGTCCTGCCTTCGCCAATCACCATGGCCTGCTCAAAAGCGGGATCAGTCGTAATTGCCTGCTCGGCATCGGTTGGTGAAACCTTTTCGCCATTCATCAATATGATAATATCTTTTACCCTGCCGGTGATGAAGACTCGATTACCTTCAAGCCGGGCAACATCGCCGGTATGAAACCAGCCATCGGTCATACAGTCGGCGGTGGCTTTTTCATTATTCCAGTAACCTTTCATGATGACTGGCCCACGCACCAACAACTCATCGGCATCACCAAGTTTTACTTCAACGTCTTTCAAGCGGTTGCCCACGGATAAAGGTTCATTATCATGGACCTGGTTAAAACTGATAACCGGGCTAGTCTCGGTTAATCCGTAACCATGAAGAAAATTAATCCCCAGGCCCATGAATACCTCGAACAAGTGGGTGGGCATGGGCGCGCCACCAATTAATACAAATCGTATCCTGCCACCAAACCGGCTGCGTACTTTTTTTCCGACCAGCTTGTCCAGTATTGGCCAGAAAAAACTTTGCATAAATGAAATACGCCCCCTGAATCGTGCCCAACCAAGACGATAGGCATTTTCAAATAAAAAACGTTTGAGCTTACTGGTGCCCAGTCCTTCCTGAACCTTGGTGTAAACGCGTTCAAAAATTCGCGGCACACAAACCATAATGGTCGGTTTTTGACTGACCATGTCTTCGGCAAGATCCAGTACGCTGCGGGCATAAGTTGTTTGGGCGCCCGCTGCCATGGCAACGTAATAACCGACCGTTCGCTCAAACATGTGTGACAAGGGCAGGAATGACAAAAACAAATCATCGCCATCAATTTCCGGGCAACCAGCCAACAAGCCTGATACATCATAGGCAATGTTGTTGTGGCTAAGCATGACGCCTTTTGGTTTGCCCGTGGTACCCGAGGTATAAACAATAGTGGCTAGCGTATCTGGCATTGCCTCTACACTACCAACACTGGCGCCAGTGCCTGGCGCAGCTTTCGGCAACCAGTCGACCAGGGAAATTGCCTTGTTGTCGCCATCTGGTGTGTTCTGAAAACAAACTACCCGCTGCATAGATGTCGTATGGTCGCGCATCTGCGGCCAAACGGAACCATCACCTAAAAATAAAAATTTAGTGCCGGCATCTTCCAGGCACCAGGCCATATTATCGGGCCGATCATTATAAAATAATGGCACCACGACCAGGCCCGATGCCAGTGCCGCCTGTTCAAACAGCATCCACTCGTAACGATTTTGCAAGCAAATGCCGACCCGGTCTCCCGGCTCAAGATTTTCCGATTTTAAGGCTGCTTGCCAACGAGTGACATTTTCTGCGGTCTCTAGCCAGTTATAATTGACCCAATGCTTGTCTTCGAATTGCCGGTAAGCAATTTTTCTTGGCGAATCCTGGACCCGGGCCTGAAAGAGATCAGTTAACGTTTCGGCTTTTTCTATACGCATAACTATCAGCTCCTTATATTATTCACGTGTTACAAATAATTATTATCATTCTATTATATTATGACCAGCCCGCGTCAGGCTGGAAACGTTTACCGTATTCTTCAGACAGGCGATAAAGCGTATGACTGACTGTTTCGTTGCCTAACATTTCGGCATAGTGCATTGGCCCGCCCCGAAACGGCGCAAAACCTGTACCGTACACCATACCGGCATCAACAGCATCAATGTTGGCAACAACGCCTTCACGCAAACATGCCTTCGCCTCATTTAATATTCGCATAACCAGTCGATCGGCCACGGAAACATTAGAAGATCGGGCCGCAGGTTTCTGGGCATGGCCTTTTTTGTCGTAACGATAAAATCCCTGGCCGGATTTACGGCCCAGTTTACCCGCTGCAACCATTTTAGCCAGCGCATCCGGCACGGTTATACCCAGGGGTTCGGATAGTTCCTGGGCAACAAAAAGACAAATGTCGAGACCGACGGTATCGGCCAGTTGAATTGGCCCCATGGGCATACCAAATTTCAGGGCTGCCTGGTCGATGGTTGCCAGGCTCACCCCTTCCCCGGCCAGTTCCATGGCCTCGATCAGGTAAGGCATTAAAATCCTGTTGACCAGAAATCCGGGGCTGCTTTTAACATCCAGCGGCAAACGACTAATGGCCGTGGTAAATGCACGGGCACGATCAAGCATGGTTTCACTGGTTTGTTCGCCCTTCACTATTTCAACCAGTTGCATCATGGCCACCGGGTTAAAAAAATGTAGCCCAACCAGCCTGGAAGGATCTTTCAGGGACTGGCAAATGACTTCCAGCGGAATACTGGATGTATTGGTGGCAAGAATTGTATTGGCTCCAACTTTTGCCTCGACATCTTTGAATAAACCCTGTTTGGCTTTTTCATCTTCAATAATCGCTTCTATGACCAAGTCTGCATGCCGAACAGCGTCGCCGGAAATATCCGGTATCAACCTGTCCATGGCCGCTTCAATTTGGCGTTTGTCTTTGAGTTTTTTGCGGAACAATCCATAGGCACGTTTAATTGCCTTGGCAATCGCCTCTTCACGCTGGTCCTGCAAACTGACACGAAAACCTTTTAACGCTGCCCAGGCAGCGATATCACCGCCCATGACACCGGCGCCAATGACATGAACATGACTCACGCCATGGTCAATTGTTTTGCCCTGGCGTTTAAGGTTTTCACTCAATAAAAATACCCGCACCAGGTTACGGCTGGCTTCAGTGACCATCATTTGGCCCAGGGAAATTGCCTCGGCTTCATAATTTGCCGCATTCAACCAAAGTTTAATAATGCGAAAGGGGGCGGGGTAATGTTCTGGCCGTGCCTTCTTTTTCACCTGGCGTGTCATCATTGCCGCAATCAGCGGTCTTAATGGTGCCCAGCCTGGTAATCTTTTTAGCAATGGAGGGGTGAATTTTTTTCTGCTTTTAACCCAGGCCTCGGCCGCGGTCATTAAATATCTTTCTGGCTCCAGGTCATTGACCAGGCCAATACGACGGGCGGCCCGGGCCCGCAGGGCACGGCCGGTTAACATCATGTCCAGGGCTGCCAGGTCTCCAACCAGTTTCGGTAAACGCACCGTACCACCGAACCCGGGGTTGATCCCGAGACGAACTTCTGGCAAACCAATACGGGTACCGTCATCATCACGGGCTACCCGGTAATCACAAGCCAGTACCATTTCAGTACCGCCACCAAGGCAGTTACCATGAATAACGGCGACGGTTCTACAGGGCAGCGCCTCAAGTTTATTAAAAATACCCTGACCATAACGAGCAACATCGGCACCGATTTTTTCGTCTTTTACTTCGAGAAATTCATTGATATCTGCGCCGAATATAAAGCCTGATTTTTTTCCCGAGCGAATAATTAATCCCTGGGGCGGCCTCGCCGTTAAATCTGTTAAAATACTATCAAGTTCTTCCAGTACTTCCCGGGACAATACATTGGCAGATTTACCCTGCACGTCCAGCGTCAATAAGGTGTACTCCGACCGATCATCACGACTCCAGTGTTTAGCGCTCATGAATTTAACTCCTTGCCGCCGGCTTCTTTACTGGCCCTAACTAACATGGCACCACCCTGTCCACCGCCAATACACAGTGTTGCAACACCCCGGCCACCGCCCTGGCGACGTAATGCATGTAAAATATGCAACACCAGGCGTGCACCCGTGGCACCAACTGGATGTCCACAAGCTACCGCGCCGCCCTGGGCATTCAATTTACTGGCATCCATTGCGCCTAAAGGTTTATCCATACCCAATTCTTCACGGGCATAATCAACACTGTCCCAGGCCCGCTGGCAACCGATGACCTGGGCCGCAAATGCCTCGTTTAGTTCCATTAAATCGATATCCTGCATGGTCATTTTCTGTCTTTTTAATAATTCAGCAACCGCGTGTACCGGGGCCAGTCCCATTTGGGCCGGGTCAACGCCGGCCCACTCATGATCAATAATTTCACCCAGCACGGGTAAATCATATTTTTTGACGGCGTCTTCACTGGCCAATATTAACATCGCCGAACCATCAGTAATCTGGGAGCTATTCGCCGAGGTGACGGATCCATATTTTCGGTCAAATACCGGTCGCAAGGTGGCCAGTTTTTCAATTTTCGAATCGCGACGCATGCCGGTATCTTCCATGTAATGTTTGCCCTTACTGTCGTATAACGCCTGGATCTCGTCTTTCATGTCACCGGAATCAAAAGCAGCAGCCAATCGTTGATGGCTCTGGATGGCATAAGCGTCTTGCTCGGCCCGGCTAATTTTAAAACGGTTGGCAACAATTTCTGCGGTTTGGCCCATGGATAATTTCACCAGGGGGTCGCTCAGGCCATGGATGAGGGTAATCACAGGTTTCAATAAAACCGGCCGTAATGAAAAAATTGCCTTGAGTTTGGCCAGGGGTGTCCTGGCCCCCATCAACCCTGCCAGCCAGTTCACCATGGCGGTGTTCCACTGGATAGGTGCCCGGCTCATGGCCTCGGTACCACCGGCCAGAATTAAATCCGAATAACCCAGGGTGATGCGTTCGCGAGCGCTGGCCAGGGCTTGCATGCCGGAAGCACAATTACGCTGGACCGTATAAGCAGGCACTTTTTTTCCACAACCCAGGCGCAGGGAAATAATGCGCGCGATGTTGGCTTCATCTGGTGATGGAATAACGCAACCAACAATGACTTCGTCAATGTCTTCCGGGGTAAATGGCATGCGCGCCAGCACCGGTCGGGCGGCGGCAACAGCAAGATCAGCAGCACTAAAAGGCCCTGTTTTACCCTTGGCCTTTAGAAAAGGTGTACGGGCACCATCAATAACATATACGGGCCTTGTTTCTGACATTTTATTCTCCTTATATTTGCCACTCACTTTAGTAGCAAACCTGCCCCTCAACTAAAGTCATTCAATTATTCTTAAAAAAACAAAATACTGTTAGACAAGATTAACAAGATTTACTGGATTAAACCTTATAACTGAATCCAATCCGTAGAGTTAAGCAATCCTGTTAATCCCGACAATCACGTCTATGTTTTTTATTGCGTTATAAATACTCAAGATAAATCTTGTGGAAAATCATCCACTTTGATAACCGTTTGACGGGCTTCATCTGCGCGCCTCAATAAGTCAGCCTCACTATCACTAATTACATTTTTACGTATTCCTTCGGCCAGCAACGCTTCAAAACCTTCAAGTGCACGAACCTGGTAACCGATCTCCGTGGCCTTACGCAGTTTTTTGGCAGCAGGTTCTGCAACAATAACTTTTTCAAGCCCAACCTCCACCCTGCCAATGGCATCTTCAGGATCATCTGAAAGATACACGCCATCGGTCAGGCGGTCGCGGGTGCTGGATGGCTCGATTAATATGGATGCAATCTGGTGGCCCGTTTTATCGGTAGGCGGTCTAAAATGACGACCCACGGGAAATATAATCATGCGCATAATGACAGCGGCCAGCTTGTTGGGAAAATTGCGTAACAAGCCGTCAAGGGCCTGCTGACTTTGATAAAGCGCCAGGTCACAATTCCAGCGCACCAGGGGTAAATCTGCCTGGGGTTTGCCCTGGTCCTGGTAACGCTTGAGTACGGCCGAGGCCAGGTAAAGCTGGCTCAATACATCGCCCAGGCGTCCGGACAACTTTTCTTTTCTTTTCAGTGAGCCGCCTAAAACCAACATAGCCACATCTGAGGCAAAAGAAAATGCGGCGCTTATTCTGCTCAAGTGTTGATAATAACGAGCGGTTTTATCGCCAACTGGCGCCGGCACCAGCCGTCCACTACTTAATGCCAACACAATTGATCGTACGGCATTACTAATGGTGAACCCAATATGACCAATAAAAGCTTTATCGAAATTCTGCTGGGCAAGACTAATGTTAGTCTCACGGACTGCCTCCATTTCCTTAAATACATAAGGATGGCAACGAACCGCGCCCTGCCCGTAAATAATCAGGGATCGCGTCAGGATATTGGCACCCTCAACGGTAATGCTAATGGGTACGCCCTGGTAGGCGCGACCGATAAGATTATGGGGGCCCATGCAAATGCCTGATCCGCCCCGGATATCCATGGCATCATCAATCACCTTGCGCATGTGTTCGGTCAACTGGTATTTGACTATCGCCGATATGACCGAGGGTTTTTCGCCGATATCAAGGGCGCCCGCTGTCATCACCCGGGCCGCATCCATCATGTAGGTAAAACCGGCAATCCTGGCCAACGCCTCTTCAACGCCCTCAAATTTACCAATCGGCATATTGAACTGGCGACGGATGCGGGCATAGGCACCAGTTGATCTGGATGCCAATTTACCAGAACCGGTACTGAGTGCCGGCAAGGAAATTGAACGGCCTGCCGCCAGGCTTTCCATTAACATGCGCCAGCCCTGGCCCACGCGATCGGCACCGCCAATAATCCAGTCAACAGGTATGAACACATCCTTGCCACTATTCGGCCCGTTTTGAAAAGCGATATTAAGCGGGTTATGGCGACGGCCTATTGTGATGCCGGGCGTGTCGGCCGGTATCAGGGCAACGGTAATACCTAACTCTTCCTGCTCACCAAGCAAGTGATCCGGGTCATAGAGTTTAAATGCCAGTCCTAAAATCGTGGCCACCGGGCCGAGAGTGATGTAGCGTTTTTGCCAGTTAAGACGAATGCCCAGCACGTCCGCCTTGCCTTCAAACTCGGCCCGACAGATTACGCCGGTATCAGGCATGGCCCCGGCATCACTACCGGCCTCCGGGCCAGTCAGCGCAAAACAGGGAATCTCTTCACCCTTTGCCAGGCGCGGTAAATAATAATTTTTTTGTTCTTCGGTTCCGTAATGCAGTAACAACTCGGCAGGACCAAGAGAGTTTGGCACCATCACGGTCACGGCTGTGGCGACACTGCGACTGG
>VAPH01052697.1_pt1 | contig 24353 bp, 24 predicted proteins | sample 3393861 | NCBI WGS metagenome assembly VAPH01 (sample SAMN08290439, study PRJNA428436) | hydrothermal vent metagenome | isolation source: Deep-sea hydrothermal vent chimney | place: Atlantic Ocean: South-mid Altantic Ridge | reverse complement strand
CAGGGGGCTGTTCGAGCAAGCCATCGAGATTTACAGGATCGGGTGCAACATTCTGCCCGAGACCCTGGATTTCCGCTATCGCCTGGGCGATATGCTTTTCCGCATGGGCGAGGTGGAAAAATCCTCGGAGATTTTCCACGAGGTGACGGAGAAGCTTTATCAAACCGCCAGGTATTGCTCCCATCAACGCGGTGAGCCCATCGTCCACCTGTTGGGGCCCCATATCACCATCTGCCAATTCTTCGGCGAGATGGCCGCGAAGCTGGACCTCTATTTAAAGGCCCGCGAACTGGGCTACTTCGAGGCGGACGAACCGGTCTTGTTCGCGCCCGACAACGTGGTGGTCAACCGGGCCTTGACCGATTATTGGGGACGCTACGTCAAGGTCATCGAAGACGACGAGACCATCTCGGAATACCAAAGGAAATTCAGGACAAACTGGGTTTATCTGGACTATTTCACCATGCCGGACGGGCGCACCCTTCACCGCGACATCGCCCATCGGGTGGTCCAGAAGGAATGGGAAGCGGCGGGAAAAGGCCCGCTGCTCGCTCTTTCCCGAGAGCACCGGGAAAAGGGACGGAAAATCCTCGGCGAACACGGCATGCCCGAGGATGCCTGGTTCGTCACCCTGCATGTTCGCGAGGCCGGTTTTTTCGACGAGGACGTCTCGACGAACCACAACCGGCACCGCAACGCCCCGATCGGGGATTACATCCCGGCGATCGAGGAAATCACCGGCCGGGGAGGGTGGGTCATCCGCATCGGCGATCCGTCCATGACGCCGTTGCCCGAAATGGAGCGCGTCATCGATTACGCCAACGGCGATTTCCGTTGCGACTGGATGGACCTGTTCTGCGTCGCCGAAGGCCGGTTCTACCTCGGCATGCCTTCGGGGCCGAGCAGCGTCGCCGTCAACTTCGGCGTCCCGACCTTGGGAACCAACTGGTTCCCGCTTGGGCCCTGGCCCTATGGCGAAGGCGATATTTTCCTTCACAAGCTGTTCCGGTCGAAAGACGACGGGAGAATCCTGAGCATCGAAGAATCCCTGAAACCCCCGTTCTTCTGTTCCCTCGAACCCCTGTTCTTCGAGGCCCAGGGCATCGAGATCCTCGACAACACCCCCGAGGAAATCAGGGCCGCGGTGGTCGAGATGTTTGACGCCCTGGATGGGAAAATCATTTATTCGCGCGAGGACGAAGCCGCCCAGGACCGCTACAGGGTGCTGGCCGATCCCTATCGTGTCGGGCTGAGCCCCCGCTTGGCGCGCAATTTCCTTGCCGCCCACCCGGAATTGATCGCCGGGAAGACAGAGGGATCGAGACGGAAATGAGCGAGCCGTTCCTTATCGCGGCCTTCCTCGGAACACAGGCCTTGGGCGATTTTGTCATGCAGCACCTGGTCGGCGCGTCGGTGGCGCGCGCCGTGCCGGGAAGCAGGCTGGTTTCCGTCTACCGGGACGACAGGCCTTACAAGTCCCTGATTACCCTTTGCAATCCCTTTGTCACCGCGCCATTGAAGGTTCCCGGCGATCCCAATATCCTTATTCCGCTCGACTGGTTCGACGGCGCGCCGCGAAAGCCCGGCTCTCCGTTCGCCGAGCAGTGGTATGAGGCGGGCTTTCACAAACCGGACCTTCTTTTAACACCCTCGATGATCGAGATCAGCCAATGCGTCGGCCCGCCGCCGAGGTTCCGCTTTCCAGGCGATACGGCCTCTATCCTGACCGAGGCCCTGGCGCGAAGGGGCGTCGATGAAGGCCGCTGGTTCGCTTGCCTTCATATGCGCGAGACAGGGTACCAATGGCGCAGGGAGGTCCATAGGCAACGTAGCGTCGACCCCAGGTCCTACCTTCCCATGATCCTCGACATCATCAGGGAACAAGGGGGCCGGGTGGTCCGTCTCGGCGATCCTTCCATGACGCCCTTGCCCGAAATCGACGGGCTTATCGATCTCAGCGGGGACCAGAACAACTTTCCCGAACAGGCCTTCGCTTCGGCCCGGGCGCGTTATTTTATCGGCACCGACACCGGCCCGACCCAACTCGCTTGCGCTTTCAAGACCCCGGCGGCGACCACCAACGCTTTGGGCATAGGGGTTTGGAATCCGGGCGACGTGGTGTCGTTGAAGCGTTTCGTCATGGCCGACGGCCGGGAACTCGCGAGCCGGGAACTCCTGGAGATGGGCTGCCTTTCGGCGCAACGCCTACTCCCCCCGGACACGACTTTTGTGGATAATTCACCCGGTCGCCTTCGCGCCATAGCACGGCACATGTTCGACATCACCAAGGACTGCCCCGGCTGGCGCGGCGAAGGGATCGATCCGCCTTATGATCCGCCGGGAAAAGTCACCTTGCCCTTGCAAGGCGGAAATGTGGTCGATTTGGCCGCCGACCTTACCTTTTGGGATAATATGTAAAAAGCGGCGCGTCCCGGACCGCCATGGGAATGGCGAGGCTGAGCTTTTCCGCCACCGGGGGCGGCGGGGCCGGTGTCCGCCAAGCGGGGCAATCGTGGGTCGCCTTTAGCAAATGTTCGACCAAGTCGGCTATGGGCGCGGCCCCTCGGGTGAACGCGATATCGGCCCTGTTCCAGATACGGGCCTTGAAAGGGGCGTCGCCGATTGCCGCGGCCGGGGTCAGGAACGCCGAAGCCATCGCCGTGATCCATCCTTCGCCGCCAAGGACGAACCGGGCGCGGCTTATGGCGGCGGCTTGAAGGTCGAAAGACGCCGAGGTCAGATCGACGGCTTGGGGGTCTTTTTTCCCCCAACGGCCCTCGCCCAAAAAAACGGTTCGCCCGCCCAGGGCGGAGATTTGCCCAACGAGGCTCTCCCCGTCTTTCAGGGCCCCATCCAGGCAAACAAACCAAGTATCGCGCGCCAGCCCCCGCCCGGCCAGGCCTTCCGCCAGGGCCGTTTCCGTCTCGGGCGGAAGGGTCAAGGCGGGCGGCGCTTCGGCCAGGCCTTCGATGAGCGCCGCCTCGACCGACAAAAGCGAGGGGGAGAGAACCAGGTCCGGATTGTGAAGTTTGCGCTTGCTCCATTCGGGCACGGGGCATTTAACGGGCGCGGACCAGCCGATATCGAACCAGTCCATAAGGAAGGTAACCGGTGACGCCGCGTCCGCTTTCATCTCCGATTGAAGGAAAGGATTGCAGTCGGTAACGAACTCCCATTGCGGCCCCTGGCCGCGGTAGACGGCCAGGGCATAGGCCTTTGGAAAGTGACGCAGGATCGAGGCGGCGACGATGTTGCGTTCTATGAAATCTCCGAGAGACCCACCGGTGAGGTAAACGACGATTTTCCCGGGGGGCTGGGCCGTCGTCCAGGCCTTGGCCTTGTCCTTCAAATAGGCGATGGAATCGGGCAAGCCCCGGCCGCTCATGGGGCGCGTTCTCCTTTCACGCGGGCCGGGACCCCGATCACGCAAACCCCCGGCGGAACGTCTTCGATAACCACGGCCCCTGCCCCGACCATGGCGGCCTCTCCGACGCGCAGGCCTTGCCTGATGACGGCGCCCGCGCCGACCGTGGCCAGCGCGCCGACGGCGGCCTCGCCCAACAGGCAGGCCCTCGGGCCCACTTGGGCGTGATCCCCGACGCGGCAATCGTGTTCGATAACGGCGCCTGTGTTGATAACGGCGTTGTCGCCGATCACCGCGCCTGCGTTGACGATGGAACCGGCCAGAAGAACGGTCCCCCGGCCGACCCCGGCATGGGGCGAAACGACCGCCGAAGGATGACGAAGGCTCAAGGGGGCAAGGCCCGCCGCCATTGCCTTGTCATAGAGGGCTTTTCGGGGGCCGTTGCCGCCGACGCCGCCCAGCCCCAACACGAAAGAGGTAAACCCGCGCTCGCGGGCGAGGGCCAGAACCTCGTCCCCGCCGATGACGGGGGTTCCTATGATTTCCGTTGAAAGAAGGCCGGGGTCGGCGTCGAGGACCGCTATGGGGTGGTCCCAGCCGGAACTTTCCAAGGCGTCGATGACGACTTTTCCGTGTCCGCCGCCCCCGAGAACCAAACAACCCGTCATCATCCCCCCGGTCAAATTACCCTTCCAACAGGCCTTCCGAGATTTGAAGGTTGATGTTGATAAGGGTGTCGATGGTTTCAGAAGGAAGGTCGCTGCCGTGCTTCATGGTGCTTTCGGCGACGAACTGGCTGAGTTTGATTAAATTGTCCTTGGCTTCATGGGCGATTTCAGCGTCGCCCCTCGACACCATGAAGCGCAAGGCGATCCAAACCTCCATATTCCTTTCCAAGGCCGTCACCAGCATTTTTGGGTCGTCCCGGGACTGGTCGAGCATAACCGCCGCTTGCGAAAGGCCGAACGCGCTTTCTTCCGGCAAGGTCAACGTGTCTTTTTCTCCCGCTCCCGGTTCCGCCGTCATCTTGTCGTTCCTTATTCAACCGCTTTAACGCGCGAATCATATCCGTCATATGGGATCAGTTCAATTTAAACCAAGAAAGGCCGCTGTTTTTATTTTGCGGCGGTTTGCCGAAATGCGGCGCTCAATGGCCGGCTCAGTCCTCGCCGCCGTGGCGCAGCACCATGTCGCGCAGGGTTACGATGCCCACGGGCTTGCGTTCCGGGTCGACGACGATGGCCCGCGATGGCCCGAACTTGACCAGGAGCCGCACCGCGTACCGGATGTCCATATCGGCCGGCACCGTGAGGACCGGCTTGGACATGATTTCATAGACGTTGACCCGGGCGGGCGGGCTGTCCGTGGCGATCACGTCCCGGGCGATATCGGTGATGGTGACCACGCCGAACTCGTCGGCGTCGTCGCGCCGCTCGACGGCGAGTGAACTCACGTTGTGCTTGCGCATTTCACGGATGGCTTGGGAAACGGTGGCGGTGCGCTCAATCGCGTGCACCGACGGGGTCATGACGTCGCTGACCCTGATGTGTGTGGTTTCGTTCATACCTCGCCCTCTATCTCTTCGAGTAATGTGGGTAACTGCGTCGAAAGCCCCACGGCGTCGTCTATGGGGATTTCGAAAGCGACGCCCGAGCCCGGCGCGGTGTCGAACTCTCCGGCCTCGGCGATGGTTTCGAGGATTTGCCGCGATTTCTGGGCGACGACCATAAACAGCAGGATGTCGCGCTGGCCGCTGAGCTCCAGGCCGAGAAAGGTCTTTTGCGGCTTCAGGCCTTCTCCGCGCACGCTGGTGATGATGGTCGCCCCGGTGGCGCCCGCCTCGCGGGCGGCATCGATAACGACCTCGGTTCTCTCGTCCGATACCAGGGCCATGATAAGTTTCAACTTCATGTAGAATCCTCCTTTTCTTGAGATTCCCTGCGTTTGTGGAGCCATGAAGTCAGCAAGGAATATCCCATAACGGACATAATTGGAAACAAAGAGGCGAAAGCGATCAGGCCGAACCCGTCGATCAGCGGATTGCGGCCTTCGATGGTCGACGCCAAGCCCAGCCCCAGGGCCGCCACCACGGGCACGGTGACGGTCGACGTGGTGACGCCGCCCGAATCATAGGCCAGCGGTATGATCCATTTCGACGCGAAGATGGTCTGGATGATGACGATCCCGTATCCGGCCATGATGTAGTACGGCAGCGGCGTGCCGGTGATGATCCGAAAAACGCCGGTCGCCACCCCGACCGAGACGCCGACCGCGACGGCGATACGCAGCCCAAAGGCGCTGACGCTGCCCCCTGAAATGTCCTCGGCCTTGAGGGCGACCGCGATCAGGGAAGGCTCGGCGATGGTGGTGGCGAAACCGATGGCTGCGGCGAAGATGTAGACCCAAGTGTAGTCCGACCAGATCAAGGCCCGGCCCTCGCTGCCGTCACGGCCCAGGAACGCCGGCGAGGTCAGCTGGCCGGCCATGGTTTCGCCCAAGGGAAACAGGGCCTGTTCCAGGCCGATCAGGAACAAGGTGAGCCCGAGGACGACGTAAACGAAACCGATGAGGATTTTTTTCAGGTTGGCCGGACGCCGCCGCACGACCAGGAACTGAAAAACAAACAAAATGACGGCGATGGGCAATACGTCCATGAGCGTGCTCGCCGCCGTCTTTTTCGTCAGAACCAGAAGATGGAGGATGGATTCCATTAAACGACCATTCCGTAGACGAGCACGAAGATTATCGGGGCGAGCGACGCGAAGGCGATCAGTCCGAAGCCGTCGATCAGGGGATTGCGGCCGCGGATGGCGGTGGCCAGCCCGACGCCGAGCGCGGTGACCAGGGGCACGGTGACGGTCCCCGTGGTGACGCCGCCGGAATCGTACGCGATACCGATGATTTCCTCGGGCGCGAAGAAAGTCAAAACCATGACGACGGCGTAGCCCCCGATAATCAGGTAATGGATGGGCCAGCCCTTGAGGATTCGGAAGACGCCGAGAACCAGCGCCGCGCCGACGGAAAAGGCGACGATGTAGCGCAACCCGTCCGCATAGATTTGTCGGCTCAGGGCCGTGTTTTCGATGAAGCCGCCGTTCGCCGCCATCTCGCCGGCTTCCGCCGACACCGCGATCAGGGCCGGTTCGGCGATGGTGGCTCCGAAACCGAGGAAAAAGGCGAAGGCGAACAACGCGCTCAAGCTTCCCTTGCCGGCAAGGGCCCGGGCCAGGGTTTCCCCGATGGGGAACAGGCCCATCTCCAGGCCCTGGACGAAAAGCGCCAATCCGGCGACGACGAACAACAGGCCAACCAACGTCTCGCCCATGTTGGGGAAGGGCTGGCGCAAGACCGCCACCTGAAAAAACGCGATAACCAGGATAAGGGGGGTCAGGTCCCTGAGGGCGTCCTTGAACAGCCGCAGGAAATCGCGAAACCCTTCCACAGGTTGCCCTCTCTCGTCGATAAAATTACACCTTAGCATATCCGCGGTGGACAGGTTCGCCGTAATGGGGAAAGCTGAAAAGCCATGACTGAAACCATCCAATCCCTGATTAAGGCGGCTCACGGCCATTTAACGGCGGGGCGGTTAGGCCGGGCCCGGGACTGTTGCGGCCGCGTTCTGGATGGAAATCCCTCCCATCCCATCGCCCTTCATTTTCTGGGTGAGACGGCGCGGCTGGCGGGAGAGCCGGAGATGGCCGCCGGTTTCCTTGAAAAGGCGATCGACGTGTCTCCTTCGACTCCGACGATTCTGTGCAGCCTGGGGCTCGTGCGTAAGGACCTGGGCGATCTGGAAGGAGCCCGCGACGCCTTCCGGAAAGCCGATGGGCAAGGCCCCGGATCGGCCGTCGTGCTCGGCAACCTGGGCGCCGTACTGGTTATGCTGGGCGAGGACGAAGAGGGCGAGGCGGTTCTTCGGCGCGCCCTTAAGGCCAATCCCCGCTCGGCCCTTGCCCACGAAAACATCGCCATGATCCTTCGCCGCCGCGGCGATTGCGAGGCCGCTCTGGATCATTTCAGCCGGGCCTTGGAGCCGGCGCCGGGGAATGTCGGGGTTCTTATTCAAATGGGCGCCCTGCTGGCTGAAAAGGGCGAGATGGAAGCCGCCGAGACGCTTTTCATGGAAGCCCTTGAGGCGGGCGGGGGATTTGAGGCCCATTACTCCCTGGCGTCCCTTTACGACAACGGGGGACGCCCCGGGCCGGCCGCTTCCCATTACCGCCAAGCCTTGGATTTAAAGCCGGCGGACGCGTGCGTCGTTGCGGCGTTTCATTGGTTCTCGCAACGCAATTGCGCTTGGGAAGATACGGCGGCGTTGAAACGAAGACTCCTGGAGCAAACGGTGGCGGCGCTCGATGAAGGGCGTAAACCGTTTCTCCATCCCTTCGCCCATTTATCCCTGGAAGACGACGACATGCTCAATCTCAGGATCGCCGAACGCTGGACCCGGGAAATCGTCGAAAAGGCGGCCCGGTCGAGCCTCCGCTTTTCCCATGACCCGGGGAGCAAGGCCGAAGGGGCGCCGATCGTCCTGGGGTACCTTTCAAGCAACTTCAACGACCATCCCGTGGCCCATCTCATGCGGGGTGTTTATGGCCTGCACGACCGCTCCCGGTTCACGGTTCACGGCTATTCCATAGGAAAGCCGGACGCAAGCTTCTATCAAAAGGAAGCGGAAAGGGACTGCGACCGTTTTACCGATATCCGTGATCTGAGCGACGAGGCGGCGGCGCGCCTTATCCATGACGACGGCGTCGATATCCTTATCGATCTTTGCGGCTATACCGAAGGAACGCGCATGGGTATCGCCGCGCTCGGGCCCGCCCCCATCCAGGTTAATTATCTTGGCGGGGTCAGCACGTCCGGCGCGCCGTTCTTCGATTATATCCTTTCGGATGGGGTGGCGACGCCCGAGGGACGGGAAACCGCTTTTTCCGAGGCCGTTGTCCGCCTGCCCAATTGCTATGCTCCCCACGACCGGGAAGAGAAAATTTCCAGGAAAATCTTTTCAAGGGCCGAGGCCGGCCTGCCGGACGACGCTTTCGTCTATTGTTCGTTCAATCAGGCTTATAAGATCGACCCCGATATTTTTTGCCTTTGGATGGATATTCTGCTGGCCGTTCCAGATGGCGTGCTCTGGCTGTATCCGGGCAATGAAAGGGCGGCCCGAAACTTGAAAGCCCAAGCGGCGGCGAGAGGCGTCGCCGCCGAGCGCCTGGTTTTCGCCCCCCCCATGCCCAAGGCCGATCACCTGTCCCGCTTGAGGCTGGCGGATCTGGCCCTCGATACCGCCATTTACAAAGGGGGCGTCACCACCAGCGACGCCTTATGGGCCGGTGTTCCGGTGGTTAGCGTTTCGGGGCGGCATATGCCGTCCCGCGCGTCCATGAGCAAACTTTCGGCCATCGGTCTGCCCGAACTGGCCTGCCGTTCATTGGATGATTACGCGGATCTGGCCGTCCGCCTGGCTAAAAACAAAGACGACTTGGCCGCATTGGCGAAAAAGCTGGAAGAAAACCGCCTGACCATGCCGCTCTTCGATACGGAACGTTCCGTGCGCAACCTGGAAAGGGCTTACGCCGAAATGTGGGCGCGTTTCCGAAAAGGCCTCGCCCCCGCCGCGTTTGCGGTTGGCGGGGACTGAAACTACTCGGCGGCCGGTTTGGCTTGGTTCGGCAGATAAATCTCCGCGCCGCCCTCGATGAATTCCCGGGATTTTTCCGCCATGCCCCGTTCGGCCGCCTCGCGCACCTCGCGCGTGATCTTCATGGAGCAGAATTTGGGCCCGCACATGGAGCAGAAATGCGACGTCTTGGCCCCTTCGGCGGGAAGGGTCTGGTCGTGGAAATCCAAGGCCCGTTCCGGGTCGAGGGCGAGGTTGAACTGGTCGCGCCAGCGGAAATCGAAACGGGCGCGCGATAGGGCGTCGTCCCTGGCCCGCGCCCCTGGGTGGCCTTTGGCCAGGTCGCCCGCGTGGGCCGCGATTCGATAGGTGATCACGCCTTCGCGCACGTCGTCCCGGTCGGGCAGGCCGAGGTGTTCCTTGGGCGTGACGTAGCACAGCATGGCGCAGCCGAACCAGCCGATCATTCCCGCCCCGATGCCAGACGTAATGTGGTCGTAGCCGGGCGCGATGTCGGTGGTCAGGGGGCCGAGGGTATAGAACGGCGCTTCGTCGCAGACGGCCAATTGGCGCTCCATGTTTTCCTTGATCTTGTGCATGGGAACGTGGCCTGGGCCTTCGATCATCACCTGGCAGTCGTGCTTCCAGGCGATTTTGCACTGCTCGCCCAGGGTGTCGAGTTCGGCGAACTGGGCTTCGTCGTTGGCGTCGGCGATGGAACCGGGCCTGAGTCCGTCGCCAAGCGAGAACGAGACGTCGTAAGCCCGCATGATCTGGCAGATGTCTTCGAAATGCTCGAACAGGAAGCTTTCCCTGTGATGGGCCAGGCACCACTTGGCCATGATCGCGCCGCCGCGGGAAACGATGCCGGTGACCCGTTTGGCGGTCAGGGGCACATGGGCCAGGCGGAGGCCGGAATGGATGGTGAAGTAATCGACCCCTTGTTCGGCCTGTTCGACCAACGTGTCTCGGAAAATCTCCCAGGTCAGGTCCTCGGCGACGCCGCCGACTTTTTCGAGCGCCTGATAGATCGGCACCGTGCCGATGGGAACCGGCGAATTGCGGATGATCCATTCGCGGGTGTCGTGGATGTTGGGCCCGGTGGACAGGTCCATGACCGTGTCGGACCCCCAACGGATCGACCAGACCATCTTGTCCACTTCCTCGCCCACCGAGGAGGTGACGGCCGAATTGCCGATGTTGGCGTTGACCTTGATCAGGAAGTTCCGCCCGATAACCATCGGTTCGGCTTCCGGGTGGTTGATGTTGGCGGGAATGATGGCCCGGCCGCGCGCGATCTCGTCGCGGACGAATTCCGGCGTCACGAAATCGGGGAGGGCGGCGCCGAAGTCCTCGCCGTCGCGCATTAGGGGTTCGGGCGATCCTTCGCGCCCTTCGTTCTCGCGGATGGCGGCGTATTCCATTTCCGCCGTCACGATCCCGGCCCTGGCGTAGGCGAGTTGGGTCACGGCCTTGCCCGCCCGGGCGCGGAGCGGCTTGCGGCGGATGGGAAAGGGGTCCATGAAGGCCTGGCCGCCGTTGTCTTCCGGGCGGACGGCGCGGCCCTCGTATTCCTCGGTATCGCTACGCGCGCACACCCAGCTTTGCCGCAGGCCGGCGAGGCCGGAACGGATGTCGATCCCGGCGTCCGGGTCGGTATAGGGCCCCGAGGTGTCGTAGACGGTTAGCGGCGGCTCGCCCGAAGAGGGCTCCAGCGCGATTTCGCGCATGGGCACGCGCAATCCCCCGAAGTAGGATCCTTCCGCATAGATCTTGCGGGACCCCGGAATGGGGCCTGTGGTGACGGTGATCGGATCGCCCATGGGAAAAGAACTCCTTGAGGTTGGCGGCGCGCGCCGCCGGACTCTCGGTCCTTCGGGCCTGGGTGTCAAGATGGAGCGGAGAGGCGGGAAAACCGTCTTGGAAGGGTGTGCTATGCGTTAAACGCATACCGTCCCATAACATTAGATGTTGCGAATGTAATCAAATGGAGGTAGATAAATTCCAGACATCCATTTATAACTACACGACTATTATTTTACGGATTGATTTCATGAGTTCCAACAGATCACGCACCGACACCAAGAAGCCTGTTTCCGACCGCAAAGAAGTTACCAAGACGCGGTCTTGCCTGATGTGCGGCAAGACTTTCGTCTCGGGCCACTTCGGCGAGCGCGTTTGCCCCACCTGCAAGGGCACGTCGGCTTGGCGCGAGGGCGACTGGGCGGCTTAAGCGCCCGGCCTTCCAATAATCACCGCTTTTTCACTCTTCGTCTAAGCCACGCGATGAAGGGCCTTCGCCGCGCGCGCGGCGGCGGCCTCCTCCGGGCTGTAGGCTTTGCCCGACCAGAGGACGTCGTAGCCGATTTCCTCGTTGCCGTTTTCGCAAAGGTCCAGGACCTCGTTGAACAGGGGTTGGAAGGTCTCGCTGCGGTGCGATTCCTCGTGTTCCTCGAAGGATTTCCAGAAAGTGATAATCTGGGCCTCCCGGCCCTTTAGGGGGCTTTCGACCCTTTGGCCGACGGTGCCGCCTTCGTTCGATATCTGGCCGCTGTTGAGCGCCACGAAACCGCCGACGAATCCGGTGCCGGAATGGTAGGTCTTGACGTTCTCGCAGAGAACCGCGACCCGATCTTCCAAGTCTTCGACCGTGTAGTCCGGTTTGAGGATAACGCGGTTTATGGTGACGACGCCGTCATCGGGAAAACCGGGGATGAAGCCTGACATATTCGAGTCTCCTTTACATCTGTCTATTAGAAAAACCTAATAGACAGATGGTATGTCCGACTAAATCTGTCAAGTATTAACCCCGGCTCCCCCGTGTCCGGGCTTTATTCGGCGGCGGGTACGGGGGCGAGGCGCGGTCCGTGCTCGGCCCGCTCATCGGCCTTGTGGACCATGGTGTAGGCGTAATCGACGCCCATGCCGTAGGCCCCGGAATGTTCTTGAACGAGGGCGATCACGGCGTCGTAGGTGTCCTTGCGCGCCCAGTCGCGCTGCCATTCCAACAGCACCTGCTGCCAGGTCATGGGCACGACGCCCGCCTGGATCATCCGCTGCATGGCGTAGTCGTGGGCTTCTTTCGAGGTGCCGCCCGACGCGTCGGCGACCATGTAGATTTCGTAACCACCCTCGGCCATGGCCGAAAACGCGAAGGTGTTGTTGCAAACTTCCGTCCACAGGCCGGAAACCACGACCTTCTTTTTTCCGTTCTTGGCCAGCGCGTCGCGCACCTTTTGGTCGTCCCAGGAATTCATGGACGTGCGCTCAAGCAGCGGATGGCTGGGGAAAACAGAGAGAAGTTCCGGATAGGTGTGGCCCGAAAAGCTCTCGGTCTCGACCGTGGTGATGGTGGTCGGGATGCCGAAGATCTTGGCCGATTTGGCGAGGGCGACAACGTTGTTCTTGAGCGCCTGGCGGTCGATCGACTGTACGCCGAAGGCCATCTGCGGCTGCTGATCGATGAAGATGACCTGGCAATTTTCCGGGGTCAGAAGGTCGAGTTTGGTCGGCATCTGTTTTTTCCTCCAATGGGGTAAATGAGCAGGCTATGTTATTAGGTATACTGGCAACCATTGTAAAGTAGGCACTATTTGGTAAGTAAGGGGCCGACAACGATCAAAGACACGTTTTCAGCCCGCCGCGCCCATGACCGCGGACACATAGTCCGTGGCGAGAAAGCCAAGGGTCATGGCCACAACCAGGAGCGCGCCCACGATGCGCGGCGGCGCAGGCAGCGGCAGATCGAACCACCGGCAACCGACGCCGATCAAAAAGCCGAGGAACACCCCTAGAAACGCGCTCATGGTCCGTTCCCCGGCCCGGTGGACCCCGTCGGTCCGCCGCATAAATGCCGGTGCCTGGCCTCGCGGCGACCGGCCAACCGGTCGGTCGCGACGTAGCCGAGGGACATTGCGAGAACGACCAGCGCCCCGATCAGGACGGGCGGAGCCGGCAGGGGGATGGACGCGAGGCGGCAAACGACGCCGATGGAAAAAGCGAGCAGCAGTCCGAGAGCGACTTTCATTTCAGAAGACCTTCTTCAAGCGGAGTATTTTCAGACCGCGAAGCACGAACAGCCGAGCGCGCCCCAGAAGGCGGGTTTGTCCGAGACCGGAACGGGGCTCGTCCAGGCGATTTGATGGTTATGGCCATGAACGCCGCAGGCCGACCCGCAGCCATCGTGGCATGCGCGCGCGAGCGGCGTCGCGCCACTCGCCTCGGCCCGCATGGCCGGACTGGGTTCGGCGTTGACCGGGCTCCAAGCCGGTGAGGCCGGGGGCAGGGGCGGTGAGCGGCCCGGGAAATCATCGCCCGCATAGACAATCTTTCCCCCGACGATGGTGAGCGCCGCGGTGATGCGCCTGATTTTTTCGGCCGGAACGAACATATAGTCGGCCGACAAGACGGCGAGGTCCGCATATTGGCCCGGCGCGAGTGCGCCCTTGACGTCCGCCTCGCCGGAGAACCAAGCCGAGCCTTGAGTCCAGATCCTAAGCGCCGTCTCCCGGTCGAGCACGTTGTCTTCGTCATAGAGGGCGAGACCGCCAAGGGTCTTACCCGTGGTCAGCCAGTAAAGCGCATTCCACGGATCGTAGGAGGCGACCCGGGTCGCGTCCGTGCCGCCGCCGACCGGCACGCCCATGGCCAGCATTTTTGCGATTGGCGGCGTTTCCTTGGCGGCTTCGGCGCCATACCTATCGACGAAATACTCGCCCTGGAAGGCCATGCGGTGCTGGGTCGCGATGCCCCCGCCGAGCGCTTTAATTCGTTCTATATTTCGCTCGCTGATGGTCTCGGCGTGGTCGATGATGAAGCGGGCCGCAAAGGGCGTCTTGCCATTGACGCGCTCGAAAACCGTCAGGAACCTGTCGATCGTCTCGTCATAGGTGGCGTGAATGCGGAACGGCCATTCGTTGGCCGCGAGCAATTCGACAATGGGTTCCAGCTCGGCTTCCATCACCGGGGCGAGGTCCGGTCGCGGCTCAAGGAAGTTTTCGAAATCCGCCGCCGACCAGGTAAGATTCTCCCCGGCCCCGTTCATGCGCAGCATGGCATTCCCCGCGCCCGGCTCGGTCATGGTCAGCCAGCGCTCGTAATTACCGAGTTCCTCGCCCGCGGTTTGGGCGAAAAGGTTGTAGGCTATGCGCACGGTCAACTGATCGGCCTCGTCGAGTTTTTGAACGACCTCATAATCTTGCGGGTAGTTCTGGCCGCCGCCCCCGGCGTCGATCACGCTGGTGATGCCGAGCCGGTTGAGTTCGGCCATGAAGTGCCGGGTCGAATTGACCTGATCGGCAAGGGGAAGTTTCGGCCCTTGGGCCAGCGTCGAATAGAGGATGAGGGCCGATGGGGTCGCCAGCAGCAGGCCGGTCGGCTCGCCGCCCGCGCCGCGCTCGATCGTCCCGCCCGGCGGATTGGGGGTGTCTTTATTGATGCCCAACACCCGCAACGCCGCACGGTTGAGCAGCGCACGGCCATAGAGATGCAGGATGAAGACCGGCGTATCGGGGGCCGCGGCGTTGATCTCGTCCAAGCTCGGCATGCGGCGTTCGGCGAACTGAAATTCGGACCAGCCGCCGACGACCCGCACCCATTGCGGCGCCGGCGTGCGCGCCGCCTGCTCACCCAGCATCCGCAGGGCGTCGGCGAGGGACGGCGCCCCTTCCCAGCGCAGTTCCATGTTGTAGTTGAGCCCACCGCGAATGAGGTGGGTGTGGCTGTCGTTGAGGCCGGGGATAACACGCCGTCCGCCGAGATCGATGACGTCGGTATCGTCGTCCGCCAGCCCCATGATTTCTTTGCTGGCCCCGGTCGCTTCGACCAGCCCGTCTCGAATGGCGATCGCTTCGGCCTCCGGCATGGTGTGGTCGAGCGTGGTGATCCGCCCGTTTCGCAAGATCATATCCGTCATGTCATCCCCCCTTCGTTGTTTCGCGCCCCCTTCCCATCCACTATTGGGGAGTCGCCATCGCCTATGTTTTTAGGTATGCTGAAAACCATTGTAAAGTAGGCACTGTTTGGTAAGTAAGGGACCAACAATGACCAAAGACACGTCCTCCGGCGCGGGGATTCCACGGGGATGTCCGCTCGACCGGACGTTCCGCTTGCTCTCGGGCGAGTGGACGACGCATATTCTCTGGGTTCTCAGCAACAACGGCCCGACACGCCATGGCGAACTCCGCCGCCTGGTCGAAGGTATTTCCTCGAAGGTGCTGACCGACCGGCTGCGCATGCTTGAAGAAAAAGGGATCGTTTTTCGCGACTACGAGCCGACCATTCCGCCCAAGGTGACCTATGGGCTGACCGAACTCGGCCTCGAACTAGACCAGGCGCTACGCGCCATCGGGAAGATCGCCAAGCGCTGGTCTTAGAGTCCGTTCGAAGACGGCGCAGAAAAAGCCGTCGGTATACGTCGCCGCCGGGCCGAGGCGGAGCATCGGGCCGGCTACCGGGCAGGGCCGTCCCAGGACGTCGGCCCAGATTGCGGCCCCGTCCATCAACGAAAAATCCGGGTTGGCGTCGAGGAACCTTTCGGCCCGGTCCTCGTTTTCTTCCCCGAGGATGGAGCAGGTGGCGAAAACCAACCGCCCGCCCGGTTTCACCAATCCCTTGGCTTGTTCTAAAATCTGACTTTGGGCGGCGCAATATCCGGCGAGTTTCCCGGGGGTCAGCCGCCATTTGGCCTCCGGGGCGCGCCGCCAGGCCCCGCTGCCCGAACACGGCGCGTCGACCAGGACCCGGTCGGCTTGTTCCGCCTGTTCGGCGATCCAGGGATCGTCTTTTACCAGGGTGTGGCTGCGCACGTTTCCGGGCTTGGCCCGGCGCAGGCGTTCGTTCATGCGTTTGAGCCTGGAAACATCGGTATCGCAGGCGTGGACGCGGCCTTGACCTTCCATGGTTGCGGCCAAGGCCAGCGTCTTGCCGCCGGCCCCGGCGCAGAAATCGACGGCGGTCATTCCCGGTTGGGCGGCCGTCAGCAGGGCGACGATCTGCGATCCCTCGTCCTGAATTTCGACGAGGCCGTCTTGAAAGGCCTTCGTCCCCGTGACGTTGGCGCGGCTTTTCAGGCGTAGGCCGCACGGCGCATGGGGGCAGGGCGACGTCTCGATTCCTTCGCCGCCGAGAAGGTCTTTTGCTTCCTCGCGGGTCGCTTTTGCGGTATTGACCCGAAGATCGACCGGTGCGGCCTCGTTCAGCGCCGCGGCTTCCCTTTCCAGGCCGCCGCCGTAGGCCGTGCTCAACGCGCCTTCCAGCCAGTCCGGATATTCCCCGGCCACCCATGCCGGCATGTCCGGGTGAGGGAGCGGCTGGCCGGAAAGGGCGTTAAGAAAGGTTTCCTCTTCGGGGCTGAGCGGCGGCGGCGCGTATGGGCCCGAACCGAACAAGCCGTTCGCCTCGGCCGCCGAGAGGCCCTCGTTCAAGGCTAGGTCGGCAAGCAGGCGCGTCCTCGGGCAAGGCTCAAGGCCCCATCGTTCGGCCCTCCAGTCGAGCCGGGCCCGGTGGCGCAGCAGGCCGTAGAGTCTTTCGGCGACGGCGCGGCGGTCCTTGGACCCGGCGTAGCGCCGTTTTCGGAAATAATGGGTCAGGATGCCGTCGGCGGGGGCGTCTTGGGTCTCGACGCGCTCCAAGAGCTCGATAACCGCCTGGAGGCGCGCGCCGGGCGTCATGGGCGGTTATCTGGAGCCCCGGTAGTTGGGCGCTTCGCGGGTGATTGTGACGTCGTGGACATGGCTTTCGTGCAGGCCCGCCGAGGTGATGCGCCGGAAGGCGCAGTTCTTTTGCATGGCCGCGATGGTCGGATTGCCGGTATAGCCCATGGCCGAGCGCAGGCCGCCGACCAACTGGTGGATGACGTTGCCCACCGGGCCCTTGTAGGGAACCTGGCCCTCGATGCCTTCGGGGACAAGTTTCAGGTTGTCGCCCACGTCTTCCTGGAAGTAGCGGTCGGCCGAACCCCGCGCCATGGCGGCCAGGCTGCCCATGCCCCGGTAGGATTTGTACGACCGTCCCTGATACAGAAAGACCTCGCCGGGGCTTTCGTCCGTTCCGGCGAAAAGAGAGCCGATCATGACCGTCCCGGCGCCCGCGGCGATGGCCTTGGCGATGTCGCCCGAATACTTGATGCCGCCGTCGGCGATGACCTGGACGTCGGCGTCGCGACAGACCTCGGAAACTTCCATGATGGCGGAAAGTTGCGGCATGCCGACGCCCGCGACCATGCGGGTGGTGCAGATGGTCCCGGGACCGATGCCGACCTTGACCGCGTCGGCTCCGGCGTCGATCAGCGCCTTGGCGGCGTCGGGCGTGGCGATGTTTCCGGCGACCACCTGGACGTCGTTGGAAAGGTTCTTGATATTCTTGATGGTCTCGATCACCCCTCTGGAATGGCCGTGCGCGGTATCGATGATGAGGACGTCGACCTCGGCTTCGATCAACGCCAGGGCGCGTTCGACCCCGTTGTCTCCGACCCCGGTGGCCGCGGCGACGCGAAGCCGCCCCTGTTCGTCCTTGCACGCGGTGGGGAATCTCTGGGCTTTTTCGATATCCTTTACCGTCATCAGGCCGATGCAGCGAAAATCGTCGTCGACCACCAGAAGCTTCTCGATCCGGTGCTTGTGGAGGATTTTTTTCGCGTCCTCGCGGCCGATGTCCTCGTTAACGGTAATCAGCGGGGATTCCGGGCTATGGCGCGTCATCAATTCGTGGACGGGTTGATCGAAGTTGTCGGCGAAGCGGACATCGCGGTTGGTCAGGATGCCCACAAGCTTGCCGCTTCCGGATTCGACCACGGGAATGCCGGAAATATTGTGGCTTTCCTTGATCCGCAACGCGTCGGCCAGGGTCGCTCCGGGCTCGATGGTGAAGGGATTGACCACCATGCCGGATTCGAATTTCTTGACCGCCCGGACCTCGCCCGCCTGCTCCTCGGGCGTTAAATTCTTGTGCACCACGCCCAAGCCGCCCGATTGGGCCAGCGCGATGGCGAGCTTGCTTTCGGTCACCGTATCCATGGCCGCCGAAATCAGCGGAATGCCCAGCTCGATGGTCCGGGTGAGGCGGGTTCCGGTGTCGGTTTCGTTGGGGAGAACGTCCGATTCGGCGGGCACCAGCAGCACGTCGTCGAAGGTCAGGGCTTCAGGGATGTTCATGGAAAATCTTGACCGCCTCGCAGGGTAGGAGATGGCGCGTAAGAATACACATCGCGCGGCCCCTGCCAAGGGTTAAGAGCATGATCGGATCATATGGTTCCCATCAATCTTGATGCGGTCTAAATCCCCGGGCGATGACGTACATTTCCGCCGAGCCCGCCCGGCTGGCCGGGGGCTTGGCGTGGCGGACGGTCTTAAACGAGTGTTTCAAGCGGCTGAGCAGGTCGTGCTCCGCGCCGCCTTGGAAGACCTTGGCGACGAAGGTTCCACCGGGGCCGAGGGCCTCTTCGGCGAAATCGAGCGCCACTTCGCAGAGGCCCATGATGCGCAGGTGGTCTGTGGCCGCGTGTCCGGTGACCGGCGCCGCCATGTCCGAAAGAACCAGATCGGCCGGGCCGTCCAAGGCTTCTTTCAGAAGCGCGGGGGCGTCGGGGGCCAGGAAATCGCGGATGATGACGGTCGCCCCCGGCACGGGGTCCATCTCATTGATGTCCAGCGCGACGATCCGGCCCTTAGGCCCGATCCGTTCGACGCAGACCCGGGTCCAGCCGCCCGGGGCCGCGCCGAGATCGACCACCCGTCCGCCCCGTTTCAGGAAATGGAATTTATCGTCCAGTTCGATCAGCTTGAAGGCGGCGCGGGACGGATAGCCCCGGCGCTTGGCCTCGGCGACATAAGGGTCGTTGAGCTGGCGTTGCAGCCAGCGGGTCGAGGAAAGCTTGCGCCCCTTGGCCGTCATGACCCGCGTGGCCAATCCACGCCCGCCGAAGCGGATCGCCCCGGCGCCCTTCTTGCCGCTTTTTTTATTTCTCATATTCCACTCATTGTGTTGACGCCGTCGTCGGCCATCAGCCCCATCAAAAGGCCTTCGCGGATGCCCCGGTCGGCGGCGCATAATTTTTTAACCGGCCAGCGTTTGTGGATGGCGTTGAGGACGGCGCAGCCCATGGCGACGAGATCGGCCCGGCTCCGTCCGATACAGGGATGGGCGGCGCGGGTCTCGCAATCCATTGCCGAAAGCCGTGCGCTCATGGCGATGACGCTTTCGAAATTCATCTCCAAGCCGTCCACCCGGGAACGGTCGTAGCGGGGCAGGTCCAGATAGACCCCGCCCAGGGTCGTCATGGTGCCGGACGTGCCCAGCATTCGCACGCCGCCTTTCGCGACCTCCTCGCCGATGGCGTTGTCCTTGTCGAAGGGCGCCAGGTAGGAATCGATAATGTGGAGAATTTTTCTTAAATCCTCCGGCGCGATGGCGTTGCAGCCGAAGCGTTCGGCCAGCGCGACGACGCCCAAGGGGATGGAAAGGGTCGCCAGGGAAACCGGCTCCCGGCCTGGAAGCCGTTCGACCCACATCAGTTCCGTGCTGCCGCCGCCGATGTCGAACACGATGGCGCGGCGGGTTCCGTCGTCGAGCAGGGGGGCGCAGCCGGCAAGGGTCAGGTTCGCCTCCTCCTCGGGCTGGATCGGTTCTAAGTCCAAACCGGTTTCCGCTTTGACGTATTCGAGGAATTCCGCGCGGTTACCGGCGCGCCGGCAGGCTTCGGTGGCCACGGCCCTGATCCGCCGCGCCCCGGTGCGGTGGATTTTTCCGGCGCAGACCTTCAAGGCATCGACCGTACGCCCGACGGCCTCGTCCCCCAATAGGCCGGTTTCGGACAGGCCTTCGCCCAAACGGACGATGCGCGAAAAGGAATCGACGACCCTGAACCCCCTTCCCAAAGGCCTGGCGGCCAGCATCCGGCAGGTGTTGGTGCCGAGGTCGATGGCGGCGTAAACGGCGCTTTCATGGTCACCGTTACGGCGGCTTGGCCCGTTTTGCAACCCGTTACCTCCCTAATTGTCCCCTATTGATAGCGCAGAGCTTTGCTTCGATCAAAACGTCTGTAAAATTCCAGCCCCCTATGATAAGAAGCCATCCAGGAATATCCCGTTGGGGGATAGTTTAGCGGTAGAACCCCGGTCTCTGACACCGGTAGCCCTGGTTCGAATCCAGGTCCCCCAGCCAAGGAACCAGCGCCCGCCGGAACCCGCCTTATTGTGGCGGGTTTTTCGATTAGGAAAGCGGCGCGCTGAATTTATACCCGTATCCGGGTACGGTAAGGATGAAGGTCGGTTTCTTGGGGTCGGGTTCTATTTTTTTGCGCAGGCGGCTGACCAGCACGTCGATCATCCTTTCCGACGGCGCGTCGGCGTGGTGGCTGATGGCGTCGAGCAGAAAAGCCCGGGACAGGACCCGGCCCGGCGCCTTCGCCATGGCGGCGAACAGGTTGAATTCGGTTCTGGTCAGGGGCACGTCCCCGCCGCCCGGAGCGTTCAAGGTCTTGCCCGAAATATCCAGGGTCCATCCCTCGAATTCGATTAAATCCATTCCGTGTGTGTGACCGTCGGACCCGGGATCACCGGAGCGGCTGAGCAGGTTCCTGACGCGGAGAACGAGTTCCTGGGGATCGCAGGGTTTGGTCATGTAATCGTCCGCCCCCAGTTCCAGGGCGGCCAGGCGGTCGTCCCGGCCTTTCCGCGCCGTAAGCACGATGATGGGGGTCATGGAGCGGGATCTTATTTGACGGGCCAGGGTCAGGCCGTCCTCGTCGGGCAGGGTCAGGTCCAGCAGGATCAGGTGGACCGGTTCATGGTCGAAGATGGCGTACATCTCCCGGCCGTTCAAAGCCGAACTGACGGTGAACCCTTCCTTGCGCAAATAGGCGGAGAGGAGTTCCTGAACGAACTCGTCGTCCTCGACGATGAGAATATGCTGCTTATTGCTCATGGCCCGCCAGAAAATCCCTGCATTCCCTTTATCGGACAAAGGGATAGGAGGCTTGACGCCGTTGTTTTTTTCCACCGCGCGAACGGTTTGCATCCCGATATTTAACCGATTTGTAACATGTATTCACATTCCGCACACATTGTTTTTATCAAGCAGACATATAGCGCTGTTAGCTTGCCCCCTATGGAGGGGTCCGAGTGGGCCCAATACGGCTAAATTCGTATGTGGCGTTCGGGCTCAACGTGGAGATGGTAGGGAGTTATCATGACCATATCTTCGGCAACCGCTAAGCAAGCTTTATCGCCAGAGCAGGGACTATCGGCTTATTTGCGCAGCATCCGGAAATTTCCCATGCTCGAAAAGGAAGAGGAATTCGAACTCGCCAGGCGCGTCCATGAAAACGACGATGACGAGGCGGCGAACGCCTTGGTCAACAGCCACCTGCGCCTGGCGGCGAAAATCGCCATGGGATACCGGGGCTACGGCCTGCCCCTCTGCGAATTGGTCTCGGAAGGCAACCTGGGGTTGATAAGGGCCGTGCGCGGTTTCGATCCGGGGCGGGGCTTCCGTCTCGCCACTTACGCCATGTGGTGGATCCGCGCGGCGATCCAGGAATACATCCTGCGGTCCTGGTCCCTGGTCAAGATGGGGACGACGGCGGCCCAGAAAAAGCTGTTCTTCAATCTTCGCAAGATGAAGAACAGGTTGCATGCCTTCGAGGAAGGCGATCTTCCGCTCGATCAGGTACGCACCATCGCCGAGACCCTGAACGTGTCCGAACAGGAAGTCGTCAACATGAACCGCCGCCTGTCCGGCCCCGACAATTCCCTGAACGCGCCCATGAGGGACGAAGGCGAGGGCGACTGGGTGGACAGGATCGAAGCGAGGGGAGACAATCAGGAAATCCTTCTCGGCGAGCGTGAGGAACTGGACGGCCGGCGCACCCTTCTGATCAGGGCCATGAATGGTTTGTCGGGCCGGGAATGCGGGATTTTCCGGGAACGCCGCTTGAGGGACAAGCCCAAGACCCTCGAAGCGCTCAGCCACGAGTACGGGATTTCACGCGAAAGGGTGCGCCAGATCGAGGCCCTGGCTTACGAGAAGGTCAGTAAATCGGTTCGCAACGCGGCCCTGGAACAGAGGATCGCCTGCTGAAGGAATATCCTTAGAACGCTGGAATCCATTTCAAAGGCGTAAATGGCGCATCAGGACACGGGGTGAAATGTCCCTTCGTATAAAAATGGCGTTGCTGGTCGTTCTGACAGCCGCCGTATCCGCCGGTTACCTCAACGTCGTTTGGATGCCTCAGGCCATGAGGAAGGCGGAAGACATGCTCGCCGACTTTACCGGCGGGCATCTTAAAACGGTGTCGGCAAGTTTGCGGCCTTTGCTTCTTGGCGGCGATATCGACGGAATTCATGAAAACCTGAACGTTTTCCTTAAAAACAATCCCGAATGGATAAGCTTGTCCTTGTTCGACGGAGGGGGCCGCAACTTGTTTTTTACCCAGCGGGACGGCGTCAAAGGCGTCGCCGCCAGGACCTTTAAGGATGCGATTGTCTTTCGGGGCTCCGTTCTCGGGCGGATCGTCTTGACCGTTGATTTTAAGACCAAAATGGCGGCCTTCCATGAAGAAAACCTTTCGTTGCGCAATGCCGTTCTCGGCGGTTTTCTCCTGGCTATGGTGCTGGTTGTAGGGTTCATCGAGATTTTGGTGATACGTCCGGCCCGCAAATTGGGCCAAGCGGCGAATGCGCTCGCGGCCGGTGATTTCTCGGCCGGCTTGCCGCCCCCCGGCGGGAATGAAATAGGCGTCCTGACGGAAGCCTTTTCCGCAATGCGGGACAACATCCACCGGACTCAGGATCAATTGAAGGAAGCCTGTGAGAAGTTCCGCAGCGTTATCGAAAACACGGCCGAAGGGATCATCGCCATCGACGAGAAAGGATCGATCGAAACCTTCAATCCCGCCGCCGAACGAATCTTCGGTTTCGAGGCCGGGGAGGTGCTCGGAAAAAGCGTTTCGATTTTGCTGCCCAGGGAAGAGCGCGTCTTCCACGAGTGTTACATAGAGCAATCGGAAATCACATTGCCCCAGATCATCCACCGGCGGCGGGAATTAACCGGCATGCGGAAAAACGGGACGGAATTTCCCCTAGAGATCAATGTCGCGCCCATGGATGTCGGAGGCAAACGGATGTTCGTCGGGATTCTTCGGGATATCTCCGAGCGGCGAAAGGTCGAGAAGATGAAAAATGAATTCATCTCGATTGTGAGCCACGAGTTGCGCACCCCCCTGACCTCGATCCTGGGCTCCTTGGGGTTGGTCAAAGGCATCGTCGGCGACGAATTGCCGGAAAAGGCCCGCTCCATGATCGGGATCGCGCACGCCAACAGCAACCGGCTGGTCCACCTGATAGACGATCTTCTGGATATGGAAAAAATTGCAACCGGAAAAATGGATTTGAAAATGGCGGCCCTCGATCTGCAAAAGCTGACGGAGCGGGCGCTGGAGGAAAACAGGGGATGCGCCGAAAAGAATTCAATCCGCCTCGTCCAGACCGATCGCCTTCCCGGCGTCATGGTCATGGGCGATGAGGATCGGTTGTTGCAGGTCTACGCCAATTTTCTGTCGAACGCCGTGAAGTTTTCGCCCAAGGGCGGAACCGTGGAAGTGGCCCTTAGGCGTGAAGGAGACCGTGTCCGTCTTTCCGTCACCGATCACGGCCCCGGCATCCCCGATGAATTCCAGGGCGGCCTTTTCAAGAAGTTCGCCCAGGCGGATTCCTCCGATAGCCGGGAAAGGGGCGGAACCGGCCTGGGCCTCTGCATCGCCAAGGCCATTACCGAAAAACATGACGGAAAGATCGGATTTCACAGCGAAGAGGGCAAGGGGGCGACATTTTTCATCACTCTGGCCGAAGTGCGCCGCCCTTTACCGGGCTCTTAATGCTCTATTGCCGCTAAAAGGCTTCGATCCTATTATCCTCAGAGGTTCCATGACGCCTTGTTTAACGCAGTCGCGTCGCAGGGCGCCGGTCGGGTGATGGAAAGTGAATGGGCATGGCGCGGTCATTGAGTAGAATTCTATATGTTGAAGACGATCTCGATATCCAGGAAGTCGCTAAAATCGCGCTTGAGGAAATCGGCGGGTTTACCGTTAAGGTCTGCGACTCGGGCCTCGAAGCCGTGGACACCGCCCCCGGTTTCATGCCGGAATTCATCCTGCTCGACGTGATGATGCCGGGCATGGACGGGCCGAGCACCCTCCTTGCTTTGCGTGAACTCGATGGGTTCAAGGATATCCCCGTCGTTTTCATGACCGCGAAAGTGATGGATAGCGAGGTAAAAAGGTATATGGACATGGGCGCCGTCGACGTTATCGCCAAACCGTTCGATCCCATGACCCTTTCCGATCAAATCAGGGAAATATGGCAAGGCCTG
>VAPH01076345.1_pt1 | contig 24412 bp, 33 predicted proteins | sample 3393861 | NCBI WGS metagenome assembly VAPH01 (sample SAMN08290439, study PRJNA428436) | hydrothermal vent metagenome | isolation source: Deep-sea hydrothermal vent chimney | place: Atlantic Ocean: South-mid Altantic Ridge | reverse complement strand
TCATGACCGCTTCTTTGCCGGCGAACCTCGCCGCAAGGCGCCCCGAGGGGTCCCTATAGCGATGGGCATACTCCCATTCGTGATCGCTAAAACACCGCGCCTTGAAATGCTCGCCGTATTTTTGATAGAGCTTTCGCACACGCGTGATCTCCGCGAGATCGATCCCGAGTCCGATGATACGCATGGCGACCTTCCCTGAGCGTGAGACGAGCCTACCGGGAAGTGCCGGCTCCGGCGTACATTCCGACGGGCCTATTCGACAGTGACACTCTTGGCGAGGTTACGTGGCTGGTCGATGTCGTGACCCCGCATGCGAGCGACGTGGTAGGCGACCAACTGAAGCGGGATGGCTGCAACAATCGGACCGATCAGATCGGGCGCGGTCGGGATCCGCAGCACCGTGTGTGCTTCCCGATCGATCGACGCGTCATCGTCATAGGCGACCGCTATGACGTGAGCACCCCGGGCCTTCACCTCCGACACCGCCGACATGGTCTTGTCGTACAGCGCCCGTTGGGTCGCCACCGCAATGACCGGCACGCCTTCGGTGATCAGCGCCAGCGTCCCGTGTTTGAGCTCACCGGCGGGCATTGCCTCCGAATGGAGGTAAGACACCTCTTTCAGCTTCAACGACCCCTCCATCGCAACCGCGTAGTCGAGGCCACGTCCCAGGTAATACACATCGGAGGCGTCAACGATCTGCTCGGCCGCAGCGATCGCGGCGTCTTCACGAGCAAGCGCCTCTTCGAGAAAACCGGGAAGCTGGTTGAGGCCGAGGGCGATCTCGGCGGCAAGATCCTTGTCGACATCACCACGGACCCGACCGATACGCAGCGCAATCAAATACTCGGCGACCAGCATGGCGATGTACGCCTTCGTCGATGCCACCGAGATCTCCGGTCCAGCACGCGTGTAGAGGATGTCGTCCGCTTCGCGGGCCAGAGTCGACCCGACCACGTTCGTCAACGCGAGCATTCGTGAGCCCTGGCTCCGGGCCTGCCTCGCGGCAGCAAGGGTGTCGGCGGTCTCGCCTGACTGCGACACGGCAATCGTCAGAGATTCGCTACCCACGAGTGGCTCGTTATATCGCATTTCGTGCGCATACTCGACATACGTGGGGATACGCAGGAGCTTACGAAACAGCGCAGCACCGACAAGACCGGCGTGATATGCCGTGCCGCACGCCGTGAACCACACCGACTGCAAGGAGCGGGCGTAATCGTTGTCGAAAGTCACAGCCTCAAGCCATACCGATCCGTCCTGATCGAGACGGCCCGTCAGCGTCTCGGTAACAACGGCCGGTTGCTCGTATATCTCCTTCAGCATGAAATGCTCGTACCCGCCCTTTTCGGCCTGACCGGCATCCCAATCCACAACAAATACGTCGCGTTCAACCGGGTCACCGTTGATCGTCGTGATACGGGCACCGGAATCATCAACAATGACCATCTCACCGTCCTCGACGATCAGGAAGTCCTTCGTACGGTGCAGCACGGCTGGAATGTCCGAAGCAATGAACGTCTCTCCGTCGCCAAGCCCGACCACCATGGGTGAAACGCGACGGACCGCGACGATTCTCCGCGGTTCGTGCTCTGTCATGACTACAAGGGCATACGCTCCCTCCGCAACGGCCACCACGCTGCGCACGGCCGCGACAAGATCGCCGTCGTAAGCGTCCGCAACGAGGTGCGCGAGGATCTCGGTGTCGGTCTCCGATGTGAACACGTTGCCCGACTCCACAAGCTCATCCCGAAGTGATTGGTGGTTCTCGATGATCCCGTTGTGGACCACAACAAACTTCCCACTCGCATCGGTATGCGGATGGGCGTTTGCGTCGCTCGGGGCGCCGTGGGTGGCCCATCGGGTGTGGCCGATGCCGATCGTGCCGGGGGGTTGTGCCGCATCAACAACTGCCCGAAGCCGGTCGATTTTGCCCTCGGCTTTCAAGACGGCGATCGCCCCGTTCGCAACGGCGATCCCCGCCGAGTCGTAACCCCGATATTCGAGTCGACGAAGTCCGTCGAGAAGTACTGTTGCGGCCTGTTGCGGGCCTACATATCCCATGATCCCGCACATAGCGCGACCTCCTGTTGATCAGGACCGGATCGCTGTGCAGGTATTCCCCTGCTTCACGTCGTAGCGGACTCTGTTACCGGAATCACTTCCGGGTTTTGTCACCACTACGTATCGACCGTGAACGGCCGAGAGGGTATCCGCCGAAAACTTCGATGACCCTCTTCCTCGTCACCTCGCCGAGGCGAGGTCTGGCGCTTCAGTAAAACACCGACCAGTCAATTTGAAATTGCTAGATGCAGTGTACCCCGAAACCGGGGCAAAGCCGAGGCCTGATGCCAAGACTGTTCGGTTACGAGAGTTCGGCCGCGACGACATCTGCCACAGAACTAGCGATCTGATTCGCCGTAGTCTCCCGACCTGCCTCGACCATGACTCGAATCAGCGGCTCGGTCCCCGACGCACGGACCAGGATGCGCCCGTCGTTGCCGAGAGCGTCCGTGGCGCGTGTTATCGCGGCAGAAATGGCGGCGTTGGCCTCCCACCCACTCTTTGACTCAACAGTGACGTTCGTCAACACCTGCGGATAGGATCGCATGACAGCTCGCAACTCCACCAAACGTTGCCCGGTGGATGCCATCACCTCTGAGAGGCGGAGCGCCGTACGGAGACCGTCACCAGTCGACCGATCCTCAAGAATCACGTGCCCGGACTGTTCACCCCCGATGACCGCCCTTGACGAGCGCATTGCCTCCAACACAGCTCGGTCACCAACATCGGTTTCGATGACATCGATCCCGAGGTCCCGCATCGCACGCTTGAACCCGAGGTTGGCCATCACCGTGGTTACGACAATGTTGTTCTTGAGCTTGCCCTTGCCGGCGAGGTGTTTCGCAAAGATCGCAAGGATCACATCACCATCGACCACACCACCATCCTCGTCGACGGCGATCAGACGATCCGCGTCGCCATCAAAGGAGAACCCCACCCGGCCGTTCACTATCCCCGCAAGCGCCTCCGGATGAGTCGCCCCGCAGCCATCATTGATGTTCATTCCCGTGGGTTGATCACCGATCACCTCAACCGCGGCTCCAAGGGACCTGAACAGTCGTGGCGCAGCCTGGAACGCTGCACCGTGAGCAGTGTCGAGTACGAACTCAAGACCGCGCAGTGAATAGGCAATGCCGCTCTTGATGTAGTCGACATACCGGTCGACCGCATCGGCCATTGTGGTCTGGAAACCGACACCTGCGCCCGCGACTGCAACAGGTGGCGTGTCGGAAAAGTATCGACGTTCGATGGCTCGTTCTTCTGCGTCGCCGAGTTTGGCGCCATCACGTCCGAAGAACTTGATGCCGTTGTCCGGCGCCGGATTGTGTGAGGCCGACACCATCACGCCATAACGTGCACCGACGGAGCGGATCAGCCTGGACACACCGCCTACGGGGATGATCCCAAGGTCGACGGTGTCGACGCCGACACTGTTGAAGCCTGCATGCAAAGCGGCCGCGATCATCGGACCCGAGCGGCGCGTGTCGCGACCAATGAGGACCGGTTCACTGGCAGTCTTGTCCGTTGCTGCCCGCGCAAGTCGGGTAGCGAGTTCGACAGTGATGTCGATGTTGGCTCGCCCACGTACACCGTCCGTACCGAACAGTTTCTGTGAGGAATCACCCATGGTGTATGCCGTGTCCGGCGGGTTAACGCTTGGTGAACTGCGGTGCGCGACGTGCCTTGCGGAGTCCGTACTTCTTGCGCTCGACGCGACGGGAATCGCGGGTGAGAAGGCCTTCCTTCTTCAACGCAGGGCGCAGCTCCGGATCGTACTCAATGATCGCTCTCGCAATACCGAGACGCATCGCATCAGACTGACCGGTCGAACCGCCGCCATGAAGCGTGGCATCAATGTCGAACCTGCCCTGGGACTCGGCAACAATGATCGGCGCCATGACACGGAGCCGAACCGCAGGGTCCGGGAAGTAGTCTTCGATGGTGCGGCCGTTGAGCTTCATCTCTCCGGTACCTTCGGTGAGACGCACACGGGCAACTGCACTCTTGCGGCGGCCGGTGGCCTGAATCATTGTCTTGGCCATTAGCGGTCAACCTTTCCAAGCTCCAGCGGCTCTGGCTTTTGAGCTGCATGCGGGTGCTCAGGACCGGCATACACCTTCAACTTCCTGTACATCTGACGACCGAGACGATTCTTGGGGAGCATTCCCCTCACGGCGTTCTCGATAATTCGCTGCGGATACGTCGCACGGAGCCGGCCGAGGGAGGCCTCACGAAGACCGCCGGGGAAACCCGAGTGACGGAAGTAGATCTTGTCCTCTTCCTTGTTACCGGTCACCGCAACCTTTTCGGCGTTGATCACAATGACGTGATCGCCCATATCCAAGTGGGGTGCAAATATCGGCTTGTTCTTGCCACGCAGAATGACTGCAATCTCAGAGGCCAAACGACCGAGAATTGCACCATCGGCGTCAACAACGAACCAGGTACGCTCAATGTCGACGGGCTTTGGCGAGTATGTCTTCTGAAGCTGTGGTTTCATCGCTCAACCCTTGAAGTAAAACTTGGACACAAGGAAAACCCCCGGGACACCGAGGCGGAGCCGAATTGTAAGCGCGACCGGCCCGTCGCGCCAATCCGTACCCATCAAGAGCCTGTATCAGTTAGCCTTCGCGACATGGTCAAACCGCTCCAACTCGAAGAGATCATTGCCGCGCGTCAGCGGGGTGCATCCGTCGTCCTGACGACCCCGGTCTTGCCATCGACATCGTTCGCAAAGGTCGCCGGTCGAGACGTCATCCTGAAGGCCGAGAATCTCCAGAGAACCGGCTCATTCAAGATCAGAGGTGCGATGAACGCGCTCGCGACCCTGGACCCCGCGCAGGCAAAACGAGGTGTCGTTGCGGCATCCGCCGGCAACCACGCCCAGGGGGTCGCTCTGGCCGCCCAGACGCTCGATATTCCCGCAACAGTGTTCATGCCACTCGGAGCAGCGATCCCGAAAATCAACGCAACTGAGGCCTATGGTGCGACTGTGGTGCTTGCCGGCAATAACCTGGGGGAGGCAGTTGACCACTCGTTGGCGTTCGCGACCGAGCACGGCGCCCGTTTCATCCATCCCTACGACAACCGGGCGATCATCGCGGGTCAGGGCTCGCTCGGGCTTGAAGTGCTCGAACAGGTACCGGAGATGGCTACCCTTGTCGCCCCGATCGGCGGTGGCGGTCTCATAGGTGGTTTGTCCACGGCGGTGAAGGCCCTCCGACCCGACATCACGATCGTGGGAGTCCAGTCCGAAGCAGTCCCCACATACGTCGAGAGTCGTCGACTCGGAAAGCCGACCGCTGTTGAACCGAAACCGACGGTCGCCGACGGCATAGCGTGTCATCTACCATCAGCTCTTGCTTTCGACTGTATCGAGAGATGGGTCGATGACATTGTCACCGTTGATGACGTGGCCGCCACCAAGGCGGTGACCCTCCTGCTCGAACGAGCAAAGTATTTGGTGGAGCCCAGCGGAGCGGTCGTCGTTGCGGCCCTCCTCGACGGCAAGGTTCGGACCGCCGACGGCCCGGTCGTCCTCATCCTCTCGGGAGGCAACATCGATCTCCTCCTTGTCGACCAACTCGTCCGTCATGGTCAGGAAGCCCGCGGCCGTTTTGCCTCGCTCACGGCTTGGGTGCCTGACACGCCCGGCCAGTTAGCTCTCATACTGAATACGATCGGGGCCGCGGGCGCCAACATCCTGTCCGTAGAACATCACCGTGAGGGAAGCGGCCTTCCGCTCGGCATGGTGCAGATCCACCTGACGTTCGCCACCCGTTCATGGGCCCACGTCGATGAGATCGTGGCTGCCCTTGAGTCCGGTGGTGTGACAATCAAAGCCCGCCCGACTCGCTAGCGGTCACGGATAGTCGACCCTGACAAGAATGAGGCCACACGCCGGTGCCGCTCCGTTACCTCCGCGCCGGTCCTTTGCCGCAATGATCCCGGGCACATCGTCCTCAGGAAGCTTGCCACGCCCGACGTCAACAGACAACGCAACGAGCGATCTCACCATCTGATGACAAAACGATGACGCCGCAATCCTGAAGACCGTGAGCTCACCCTCCTTCGCCCACGATGCCGAGAGAACCGTCCGCTCGGTCGACCTCCCCGGCGCGGCGCGGCAGAACGACGCAAAGTCGTGGGTACCGACAAATAGCTGCGCGACTCGATGCATCTTCTCAACATCAAGATCATGGTGGACGTTCCATACCCGACCGGCGAGGAACGGGTCGGGATACGGTCTGTCCAGAATCTGATACCGATACACCCGTCCTATGGCATCGAACCGGGCATGAAACGAGTCAGCGACCTGCTCAAACGACGACACCGCGATCGAAGGAGCCAGTCGTTTGTTCAGCGACCGCATGATCGTGTCCGGCATGATCGGATGATCCGTGGAGAAACTCACGACCTGCCCGGTGGCGTGCACGCCGGCATCCGTGCGACCGGCAACGATCGTCACAATGTCAGGGATGTGGAGTGAGAGCTGGGCTTCAAGCGCGCCCTGCACAGTATGAACGTTGGGTTGCACGGCGTATCCACGAAAGTCGCTGCCGTCATAGGCGAGATCAATCCGATACGTTGCCACTACCGACCGGCTCCGTGGTCGACCGGCCCGGTGTGAGGTTCCAACTGTCCGACGCCGATCTTCAGAAACACTGTGGCGCCCCAGCCGCCGGCGGCCATCAGATCAGACCCCAGCCCAGCACACGGGCGACGATGAACCAGCCGACTAACCCGAGCACTGCAGAAAACAGCGCCTTGTTTGAGTCAAGGTCTGCTTCGTAGACGAGCCCTCGGCTGACAATGGCAAGCAGCCAGATAGCCCCGACGAGCAACACAACAAAATCCGAGCTGAACAATTCACGAGACACCAGAATGAGCAACATTGTCGGGAAGGCAAAACCGACGGTCCGGAGAATGACCACGTAGGAACCGCCACCCTGGAACAGATACTTGGCCGCAGCAAACGTCACACCGGAATACGCCAGCCAGAACACGGACGCGTTGAGCATCGACTGGAGAAAGATGTTCATGCCCGATGCGCTCGTAACGAACCCGAGCGGCTGGAACCCTGTACCAAGCAATATCAGAAAGCGGGTGACCAGCACGAGCAGCACCGCATCGCCGGTGGCACGATCGTTGAGGTACATCCACACAAAGGCCGAGCGCTCCATACGGACCGTCTGGACCAACCGATGCATGATCTCGCTCACAGCTCCACCTTCTGACGACAGGGTGTGGTGAGCTTACCGATAGAAGGAACTCATCGGGTTCATCACCATGGTCAGCAGTTTTGTCGCGGGGCGCTTGACGGACTCTTGATACGATCCGCAGAGAACATCATCAAACCCAACCCATAGCGCAGCCCGTACCTCTTCGGACTGCGCGAGGTCACGCGACAGCGCCTCGAATGCGAACCGGATATCGAAGTGGATATGTGGAGGTGTTTCGCCACGTTGCGGAATCTCGTGGGCGTCAACATCGAACAGCATCCCCTCACGGTCCGAGAGTCGCACCGCGGTCTCCTCCACAACCTCGCGCCGGGCGGCAGCCTCAAGTGTCGAATCAACCGACTCGACATGACCGCCGGGTTGCACCCAGATTCCGAGTTTGCCGTGATGAATAAGCAGCATTGCGCGTCGCTCGGGATCAACAATAAAACCCGATGCGGTGATGTGCCCGGGAACGAACTGTTCGTCCGAAAACGGCGCGTCCGTATCGGTAACGAGGGCGATTGTGTCCTTGAGCGCCTGCTGTTCGTCGAGCGTGCCCACATAGGACCGCAAAGACTGAAGTACGGTTAGGTTGTCCATAGTGTGTTCCAGTAGCGGAGTCGAGTACACCACAGGTCCGAACAGTTCATACGGACCCTGGTGTGCTGAGCATGTTTCACCGACAATCGGTGAAAGTGAACGTGTTAGACGAGTTCTATGCGGGCGAGTTCGGTGCCATCGCCGCGGCGAGGACCAAGCTTGATAATGCGAGTGTATCCACCATCACGATCGGCATATCGTGGACCGATCTCGTCGAACAGCTTGGTGACTGCGTCGTTGTTGGGCACTTTGGCAAGAACCAGACGGCGAGAGTGGAGATCACCGACTCGCGCCTTGGTGATCAACTTCTCGACATAAGGTCGGAGGACCTTTGCCTTGGTCACTGTCGTCGTCAGTGCCTCGGACTCGATCAACGATGCCGCAAGGTTGGACAGGATCTTCGCTTGATGCTGCGGACTACCGCCGAGACGCTTGCCCTTGCGCGGCGCAGGCATCAGACGGTCCCTGCATCAAGGTCCGCGGATGCCGCGAGCGAAAGACCGAGCTCATCAAGCTTTGCGGTAACTTCCTCAAGGCTTTTCTGCCCGAAGTTTGTGATGTTGAGCAGCTCGTCCTCAGTCTTAGCCACAAGTTCCCCGACGGTTTGTACCTGGGCACGACGAAGGCAGTTGCGAGGACGCTCGGACAGATCGAGAGCTTCGATCGGGAGATCAAGATCCGGCGAGGTTGAGTCAGCAACGATGACGTCTCCGAGGGAGAGTCCCGCCGTCTCTTCCATATCGGCGAACAGGCCGAGGAGGTCACGGAGGGTCTTACCCGCCGAGGACATCGCCTCGGATGGGGACACGGAGCCATCGGTCTCAACGTCGACGGTGAGCTTGTCGAAGTTAGTCATCTGACCAACCTGGGTCGTATCGACCTTGTAGGCGACTTTTGTCACCGGGGAGAAGATTGAGTCGATCGGGATCGTACCGATGGCGTCGACTTTCTTGTTGCGGTCGGCGCTGCGGTATCCGACACCTCGCTCGGCTGCGAATTCTGCTTCGATCTTGCCCGACTTCGACATCTTTGCAAGGTGCAAATCCGGGTTGAGAATCTCCACACCGGCGGGAACCTTCAGATCGCCCGCGGTGACATCGCCCGCACCCTTCACTGAGAGATACAGCGTCACCGGCTCTTCGGTCTCAATGCTGAGCACAACCTTCTTCAGGTTCAGGATGAAATCGACAACATCCTCCACAACACCTTCGACGGTCGTGAACTCGTGTTGCACCCCTTCGATACGGACGGAACTGATAGCAGCACCCGGGATACGGGACAGCAAGGTCCGACGCAGGGTGTTGCCAAGGGTATAACCGAAACCGGGCTCGAGTGGCTCGACCACGAACTGTGACCGGTTCTCCGATACCTCGACTTCTTCGATTTGCGGACGCTGCACAATCAGCACGTTGCGCTCCTCAGGTAAGGGGTGGGTATTACTTCGAGTACAGCTCGACGATGAGCTGCTCTTTGATATCAGTATCGATCTGCTCACGAGTTGGCATCGCATCGATGGCGATCTTTCGATCCATCTTGTCGACGGTCATCCATTCGGGGGCAACACGATCAATGGTGTCAACTGAATGTTGAATCGGGAGGGCGTTGCGAGAACGCTCCTTCGCGGTCACAACGTCGCCGGCGGAAACCTGGAACGAGCAGATGTCGACCTTTTTGCCATTCACCAGGAAATGAGCATGATTCACTAACTGGCGGGCCTGGGGGCGGGTTGCCGCAAGACCGGAGCGATACACCACGTTGTCGAGACGGGTTTCGAGAATCACCATGAGGTTCTCACCGGTGATGCCACCCTGTCGAGACGCATCCTTGTAATAACGACGGAACTGCTTCTCAAGAACACCGTAGATGAAACGAAGCTTCTGCTTTTCGCGAAGCTGGGTCTGGTACAACGACTCACGGATTCGTCCACGGCCATGCTCACCCGGTGGGTACGGCCGTCGGTCGAAGTACTTTGCCTTGTTTTCGTCGAGCAACTGGCGCGCACGACGCGAAACCTTGGTTCGCGGTCCGGTGTATCGAGCCACGGTTAACGACCCTTCCGCTTCTTCGGACGACACCCATTATGCGGAGTCGGCGTAACGTCACGGATACCGGTGATCTCGACGCCACAGTTCTGCAGCGTCCGAATCGCAGTGTCACGACCGGAGCCAGACCCACGCACGATGAGGTCGAGTTTGCGCATACCCATCTCGGTTGCACGTCGCCCGGCCTGGTCGGCAGCGAGCTGAGCGGCATACGGAGTTGATTTGCGGGATCCGGTGAACCCGACGGAGCCGCCTGAGGTCCACCCGACTGCCTGGCCGGACAGGTCGGTGAGGGTGATGATGGTGTTGTTGAACGTCGCCCTGATGTGCGCCTGTCCGTGTGGAATGTTCCGCTTTGTGCGGCGCTTACGTGGTACTTGAGCCATGGCTACTTCGTGACCTTCTTCTTACCGGCGATTGCAACGGCCTTGCCCTTGCGGGTACGTGCGTTGGTGTGGGTGCGTTGGCCACGTACCGGAAGTCCGCGGCGGTGGCGCAATCCCTGGTAACAGCCAATCTCGATCTTGCGTTTGATGTTCTGCGCAACCTCGCGACGGAGATCACCTTCAACGGTGTATTGCTCACCGATAAACTGCCGCAGCGCGACAGCTTCCGAGTCGGTGAGGTCGCGGACCTTGGTGTCGGGATCGAGATCAAGTTCCTGAAGAATCTGGAGCGACCGGGATGGGCCAATGCCGTAGATGTAGGTCAACCCGACCTGAATTCGTTTGTCTCTAGGGAGATCGGTCCCTGCAATTCGTGCCATTTGCTTCTACTACCCCTGGCGCTGTTTGTGTCGTGGATTGGTACAGATCACGCGGACGCGTCCGCGCCGCCGGATAATCCGGCAGTTGTCACACATCTTCTTTGCTGAAGCTGAAACTTTCATCGGTATCGGTAGGTAATCCTGCCTCGTTCGAGGTCATACGGCGACATGGCAAGCCGCACTCTGTCGCCCGGAAGGATTCGGATGTAGTGCATCCGCATCTTCCCGGAAATATGACAGAGCACTTCATGCTCATTATCAAGCTTTACCCGGAACATTGCGTTCGGGAGCGGTTCGACAACGGTGCCCTCAACCTCAATTACATCATCTTTTTTTGCCACAAGGAAATCTCCAGCCCGGGAATGGGCCGAAGCGATACTATAGGGATAGCCTCGGGGGACCACAAATTCGCCAGCACAAAAAACCACCCACACGGTGAACCCGAACGGTTCCGGCGCACCGGGGCGTCAGCACTGTGCCTAAAAGGCTACACGCGAGTGTATCACGGGTCCAATAATCCACACGGCGGGTGACTCGACCAACACCTCTCCCGCGGCCACTTCTCCGAGCGTTGCAGCAACCACGAATTCGGTCTCCGAGGTGGCATTTTCAACGAATACCACGGGTTCCGACGCCGGTCGGCCACCGTCGATAAGCCTCCGCGCAATCCTCTGTCGGTTGGCAACACCCATCAGCACGACGAGTGTGTCGGCAGCGGCGTAACGATCCCAGGCAATCCCGGCGTCGGTGATCGTGTGACCGGTGACGACAGTGAACGACCGCGCAATGCCACGCAGGGTCAGCCCTACCCCCGCGATCGGTCCGGCGGCGAGCGCCGACGACACACCGGGAACGGCGACGACATCGATCCCGGCCGCGACGAACGCCTGCCACTCCTCGATCCCCCTGCCAAACACGAAAGGGTCTCCACCCTTGAGCCGGACAACGTGGAATCCACGCCGAGCCCGGTCGATTGCAATCGACATGATCGATGTTTGGATCTCCTCTTCGTGTCCGAACCGCTTACCGACATCAATGATCTCGGCTCGCGGTCGAGCCCAACCGAGGGCACGTTTGTCGACAAGCCGGTCGTGCAGGATGACGTCTGCAGTCTCAATCGCCCGTCGTCCCTTCACCGTTATGAGATCCGGATCTCCAGGGCCGGCCCCGACGAGTGTCACTACCCCGGTCATTCGGCCGTCACCCGAATGTGCAGACCACATTCGACCTTGCGCCCCTTCCAGCGGCCGTCGCGGGAATCATGCGCACCGAACGTCGGCACGGTGCAGGGTGCACAACCAATGCTCGAATACCCCTCCGCATAGAGTGGATGCTCGGGAATGCCGTGTTTGTGCGTGTAGGTCATGATGTCCTGAAACGTCCAGTCAACGAGAGGATTCACCTTGTACAGCGTATGGGTGTCGCTCTGCTCATACCGTTCCAGCTTCGCCGTATCCTGACGGGAAGACGATTGGTCGCGTCGCAGTGCCGTGAACCACACCGAGTAGTCAACAAGCGCCTCTCGTAACACGTCCACCTTGCGTTGTCCGCAACACGCATCGGGATCTGTCTCATACACCTTTCCGTGAACCATCTCCAGCGCCAGGCGAGATAACCGCGGCTCCAGGTTTACGAGGTTGAGATCCCACTTCGCAGTGAGCTCGTCACGGAAGTCAAGCGTCTCCTGAAAGTGGTATCCCGTGTCGAGGAACAACACCGCAACATCCGGGGCGATCTGGAGGATCTTGTGCAACAGCACGAGCCCACCTCGCTGAGTCGATATCGAAATGGCCGCCGCCCCGTTGCGATCCAGCCCCCACGATATGAGGTTCTCCGTCGACCATCGGGCGGCGGTTCTTGCAAGCATCGTCATACTGATGCCTCCTTCTTCGATACCCGCCCAATAGCGTGGCTGATAGTTGCTGTCGCCCCTTCATGGTCACCCGTCTGAAACCTGGTCTGTGCGTCGGAGTCGACGATGCGGTACCAGGCATCCCGCCTCTCCTCGTAGGTCCTGAAGGACGCCTTCACCAGCGGTCGGAACCGTGCCAGGAACGTCAACCAGGGACCCTGTCCGTGGCCGACGGTGGCCGCGATCCGGTCCCGTAGCCGTGTCGCCACAGCCGGAGCCGCACCGCCGGTCGACACGGCGACCACGAGGTCACCGTCCCGATGCACCGCAGGCAGCATGAAGGAACAGTGATCGGGATCATCGGCGCCGTTGGCGAGTATTGTGCGTTTGTTTGCCGCTTCCCACACGGCGCGGGAAACAAAGGGATCATCGACTGCTGAGATCACGAGTACCGCGCCGTCGAGATCCTCCGGTTCGAATAGTTTCCGGCGCCACGACACAGCACCCACGCGGTCGAGGGCGCGCACAGCAGCCGTGGCCTCAGGTGCGACAACATCGATGACCGCCCCACCTGTCACGAGGGCCGCTAATTTCTGCGCACCGACCGAGCCCGCGCCGACCACGACGACGCGGCGTCCTGTCAGGTCGATCATCACCGGATACAACCGGGGTTTGCCGGGTTGTCCTATGCGCATTCTGACTCTCCCAACCGCACCGCGAACGGCACGAACTCATCGAAGTCGGTGTAAAAGTCCGGAGCCTCGTCTGGTGGCCCGAACACCGCGAGGTCGCGAACCGAGTCCCGCAGGGCAGCGGTACCGCCGTTCCGATCGATCCATGTCCGATATGTCTCACCGGCGCTTCGTCCGGCTGCAAAGGCTCCAACCAGACGCACGACAGCCGCCGGTACGTTCTTCGCCGGGAGACGACAGGCTCGCTGGGCGAACTCGATCCGCTCATCCCCCACGTAACCGCCGACGAACATCTGATATCCGGGAACTGACTCGCCATGGTCACGGCGTTCAACACCATGAAAACCGATGTCTGCAACGTGATGGTGGCCGCAGGAGTTCGCGCATCCGGAGATATTGATCCGGATGCCGCCGACCTCGGCCAGGGCTGCATCCTCAAGTGCCGCATCGATCGCCTTGGCCAGACCGCGCGACTGAGTGATGGCGAGGTTGCACGTATCGGCACCGGGGCAGGCCACCACATCTCGCACCAGTTCTGCACCCGGGCTCGCCATGCCGATCTCGACGAGCGTGGCATACACCGACGCCAGCCGATCGGGATCAAGCCCACGAAACACAACGTTCTGCCGGTTCGTAATCCGGACGTCTGCCCCGACGGTGCGCTGCAACGCAGCGAGACCCCGGAACTGTTCGCCGGTGATGTCGCCGAGAGCCGCATGAGCGTAGATGGATACCGTCCCGTCACGTACGCCACGGACGACGTTCGTCGATGACCAACGAGCCGGCGGCGACAGGCCACTAATTTGCACCGGTGTTCCGTGGCCGATCGGGGTGAGGTCGCCGACCGCGAGCCGGCCCGCAGGCTCATCACCGAACTCGAGGACCTGACGCGGGATGCCTCCCGGATACGAAGATGACGCGGGGAGTAGCCGACGAACATCCATCACCCGGCGTTGCACCTCTTCAAACCCGATTGTGTCGACGAGCCATTTCATCCGGGCGCGGAGTTTGTTATCTCGATTCCCGGCTTGATCGAACACGCGCAGGATCGCCTCAAGCGTCGGCAGTAGATCCTCCCGGGTTGTGAACGGTTCCAGCGCCAACGCGGCGTGCGGGTTGGCGCCCAGGCCGCCGGCGACGTACACGCGGAAACCGACCTCAGTTGCACCCGACTCGGTTGTTGTGGTGACCGCAATGACACCGACGTCGTTGAACATTGCTTGCCCACAGTCGGTTGCACACCCCGAGAAGTTCACCTTGAACTTGCGCGGGAGCCGCTGCGCAATCGGATTGCGGAGGAATAGCCGGTACGCAGCCTCAGCCCATTGGGTGATATCAAGGACCTCGACGGGACACGCCCCGGCAAGGTGACAGCCCTGAACATTGCGTACGACGTCGCCGCACGCCTCCCTGGTCGTCAGTCCGACAGATGCCAGTCGGCGCAGCACCTCCGGTACGGCATCGAGTTGAACGAAGTGGAACTGAATATTCTGTCGGGTCGTGATGTGGCCAAAACCGCGAGAGTGCGACTCGACAAGGTCACCGAGCATCTCAAGCTGCTCGGGAGCCAACGAGCCGTACGGCACCTTGACCCGGATCATCTGATTGTCGTTCCCCTGCCGCTGGCCATAGACGCCGTTGGAGAGCCGAAAAGCACGGAAGACGTCCTCGTCTATGTCGCCGGCTCGGTACCCGGCGAGCATGTCTTGGAATGTTGTGATGTCTGCGAGAAGGTCGGGGTCAAGGTCGCTGTCGGGAATGGAGAGGGTGGTCATGTGCGTGTCCTAAAGAGTTGTGGAGGGGAACAGAAATACAGTGGTTCGGCGAGCTGCTGGCAGCGACCCGCCGACATCGCATTCGGACACACAGGATCATCACGGTCATCGGGAACCACCGCTCCCAAGAAGAGCCCGGTCCAGGTCTTCAATCAGGTCAGCAACGTCCTCAAGGCCAATCGACAACCGAATCGTCCCCTCCGCCAGTCCGACATCGAGCCGCTCCCCAGGAGTGAGCATGCGGTGTGTCGTAGTGCCCGGGTGCGTCACAAGGCTCTTGGTGTCGCCGAGGTTATTCGAAATGTCGAACACTCTGAGAGCGTCAACAATCTCGAATGCTCGGGACGTCGAACCTTCCACCGTAAACGTGACCACCGTGCCACCTGTCGTCATCTGGTGCTGGGCAAGCTCGCGTTGGGGATGCGACGCGAGGAACGGGTAACGGACCGTGTCCACCCCGTCATGATCGTCAAGCCACTGTGCGACCGTCAGCGCCGAAGCGGACTGTGCACGGACGCGTAGGTCGAGCGTTTCGAGACCCTTCAAGGCGACCCACGCGTTGAACGGACTCATGGCGGGTCCGGTATGCCGGTAGAACAACTGGAAATGGTCGTCAATGAACTGTTGCGACGCGAGCACCGCCCCGCCGAGTGTCCTGCCCTGCCCATCGATGTGTTTCGTAGTCGAGTACACGACGATGTCGGCGCCGAGAGCGAGCGGGCTCTGCACGACCGGCGACGCAAAGACGTTGTCTACGACAACCGTTGCACCTTCTGCATGGGCGAGCTCGCTCACCGCCGCGATGTCGATGATCTCAAGCGTCGGGTTTGAGGGTGATTCGAAGAACACCACATCTGTCGGAGTCTGTAGCTCGCGCTCCCAGGCGTCAAGGTCCGTCCCATCGACGAGCACCGTCTCGATACCCCAGCGCGGCAGAATGTCGGAGATGACAACCTTGCAGGAACCAAAGAGCGCCCGTGACGCAACGACTCGGTCACCTGCGTCGAGCCGACATGCCAGTGCCGCGAAAACGGCGGCCATCCCCGTTGCAGTGGCCTTGCATACCTCCGCACCCTCAATAAGCCTCAGCCGCTCCTCGAACACCCCGACAGTCGGGTTGCCGTAACGAGAGTAGATGTACCGATCGATCTCCCCCTCGAAGGCAGCCTGTGCTTCAGCGGCCGAGCCATACACGTAGCCGGAGGTGAGGAAGAGGCCTTCGGAGGTCTCGTCGAAGGCGGTGCGACTGAGACCGCCGCGCACTTGCAAAGTGGCGGGCCGCCACGACTCTTTGTCGTGCGAATCGAGCGATGATGAGGACATGGGGGAAGACTCCGGGGACAGGTGTGTTCGATGAACAGAATGTCAGTACAGCCGTCGCCAAACGATGTGCCCTCGGGAGGTGGCGACGGTGTCAGGAGTGCGAGATGCATGCGCATGCCGCACCCGGGTTGGCCACCCGAGAGCTAAACATCAAGCACATACACATCAGCGTCTTCATTGGCGCAGAAGATAGCGCACCACACACCGGCGTCAAATTCAGGGGACTGCCGAACTCAAGTCTGCCGGTAGGGAGCGACCACTGTCGGAGCACGCAGACCAAACGGATCACCGCCTACACCACCACACCGATGCCGGCAAGCGGTCGGCTACGCGACCTGTTTGGGTTCGGGGAGGGTGAACACGAACGAACCATCCGGGGTCAACCCCACGGTGTGCTCCCAATGCGCCGACCAGGAACCATCGGCGGTCACAACGGTCCAATCGTCATCGAGGACCGCAGTGTCCGCAGTTCCCAGGTTGAACATCGGTTCGATAGCGAGCGCCATACCCTCGCGAAGTTTGAACCCGCGCCGGGGACGACCATAGTTGGGCACACTCGGCGCTTCGTGCATGGCCTGTCCGATACCGTGACCGGTATATCCCTGCACAACGCCGTATCCGTACGGTTTTGCCGTTGCTTCAACCGCAGCACCGATATCGCCGATCCTGTTGCCGGGTTTTGCCTCGGCGAGGCCGTTCCAGAGTCCCTGCTCGGTGACGTCAATGAGCTGTTGCGCCTCCGCGGAGATCTCACCGATACCCATCGTGAACGCGGCATCACCGTGCCAGCCTTGATAAATCGCACCGGCGTCGATCGAGAGAATGTCGCCGTCACGAAGTCGGTAGTCCGTCGGGATGCCGTGCACAATCACCGAATTCGGTGAGGCACAAATGGTCGCCGGGTACGTGCCCTGGTAACCGAGGAAAGACGGTCGACAATCGTTGGTTCGCACCACCTTTTCCGCGATCTCATCAAGGGTCTTGAGCGACACACCCGGCTTCGCAGCGGCACGTACTTCGGCATGAAGCTCGGCAACAACACGGCCGGCAACCACCATCTTGGCGAAGTCGCCGGTCGTCTTAATCGAAAGAAGCCCCGATCCCATTATTCGTGCGCCAGCGCCAACACGACTCGTGCGAATACTTCCTCGACCGAACCGAAACCGTCGATTATCCGGATCGGAACCCCGTGCGACGGGTAGTGCTCGACGAGAGGTTCCGTCTCGCTGCGATATACCTCAAGTCGGCGACGAATCGTGTCCTCATTGTCATCGTCCCGACCGTCCTCAATCGCTCGTTTCAGGAGCCGACGAACAAGCTCATCTTCAGGGACCGTGAGGAGCAGAACTACCTCAATCGCATCACCGTCCACCGAGTTGTCAAGGGCGTCCGCTTGTTCGATGTTGCGGGGAAAACCATCAAGCAAGAAACCGCACGCTGCGTCGCTCCGGGAGAGACGTTCGGCAACCATGGCGACGACAAGTTCGTCCGGGACCAAATCCCCCGCAGCCATCAGTGCACCGGCCTGATTGCCGAGGTCGGTTCCCTCGGCCACGGCCTCGCGGAGCATCACCCCGGTCGAGATATGGGGAACTCCCAGAGCACGAGCAAGAAACGTAGCTTGGGTGCCCTTTCCCGCTCCGGGAGGGCCGAGAAAAAGGACTCGGCGACCCATTAGGACAGGAAACCCTCGTAGTTCCGCATCATCAACTGGCTCTCGATCTGCTTCATCGTCTCAAGTGCCACACCTGTCACGATGAGAATCGACACACCGGAGAGTCCGACCGGAACGCTGTACAGCCACCCGAGGATCGACGGCGCCACCGCGACGAGAGCGAGGTACAACGAACCGGGCAGTGTGATACGGGACAGGACGGTCTCGAGATAACGAACGGTTGCGCGGCCGGGGCGAATGCCGGGAATGAACCCGCCCTGGCGCTGGATTCGGTCAGCCTGCTGGACAGGATCGAACTGGATAGCGGTGTAGAAGTATGTGAAGGCAACGACCAGCAGCGCCAGCATGGCGATGTATGGCAGGGTTGGAGACAATCCACCGACGCCGGACTGAAGCAAATTGTCGTTGATCCAGTCGCGCACGGTCTGGCCCCAGCCGGTGGGAGGCAGCGCCGAGGCGACAAGCACCGGGAAGTACATCACGGAGGTTGCAAAGATGACGGGAATAACACCGGCCATGTTCACCTTCAGCGGGATGTAGGTAGCACCACCGCCAAGAACCTTGCGGCCCCGGACTCGGCGCGAGAACTGAATCGGTATGCGCCGCTGTCCCTGGTCGACAAAGATGATGCCGACGGTCAACACGAACATCAGCAATACGATGGACCAGAACTGGTACGCCAGCGCGCTTGCTTTGAGCATCCCGAACTGGCTCGGCAACATGGCCACAATGCTGATGAAGATGATCAATGACATGCCGTTGCCCACCCCACGCTGGGTGATGAGCTCACCAAGCCACATGATCAAGGCAGTGCCGGCCGTCCACGTGATGATGATGAGCGTCACGTTGCGAACGGTGAAATCAGGAATGAGATCGATGCCGCCGAACGAACCCTGGTGAAGTAGCTGGGTGAACGAAGCGGCCTGAAGCAAAGCGAGCCCAACCGTTGTGTACCGGGTCCACTGGGTAATGACCTTCTGCCCGGATTCACCTTCCTCCTGGAGCGCCTGGAGCTTCGGGATGACGACCGTTAGCAGCTGCATGATGATCGTCGCAGTGATGTAGGGCATGATGCCGAGGGCGAACACCGACATCCGCTCTAGCGCACCACCTGAAAACAAGTTGAGCAGTCCTAGAAAACCCTGCTCCTGTGCAGTTTGTGCCAGGACCTTGACCGCATCGGCGGAGACACCCGGAACGGGAACGGCCGTACCAAAGCGGTACAACGCCAGGATTCCGAGCGTGAAGAGGATCTTGGTCCGCAGATCGCGGATCTTGAACATGTTGCGATACACAGAAAGCATGAGTTTTTGCTACTCCTCGGCCTGCATCAGACGCATCACACTACCAAGCTCAAGGTGTGACGCGAGCGATGTCATTCGACGATCTCTACCGAGCCGCCAGCTGCATTTATCTTCTCGATTGCACTGTTACTAAACCGATGGGCGTGCACTGTAAGTCCACGGTCGATCTCACCTTCGCCCAACACTTTGACACGACCACGGTGTTTCACCATGCCGGAAGCACGGAGCACCTCGATCGTGACGTCGGTGCCGGCGTCGAACTCGTTGAGACGTTCAACGTTTATAACAGCGAAAACTTCCTTGTTTCGGTTCTTGAAGCCACGGAGTTTCGGCAACCGGCGCTGGAGGGGCGTCTGTCCACCCTCAAACCCCGGCCGCACAGTGTTACGGGCTTTGGTACCTTTCGTACCACGGCCTGCGGTCTTACCGCGTCGCCCCGCCTCACCACGTCCGACACGGATCTTGCGCTTCTTTGACCCCTCTGCGGGTCGCAGATGGTGCAATTTCATGAGACTTCCTCCACATCCAGAAGGTGCTTGGCGCGAAACACCATGCCACGCACGTCCGGCGTGTCCGGGCGCTCAACCATCGAATTGATCTTGCGCAAACCGAGACTTTCTATCGTCGCGCGGGTCTTTGGCTTTTCGCCGATAAGACTCCTCTTGAGTGTGATTCTGAGCGTCTTCGCCACTACTTGCCGCCGATCTGTGTACGCGCCAACTCGGTTGAGTTGTACGCAGCGACCAGCGCCGGGGGAAACAGTTCCTCGGGGCGACGGCCGCGGGCACGGGCAACAACGTCCGGGCGGTCCTGTGACATCAGAGCATCCATCGTTGCCTTGGCGACGTTCACATGGGTCGCTGAGCCAAGCGACTTGCCAAGGATGTCAGACACGCCGGCGGCCTCGAGAATCTGCCGTACCGCGCCACCGGCGATAACACCTGTGCCGGGCGCGGCCGGTTTCAGCAGAACGCGAGACGCACCCTGCTGACCGATGTTCTCGTGGATGATCGTCTGGCCGGCCATCGGGACGTACTGCATGTCTTTGCGAGCAAGCTCCATCGCCTTTTGGATGGCGGTAGGGACTTCCTTGGCCTTGCCGTAGCCGATGCCAACCTTCCCCTTGCCATTGCCGACAGCGACGAGCGCGGTAAAGGAGAAACGACGTCCACCCTTGACTACTTTGGCAACACGATTGATCGTGATGACGCGCTCGTCGAATTCCGATTCGCGGCCACGATCGCCGCCTCTTCTGTCATTTCGATTTCGGTTCATACAGCTTGCTCCTAGAACTTCAAACCGGCGTCACGGGCGGCGTCCGCGAGTGCCTTGATGCGGCCGTGGAAGGCGTTCCCGCCACGGTCGAAGACGACCTCGCTTATTCCGGCCTCGGATGCGCGCCCAGCCACAAGCTGACCAACCTTCGAGGCAGTCTCAATCGTGAGACGTTCACCCGCGAGCGACGACTCACGCGACGATGCGCTTGCCAATGTGCGAGCGGCATCGTCGTCGACGATCTGCGCATAAATGTACTTGTTCGAGCGGTAGACGGCGAGACGTGGACGTGCTGCCGAACCGCGCAATGTCTTGCGGACTCGATGGTGGCGACGCCGGCGTGCTGTTACACGTGTGTGTTTCATCAGGCTCCTGCCTTACCGGCCTTGCGGCGGACGTGTTCGCCGACGTACCGAATACCCTTGCCCTTGTAGGGCTCTGGTGGACGAACACGGCGGATGTTGGCGGCAACCTGACCGACGAGTTCCTTGTCAATGCCGGACACGATGATCTTGGTCGGCTCCGGTACCTCGAATGTGATGCCATCGGGCGCTTCGATAAACACCGGGTGGCTAAACCCGAGAGCGAGCTCGAGTTTGTTGCCCTTGAGAATGGCACGATACCCGACACCATGCGCCTCGAGTTCCTTCTTGTACCCCTCGGACACACCGATAACCATGTTGTTCACCAACGCACGGCTGAGGCCATGAAGCGCTCGCACCTCACGCTCATCGTTGGCTCGGCTCACGTTGACAACGCCGTCATCCAACTCGAAGCTGATGGTTTCGTTGAATGTCCGCGATAGCTCACCCTTTGAGCCCTTTACAGACACCTCGGAGCCATTGATGGTCACATCAACTCCAGCCGGCACCTGAATCGGGGCGTTACCTACACGACTCACGAGCTACCACACCTCACAGAGGACTTCGCCACCAATGGAACGCTTGCGAGCGTCGCGATCGGTAAGAAGCCCCACGGACGTGGAGACAATCGAGATGCCGAGACCACCGCGGATGCGGCGGATCTCGTTCGAAGCCTTGTAGACACGCAAACCGGGCTTCGAGACACGATTGATGGCGGACAGCACACGGCTGCGGTCCTCGTTGTAGCGCAGACGCACTGTAAGAGTTTTTCCGACTGGAGCATCTTCGACGCGATAGCTGTCTGCGTAACCCTCGGCAACGAGAACCTTTGCGATCTCTTCCTTCATCTTCGATGAGGGCATGGATGCCTCAGGATGCAACGCCTGATTGGCGTTGCGGATCCGCGTCAGCATGTCTGCAATAGGATCTGTATGCATGTCCTACCACGAGGCCTTTCGTACACCGGGAAGCTCGCCACGATGAGCCAACTGGCGCAGCGTGTTTCGAGACATCCCGAACTTGCGGAAGTAACCACGAGGACGACCGGTCTGGCCGCAGCGGTTGCGGTACCGGGTAGCGGAGGCATCACGCGGCATCTTGGCGATACCCTGGTACGCGATGCGCTTCTCCTCGTAGGTTGCTTCTGGATCTTTGATGACCGCGACGAGTTCGGCGCGACGCACTGCATAACGCTCGATGATCTCTTTACGACGATTGTTCGCGACGATCTTTGATGTTTTCGCCATTTACACACCTGCCTGTTGCTGCTGGCGGAACGGGAAACCAAACGCACCGAGAAGGGCGCGGCCCTGCTCGTTGGTTTTGGCTGTGGTTACAAACGTGATGTCCATGCCACGAATCTTGACGACGCTGTCGTAGTCGATCTCGGGGAACATGAGCTGCTCTTGCACACCGAAGGTGTAGTTGCCATGTCCGTCAAAACTCTTCGGACTGAGCCCTCGGAAGTCGCGGATACGGGGAATGGCGAGCGTAACGAGACGATCAAAGAACTCCCACATACGATCTCCGCGCAACGTGACGGACACACCTATTGGCTGAGCCTCGCGCAGCTTGAAGTTCGAAATCGAACTCTTGGCGAGGTTGATCTTCGGTTGCTGACCGGTAATGGTGCGGAGGTCCTCGACCGCGGCATTCACCAACTTCGAGTCTCCGGTTGCGTCGCCGACACCCATGTTGACAACGATCTTTTCCATACGGGGAACCTGCATGATGTTTGTCAGGCCGAGTTCCTCAACGAGCTTGCCGACAACCTCGTCAGCATATTTGGTCTTGAAACGAGGTTCCATTAGAGCTCACTCCCGCACTTGCGACAGACGCGACGTTTCGCGCCTTCGGCGTCGAAGCTGTAACCGATCTTTGTCGGTCCGCAATCAGGACACACGATCATGACGTTTGAGACGTCAATGGGCTGGTCCTTGTCGATGATCCCACCCTGCATCGTGTCGCCGGTAGGCCGGGTATGACGCTTAGCAGTGGCCACACCCTCCACGACAATACGGTTCCGCTTCTTGTGGACGTGGGTGATCTTTGACTCGACGCCCTTGTCCTTGCCGGCAATGACGCGAACGTTGTCTCCAACGCGCAGCTTCATCACAATACCTCCGGAGCAAGCGAAACGATACGCATGAACTTGCGATCGCGTAGCTCGCGCGCCACTGGACCGAAGATACGAGTTCCTCGGGGTTGCTGGTTGTCGTTGATCACTACGCATGCGTTGTCGTCGAAACGAATATAGGTACCGTCAGATCGACGGCGCTCCTTGCGAGTACGCACGACAACAGCTTTGACAACCTCACCCTTCTTGACGTTTCCGCCGGGCGTTGCGTCCTTCACCGTGCAGACAATGATGTCGCCAACGTAGGCGTAGCGGCGTTTGGAACCACCGAGCACGCGGATGCACAACACCTCGCGAGCGCCGGAGTTGTCGGCGACCTTCAGCCTGCTTTCTTGTTGGATCATCGGGCTCTCTCCACTACCTCTGAGACGCGCCACCGCTTTGTTTTGGACAACGGGCGTGTCTCGACAATGCGGACGGTATCGCCCACACGAGCATCGTTCGTCTCGTCATGGGCATGAAATCGCTTCCGAACAGGAATCGTCTTCGAGTACCGACGATGCTGCTTGGAATCTCGCACCTCAACGGTAATCGTTTTATCGCGGCTGTCCGAAACGACGATGCCCGTGCGAACCTTACGGCGTCCTCGCTCCATTAGTTGTCCTCCTGCCGGCTATACCATGCGGCGATCTCTTGTTGGGCCATGACCGTACGAATCCGGGCAATGTCCTTTTTCACCTGACCCAAACGGGAGGTGTTGTCGAGCTGATTGGTGGCAAGCTGGAAACGAAGGTTGAACAACTCTTCCTTCGATTCGTCGAGCTTCTCGCGCAGCTCGTCGTAGGTGAGCTTGGTGAGTTCTGCGGTTTTCATGTGTCCTCCCGCTTCACAAACTTGGTTTTGACCGGAAGCTTGTGTGCAGCCAGACGCAACGCCTCGCGGGCACGTTCCTCACTGACACCACCCATTTCGAACATCACGCGCCCCGGCTTGATCACAGCCACCCAGTACTCCGGGTTTCCCTTGCCGGATCCCATGCGAGTTTCAGCGGGCTTCTCGGTGATCGGTTTGTCCGGAAACACGTTGATCCAGACCTTCCCGTCACGCTTGACGGACCTGGTCATCGCAATACGAGCCGCCTCAATCTGACGAGCGGTCAGCCAGCCACATTCCTGGGCCTGGAGACCGAAGTCGCCGAACGAAACAGTTGATCCGCCCTTAGCGGATCCACGCATCCGACCCTTCTGGACCTTTCGGTATTTTGTACGCTTCGGCATCAACATGACTAGGCGTCCTCACCTTCGGCGTCTGCTGACTCCTCGGTGGCGGCCTCGGTCGCGTCAGCCTCCACGGCAGCGACAGATTCGGTCTTCTCGGCCTCGG
>VAPH01043067.1_pt1 | contig 24481 bp, 24 predicted proteins | sample 3393861 | NCBI WGS metagenome assembly VAPH01 (sample SAMN08290439, study PRJNA428436) | hydrothermal vent metagenome | isolation source: Deep-sea hydrothermal vent chimney | place: Atlantic Ocean: South-mid Altantic Ridge | reverse complement strand
TCGGTGTAGGTCCGCGAACAACCGCCGATTGCGACGTTGTCCGCGGGATTGTTCGGTGTCTGATCGGGAGCGGCGAGGGAGAAAGTAATGTCGATATCCCGATCGATGCGATCACCCGTGGCCTGGAGGTCGCCGTTGTCGCGGAAATCGGCAAAATTCCCTGCCCAGTGGGGCCCGTCATACACCTGGATAGTCAACAACCGTCCGATCTGATCCTCAGGCACATCAACGGCGTAGTAGTACGCGGGCTGCTTGAACTCACCGTTCTGGGTCGACCCGCAGTCATAGGCGTTGCAACGGGTCGAAAAGGGGTCCCCGTTCTCTTTCGCCTCTTCCTCACCGTTAATCGCGACCCAGAACGCTTCGCCGACACCACCCAGCGACGGTTCATCGGAACCGAGTTTGAGCGGAGGTAGCTGCTCGGCGGTCGCGTCGCGGGTCATTGTCACAGAATTCATCCCGAAGACACGCATAAAGAAAGTGGACACGGTGGTAGTCACCGAAACGTTCAGGCGGTTCGGACGGCCAACGACCTCTGCCGGCGTCACACCTGCGCTGAACCCATCTCGAGCTGCGATGTCAAGCGACACAGTCCACGCTTCACCACCGACGAATGTAACGTTGGAGGGTTGCGGCATGTGCACGACACCTGCCAGGGCGGCTGCCTCCGCAGCGTTCTGGGCCTGGGCGCCGTTGTAGTACAACCAGCCCAGGTCGACGGCAAATCCGGCCATGCCGATCATGACAAGAAGCGTCGCAGCCGCGAGCACCAGTGTCGCCCCCCGCTCCTCTTCGTCTGCACGAAACCGCTTGGGAAGTATCTTGTGCAGGCGGCTCATGGCTGGAATACCTGCGGCTCGAGGCGCATGATCGCGGTGTCTGCCCAACAGCCGCTGCTCGGCGTACCGTCACAGCTCACATCGGGCAATGGCACGAGACCGCCGGTCACCCACTCGTGGGCGTACGTCACGCGAACGCCGATGACATCAAGACCGGGTAATGCCACATCCCGAGAAGTCGGCGGCCAGGGCCACGACCCGTATCCATTATCGGCATCCGGGCACGGAACCCAGTCACAAGTTCCGCCCGAAGGTGCCCACAGGTACCGGTTGCACCTGTCGCCTCCGCCGGTAGAACACGACCCGACCGGGTCTCCGTTGGCATTCGCAAGGTACACATCAACGTAACGCACGATACCGACGGCTTGCCCGGGAAGAATCCCGAGGGACTGCTCAAGCGAGAGAAGCATTTCGTAATCCGCCATCGGATCATCCCCCATGGCGGACACAACGCGGGCTGAGCCCTGTGTGGCGTTGGTGACAGTCAGTCGGTCACGGAACGCAAGCCCGAACTCGATAATGCCGAAAAGCAGCATGAAAAACAAAGAGGCGACGATCGTGAATTCCACCAGCGACGAGCCGCGTTCATCCGAACGCAACCGTCTGAGTCCTGTCCCTAACATCTATACACCCCGCATCTGACTACTGAGAGTGGCCGCAAGCCGTTGTAGCCTTCGCTGTATGTCAGCGCTGACGTCACTATATACACTCTCCGTAGTAATTGGAATAGGCCGGGCGCTCTATTCGAAATTTTTCCAAAGGCTGTTCTCAACGTGTTTCGAGGCTGGTGAGCAGCTCAATTCGCCGTACATCAAGTTTCTTTCGCTGCATTTCCAGGCGTTTCAACTCGCGAAGTACCCGGTTCACGTCTTGCCATGTGATGCGAGCATCCTCCCGATCGAACGGATCGTCTGTCATGAGCGCGTCACGCCGGGCGTCGTCGTGCAGGTGCTCATGCATCGACAGTTCCTGTCTCAACTGGTCTATCACCCCATCAAGTTGCGCGATCTCATCAAGGACGATAAACAGTTTCTTCTCGGATCTCCGCATGCACCCAGTCTACGACCCGGCACATACCAACATGCTCTACCATGACTCGCCACCACGAGCCGGGGTGGCGGAATCGGTAGACGCGACGGACTCAAAATCCGTTGGGCGAAAGCCCGTGGGGGTTCAAGTCCCCCTCCCGGTACAAACGACAACGCGGCAGTTTCGCCGAGACAACTGCCCTAATCCCTGGAGTTGCATAGCAACTCCCAAGGAACTGAGCGAAGCGAAGTTCCCGGACTCCCCGAGCCTTTCGAGTCCCTGCCGGGCCTCGAAACCTCTACCCGTCTCCGTCGTTCCCGATCCCGCGTCTCGGGCTATCAAGCGCTCGACTAGTTCAGTGAGAGTTCGGTCACGTTCTTAGGTTCAAGTCCCCCTCCCGGTACAAACGACAACGGGTTTCCCCGTTTCCTTTCGGCGCTCTTCCGAGGCTCGACATCGCAGATACTCCCGGTAGTGGCTTCTACCAGGCCAGCAGTGCCTCCTACTAAACACGTTGAGGCGGACCCGTAAGGGTCCGCCTCAACGACAGTCAGTGATGTTTAGCCCCGGGTATGGTGCGTTCGAAACCGTAGGGCCAACATTCACTGTCCTAGGAGAAGTCGCCGAAGGGGATTAGCGTCAAACTCCGTCATGCAAGAATGTCGCGTTCTCGCATGTATGTCGAGAATGGTTTTGTCACGTCACCTCGTGACTAGTCCGTAGTTAGGTAAGACGTGACCCGATGCGGTCTAGCGTGCCATTGCAGACGAGAACAACTTCACCGCGGCGCCCAGTGCCGCGACACCGGCTTCCGGTGTTGTCGACTCAAGGACCTTGCGAACAAGCGCCGAACCGACAATCACCCCGTCGCCCACAGCGGCTGCTGCGGCGGCCTGTCCGGGGGTCGAGATACCGACCCCGAAAACAAGCGGGATTTCCGAGACCGCACGGAGTGTGGCTGCCAGCGCTGTCAGGTTGGACGACCCCACCTCACGCTCCCCCGTCACCCCGAGCTCCGCAATGCCATAGACAAACACCGGGTCCGCGGCGACGATCTCTCGAAGCCGATCGGTGCCGGTCGTCGGTGCCATGAACTGCACGTAACCGATACCCCGTTGCGAACAGGCACCCGCGATGTCCCGTGTCTCGGCGACAGCAATATCGGAGACAATCAAAGCCGACGCACCGGCCTCGACAAGCCGGTCGACAAACGACTCGACTCCGATAGCAAGCACAGGGTTCACGTACGTCATCACGATGACAGGCTTACCCGTCGTTTTGACGATCTGCGAAACGAGGTCGAACCCGACGGTCACCGTGGTCCCGGCCGCGATCGCGGCGAGGCCGGCTTCGTGGATCGTTGACCCATCCATGAGAGGATCCGAGTACGGGAATCCAACCTCAAAGGCGTCGGCACCTGCCTCGGCCATTGCGTGAAACATTGCCACCGACGACGCCGGATCGGGAAGGCCCACCGTCAGGTACGGCATGAACACCGCCCTATCAGCAGCCCGAGCCGACTGGAATAACGCCGCGAGACGTTCCTTCCCGGTCATGCGTCGGTACCTTCTTGTTTCGCCGCGACCTGCTGAACATCCTTGTCACCACGACCCGACAGATTGATAACGACGGTTCTATCTTTCAGGCTCTCGGCCTCACGAAGCACCCAGGCAATGGCATGCGCCGACTCAAGTGCAGGAATGATGCCCTCAAGCCGGGAGAACTCGTGAAACGCTGCAAGAGCCTCGAGGTCGGTTACCGCAACGTAGCGGGCCAGACCCTCGTCACGAAAGTAGGAGTGTTCGGGACCCGATCCGGGATAGTCAAGCCCTGCCGAGATGGAATGTGCCTCGATCACCTGACCGTCGGCATCCTGCAACATATACGTCCTAGCGCCGTGTAGGACTCCGGGTGTTCCGGCGACGAGTGATGCCCCGTGGGCACCCGAGTCAAGCCCATGACCGGCGGCCTCAACACCGACGAGGTCTACCCCGCTGCGGATCCACGGGTAGAAGATTCCCATGGCATTCGATCCTCCCCCGACGCTGGCAACGATGATATCGGGGCGGGGTAGTGAGCCGGCCTCGCCGGACATCTGCTCGCGCAGCTCCGTTCCGATGATCTTCTGGAACTCTCGCACAATGTATGGGAATGGGTGAGGGCCGACGACCGATCCGATGATGTAGTGCGTGGTCTCGACGGACGATACCCAGTACCGAAAGGCCTCCGAGACGGCGTCTTTCAAGGTAGCCGCTCCCTTGTGGACCGATACGACCTCCGCTCCAAGGAGACGCATGCGGTAGACGTTGAGAGCTTGTCGCTCGATGTCCTTTGCCCCCATATACACAACACACTCAAGCCCCAACAACGCACATGCTGTCGCTGTAGCAACCCCATGCTGACCGGCCCCCGTCTCGGCCACGACGTGGGATTTCCCCATTCTCTCGGTGAGTAGCGCCTGGCCAAGGGTGTTGTTGATTTTGTGGGCGCCGGTGTGGGCGAGATCCTCGCGTTTGAGATAGACGTCCGCACCAACGCGCTCAGAGAGACGTTCGGCGTGATACACGGGAGTAGGACGCCCCACGAACGACGAGTAGAGATTGCCAAGATCCTCATGGAACGTATCGTCGGCCCAGGCCGCGTCGAACGCGGCCTCGAGTTCCTGAAGCGCCGGCATGAGCGTTTCGGGAGCGAACTGACCACCGAACTCACCAAACCGGCCCGACCTGTCGGGTCGATACTCGGTCATAACCGTTTCGCCTTCCGTATGAAGTCGGTCACTTTAGTGTGGTCCTTGATCCCGGGTGCGGCCTCGAGCATTGTCACGGCATCAACACCCCATGGCCGCGCCACTGCAATCGCTGCAACAACGTTGCTCGGCCCCAGACCGCCGGCGAGCACGAATCGACGGTCGAACCCACGTGCCAGATCCCAGTCGAATGCAGTCCCCGTCCCTCCGTCCTGCCCGCTGACTTTTGAATCGAGCAGCAGCGGCACACCTTCGGGGATGTGATCGACACGCGGGAGGTCGGTCCCAACACCGGCGGGGGCAAGCACACCGAGACCACCGGACAACGCTCTCGCGATCACCTCTACCTGAAAGGACCCGTGGGGCTGAACCCAGCCAACGCCGGCACGAAGAGCCAACTCGACGACCTCCTCCGCGGGTTGGTTCGCAGAGACAAGAACCGTCGTAGCGTCGCGCGCGGCGGCGACAAGATGGGAGAGATCTGCGGTGCCCACACGTCTCTTCGAGCGCTCGGCGATGACAAATCCAACGGCATCCGCTCCGGCGGCAACTGCGTGCTCAACATCGCTGACCCGCGTCATTCCGCAGACCTTGACCCACATCGTCAGGCCGTCTTCAATTCTGAGATCAATGCGGCCGGATCGTCCGCCCGGACCAGGGCCTCACCGACGAGAATCGCGTCGAACCCGGCGACACGCATCCGACGGGCCCCGTCGATTGTTGACACACCGCTCTCTCCAACCGTGATCGCCCGCCCGAGCACCCGTGGTGCGATTCGCTCTGCGGTGGCAAGATCGGTGGTGAACGTTGCGAGGTCGCGATTGTTCACGCCGACTATGTGGGAGTCCATCGCAAGCGCTCTGTCTACTTCCTGTTCTGTGTGCGTCTCCACCAGAACGTCGAGGCCCACCGACTGCGCAGCATCATGCAATGTTGCGAGTTCGTCGTCAGTGAGTATTGCGACGATCAGTAGGACAGCATCGGCGCCGATGACTTTACTCTCGTAGATCTGGACGCTGTCGATCATGAAATCCTTACGCAAGATCGGCACGTCGACCACTTCACGGACCGCCTCCAGATCGGCGATCGATCCGGAGAAGTAGTCAGGTTCCGTCAAGACGGAGATCGCTGCTGCACCTCCGGCGACGTATGCCACGGCCCGGTCCGACGGGACGAGGTCCGCTGCGAGCACACCAGCCGACGGTGATCGACGTTTTATCTCGGCGATGACCTGCAGACCGGGGACAGACAAGGCGCTACCAAACCCCAACGCAGGGTCAGCGCTCAACGCCTGGGCGCGCACATTGATCCGATTCCGTAGCAGCGGCTCTATGCGGCGCCGTGTTGATGCAACGATTTCGTCAAGCATTCCCTATTCCCCTTGCTGCATCCAGCGGAGGAACTCAACCAACGAGGCGATCTGCTCGTCATCGAGTTGGGAGAACGCAGGCATGGCGCCCGGGCCGACTCGAATCGTGTTGCCTATCTGCTCGTCGGTCAGGTTCAACGCACTGTTCGAGTTGATTCCGAGCGGTGGCCCGAATCCGCCGCTGAGGTTGCCGGCATGACATGTTGCACAACTCGCCTGGTACAGATCCACCCCGTACTTGCCTTCGATCGAATTGCCACAGGCTGCGAGTACGAACGAGAAAACGAGGAGAAGTGAGAGGACTCGTCGATGCATCCCGCAAGTGTAGGCGAGGCTTTGTCTCACTCCTGCCAGGGTATCGTGACGTGCACGGTGGTCCCGTTGCCAAGCTCCGACTCGACCTGGACCGTGCCTCCAAGGGCATCGACCAGTTGGGCGACGATGGCGAGCCCGAGACCGCTCCCCTCCGGGCGAACCGCCTGATAGCGCTGGGCCACGTAGAGGCGCTCAAACACGTGTGGTAGATCTTCGGGATCGATCCCCGGTCCATTGTCGGAAACTGAAATGCGGGCAGTGTGCTCCTCAGGTCGAGCGAGCGACACCCGCACCGTGCCACCTTCGGGCGCGTACCGCAACGCGTTGTCGAACAGATTGCCGACGATCTGGCTGATCCGATCCGGATCGGTTTCACCGACGGGTAACTCGGCGAGATCCGATTCAACCGCGATGTCAAGAGGTTCGGCCTTTGCGACGAGCACATCAATCGCCTCGGCAAGGTGTGCCTTGAGATCGACCGGTTCGTAACGCATTGTGAATTCGCGCGCCTCGAGACGGGACAGCAACATCAGGTCTTCGACAAGTCGGGCAAGACGTTGGGCCTGGGCATGCAACACTGCCGCAACACGTGGCATCCGATCTTCGTCGACACGACCGGCATCGAGCGCTTCCGCATATCCACGAATTGTCGTGAGTGGAGTGCGCAGATCGTGTCCGACACTCATCAAGAAGTCACGTTCACGGCGCCGGGAGTCGGCCAGTTCCGCGGCCATATCGTTGAACGATGTAGCGAGTTCCGCGACTTCATCAGATCCCCGAACCTCAACCCGAGCGCTGAAATCTCCACCGGCCACGGCACCGGCGGCATCCGAGAGTGCATCGATCCGCTTTCCCAGCTGCTGAGACACAAGCAACGACAAACCAATCGCGGCGAGAACACCGACAATTGTCGCAACCACCATGGGCCGATTGAATAGCTCGCGGTCGATAATGCCGGCACGCGATCCGATTGCAATGACGATCTCCTGGCCGGAGTTGTCCACAATGCGAGTTGCGACGTTTACGTCTTCGCCGTCGACCTGGACAACCTGGATGGCTCGGTCGGCATCGAGCTTCCCGATCTTGGGGAGGATCTGGGGGTTGTCGGTCGTGATTCGTAACCCCGAAGCAGTCAGGTAGCCAACCTCAAGAAACTCATAGTCTGCAATCCTGCGCCATTCCTCGATTACACGACGCTGCACGCGGGTGAGTTGTTCGCTTCTTGTGTCGATCCGATCGATGAGCTGAGCAATCCTGTTCGCCTGAGCAAACAGCCGCTCCTGAGCGTCCGCAGCAACGTTCTGTTGAATCCGGACCGCAGCGACTCCCCCGACGCCGAGCATCAACAGTGCAACCAGCAGCGTCCCAACGAGTAGCCGTACACGCATCTACTGCCCCAACCGGTAGCCGACGCCCCACACGGTCTCGATGGGCACACCGTCCAACTTCTTGCGGAGTTGCCGAATATGTACGTCAACAGTTCGCGTCTCGCCGAAGTAGTCATAACCCCAAACAGCTTCGAGGATCTGGCTGCGCGACAGCACCAGGCCGCGGCGGCTTGCCAGATACCACACAAGGTCGAACTCTCTCGCTGTTGGACGAACGACAGCGCCGTCGGGGTCCGTGACATCGCGACGCCCCGAGTCGAAACGCCAACCCTCGACCTCGACGGTGTCAGGGGCAGTTGAGCGCTCTTCGGATCGCCGCAGGACAGCCTTCACCCGCGCGACAACCTCCCGCGGCGAGAACGGTTTCGTGACATAGTCGTCCGCTCCGATCTCAAGCCCGACAACAGTGTCGATTTCGCCGTCGCGTGCTGTGAGCATGATCACGGGCACGTCACTCGACGATCGGATCCTGCGACAGACCTCGTGGCCGTCGATGCCGGGGAGACCGATGTCGAGCAGTACCACCCGAATATCGCGCTGCGCGAGTCGCTCCAATCCCTGCTCGCCTGTGGAGTGATGCACGAGACGAAACCCCTCCTGGGCGAAGGTCATGTCAAGCAGATCCGCGATATCGGGATCATCTTCAATTAGCAGAATCGTGCCCTGGCTGATGCTCACCTCCAGAAGGCTTCTCCCTATCTTCGGCGCGACATGTGAGGGAACTGTAAAACAACCATCAGATTTCTCCCGGCATTCAACTGTCCGGGGCGAACGTGTCGAGTGGAAGTTCGTGGACAGTTCCCGGGGCCGATCCGCCATTCCATTCAAGTGTGACATCCGAACCGTCTGTTACTTCGCGCCGCACCATGGCGAGAACGATCGGAGCTCGGAGATACAGTGATTCGGCAGTCGAGGTAACGCGTCCCCGCACCGCCGACCCCTGAACAACATCACAGCCGGGCGGGGGGATCACGTTCGTCCCCACGACTACCCCGACAATCCGCCGGGTCACCCGACCGCGCGCATCAATCCTTTCGACCATCTCCTGACCCAGGTAACACCCCTTCGTGAAGCTGACGGCCCCGTCGAGAGCGCCGACCTCGTGTACCAGAGCCGAAGCATCGAAGTCACAACCCGCCTGAGGTTCGCCGGCTTCGATCCGCACAGCATCGGCTGCACCGTCCCCCACGCGCACACCACCGGCGTTTGTCACAGCGTCGATGGATGGACCTATCAGCACAAACCTCGGAAGATCGACACGGATATGACCTATCGCCGCGACACAATGTCCGGCTTCAGTGAACACCCACCGGCCGGGCTCCTGCACGTCGTATCCGAGGCTGCCAACAACCGTGGCCGCGGTCGGGCCGATTACTTCGATCACCGGACCAAGAACGGCATCGATGGTGACCTCCATGTTGATATTGAGCGAAACAAGGCCTCGGAGCACATCAGCCTGGAGTCCCCTGTCACATAGAAGAATCACCTCGTTAGCGCCGACGAGGACCCACAGAAGCGCGCGCACCTTCCCCTTCGGAGTGAGTAAGAACGCACGAGTGACATCACCGGTCGCACATCCCGACATGTCCTGGGTAAGTGTCGCCTGGAGGAAGGGTGTCGTATCGGCACCACGGATCCACACCGCCTCGAACCGATCGGCGACTACGCCGGCGCCGGTTCGTAGAGCCAGGTACTCACCAGTGACGTCGCCGGGGAGCGTCACGGTCACACCTTGTCCGCCGCGGCAACTGCAGCAAGAGCGGCCGCAGCTTTGTTCATCGATTCAACGTACTCGGCCGTCGGATCGGAGTCGGCAACGACGCCGGCCCCCGCCTGAACCCATGCCTTGCCATCGGCTATGACGAGTGTACGAAGTGCAATTGCGGTGTCGACGTTGCCGGAGAAGTCGATGTACCCGACGGCCCCGGCGTACGGACCTCGGGCGACGGACTCCAGCTCATCGATAATCTCCATTGCACGGACCTTGGGGGCCCCGGACACCGTCCCGTGCGGAAATGTTGCGCGCAACACGTCGACGGGACCAATGCCGTCGCGGACCGTGCCGGACACACCGGACACAAGATGCATAACGTGGCTGTAGCGTTCGATCACCATCAAGTCGTCCACGGTTACGGAGCCGAACTCTGCGATTCGACCAACATCGTTGCGTGCGAGATCGATGAGCATGACGTGTTCGGCTCTCTCCTTCGGATCATTGAGCAACTCCCTGGCCAGGGCCTCATCCTCCGCCGGCGTCGCCCCGCGCCGGCGCGTGCCCGCAATCGGCCGCGAGTACACCTTGCCGTTCCTGGTTCGCGTCATGAGCTCGGGTGAGGAGCCCGCAATGACAAGCCCTTGATTGCGTACGAAGAACAGATACGGACTCGGATTCACCAGCCGGAGTGCCCGGTACACATCGAAGGCGTCACCGTCGAAATCCACCTCGAGTCGCAGAGACGGCAGGATCTGAAACGCATCACCTTTTTCGATGTGATCGATTGCTTTGCGAACCGTTGCTTCGAATGTCTCCTGGTCGATGTTGCAGCGAGGCTCCCCAAGGTCGGCGAAAGCGGGACGTGGCAGCGCTCGGTACTGCACCGCTTCTCCGAGCCTCGCGATCATGGCGTGTAGATCCGCAACGGCGGCTTCGTACTGGTCAGCCGGATCGGCGCCGACGAACACGTTGCGCACCAAACGGATCGTCTGACGGAAGCGGTCGACGATTGCCATCGAACCGACGAACTGGAACATCGACTCGGGAAGACCACGATCATCCGGCGGCCGATTCGGAAGATGCTCGATGTAACGAACGGCATCGTATGCCAGATACCCGACTGCTCCGGCGAACAACGGAGGCACGTCAGCGCCGAGTCCAAGACGGTCGGTAGGCGGCGTGCGGTGTGCCTCCGTGAGCGCCTCGAGAGCGGCGAGAGGGTCGAGATCGGCAATGTCCACCGCGGTGGATGCTGCTGTGCTCACGCCATCGATTGACACCAGTGTGAACTCAGGGTTCCATCCCACGAACGACCAACGCGCCCAGCGTTCCCCACCCTCGACAGATTCGAGCAGGAACCCATCGGCGTCTCCGACAAGCCGCTCAAACACCGACACCGGAGTCTCTCGATCCCCGAGGATCTCCACTGAAACTGGAACGACGTTGTAGTCGGCAGCGAGTTCGAGGAACGCCTCGCGGGTAAGGGTCACATCCATGCGCCAAACCTTAGGACACTCGAGTACGGCTCCGACCGTTCACACCGTCGTCAGGAAACTGAGGTTGAGGAAGTCGAGCCAGCCGCTAAAGATACCCGAGAGACGTCCGATCTGGCCCGTCAGTAACAGATATCCGAACCCCGCGAGCAACAATCCGGACAGAACAGATATCTTCTTGAGGTGAGGTTTGAGCCATGTGAAGGTACCGAGGGCCCGTTGCACAAAGAGAGCCGACAACAAGAACGGCAGACCGAGTCCGAGCGAGTAGAACCCGAGCAAGATCACACCTTGGATTACTGTGTCCGATGCTCCGGTGAGAGCGTAGACACTTGCAAGGAACGGCCCGACACATGGCGTCCATCCGACTGCGAACGCGGACCCCATCAGAACCGGCCCGGCGGGTCCGAGACGGTCGGGCCTCATTTCGAACCGACGCTCCTTCATCATCGGCATCGTGAACGACGGTTGCCACACGGCCGTGAACACAATGAACAGCCCCATCGCCACCACGAACCATCCCGCAACAGTCTCAAACGTTGTACGCGACTCGAGAATGAACCTGGCAACACTTGTCGCTGCCGCGCCCGTTGCCATAAAGATGATCGAGAATCCGAGTACGAACAGCGCCGTTCGGTTGAGGACCTTACGCTTTGAGGCTGTGCCCTCTGCTATCTCCTGGAGCGAATACCCGCTCATCAACGACAGGTAGCCGGGCACCAACGGAAGAACGCAGGGTGAGAGAAATGAAAAAGCCCCCCAACCGAATGCTGCGATCAATTTCAGTGGGTCCACACATGGCCTTCCGCTACCGGTTCTTCAAGCGAACCAACTGTCGCAACGCTCGACATGTTCCCACGAGATGGACACGATTGCGCAAACTAGCGCCCGACATGGACGAGAACCACTATCCTCTTCCCAACATTCTTCCGTTCCTGATCCAAGGACTCCATGACCGCACCTGTCCCCCAGCGTCGACCAAGCTTCACACTTCGCGACCGTCGCGTGTTGTTCCTCATGGGTCTCGTGGCTTTCTTCATCGGCTTCGGTGGAGCACTCATGGCGCACACGCTCCCGTTTGCGCGCAAGTCACTCGGTCTTACCGAGGGGGACATGTCGACGCTGTTCGCGCTCGTGCGGGCCGCGTCGCTGCTCGGATTGCTCTTTGCCTTGCGTGCCGACGCAACCGGTAGGCGCAAGCCGCTTCTCCTGGCATACCTCTTCCTCCCTGCGGGCAACCTCATTACCGCCCTCGTCCCCGGGGTCCCCGCCTACGTCATCGGTCAAAGCCTGACCAGAATCGGGGTCGTGGCAGTCGCGGGCATTGCAATCGTCATCGTGGCGGAGGAGTTGTCCCCGGCGCTGCGCGCGTATGGGCTTGGGATCTACGGCGTTTTCGGCGGTCTCGGAACCGGACTGTCTTTGTGGTTACTGCCACTCGCCGACGGTTCGACCGACGGATACAAGATCCTGTTCGGTATTTCCGTGGTGGCTTTGCTCGCGTATCCGATTCTGAACACATACCTAGCTGAGAGCCGGGCGTATGTGCAATACTCCACCCGAATCACGTTCGGACACGCGCTTCGGGCGGGTCTCGGCCGACATTTCTGGCCACTTGCCGGCATCAGTTTTTTTGTTGCGGCGTTCGCCTCTCCGGCGTTTGATTTTGCACTCGAGCGTCTGATCGATGACTTGAAATGGAAGACAAGCGCTGCCCAGTTCCTGATCACCATCTTTTCGGGTGCCGGACTGTCGGGGCTGTTTGTCGGTGGCCGGGCCGCGGACAATCTGGGAAGGAGACCGACAACCGTCGTGTCCCTGGCTCTCGGGCTCGTCGGCGGAATCGCGTTCTACATAGTCTCATCAGGGTGGCTGCTCGCCCCGGCCATCTTTGTCGCGACCTTCGGCGTGTCGATGTTGTCGCCGGCCTTTGCAGCTCACCGATCAGAGCTCTTCCCGACACGGGTACGTGCGTCTGCGTCGGGTTGGCTGACCAATATTGCAATCCTCGGCTCCATCTTCGGATTCGTCGTTGGAGGCATCATGATTGACAGGTTTGGCCTCTCATCGACGATCACGCTGCTTGGCTCCGGACTGATTATTGCGATGTTTCTGGCGTTCTCGTTGCCGGAGACCCGGGGTCTCGATCTCGTCCGCGGAGCGGGCCAACAGCGTGCCACACAACAAACGTCACCGCCCGCACAACAACCAGAGCCGCAATCCCCCACCACACCCCCGGCAGACCCCACCCCTTCGGTTCGACCAGCATCAGAACCGCCACTGCAATAACCATTGCGACTGCCATCGCCCCTGCAATGAAGCGCAGCGACGTGAACCCGATTGCGATACCGTCCCACACGAATACCAGCGCCCCGAGCGGCACCAGCCAGATCAGGATCGAGTACACCGCATCGACTTCGACGAGCACTGGTGCGGACTGTGTGAACCAACGCGCGACCCACGGTCGCAGCACGATCAGCAACACCGAGAACGTGCTCCCTACGACCAGGCCCATCCATAACAAGCGAAACGTCAGAACCTTCGCTTGAGCGATGCCCGACTCCACCCTGACCCGGGCGACCATCGTCTGCGCCGCGATGGCCAGGGCATCAATCGCAAACCCGAGGAAGAACCAAATCTGACCGACTACCTGGTGCCCCGCAACGGCTGCGGACGACACGCGAGCCGCCACCGAGGTCGCGACGGTGAACACAATGAGCAGAGAGGTTGTACGGACCACGATTGCTCCTCCGACGGACATGAACACCTTGATGGAGTGCATGGCCGGTCGAGCAAAGTCAACAAGGGTCACCGAGCCCCGAGGCTTGACCAGGAATACCAGGAACAGGACTGCACCGATGTATTGGGCAACAACGGTCGCTACCGCGGCTCCACCGAGTCCCCAGCCGAGCCCGAAGATGAGAATCGGGTCAAGGACGATGTTTACAACGTTGAAAACGATCGTGATCCATAGTGGTGTCCAGGTATCACCGTGACCGCGAAAAACTCCATGGCCGGCTGTCACAACAAGCATCGCGGGCAGGGCGAGGGCCCGGATTGTGACGTACTGCGTCGCCAGGGGAACGGTATCCCCGCCGCCACCGATCACGCCGACCACCTCTGATGCAAAGCCACGCAGGATAAACATGCTCACCACACCCAGTCCGACCGCCACGGCCACGGCTTGGCCGGCGTAGCGTGCCGCCTCTGTGGGGTTGCCCCGACCGAGTGCACCAGCGACCAGTGGTGTCGTTCCATACGCCAGAAAGTTGAAGAGGCTGAACGCAAAGAGAAACACCGCAGCTGACACGCCGAGAGCAGCCAGCTCCTGTGTCCCGAGTCGACCCACGAATGCGGTGTCGACGATACTGATTAGGGGATCGGCGGCGAGCGCACCGAGCGCCGGCCAGGCAATTTGACCAATGGTTCGGTCGAACTCGGTTCGCCGCCAGGGTCTCATCACCCGGGGCCGCTAGCTTTCGCATCGTAGGCGCAGCGATCGGCCAGTGGACATTCCCAGCACCGTGGTTTCCTGGCATCGCACACGTCGCGGCCAAACTGGATCAGCCTCATCGAGACGCCCGACCACTCCCCCTGCGGGAGCAGTGCCTTGAGATGAAACTCGATTTTCGTAGGGTCCGTGTACGTGGTGATGCCGAGCCTGGTGGCGACTCTCATCACATGCGTGTCCACCGCAATCGCGGGCCGGTCCCACACCTCGGCGAGAACCACGCTCGCCGTCTTGCGGCCAACTCCGCGCAGCGTCACCAGATCGTCCAAACTGTCGGGAACCTCGCCATCGAACTTGTCGACCACATCGGCCGCGAGTGACACCACCGACTTCGCTTTCTGTCGGTAGTAACCCGTTGAATACACAACCTGTTCAACGGCGTCCAGCGGAGCGTTGGCAAGATCTTCGGGTGTTGGCCACTCTGCGAAAAGCCTCGGTGCCACCCTGTTGACGTTCTCGTCCGTGGTTTGAGCCGAGAGAACTGTCGACACGAGTAGCTGCCATGCATCTCGGTACTTGAGTGCGGTCTTCATGACCGGATATCGTTTCTTGATCCGGGCATAGATCGTCCGCGCGTTGCGGCGTTCGTCAACTGTCGGATCTGGAATCGTGGGTATGCGTGCCATCTGCGCGACTCTACCCTCTACACTCACGGCCGTGAACATTGCTGACATAGTCCTCGCACAGGCTCGCGTCGAGGGAAACCTGGTCAAAGTCGACGACTTCCTTAACCATCGCATCGACCCGACCACCATGCGCCAGGTGGGTGTCCAGATCGCAGCGCTGCTTCAGGACATTTCCGTTGACCTGATTCTCACCGCGGAGGCTTCCGGCATTCCGCCTGCATTGGCCACCTCCCTTATCACCGACATTCCATGCGTCTACGCCAAGAAATATGTTGGCGCCGCCCAGAGGTACGCGTTCGGTCGCGAGGTGGCGTCTCCAACGAAGGGTGTCGAGTATCGGGTGGAAGTGGCACGCCGCCAGCTTCGTCCGGGACTTCGTATCGTCGTGATCGATGACTTCCTTTCAGGCGGTCGCACCGCCGAAGCCCTTGGCGAAATCGTGGAAGAAGCGGGTTGCGAAATCGTCAAGTTCATCTTCGTCATCGAAAAGACGTTTACCGGTGGGCGCAGCCGCCTTGAGGCCCGGTCGTGGGATGTCGAGGCACTGGTCAAGATCGCGGATATAGACGATGGCACCATCACGCTCGCCTGATGCCGATAGTGTGGCCGGCCGAAGTGCCGAAGAGCTCGTCGCGGCGGCAGCGCTGAATCGACCGGCATTGAAACGGCTTGCCACCGCCATCGACGCCGCAGATCAAAGTGTCAAGGTCGACATAACAACATATGCTGCCGGCATCGGCATCGACCTCCCCCCCGATGCGCCAACCTGGCCAGCGAAACGGCTTCTCCGCCTGGCGATGGGCCGACAAGCACAAGCTCGGCGACGGCGCAACCCGATCATGAGAGACGAAGCGTTCCACTGCGAACACTGCGGAGCCGATGTCACTGCGGGCGGTCGCACGGTGAGAGATCATTGCCCTCAGTGCCTCCGCTCCTTACACGTTGATGTTGTTCCAGGCGACCGATCGGCAGGGTGCAACGGTGTCATGCACCCCGTCGGGCTCAGCCGAAGCCACGGAGACGACACGATTCAGTACCGATGCGCCCGGTGCGGAGCTTCTCACCAGGTAGTCGTCCACCCCGACGATGACCCGTCGGCCCTGCGCTCGGTCGTGAACCCTCCACCTACGTAGCGGTAACGACCGGGACACCACTGGTAACGTGCACCCGATGCATCCGTCACGAGTTCTCATTCTTATCGGCGTCGCCTTCGCTGCCGCCTCGCTCGCCTTTGACGCGGTGCAGTCACCAACCACCACCGGTTGGTCGATGGTCGCCGCAGATGCATGGCCAGGTGTGGTTCTCATAGGTGTCGTCGCGCTGTTTGCCGTAGCCGGCCACATTTCGGAGGGGTTCACGCCCGCCGGTTCGGTCATCTCCATCACACTTGCGGCGAGTGCTGCCCTCCTCCTCGTCGCGAAGTACATCGATGCTGCAAGGGCGATCGACACGCTCCGCCTCGGAGGGCACGACGCGTCCATCGGACCCGGCATATGGGTCCTCGGGGCAGGAATAGTGGTGACGATCGTGGGGTCCTTGTGGTCGACAAGCCGTCGTCTGGCCTGACCTGAGCGATGCCGCTCATGGGCTGAAGACTTCGAATCGGAGGCCGGGGCGCAACGGTCTACGATTCTCCGATGGAGAGAAACCGACTGCACCGAATCGCCCTTGTCGCGACCTGGTCCACTCTTATCCTCATCGCGTTCGGAGCGTATACCAGAGGAAGCGGCAGCGGCTACGGCTGTAAAGACCGCTGGCCGTTGTGCGAAGGAGGCGCGTTCGGAGGATACCTCCCCCGCTTCGAAGCGGAGATGTTGATTGAGTGGACACACCGCTGGATCGCGATGCTCGTCGGCATTGTCGCGATTGTTCTTGTCGTCAAAGCACTACGGGGCAATCACAGCAAGCTTTGGGTCGTGGCACCGGCGATTTCCGCCTTGATCGTCGTCGCCGGACAGGCGTGGCTGGGTAGGGCGATCGTCAAAGGCGAACTTGCGCGCGACCTCGTCAGTCTGCATCTTGGTATCTCTCTCATTGTGGTGGCGCACTTCGTCGTGATAGCGGTCGCGACCAGTAATCCACAGAGCGCCGGCGCAGGACCGCGATCATGGTCCGCACTTGTAGGTATCGCCGCCGTATCGGTGTTCGGCGTGATAATTCTCGGGACGATCGTCCACAACATGTACTTCCCCGGCTGGCCGCTGATGAACAACACTTTGATACCGAACCTATCGAGCCGATTCGCGGTGATCCACTTCGCCCATCGAGCAGCGACCCTGGCGGTGTTTGCATATCTCGTCTTCCTCGTCGTGCGAGTCCGCGCCATGAACCGACCCAGGGCGGAGCTTCGTCTACTCGATGCCGCGCTGGCTGCCTTGCTGACGAACGCGGCCCTCGGGGCGCTCCACGTTTTCACGCGGGTCGAATCAAGTTTCGTCGTAGCGGCACACGTCGGGGTCGCCGGACTCACCTGGATCGCACTCGTGGCCGCCGTCGTAGTTTCGCTCGGCGTACCGAAAACAGCGGCGTCTGCTAGTTAACGAACAATTCGAGAATGCCGAGGCCGGCTACGACCAGGCCGATTCCCCCGAGAACGCCCCAGAAGGCACCCGGGTTAGCTTCCGGCCGCAAACCTTCGCGCAACCGGTCCTGAAAGTACGTTGCATCCTTTTTGGGATCTTCGGGACCTCGACCACCGAAGAGCAGGCCCGTGGTGCCGCGGCCCAACGAGTCGTAGCCACCCCCGAAGAATGCGCCGACGCCTGCCACAAGAAGACCGACGATCGCAAACGTACCACCTATGGCGCGCACCACACCCGCATCGGAAAACAGGCCGAACACAACCCCGACAACGACCGAGCCCGCAACCAAGACACCATAGTTCTTGAGGTATCGTGGCATTCTCGCGCTCAACGGCTCCTCGGGAAAGTCGCTCGCATCGATGTGGGAATCAGATCGCATGGAGAAAAGTGTACCGTCCCGTCACCTCGTGCCGGGGCGGCGCTCCCTCGGAGAGAGGCTGGCTGGAGAGGCGCTCGTGGGCGGGCGTTGATCATCGCAGAATATTCTTCGTACTGCGGGGCTTGAGCAGCGCCACCGGGACGATTCTCACTGCTGAAACCCCGAGTGTCCCCGTTGAACAACCCACTGGTTACAGGAGACCACGGCGACGGAGCTCGTCCCGTTTCCTGCGCTCGATCAGCCAGATACCCTTCCCGGCGTAGTGGAACAGGCCGAGCAGAAACGCAATCACAATCGTCAGTACTGCAAGTATCTCCGGACCGATGAAATAGGAGTTGTCGCACCAACTCAACCCGGCGGAGCAGAGGCCGAGACCGGTCCCCCCTTCGGTCAGGTCACCAAGGGCGAGGACCGGAATAAAGGCAACACCGATCATTCCAAGAAGGAGCACGGCGCGTAAAGCTTGCAGTACGTATTTCACCCGTACAGCCTAATGGATGGACGTTTTTGCACAACGATTCAACAAGCGGCTACCGTAAAACCACAAGGGTGTAATTCCAAGCGATGGGCAGAGGTGCAATGCTCGACTTCTCCAGCGAAACCTTCACTGACGATGAAACGCTGATCCTGGGGCAATACTTCACCAATCTGGACTCCCCCGTCTTCGGATTGATCAACCTCCCAGAGGTGGTCAAGGGTGCGCTCTTTGCTCGCTACAGCCGTTCTCCAAAGTCCGTCCGTCGTCTGTTCCTCGACGAGTTCTACACGCAACCCGAACTTGGCGTGGACCACGTTACCGACCATATCGGCGGGCAAGGAGCGCGAGCCAAGGCGGAGGGCCTCTACCAGCGCGTATTCTCGGAATTCGGCGATGATTCCGTTGCACAGCTCGGTGGCGCCCACCTCGCATGTGAGCAAGCATCCAACGTACTAACCAAGATCCTTGAACGGGGACGCCTCGCTTCGTATCTTGAGCAGTCGACGCGCTACATCTTCTATGACGCTCGCCTCGGCAAACGTTATCGTTACATGACCCCGCCGGAGGTCGCGCAGGGTGACCTCGCGGACACCTACGTCGAGACGATGGAGTGGTTGTTCCGCACCTACACCGAGGTTGTCGGGCGGCTCGTGGCCTACTACGAGACGCTGTACCCGAGGTCTCCGGATGACTCCAACTTCGTCTGGAAATCGACAATCCGCGCCAAGGCGTGCGACGACGCCCGCGGCCTCCTCCCGGCATCGTCTCTTTCGAACGTCGGCATCTTTGCCTCGGGTCAAGCCTATGAGGCTCTGCTTATGCGGATGCGCGCCCACCCCCTCGCCGAAGCTCGTGCGTATAGCGATCTGATGCTTGTAGAGCTTCGCAAGATGATCCCCGCGTTCATGAAGAGAGTCGACGTTCCCGACCGGGGCGGGGCCTGGTCTGCCTACTTCGCGGCAATCGCCGCTGATCTTGACCAACGTGCCGATGCGCTGCCCGCCGCGACTGACCGACCCGAAGTCACCCTCGTCGACTTCGATCCGGATGCCGAAACGAAAATTGCTGCCGCGGTGCTGTACCGGTATGCATCGCTGCCCGATGACCAGATACTCGATCATGTTCGTGGTCTCGCGGCTGACGACCGTGCTGCATTGTTTGCCGCAGGAGTAGGCAACCGCACCAACCGTCGACATAAGCCGGGACGCGGGTTCGAACGAGCGGACTACCGGTTTGACATCCTCTGCGACTACGGCATTTTCCGTGATCTCCAAAGACACCGGCTGCTATCACTCGACTGGCAGCGCCTCACTACGCACCACGGCTTTGTGACGCCGGAATCAATCGCGGATGTCGACGCGTCGGAACTCTGGGTAGAAGCAATGGGCCGAACTGAGCGTCTCTACGAATCGGTTGTCACCGCACACGGCAAGGACGCCGCCCAATACGTGGTCCCGTTCGCCTACAAGATTCGTTTCTTTCTCCAGATGAACGCCCGCGAGGCGTTCCATCTGTTGGAACTGCGCACGGGGCCCGGAGGTCATCCGGACTACCGGCGCGTATGCCAGGAGATGCATACCCTGATTCGCGAACAGGCCGGACACTCACTCGTTGCCGATGCCATGGAGTTCGTCGACTACAACGATTATTCCCTCGCAAGGCTTGAGGGCGAGCGCCGCGCAGACGCGCGCCGGGCGGCTGCCGGTGTCCAAGCGCCGGCGTCTGAGTAGCTACCTCTACTCAGAAAGCGGGATACGCAACACCAGATGGTCGTCTTCGAGGGACCACTGTGCCGCACCAACCAGTGCGTAATCCATGTAGTCCAGCTTCATGCGTTCGATGAAGACGCGACGGGCATCTCCCTCAACAGGTGGAACACCGCGATCCTTGACCGCTCTGGCGCGTTCCTCGAACCGTGCTAGGAACGCATCTACATCTAACTCAGCCATCGCGACTCCTCATCTGTGCATTGTTGGCCAGGATAACGGACCGTACACCGATCGGGCGCGGGCTGATCAGACAACAACGCTGGGACCCAGAAGCTCGCGTAACTCTGCGAACAGTGCGGATCGGGGCTCAACGCGGTGGTCGTCCCCTAGTTTCAGCACACGCTCACCATCGTCAGCCACCATGTGGAGAAACACCGGTGCGGACCCGGGGTGGTTGAGCAGGGCGACGCGCAGACGGTCGACCATGTTTCGAGATAACCGGGAGGCGGGGATACGCAGCCTTACCGCCTTGTCCTCCGACAACTCCGGTTCGCTCACCTTTTGTCCGATGAACTTCACCTCATCTCCGCGGTGATCAACCCGACCGGTGATCATCACGATCGCGTCCTCGCGGATGAATCCACCGTACTCGGCCACTGTTCGGGGGAAACACACGACCTCGACGCTGCCCTGGAGGTCTTCCAGCGAAAAGAAGTACATCGGCGCTCCGGCCTTTGTGTAGCGGGTTGTGACGCTCCCGACGATCCCCCCGATGGTTGCCGATACTTTGTCCTGCTGGTCCCACAAACCGGGAACCGTCGTCGTGCACATTCTCCCCAACGCTCGTTCAATACCCAGTAACGGGTGGTCCGAGACGTACAGGCCGAGCATTTCCTTCTCGAATCCGAGACGTAGTTTCTTCGACCATTCCTCCGACCCGATTTCGATTCTGGTCTCCTCTACGCCGCTGGTCTCGACTCCGAACAAGCTGAACTGTCCCATGTCCTCGTTGCGGCGACGGGTCAACGTTGCGTCCATCATGTCGAGGTACTTCTCGAAAATGCCGCGCCGGGTATGTCCGAGCGAATCGAACGCCCCGGATTTCGCGAGTGAATCGACGACACGTTTGTTCAACACCTGGACATCAACACGGTTCAAAAAGTCGTGGAAGTCTTCGTAGGGCCCGTTCTTGTTGCGCTCTTGAGCGATCATCACGACAACAGCTTCACCCACGTTGCGCACTGCTGACAGTCCGAAGATGATGTCACCGTCCGAAGCAACGAACTCGACCTCTGAACGATTCACGTCCGGGACGGTGACGGTGATGCCCATATGTCGACACTCGTGCAAATAGACAGCGGTCTTGTCCTTGTCGTTCTTCACCGACGTCAACAGTGCGGCCATGTACTCGGCCGGATAATGCACTTTGAGCCAGGCTGTTTGATACGCAATGAGCGCATACGCAGCCGAATGCGATTTGTTGAAACCGTACCCGGCGAAATGCTCAATGAAACCGAAAAGCTCCCGACCCTTGTCCTCGCCGTGACCGTTCGCAACACAGCCCGCCACAAACTTCTCTTCCTGTTCCTTCATGACTGAGGGAATCTTCTTCCCCATCGCTTTGCGGAGACTGTCGGCCTCAATCATCGTGAAGCCGGCAATGAGCTGGGCTGTCTGCATCACCTGTTCCTGGTAGGCCATGATCCCGAACGTGTCCCCCATCACTTCCTCAAGCAAAGGGTGGAGATACGTGATTTCGGCCCGACCATTCTTACGATCGGCGTAGTCGAGATGAACACCGGCACCGAGGGGTCCGGGTCGATAGAGCGCATTAAGCGTGATTAAGTGCTCGAACTCCTCGGGTCCCAGATTGCGCATGAGCGCCCGCATCGGCCCGCCTTCGAACTGAAAGATACCCAGCGATTCACCTCTCTGGAACATCTCGTACACGGCCGGGTCGTCCAGTGCCACGTGATCGATGTCGATGCATTCACCGGTGTTGCGCTCAATTTGTTCAAGAGCACGTTCGATCGTTGCCAGTGTGCGCAGACCGAGGAAATCCATCTTGAGTAGGCCGAGCGCCTCGACACCACCCATCTCATACTGCGTGACGACCTCCGCTTCTTCGCCCTTGCGTTGGATGGGAACGATGTCGGTCAACGGAACCGGTGAGATCACCACCGCGGCGGCATGAATTCCGTCCTGGCGGCGCAGCCCCTCGAGCCCGCGAGCCGCGTCCACTACCTCGCGAGCGTCGGGATCTGCTTCGTAGATCTCGCGAAGACCCGCAGCGGCCGTGTAGTGATCCCGCTCCTCGGCGGTGGAGTCCGGCCCCGGCGGTTCGAGACACTGCGCCAGTTTGGCGTCGCGACCCAAAATCGGGGGAGGCATTGCCTTGGCAAGCCTGTCGCCGAGCCCGTACGGGTGACCGAGAACACGGGCCGAGTCACGCAGTGACTGGCGACCTTTGATGGTGGAGAATGTCACGATCTGCGCGACATGATCAGAACCGTACTTTTCGGCCGAGTACTGAATGACATCGCCGCGGTACCGCTCATCGAAGTCCATGTCGATATCCGGCATCGAACGGCGACCGGGGTTCAGGAATCTCTCGAAAATGAGACCGAATTCGATCGGGTCGATCTTCGTAATGCCGAGGCAGTACGCGATGATCGAACCGGCGGCCGATCCACGCCCGGGACCGGTGCGGATCTTGGCCTCGTTTGCGTAGCGGATCAGGTCCCACACGATCAAGAAGTACGCGTCGAACCCCATATCGTTGATGACCCCGAGTTCGTACTCGATGCGGTCGATCGTTGTCTGATTCATTTCGGGATACCGACTGCGTGCGCCGTCGTACACCAACTCCCGAAGATACGACTCCTCCGAATGCCCATCGGGTACCGGGAAATGCGGCAGAAGGATCTTGCCGAACTCCAGATTGACATCCGCCCGTTCCGCTATCACGAGCGTGTTCTTGCAGGCGTCGGGATATTGATCATCAGGGAACAGCCGGTACATCTCGTCTGCCGACTTCATGTAGAACTCGTCCGAGCCGAACTTGAACCGCTTCTCATCCGACTTGTTGGCGCCCGTCTGGATGCACAGCAATACATCGTGCGTGTCGTACTCGTGAGCATGGGTGTAGTGAACGTCATTTGTCGCCAGGAGCGGTGCACCGATCTCTCTGGCGATACCGGTCAGATCTTCAAGGATGCGTCGCTGTGCCGCGATACCGTGATCCTGCAATTCGATGAAGTAATTCTCTTTGCCGAAAATATCCTGATACTGAGCCGCTACTTGAACGGCAGCCCGGTAGTCACGGACCTGTTGTTTGTTGCCTTCCTCGGAATCTGTATCTGGAGCAAGCAGCTGAGGGACATGGCCACCAAGGCACCCGGATGTCGCAGCTATCCCTTCGGAATAGCGCGCGAGGAGTTCCATGTCCATCCGCGGCTTGTAGTAATACCCGTCAAGATATGCCTCGGATGCGAGCTTGATCAGGTTGCGGTACCCGACATCGCTGAGTGCGTACAGCAACATGTGGTGCCGTACATCGTCGCGCCGCGGCGGACGATCATGCCGATTCCCGGGCGTTGTGTATGCCTCGATCCCGATCACCGGCTTAATCCCGGAAGCAGTCGCTGCCTGGTAGAAATCGAGCACACCGTAGAGGACACCGTGATCCGTCAACCCGACCGCAGGTTGGTTGTCCGCTGCCGCAGCGGCAACGACGTCGTTGATGCGAGCGGCACCGTCGAGCATCGAAAACTCGGTGTGAAGATGAAGATGGGCAAATTGCCGGCTCGTGGCCACACAGGCTCCAGATGGTCTCGAACGAACTACACCAATGTAAGCATGCTTGCCAACCCTCTGCATCGTGTCTTTGCGACACACGGAAAACGGCATTCGGACACGCAGTGGGGCCAGGCTACTATCGGAAGCTACGGCACGAATCGATGCCTACAAGGGGTAGTTTCCAGTGACGATGAAACGAATCGGGGTCCTCACCTCCGGAGGCGACGCACCCGGTATGAACACGGCGGTTCGTGCCGTTGTGCGCACCGCGCTCGCCCACGAGCTGGAGATCTACGGCGTTCACGAGGGTTACGCGGGTTTACTTGCCGGTAAGTGTTCCGAGCTCAAGGCTCGAGACGTCGGCGATATTCTGCATCGCGGCGGCACGTTCCTGCAGACCGCCCGGTGTCCTGAGATGATGACCGACCATGGCATCGTCGAGGCGGTGCAACAGATCGAAGACTCGGGTCTCGACGGAATCATCGTTATCGGTGGCGATGGC